>Ga0224512_10001627_pt1 | contig 21363 bp, 19 predicted proteins | sample SF_May12_sed_USG_4_FD_169103 | JGI IMG/M metagenome (GOLD analysis project Ga0224512, IMG submission 169103) | Sediment microbial communities from San Francisco Bay, California, United States - SF_May12_sed_USGS_13 | ecosystem: Environmental > Aquatic > Marine > Sediment | place: USA... | reverse complement strand
CCGCCATCACCCTGCGGCCAGGTTGTCGTAAGCCACCCCCGCCGGGAGAGCAACATCTGCCACTGAACGTACTCCTCCTTAGCCAACTCCTCGCCGTTCGCGACACGTTCTTGCAGATCGGGAGACACGGAATCACGAATGAAAGCCCGGAGTTCATCTCGGAAACGCTTGTCCTCTTCAGTCAGAAGGCCCTCGAGCACGTGCTACCCCCCTGGCAATCCCTTAAGATCGATCATGGTCATTGCGACCTGACACCCTAGTTTAGTCCCGAATGGAGGTAGAGTCTGCCTGGAGAGGAGCGGACGATGAAGACAAACCGGTTTACGGAAGAGCGGATCATCGGGGTGTTGAGAGAAGCGGAGGCTGCGGCGAAGACGAAGTACGGAAGGAGTCAAAACAAATGACGGGCAATAACACCGTCCGAGTGGGGATAAGCGGCCTTGGATCGTTTTCCATCGTTATTGCCAACACCATTCAACGCAGCAAAAAGGTCGAGCTCGTCACTTGCTTCGACGTGGACCCGGAAAGACGTAAGGCCATCCGGGAGCGATATGGATGCGCTGAGGAGAAAAGCTTTGAAGACATGGTCAAGCGCGTTGATCTAGATGGGGTTCTGCTGATTACTCCCAACGCCATTCATCGTGAACAGACCGAACTCGCTGCAAGTTACGGTAAGCACGTTTTTGTAGAAAAACCAATCGCTAACACACTGGAAGACGGACGAAGAATGATTGAGGCGTGCCGCAAAGCTGGGCTTAAGTTGCTGGTTGGACATGTGCAACGACGACACGCCGCAAACCGCAAGGTCAAACAACTGATTGAAGACGGCGCGATCGGAAAAGTCATCATGGTGGAGGCGAATCTGTCGAGCGGACAGGGATGGGACTTGACGCGAAGTGAGTTCCGCTGGCGGGGAGATGACTCCGGATGTCCCGGGGGTGCGCTCATGACAATAGGCAGCCACCAGGCCGATACGCTCAACTATATCTTTGGGCCAATCAAAAACGTATTCGCTTTCTTCAATAAGCTATACATTCCCGCGCCTGTTGAAGATGTGACGACGACGATCTTTCAATGTGAGTCGGGCGTCCTCGGCTATCTCGGATGCAATTTTGCTTCCCCGAGGACCAATTGGATGCGTGTTTATGGAACGGAAGCCAACTTGCTTCGCACCGTGACCCGCGTGGACCGACGATTCGATGCGGAGCGAAAACAGGGGCCCGATCAGAGCACGCGACTCGAGCTATTCGAAAAAGGAAGCACCGAGCCGAAAGAGATCCCGCTCACGATTGGCGACCCTTTACTGGAGGAAATCGAGGAGTTCGCGGATTGCATCTTGACTGGAAGAAAGCCGGAGACTGACGGGCCATCGTCACTGAAAGCTCTGGCCTTAATCCGCGCAGCTATCGAATCGGCAAGAACCGGAAAACCCTGCGATATAGAGATCTGATTCAGAATAATACATAGGTCACGATCCAAGCCCGCCAAAATATCATTCCTGGGGAATAGCCCAAGAATGACACGTTTTTCGCGCAGAGCGATGGCAACCCGTACGAGAAGGAGGACCGCATGTCGCACAAGCTGATGCTCACTGGCGATGTAAACCTGATGAACGTCACCGAACCAGGGGTACCGTTTCGCCTCGTCACGCCTATCTTGAAACAGTCCGACTTCGTCTTCAGCAATCTGGAGTGCTGTTTCTATGTGCCTCCGCGCGGACATGCCGTCGAAAACGAGGGCTTCATGGCGGATCCAACGACCGGTGAGGCACTAAAGCTTGCCGGCATCCAAGCGGTGGGGATCGCCAACAACGTCAACTACGGTGAGGCTGCAATCAAGTCCTCGATTGCACGGCTGGACGAATTGGGGGTACTCCATACCGGAGCGGGGCCCAACCGCGAGGCGGCGCGTGCGCCGGTGGTGCTCGAACGTGGAGGGCTGCGCGTGGGGTTTCTGCAGCGCACCTCGGTCTATTGGCCCACCAACCATGAGGCGGGCGAGAAGTCCACCGGAGTGGCGGTAATACGTGGCCATACCGCCTACCAGTTACCGCTGCATAAAACGCGCCGGGAAGTGCCGCCGGCCAACCGCCCAGGTATTCCCCCGGTTATCGTGACCTGGGCCGATCCGCAGTACCTGCAGTGGTTCAAAGATGACATCGCAGCGTTGCGTAAGAAGGCCGATATCGTCGTGGCGTCGTGTCACTGGGGATTGTGGCAGGAGGTTCTACAGTACATGACCGACATCGCTCACGCGGCAATCGACGCTGGGGCCGATGCCGTGATGGGGCATGGCCCCCACTACTCACTGCCGGTCGAAGTCTACAGGGGCAAACCCATCTTCTATGGGTTAGGCAGTTTTTCGTTCCACACCGGTCACCATGATGGCGTGGCGGTTGGCGATTGGGTGGGCATGCTCGCGCGCATCACGCTTGAAAAGCGCGCCTTGACAGACGCGACCTTTCAATTCGTGCGGCACAACGCCAGCAATGAAACCATGCCGTGCGCGCTCGCGAATGAGGGAGCGACGCTCGAGGATATCGCTAAATGCAGCGCACCCTTTGGCACCAAACTTAGTCCACTGGGCGACGAAGTACGGATCGAGCTGAAAAGCTGACGTGAACTCGAGGTCTCCGCTCCCAGCGAACGCGGGTTATGGGCGTACTAGGCGATCATGCTGCTCGCGCAGCATTGCCTGCCGCGACGCCGGCGATCCTGCCAAACACGGTGCCAGCTACCAATCCAGAGCCAAGCGGATAATTGAAATAGAACAGCCCCCCCACCATCTCGCCTGCTGCATATAGTCCCGGGATAGGATGCATGTTCAGATCGAGCACCTGCCCCGTCTCAGGGTCGATGCGCAGTCCACCGAAAGTGAACGTAACGCCGCAGGTCGTGTGATAGGCCTCAAACGGCGGCGTATCGAGTGGATTTGCCCAGTTCGACTTGGGCGGTTCAATGCCCACCGTGCATTTTCCGTCCTTAATCCCAGGGTTGAACGGCACGTCGCCGCGCACCGCAGAATTGAATTCACGTACAGTCTTCAAAAAGCCTTCAGGATTTACACCCTCGAGCTTAAACGCAAGCTCCTCCAATGTGTTTGCCGTGATCCGGGTCGAAGTCTTGTGACGGTACTCCGGTCGCAATAGGTGAGTTACCTTCGCATCGAATACCTGCCACGCGAAGATTTCAGGCTGCTTGAACACCTCTTCCCCATACTTAGCATAGGTGTACCCGTAGAAGTCTGCCCCCTCGTCCACGAAGCGCTTGCCGTAAGCATTGATCATGAGGGACAGCGGATAGCTGTGCCGATGGCAGGCATGATCCATTGCGAGATCCCCGAACTCCGGCGCGTAGCGTTCCCAAGACGTTGCGTGGCGGCCCGACCAATTACCATAAGGACAGGCGCCGATGTCGAGCGCCATCTTCAAACCTTCGCCCATGTTGAACCGCGTTCCGCGCACCTTGGCAAGCTCCCAGCCAGGGCCCAGGTAGCGCGTGCGCCACTCGGGATTCGCCTCAAAACCGCCGCAGGCGAGTATCACCGCGGGCGCACGAAACTCCACGGGCTTTCCACCGCGTTTGGCATTGACGCCAAGCACGCGCTCTCCGTCATAAATTAACGATACCGCACGCGTTTCGTAGAAGATCTCGATGCCTTTCTTTGCTGCGGCATTTTCGAGGTACTGCACGAGACCTGGTCCACCACCGGCCACTTCAATCGGCATCCGGCCGAAAAATATACGCCTCCCTTCGACGACAGCCGATGCAGCACGATAGTTCGGTACGAAGCGCACGCCCTGGCGACGCAACCACACCATGGCCTCGAGGCTCTTCGTAATCATGATTTCGCTCAACTGAGGATCGGTGCGAAACCCCGTGAGCTGATACAAATCGTCGTAGAACTGATCGATCGTATTGGAATCCCAATCGGTGTTCTTCACCTCTTCGTCGGAAATCTCCATCAACAGCTTCAAATCATCGACCGAGTCATACGCAAACCGCATCATGCCGCCGGCAAAACGGCTATTGCCGCCGGATTCGTCCACTGGTGCCGCTTCCAGCATTGCCACGCGGGCGCTAGTTTCGTCCCTAGCTGCAAGCGCGGCGCACAGGGCTGCGTTCCCCTTGCCGACGACGATCATGTCGAACTGCTGCATAAAAGTGTTCCTGCCTGCAAAAAACAATGAAAAGCTCTTGCATTGTCGAGCCCATCGCAGCAACAACGAGTTGGTGTGGTCGACGTTAGGAATACCACGACCTGTCAGCCGGAGACTTCCGCTGATCGGACCGTCACGCCCTGCTCGAGCGCAACCTTCGGCGCAATGCCGTCCAAAAGTACTAGTAAGGCTCTCGCGTCAGTTCAGCTTGATATTGCCGGCCTTAACTACCTTCGACCACCTGGCGATATCGTCGGCTATCGCTCGTCTGAAACCCTCGGGCGTCGAATGCACGGGTTCAAGGCCTTGGCGTTGCAGAACCGCCGTAACTTTGGGGTCCTTGAGGATGCGCCCGAGTGCCTCGTAGAGTCGAGTTACGATCGCTTTGGGCGTGCCCGCAGGCGCCAACATGCCGTGCCAACTCCTTGCCTGGTAGCCGGGGACGACCTCGCTTACCGTCGGCAAGTCGGGCATTACCTGCGAGCGCTGCTCCGTAGTGACGGCAAGTGCGCGTAATTTACCCGCCTTGATATGCGGCAATACCGATGGGCCATTGGCAAAGATGAACTGGATACGCCCGCCGATAAGATCAACTACCGCGGGCCCGGTCCCTTTATACGGAACATGTACCGTCTTCGTATTGGTAATCTGCCCAAAAAGCTCTCCCGCAAGGTGTAACGTCCCACCGGTGCCGGACGAGCCGTAGTTGAAGCTCCCAGGATTTGCCCGTAAAAGCGCGAGGAACTGCTTTAGGTCAGTCGCTTTTACCGAGGGGTGAACGGTAAGTATCAACGGCCCCGCATTGGTCATGCTGATCGGCGCGATGTCCTTGATCGGGTCATACGGAAGCTTATAAAGGGCCGCAGCCGCGGGATAGCTCGAGGCCACCAGGCCGATGGTGTAGCCATTCGGATCAGCGCGCACCACGATTTCGGCGCCGATCGTGCCTCCGGCACCCCCGCGGTTATCGACAACGAAATGCTGGCCGAACGCCTGGGATAGCCGCGGCGCAATCATGCGTGCGATGGTGTCGGTGCCTCCGCCAGGCGAGAACGGCACTACCATGCGCACAGATTTCTGCGGCCAATTCCCGGTTTGAGCGTTTGCGGCCGGCAAGGCTGCTGCAAGCAGCAGCAGTAGTAGTAGTAAAGTGACTTTAGCTTTCATCGATCTACCCCCTCTTTAATTCACCGTACGGTTGACCGTACGTCGTGCACATGGCGAGTTCTTTGATCTACGTCAAGATCCAGGCGTATTCGGGCAAAGGTGACTGAGCATCACGATCAGAGCGCATGGTTTACGTATCCCGTAGTATCCAAAAACTCGGCCGAAGGCCTCACGCCGCCTTGCGGTAGTAGAAGTTGAGCATGCCACCCAGCCTTTGACGGCGGTCCCGCTCTGCTCCACAAGCCTCCTGAATTGCTGCGCGTACTTCGTATCTCGATCAACAATCACGTCCCGCTTCGAAGCAAGCGCCCCGCCCTCCTCGTCTATCAGGTTACGGCCGACTTGCAGCATCCATGCCTCATCCCGCCGCGTAGTGATGCCTGCGATATGGATAATCCGATCGACAAGGCTGATCACGAATAGAACGTAATGCGAGATCTCGCGCATGATGGCGGCGCGACCAGGGCCACGCCGTTCGCTGAAATCCCACTTCTTTGCAACCAGCCGCTGATGCCACCGCATCAGGGTATCGGGAGAAACAAAGGTATCGAGTTCCAGTAGGGCCTTACGCCCCACCGCTTTCGCTTTCCTCGAAAGCAGGGCCCGCTCAGCATCGGTGAACCGAATGCGCTTGCCTCGCAGCCGTTCCTTCAGCAGGCGATTCTCGGCTTGGAGGAACTCAATGACGATCAACCGATGTCGGTAAACCCAACCGGACACGGCCATCAGCAGAAACGACAGTAACGGTGGCACGGAACCCATGCCAGAAGTCTACCGCGGGCTGTCGTTCGAATAAATTGACACTACGCCATCGACCTGTCCGATGAGTCCGCTGCCAAACTCGTGGAATTCCTCCATGAACTCACCGAGGCGCTCGAACGCCATTACTGCGCGCAGCTGCGTCGCTACTCCAACGCAAACGACATCTCTCAGCACGATCTCCATCCCGCGCCAGCGCCAACCGATCCGCCTTTCTGATCACACCTCGGACCATTTCCTGGCCTCGAAACCCGACACAACAATCCGCGTCTCACCCCCAAAATGACGCGGTTCTACAACCCCGCTAACACCCGGTTCCGGGCCGGCCGCGCGCGTCTCATTGTGGATCCTTATGGTGCTCTAGGTGAAGCGATCCGGCGCGGGAGTATGTTTGGCATAGCAAGGGCTCGCGACAGTGCTTTTGCCGCGCCAACGAATCAGTTTTACCGGGATAGACTGAAAAAAAGCAAAATCTCATCGAAAACACATCTCCCCTTAGGAAGTTCCGCCAGCTGCTTTCTGGACCCCGATTCATTTTAGCGCTGACCAAAGACCGATTTTTCTACGCAGACTCAAACCGTTACGGACGTTATATCGTCAACTTGGGATAGCAGTGGTAAACTATTTTGCGAGACATCGCGATTAGTAGAAATGAATCTACCTAGAGGAGGTACGCCCATGAGATCGCCCTGCAGGATACCCATCTTTTTTGCTGCTGCCGGTTTGGGTTTGGCCCTCTCGCTCGCGGCAGTAGCCGGAGCCACCGAGCTTACCCCCCAGGAAAAGAAGTTGATCCCGCTGGCGAAGCAGGAGGGGTCACTTGTTTCGCTCATTTCGCTGTTTCAAGACCGCACCGCGAGGGATCTCGAAAAGGCGTTCATCAAGCGGTATGGTTTGGGTGAAGATTTCAAGTACGTCAATATCCGGAAGGGCACCGGTCCCTCCGTCAGCATGGCTCGCCAGGAAATCAAGGCAAACCGGATTACCTTCGACGTTATTATGGTGGCCGGCGCGGGATTCTTCCACGGAGCCGCCCAGCAGGGGGCTTTCCTCAAACTCGACAGCGGGCAATGGAAGTACAGCGAAGAAGGCGCGAAAAAGGCGGGGGCGTTTTTCCAGTACCCCTACTTCGTTGTGGGGAGCGCCTACACCTTCCAGCCCGTATGGAACGCGACCTGCCCCGGCATGGAGGGCGTCAACATCGAATCGTACGCTGACGTCCTGAACCCGAAGTTCAAGGGGAAGACGATCGCCAGCGACGTGACCAAGAGCTCTTCCTACTCCTTCACGACCCTGGGGCTCGAGCAGGCAGGTTTCGACGTGAAAGGCATGTGGAAGAAGCTAAAGGCGCAAGACCCCCTCGTGGCCTTCCGCACCGAGGGAAAGATGCAGATGGTCATCAACTGCGAGCGCCCGGTCGACATGTGGAATCTCGCGGGACGCGTCCTGCAGGCGATCGAAAAAGATCCCACTCTGGCGAAAAAACTCCGTTGGGGCACCTACAAGGAGGGCCAGGTCCTTATGACTCGCCAGATGGCCGCCATGAAGGGCGCGCCGCATCCTAATGCCGGCAAGCTCTTCGTCGAGTTCCTGCTCAGCGAGGAGGGAATCGACATCATGACCGAGAGGGAGGTCGCCACGATCAGTTATCGCGAAGGCTATACCCCTCCGGCGTCGGTAAAACAATACGCCTTGGACCTGAAGGACATCAAGGTCCTCGGGATAAAGGACGAGCTGGCGACCAACAAGCAATTCAAGGGGATGCGCCAGGAATGGCGGAAGGTTTTCCAGTAAGCCGATAACTAGGCAAGCGCGCCGGTAAGCGGGGCGGAGAATCCGGATTGACCGGTTCCCGCCCACCGGCCGCGCCGGCGCATTCGGGTTAAATGCCTCCCCGTGTCCATTAGAGCCCTCCCGGTAGGACCCGCGATCCCGCAGACGTCCCGATGGAGGAGCCTGGCCACCCAGGAAACCCTCATCACGTCGGTCGTCAGCGTCATCGTCGCGGCCGCGGTTTTCCTTCCCCTCCTCGCGCTCGTCGTGAGCAGTTTCCGCGTCCTCGACGTGCTGGGCTTCAGCGCCACGTGGGGACTGGAAAACTACCGCGAGATGCTGCAGATCCCGGTCATTCGGGAGGCCTTCTTCAACACCCTCGCGGTATCCCTGGGGGCCACCGCGCTCTCGACGATCGTGGGCGTTTCTCTTGCCTGGCTCAACGCGCGCACGAACTGCCCCTGGCGCGAGAAGCTCGAGCCCTTCAATCTGATCCCCTATTTCCTGAGCCCCTTCGTCGGCGCCATCGCCTGGCATAACCTGGCCTCCCCGAAAATTGGCCTTTTGAACCATCTGGCGCAGTGGCTTTTCGGCACGACGGGGCCCATCCTCAATGTGGACAACATCTGGGGCGTCATCTGGGTGACGGCCATTTTCCATGCCCCGCTCGTCTACCTTTTCGTTGTCGGCTCGCTGCGGCGCATGGATCCCTCGCTCGAGGACAGCGCCCGCACGACGGGAGCCGGACTGTTGCGGACCACGTTGACGGTTACCCTGCCCCTCGTCGCGCCGGCCATTCTGTCGGGCATGATCATCTGCTTCGTCACCAGCGCCGGGGAGTTCGGCGTCCCATTCAAGCTCGGCGCCCCCTATGGATATCCGACGTTCACCACTGAGATCTTCACGTTTGCCGTCGGGGACGATGCGAACTACCAGATGGGGGCGGCGATGAGCATGGTGCTCGGCGCCATTACGGCATTTCTGGTTTGGATCCAGCGGCGCATCATCCGCCGCCGCGAATACACGACGGTCACGGGCAAGGGTTTCCGGCCGAACATCATCGACCTTGGCCGCTGGAAGTGGGTCGCGCTGGCCTATAACCTGAGCTATCTCTTCATCGCCGTCGTGCTGCCGATTGTCGCCCTCTTCGTGGTCAGCCTGCACAAGTACTGGCAGGGCTACATCGACCCCACCAAGATGTCGTTCTCGAACTACAGGAGGCTCCTCTTCTTCTGGTCGCCGGACAGCATCGAGGCAGCGACGAACGGGATCGCTAACAGCCTTATCCTCGCGTTCGCCGGCGCGACGATCGCCATGATTCTCGCCGTCGCGATGAGTTTCATGATCCACCGGACGAAGGGGCTCGGCAGCCGCTTGCTGGATTACCTTTGCGTCATTCCGATCGGCTTTCCTGGCATCGTGCTCGCCATGGGTGTCCTGATCACCTACATCAAGACCCCGATCTACGCGACGTTGTGGATCCTGCTGCTCGGCTACGTCACGCGCTTCTTCCCCTACGGGCAGCGCAATGTCTCCGCCATCCTGATGGCAGTCTCCGAGGAACTGGACCAAAGCTCCCGCATGGCCGGCGCGACTTGGCTGACCACCCTGCGGCGGATCACTATTCCTCTGCTCAAGCCGGGCATCTTCGCCGGCTGGGTACTGCTGTTCATCATCTTCCTGCGAGAGCTCCCGATCTCGATCATCCTCTATACGGCAGGTACCGAAACCCTGTCCGTGGGCATCTACTACCTCCAGGAGTTCGAGAACGAGGCCCTGACGTGCACACTCTCGGTCATACAAACCCTCCTCCTTCTGTTCTGCGTTTACGTCTTCCGGCACCTCGCTGGCCGGGAAGCGCTCACTGCCTGAGGCGGTCGGATTAAGCACGCCGGAAACGACGTTCCCGGCGGCAGGCGGGCCGGCACAGGGCCTCGCTGAAGCGCGGTGGCCGCCGGTATCGAGCCTCAGTGGACCGCCGCTAGCGCGGAATCACGGGCACCACCAGCCGCGACGGCGCGCGTCCGCCTTCGTAAACGTCGTTCGTCGCTTTCGCACGGATCGTGACGTGCGGCCGGCCCTGGCTCGCGATGATCGAGTCGGAGTTGGCGATCTCGACCCGCATGCGATGCCCCGGTTTGAAAACGTTGCAGACCGGCCAGATCTCGATCGGAAACTCGTACACCGTGCCCCGCTCCATCGGCTCAGCCGCCAGGTGAGGATGATGCGGCTTCGCCGGCGTCGAACGCGCGGGATCGATCTTGCGGTGCGACGACCGCAGCCAGCCCTTGCACAGCTCACGCACCCGGCCGTCCGGCGCCTCTTCCGCGACGAAGACCAGCCAATCGATGTCCGGAGCCGAGGAGGACGCTTGAAGGTAGAGCGCCATCGGGCCGGTCAACTCCATCTCCTTCGCGAACGGTTCCGTGCGGTAGGTAAGCCGTGGCTCGCCGTGGAACGCCTCGCGGCTGGCGGGGTCATGTTCGAAGCGCCTCACCTGCTCGGCGCCGGGCAACTCCGACAGCGTGCCTTTCAGACCGTCTGGGGGGCCACCGAGGTAGAACTCGCGCCACTCGGTGCGCTTGAGCGGCCACTCGTACTCCGAACGCCAGGTGTTCTCGCCCTGGATGTAGAGCTGGATCGGCGGCCCTTCCATCACGCGCGTGTCCATGCCCTTCAGCCAATGGTCGTACCAGCGCAACATCTCGTAGTGGTAGCCGGCCCAGGGGCGCAGCGGCCACGGCCGCGGGCCCACCATCATGCGCCTGGGAATCTCCGGCGTCCCGAGGTAGCCGTCGAACGCGCCGTTGAGATGCAACTCATTCATGTACCAACCGGTGCCGAAGTAGGCGGGGATCTTGATCTTGTTGAGCCGCGGCCCGGCCGACCGCTCCTGGTAGAAGAGCCCGTCGAAAGGGTACTTCTGGCTGTACATGATCTCGAGCTTCTGCTTGATGCCCTCGACATTGGGGTTGCGGCCCGAAGTCATGTTGAGATTCATGACGAAGGCGGTCCAGTGGGTCGTGAAGCTGGTCGCAATCCCGCCGTGGAAGCAGGCATCGCGGTAAAAGTCGCACGAAGCATCGTACGGAAAGATCGCCTTCAGGTGCGGCGGTTGCTGCTCGGCCGCGAAGAGCTGGGTGCGGCCCATGTAGGAGATGCCGCTCATGCCGATGTTGCCGTTGCACCACGGCTGCTCCGCGACCCACTCGATGATGTCGTAGAGATCCTGCTGCTCCTGCGCCCCGAAGAGGTCGTATATGCCCTCGGAGTCGTTGCAGCCGCGCACATCGACGATGACATGTGCGTAGCCCCGCGGCACCCAGAATTCCGAAATGCCAGCTTCGTTCTGGCCAAGCGGGGTTACGCCGCGCTGGAGCTGGCGGGTATAGACGGAAGTCGTCACCAGGGCCGGAAACTTCAGGCCCGCGGCGGAAGGCCGCAGCACGTCGGCGGCGAGCCGCACGCCATCACGCAACGGGATGCGGGCCTCATAGTCGGCAAACGTCGCGTAGCGCGGCTCGGAGTGCTCCCGCGGGCGCGGCGGCTCGTTGAACGGGTATTGTGGCGAGACGAGCGGATCAATACAGCGAATTCGGTTGGCATCTACTGTCATGTTGGCTTCCCCTTTTTCGGCATTTATTTCGCCCGTGTGAAACTGGAGCGTGTCTCAAGAATCAAAAGATATCATTTACCGCAGATCCCCGACGCCGGACGAAGCGCTTATCCAGCGATCACTGCGCCGGTCCGCGCAGGATCTCGACGCTTTCGGCAACCGCGCTGCGCGCGCGCTCCGCAAGCTCGTCTGCCGTCGCGCTGCTGATCGGATGGTCGACGACGACGAAGCGATAGCCCTCGGCGCCGAGTGCGCGCGCCATGAGCGCGGCCGCGCTGACGAACTTCGACGTCATGATGCCGACCGACGGGAGCCCCAGCCGCTCGCCGATGATGGCGTCGTGCAAACTGCACGACGAGCAGCTCCCTCAGTCGCCCACGCCGGCGATCAACGCCTGCCAGCGCTCCGCCTCGTTGATGACTTCCGGGTCCGCGGGGGCGCTGTAGTTGGCCTTCGTCAGGCGCACGACCTTGGCCACGCCATGACGCTCGACGAGCTCGCGTTCGACCGCATCGAAAAACGGCTTCGTCCCCTTCTTCCCGTTTGACACGATGCCGACGGTCGCCCCCGCAAGCGTTGCGAGCCGTGTCGCCGGCGCGAACGCGCGGGAATCGTCTTCGTGGGTCGGATCGAGGATTTCGATGCTCATGCGGCTCTCTTCGCTCAGACTTCGCAATCGACGCAGGCGCCGATTGCCATCGTAACCGCCCGGCTCTTGTTCCCGTACCAGGGCGGGATCACCGCGCCGAACCCGCCGGCCGGACCGCCCGCCGCGATGACGAGCAGGTCATTTTCATCACGCAACGCGGTGTACTCCCGATCACCGCGCTCCCCGACGACGGATCCCTTGCCACACTCGGCCCATTCTGCGCGGCGGATACGCGCGTTACGGTAAACATACTTCCGAACGTCCGCCTTCGACCAGCCCGCGCGCTCGAAATGCGCGCGCAACTGGGGCGGCACGACGATTGCATAGTTCCCGGGCCAGATCGAGTAGTGACGCATGTTCGCCCGGATCTCGGCGATATAGGTATCGAGGATTTCTTCGGGCTGCATCGTCCATTCGTTCATGAACTGGCGCGGCGCGCCTGCCGCCATCACCGTCACCGCTGAGGCCTGCGGGGGGATGCCGCGCTCTTCGGCGAGCGGCAGCCAGGGCGAGTGCTCCTCGTCCTCGGCGACGCAGTAGCTGATCTTGCCCGGATGGCCGAGCGTCGAGCGGTCGACGTCGCCCGGGCGCGCGTCGAGCAGATTGCACAGGATCAGGCGAATCGCGCGGCCGATCACCGTCGTCGCCCGGTCGCTCGGGCCGAGCGCGTTGAACGTGCCGCTCATGCCGAGCTCGGTGCGGATCGGTCCGTTCACCACGATGAGGATCGCGCAGCCGCCGGTGCTCGCCGTCGCGCCGTGCAGCAGGAAGGTTTCCTGCAACATCGCGGTGAACGCTGCCACCACCACCGGGAAATGCATCGGCAGGCATCCCGCCATGACCGCGTTCACGGCCAGCTTCTCGACCGTGATCGGGCGCTGGCGCACCGGCTCGATGCCGACGAGATGATCGGGCGGCATCAACACCCACTCGAGACAGTCCTGCACCGCCTCCGGTGTCGGTGGCATCACCGGCAGCCCATCGGTCCAGCCGCGGCTGTGGAAGAACTCCTGCGCGGCGATCATGTCGTCGAGCGCGTAGCGCTTCGAGTGGAGCGCGGGCTTGTGTTTTGCGCTGGGAATGCTTGCCACGTTGCCGGGACGCCTATTCAAGTCCTGCGACGAAATTCAACGACCCATCGACCAGACGGGTCTTGCCGGGCCGGGCCACCCCAATGCAAAAAACACACAATCGACGAGAGCGCGGCGAGTGCTGAAAACGCCGCTCGACTCGAAGGTCCGGCGCAAAGAAAAAGGGTCCGCGCCGTGGTATACGACCTCGACGCCGTGATCCTGCGCGATGCCTGCGCGCAACCGCTCGATCGCTTCCGCGTCGCCGAACCCGTTCAGCACTACATTACAGCCCTGCGCCGCCAGGGCCCGGGCGAATGCCTCCCCAATGCCGCCGGTCGAGCCAGTGATCAGCGCAGTCCTGCTTTTAAGCGCAGCCAATTTACTTACTCCTTTGTCCAGTACTGTTTTGCGATTTTTGATGACGTCTAGCACCTTCATGTCAATATTAGAAATCCTGCGTCGCTCACCACCTTCCTTACGAGCAACTCCAACCACTCGGCACCTGGCATGACCTGGAAGCTGCGTTTCAAGCCGGCGTGCAAGATTTGTATCTACCCCAGCGCCTGCCCGAAATCCCCAATCAGGTCGTCCACGTCTTCTATCCCCACCGACACCCTGATCAGCGACTCCGAGATGCCCATCTCGGCGCGGCGCGCGGGGCCCATCTCCCAATAAATCGTGTGCGCGATCGGGATGGCTAGCGTCCGGTTGTCGCCCAGATGGCTCGATGAGATCACGAGCTTCAGCCCGTTGAGGAAGTCGAAGCAATCGATCCCGTCCGCCAACTCAAAGCTCATCAGCCCGCCGTAGGCCTTGAAGAGTTCGCTTGCGAGGCGGTGCTGCGGATGATCTTCGAGGCCGGGGTAGTACACTCTGGTCACCTTGGGATGGCCGGCGAGGAAGCGCGCGAGCGCCAGTGCGTTCGCGCAGCATCGGTCCATGCGCAGGGCCAGCGTTTCCGCGCCCTGCGCCAGGCGGTGCGCTGGCTCGGCCGCGAGCGTACCGCCCACGTCGCGCAAACCCTTCTTGCGTATCTGCAGCATGCCCCACAGGGCGGGCTTCGCATTCTTGTAGTTGTCGTAGATGTTCGGAAAGCGCGTCCAGTCGTAGAGCCCCGTGTCGGTCACCGCGCCTCCGAGCGCATTGCCGTGGCCGCCGATGTACTTGGTGAGCGAGTTGATGATCAGGCTGGCATGATGCCGCTTCGGCTGATACAGCCAGGGGGACGTCATCGTATTGTCCACAAAATAGAGCAGCCCCTGTTCCGCGCAGAGCTCGCCGATGCGCGCAAGATCGGCCACCTGCGTGCGCGGGTTGGCGATGGTCTCGGTGAACACCATCCGGGTGTTCGGGCGTATCGCCCGCGCCGTGTTGGCGACGTCTGTTACATCGACGAAGCTGACGTCGCAACCGAGGGTATTGAAGGTGCCGAAAAGGCTGCTGGTGTTGCCGAACAGGTACGAGCTCGAAACGACATGGTCGCCGGCACGCAGCAGCGCGACGAACGCGGACGCAATGGCGGCCATCCCGGTGCTGAAGCAGGCGGTGGCGATGCCATCCTCCATCTTGGTGACCTTCGATTCCAGCGCAGCCGTCGTGGGATTGCCCTGCCGGCCATAGGCATAGCCCGGCATCTCGCCCTTGAATACTTTCGCGAGGTCGCGCGAATCCGGATAGCCGTACGCCACTGCAGTGTGCATCGGTTTCAGCACAGAGTAGTGCTCGATCGGGGATTCGAGATCGGAATGCAGTATTGTCGTCGTAAAACCGTTCTTCATCGTCATGCTCCGTGCGCCCACAGAGGGCGCAAAAAAACCCGATCAGCTTGCGCGGACCGGGTTCCTGTCACGCTTTAGCCGTATTTGTATCGCGCCCGCAAGCTGATCATCAAATCGGCGCAACAAAAATCTTACGCCTTCGGTAAGCGAAGTCAATACTCCCTTACGGTCAGCTTATATAAAGGAGCCGCGACTTGATCCAACAGGCACTGTCCGCTTTCGACTCAAAGGGAACATTTGCCGTCCTGCTGTGCGGCGGGCCAGCACGGCGGTTGAACTTGGCGAGACGCTGGCGGCCCGTCCGCACCAGCTAGAGTTAGAACTCACCCTACCGGGTTGCTCACACTTTCGATTTGTCGTTTCACTGACATGGGATCGAAAAACTCGTATAAAGCGATAAGCCACGTCAGTCCCAGCGTGGGAATTCCAAAAATGATCCACATCACCATTGGAAGCCAAGCGAACCAATGAAGCTTGAAGAGCCCTCCGACCCCCTCGCCAGCGGACAGCGACTGCTCGATGTAGGACACGGGTTCTTCTCCTGTGCTGTGGATGCATGTCTGAGGTTAAGATAATGATGCATTTTCCAACCGGCCAAATAAGCGCAGATTCGGCTTGGCGGTCACAAGGATGCTTGCCTTGATATTCGATGCCGCATTTCTCTTCGCCATGGGTGCCGCTTTCTCATTTGCCTGCGCGGACATGGGGATGAGGTCCGGCCTTCAGCATACCAACCCCTTCGTCGGGTCGATGATGTCGCGCTTCGTGGGGGTTTTGACTCTGCTCGCCCTGATATTGCTCTCGGGCGTCCGTTTCCCCTCTTATGGGGAACACTATCTTTGGCTGGCGGTGGCTGGCGTCTTCAATCCGGGGCTGTTCACCATCTGCTTCATGTTCGGCATCGCAAAGATCGGGGTCGCCCGGGCGGCCCCGATCAAGGGTAGCTCACCGCTGTTCGCCGCTTTCCTGGCCATCATTTTTCTCGGAGAGAGGCCGGAATGGTACCACCTGGGGGGCGTGTTGCTCATCGTATTGGGAATCGCGCTGGTCTCGTCGGGCAGGACCGAGGGCCGGTGGCGGCGAATCGACGCCCTCTGGCCCATCGCCGCTGCCGTGAGTTCTGCTGTGGGCTCGGTGTTCTGGCGCCAGGCCCTGCCGTCGTTCCCGGACGCCCTCGCGGGCGCGTTCGTCGGTTTGGTCGCGGCCTTGACCCTCGTTGCCATCTACACCGTAATTTTCATGCCCGGCCAGATTCCCGACGGCATCAAGAGGGCGTGGAAACCCTTTCTGCTGGTGGGCATCATCGCCGCTATCGGCCAGTTCTGCTTTGCGGGCGCCCTTCAAAGAGGGGAAATCTACCGAATGATTCCTTTGATCCAGACTTCCCCCCTCATCACCGTCGTCTTCGCGCTCTTTTTCTTGCGGCGCGTGGAATTCATTACCTGGCGAGTGCCAGCGGGAGCGCTGCTCACCGTGGGCGGTGCCGTCCTGGTCAATCTTCGCTTGGCCAATTGACCCATGCGAGAAGTTCCGAGATTACCGGGGCTGCCCTTCTGCTAGCTGCTCCAGGTCTGATCTACGTCAACGTAGACACGTTCAACTTATGGTATCTGTGACCAACATGTCGGGAACCGGAATCAGGCCAAATCAGCGAGGGACAAGATGGGAGACAGTTATCCGAAGATACGGGTGGGGGTAGTCCAGGCTGCCTCGGTTTTCCTGGACCGGGAGGGTTGCATAGAGAAGGCCATCGGTTACATTGAGGAGGCCGGGCGCAAGCAAGTCGCGCTTCTGGCTTTCCCGGAGGGTTTCATCCCGGCACATCCCATTTGGTACCACTTCATGCCGGCTACGGCCCCGAAGAGCGTTAGGCTCGCGGCCGAGCTCTTCAAAAACTCCGTGGAGATCCCGGGTCCTGCGACCGACGCGCTTTGCGCGGCGGCGGCCCGGGCCCGCATGCACGTGGTGATTGGCGTTTGCGAGAAGCGGCCCAAGACCACCGGCACTCTTTTCAACACCCAGCTCTTCATCGGCCCGACCGGTCGCATCCTGGGCAAACACCAGAAGATCACGCCCACGGTGGGGGAGCGCCTCGTGCACACGGGCGGGTACGGGGACACGCTGCGGGTCTTTGACACGGAAATCGGGATTTTGAGTGGCTTGATCTGCGCCGAGAACGCCAACCCCCTGGCCATCTTCGCGCTGGCCGCCCAGGGGGCGCAGATCCACATCGCGAGCTGGCCCAACCACTTCAGCCAGCACCGAATGGTCGACGCCGTCACCTTCAACACGCGGTCGCTGTCGTACAAGTCCGGTTGTTTTGTCTTGAACTCCTGCGGGACGATTTCCGACAAGATGAGGGAGATCCTGCCTTATCGGGACGAGGACCGGGCTTTTCTGGCTGATTTGGAAAACGGCGGCGGCTCCAGCATCATCGGCGCGAACTCCATGATCCTGGCCGGTCCCATGAGCGGGGCGGAGGAAGGCATCCTGACCGCCGAGATCAACTTGGAGGACTGCGTCAAGGCCAAGGCGATCCACGACTACGCGGGTCACTATAACCGGGCCGACATTTTCCGGTTGACCGTCAACACCGCGGTGCCCAGCATTTATAAGACTGTCGAGGAGATGCCCTCCGCGGTTATGACTCTGGAGGAGAAGAGAAACCCAAAAGAGGAGTCCCGCACCCCAGCGACGACTGATCACTAAGCCAAGTCGGAGGGGCTTCGATGTGCGCGATCGTCAGGCCGGCACATTCCATATCGCCACGAACATGCGCTGTGGGCGACCGGCCCTCCATTCTTGGCCGAAAGCGGAAACTGCCGGTCAGACCAAATCCGGGCTACTGCAGTTAATCAAATCCTCATTCAGCCGGAATGAAGTTCGCACAAATCATCAATTTTGATTTAATGGTGAAGAGACTAAGATCACCAAAGGAGAATCGAAAATGAGCGATGTCTACCCCAGGATTCGAGTAGCAGCCATTCAGGCAGCCCCCATATTCTTAAAGCGTGACGCAACCGTCGAAAAAGCGTGTGCGCTGATCAGGCAAGCGGCCGGCAAAGGTGCCAGCATCATTGGTTTTCCGGAAGGCTTTATTCCCGGCCATCCCCTTTGGTATCACTTCCATCCGGCCACGAGCAGCCATAGCATGAAGTTGGCGACTGAGCTGTTCAAGAACTCAGTAGAGATTCCCAGTCCGGCCACAGAAGCGCTTTGCCACGCAGCTCGTGAGGCAAACGTCCATGTCGTGATGGGTCTGTGCGAACGTCGTCCAGGAACATTCGGGACGATGTACAACACCCAGCTCTTTATTGACGACCAGGGTCAGATCCTCGGCAAACATCAGAAACTCGTTCCAACAGTGGGCGAACGTCTGGTCCATACCGGCGGCTACGGTGATACTTTGCGAGCATTTCAGACGAAATTTGGCAAGATTAGCGGCCTCATCTGCGGTGAGAATTCAAATCCTTTGGCGATCTTCGCTCTCATTGCGGAAGGGACCATGATCCATGTGGCAAGCTGGCCCAACCATCGCTGGAGGGGCGCCAAGTTTCCCGCCTCTGATCGCGCAACCAGCGCTGGCCGAGCCGTAGCCATGATGTCGAAAGCTTTTGTCCTCAACGTTCTAGGTGCTCTCAATGAGGAGATGATGGAGATGTTGGCCGCCAATGACGAGGATCATACCTTTCTGCGCGATCCAAATAACAGCGGTGGCTCAACCATTATTGGTCCCCAAAGCACCGTGATTGCCGGGCCGATGAATAATGAAGAGGGGGATCTTTACGCAGATATCGACCTCGAGGCCTGCGTTCGCGAAAAGGTCACACACGATTTAGCTGGCCATTATAATCGGGCAGACATTTTCAATGTGCGCGTCAATAGGACTGCTCCGTCGCTCTATCAGCCTTATGTGACAGCGGCCGACGAGGTAATGAGAATGCCGGTGACGAATCGTAATGCCATTGACGAAGTTCCGAGTCTTGTCTCTCATGAGGATTGAATCTACGACGGTAAATTGAACGGATAGATTCTATGTAGGGCCTCATGGGTTAACCTCTGGTGGCTTTGTCTACCGTAAAGAGAAGGAGACCGGAAGATGAAACCAGCGAAGTGGCAAGTGGCAGCTTTTTATTGACAACGACGCCCGACGCGATCGAGCCGACCGTCCCCTAGCGGCGCCTCACTTGCTGTTGTTCGTCTGTCGTTCACCGAGCAGCCCCACAAACAAAAACCCCGCCGAAGCGGGGTGTGCAGTTCGCAGTAACGTTTACGCCAGCTAACCTTAGGTCTGCACAGAGCGGTTTCCTGATCCCGTCCGATCGCTTGTCCTGCTTCGACGCAATCCTAATGAATGAGCCAAATGGTCGAGCCGAGAAGAAGGTTGCCGGACAACCTGGCCTTGCTCCGACTTAATGTAGGTGCGTTCTCTCATGGTCTCCCAAGCAATGTCTTTCCAAAAAGAATCGTAAATACCGCGCTGCATCGTTCCGCACCGTTTACACGTTCTGTAAGGATGAAATGACCTAACGTTTAATACATCTCCCATAACCCACTTATGTGTGAATAGACAGCGCATCCTCAATTCCCCTGAGCGCATCGACGCAATGCTCAAATTCTATAATCGCCGTTCGCCCTTGGGAATGATCAATCTCTCCTATTTCCGGTAGAAGAAACCACCTCTCCTTAGCGTCATTTCCCGCTGACCAGCATTCTTAAAACCCTGCGTACCCTCGCGGCCTACAGCGCCTAGACACGCCCCACAGAACAAAAGATAGAACCGCACCAGCCAAGGTGAAGTGATTGGTCGCGTCACCTCGCACTTGAACTATCGCAGATAACGCTTCTGACCCGGAGTCATACCCTCACTCCGCCTCTCGGCTTGTCGTTGTATTTCTGCTTCCACCACTTCCAGCCCTCGCCTGCGACGTGGCCCAGTGTTAGCACACTGAAGATCGCTAGGAAGATCGCGACCAGAACGGCAAGGATGTCTAAGTATTCGCTCATTTATTCCTCCGTGCTGCGACGATGGTTTTGGCGTGTCGCGCTAACTTTTCAACAGCTAGATACTCACTCAGACGACTATCCGCCCATTGCTCATCTTTGCGAATAGGACAACCATCCTTTTTTTGGGGGGGGACAATCATCCTTTGCACAGGCCAATTGACCTAGCTCAAACAATGCCCAGTGACGTCAGGAAGGTTGACGGTTGAAGCCCCATTCCGGCGCTCGTAGTAACCGGCCCGGAACCCTAGGCCGTACTCATCAATTCCGATCAGGGCATATTTCGAGGGCCTCTTGGCCCGCAGGCGAAAGGTATTGCCATCGACATAACCTCTTGCACGCTCAAGTGACCAGCCGTTTCTCTCTGCCACCACCTGGCACTTCTCCTTCGATAGGACTTTCACGTTATCCCCGGTTACCGCGGCACGCGAGAATCCAGTGCAATTTTCAGGCCAAGCACGGGGCGCTTCCGCGCCCGTGCCTTTCGGTAGTCATCCCGGTAGATCGCCATCGTAATCTCCCGCAATATCGCTTTACACTTGAATGGCGAAATGCCACTGCAAGTGCAGCAGATTATTCCGGAAAGCAATGACCTATAGAATTGGACCGAAGTAATAGCACCAAAGTCCTAGCGGGTCTAAGACCCCATCAAGGTTTGAACCAGGAAATCCCCGTCGCCGCATCGCGCTCGGTTCCGAGGATCCGCGGAAAGGTCGTTCCGATTCCTAACCTCATCGGGCTTCATCATGACTAACAGTCGGCGGCATAACCGCCCCTCATGCGAACCTGGAATTTACTTGGATGGTAAAGGGTAGCCAGGACGGCTGTTAGCCGCGAGGGCGCTTCGGGGTCTAGAATGCAACCTAAAGGTGCCAGCAGGAAGACCGATGAGCGCCGTGCAGAAGCAGAGAACCCGATCGCCGCGCGAGCGCGCCGCGGCGCTGTCGCAGGCCGTGAAGAGCGCCGATCGGACCTATAAGGTCATGCTCCGTGGCCGCTACGCCGATCTGCCGGTGGCCTCGGTCGAGCTCGAGCTGCCCGTCTACCGGGCGGGCAACGGCCGCCTCGCGGTGCTCGAGAGCAGCTACCTGCATCGTCACGGTCTACCCGCCAACCACTTCGACACCGCTCAGGACAGCGACGAGGTCCAGGCTGTCCTGCACGGCTTCCTGAGCGATCTGAGCGAGAGCCCGGAGGCACCCATCAAGGCCGAGCTGAGGCGCTACGCCCAGCAGACCGAGCCCCTCCTCGTCACCGCCGACGCGGTGGTGCTGAACGGCAACCGGCGCCTCGCCGCCATGCGAGACCTCCTGGCCGGGGACCGCGAGCAGTTCCACGGCTTCGCCGCCATCGACGTCGCCGTCTTGCCCGAGGACGCGGCCTCG
>Ga0224512_10001626_pt1 | contig 21375 bp, 21 predicted proteins | sample SF_May12_sed_USG_4_FD_169103 | JGI IMG/M metagenome (GOLD analysis project Ga0224512, IMG submission 169103) | Sediment microbial communities from San Francisco Bay, California, United States - SF_May12_sed_USGS_13 | ecosystem: Environmental > Aquatic > Marine > Sediment | place: USA... | reverse complement strand
CCTCGGTGCGCAGATCGGCGATGTAATGTGCCGCCATGGCCGCTACCGCGGCGCCGTCGGAATCATCCGGGGTCTCGTCGATGATGTGCTGCAGCATGGCCACGGTGAGCTGGGCGGGTACCGGGTAGGTGATGGCCAGCCATACGCCGTTGCCCAGGGCCGCGAGCGATTCCTCCTGCTCGCACTGGAACAGGACATCGCAGGCCTCGATGGCATCCTGCCAGGACTCCTCAGCTGCGAACACGTCGAAGGCCGCGCGTGCACTCTCCCAGCTTTCAGTTTTCTTTTGCAGGCCCAGCTGGGTCTCCGCGATATCGAGTTGCACGCGTGCGCGATCCACCGGCTTGCAGTCCGCGGGCAGGGCGCGCAGGTGTTGCTGGTGTTCCTTGAGCAGGGCCTGCAGCGAGGGCCTGGATTCGGCCAGGTCGATGCCGCTCTTGTCGCCGACGACCATTTGTTCAGGGCTGGGTTCTTTCATGTCTTGCTCGTGTTGTCTGGATTAACCGGTGGCAATCTGCTTCTGGCCGGGAAGCGGGACATCATAAACCGTGAACGTCATGGTCTCGAGGTCACCCATGACGTAGGTCGCGGGGGCCTTGATGCCGCCCACGGTGCCGGGATTGACCAGCACCGTTTGCTTGCCGGCGATGTTGTCGATGGTTTCGATATTGACTGCGTGGTCGTGCCCGCAGCACACCAGGTCCCAGTCACCCGTGGTGGCCATGGCCCGGGCGTAATGCGGGTAGTGCACCATGAAGATCCGCCGCCCAGCCAGCAGGATGCCTGCATCCTGGCCGTAGTAGTGCACCCCGTTGCCGGACGTGGAGGCGATGCGCCCCAGCATATAGAGATCGCCCGTGTTGTTGCCGTGAATGACATGCACCGGCAGGCCGAATGGCCGGGTCACCTCCAGGGTGCTGGGTGCGACCACGTCGCCGCAGTGCAGCACGGCCTCGGCGCCGGCAGTGCTGGCCGCACGTACGGCGGCCTCCAGGTATTCCCGGTTGTCGTGGCTGTCGGACAGGATGCAGATTTTCATGTCATACCCAATAAATGGGGACATTCTACTTTTTCCATGGTTCTCTCATCAGCGTATCCGGTTGCGAAAAAAAGCAGAATGATCTTACCCCAGTTTCAGAAATGCGGTTTTTCCGGGGCGTTTTTGAACATCTCGACGCTGTCCAGGATTTCCGCCTTGGCTTCATCGACACCGCCCCAGCCCTCGACCCGCACCCACTTGCCCTCGTCCAGGTCCTTGTAGTGCTCGAAGAAGTGGGCGATCTGGCCCACCAGGTTTTCCGGCATATCGTCGATATTGTGTGCGTCCCGATACAGGCGGCAGAGCTTGTCGACCGGCACGGCGAGAATCTTGGCGTCGTCCCCGGACTCGTCGGTCATCTTCAGCACCCCGACCGGCCGGCAGCGGATCACCGAGCCACTGATCAGCGGCACCGGGGTGGTGACCATGACGTCCACCGGGTCGCCGTCCTTTGACAGGGTGTGGGGGATGTAGCCGTAGTTGCAGGGATAGTGCATGGCTGTGGTCATGAAACGGTCCACGAACATGGCGCCGGTGTACTTGTCGACCTCGTATTTCACCGGGTCGCTGTGCGCGGGGATCTCGATGATGACATTGATGTCATGGGGGACATCCAGGCCTGAGCTGACGCGGTCGAGGTTCATATGGGATTAACTATCGGAGATTGATGAAAAGACATAATAGCCACGGAATCCACGGAATGACACGGAAAAATGTTCAAACAAGGAATTAACCGCAGAGACGCAAAGGACGCAGAGCAATGCATAACCATTACAAGAATAGGATTGTATGGCTTGCGCAATGTTGTCCGAGTTTGCTTTTTACTGTCGTGTCTCTGCGTTCTCGGCGTCTCGGCGGTAAGATTTGTTAAGGAACCTCTGATTAATTAGAGTGTCACGTCATTGCGAGCGTAGCGATGCAATCTCATGACAGTCATATCAATAGTTTGTAGATTGCTTCGTCACCTTGTTCCTCGCATTGACCAGTAGATCAGGGGTTCCTTTAATCTATAAAATAAATAAACCTTTCGGGGGATGATGCCATTTCGGCATCATCCCCGGCTAAAGGCAATTACAGGATGGGCACGATCAGCAGCGCGACGATGTTGATGATCTTGATCAGCGGGTTGATCGCCGGGCCGGCGGTGTCCTTGTAGGGATCACCGACGGTGTCGCCGGTCACTGCGGCCTTGTGGGCATCTGAACCCTTGCCGCCGTAGTTGCCGTCCTCGATGTACTTCTTGGCGTTGTCCCAGGCGCCACCACCGGTGGTCATGGAGATCGCGACGAACAGGCCGGTGACGATGGTGCCGATCAGCAACCCGCCCAGCGCTTCCTTGCCCAGGGTCAGGCCGACCACGACCGGGACCAGCACCGGCAACAGCGACGGGATGATCATCTCCTTGATGGCGGCCTTGGTCAGCATGTCCACGGCCCTGGAGTAGTCCGGTTTCTGGGTACGGTCCATGATACCGGGCATCTCGCGGAACTGGCGACGCACCTCGTTGACGATACCGCCCGCCGCACGACCCACTGCCTCCATGGCCATGGCGCCGAACAGGTAGGGGACCAGGCCGCCGATGAACAGGCCGATAAGTACCATGTGGTTATCCAGCGAGAAGTTCAGCACCTGGTCGCTGTGCTTGCCCAGGGCGTGGGTGTAGTCCGCGAACAGCACCAGCGCGGCCAGGCCGGCGGAGCCGATGGCGTAGCCCTTGGTGACCGCCTTGGTGGTGTTGCCGACGGCGTCCAGCGGGTCGGTGATGTTGCGGATCTTCTCGTCCAGTTCGGCCATCTCGGCGATGCCGCCGGCGTTGTCGGTGATCGGGCCGTAGGCGTCCAGTGCCACGATGATACCGGTCATGGACAGCATGGAGGTAGCGGCGATGGCGATGCCGTACAGGCCGGCCAGCTCGTAGGCGCCCCAGATGCTGGCGCAGATGACCAGCACAGGAATGGCGGTGGACTTCATGGATACGCCCAGACCGGCGATGACATTGGTGCCGTCACCGGTGGTGGAGGCCTCGGCGATGTGGCGCACCGGGCTGTACTCGGTGGCGGTGTAGTACTCGGTGATCACCACCATGGCCGCGGTCAGCGCCAGGCCGATCAGGCCGCAGTAGTAGAGAAAGCGGGTAGTCACTTCCTCCCCGCCTATCATAATGGTGTCGCCCATCACCCAGGTGGTGACCGGGTAGAAGGCGACCGCCGCCAGGCCGCCGGCAACGATCAGGCCGCGGTACAGGGCGTTCATGATCTTGCCGCCCTCGCGGACCTTGACGAAGAAGGTGCCGACGATCGAGGCGATGATGGAGACGCCGCCCAGGGCCAGGGGGTAGAGCGCGGCCCCGGCATGCTCGAGCAGCAAGCTGCCCAGCAGCATGGTGGCGACCACGGTCACGGCATAGGTCTCGAACAGGTCGGCGGCCATGCCGGCGCAATCGCCGACGTTGTCACCGACGTTGTCTGCGATCACCGCCGGGTTGCGCGGGTCGTCCTCCGGGATGCCGGCCTCGACCTTGCCGACAATGTCCGCGCCGACATCGGCACCCTTGGTGAAGATGCCGCCGCCGAGTCGGGCGAAGATGGAGATCAGGGAGCCGCCGAAGGCCAGGCCGACCAGCGGGTGGATCGGGTCCTCGGCGCCGATGGCCAGCATGGCGGCGTAGAAGCCGGCCACACCCAGCAGGCCCAGACCGACGACCAGCATGCCGGTGATGGCGCCGCCGCGGAAGGCAATCTGCATGGCCGCGTTGAGGCCGTCATTGGCCGCCTGCGCGGTGCGCACATTGGCGCGTACCGAGATGTTCATGCCGATGTAACCGGCCAGTCCCGAGAACACCGCGCCGATGGCAAAGCCGATGGCCGTCACCCAGTCGAGGGCGAAGCCGATGACGAAGAACAGCACCGCCCCGGCTATGCCGATGGTGGTGTATTGCCGGTTGAGATAGGCCTTTGCACCTTCCTGGATGGCGCTGGCAATCTCCTGCATATGGCTGGTGCCGGTGGGCTTGGCGAGGATCCATTTGACGGATACCACGCCATAGGCCAGGGCAGCGAAACCGCAGACCAGGGCGAAGATGAGTTCGATCGACATTGGTATTCTCCTGTTGGTAGAGGGTGTTTCCGCGTCAGTTGTTTAGTCAGGGAACCCTGAATTCTGTACCAGGCAGGAATCCGAATAATTGTTCCAGATCAAATTCCCTGATGAATTCATCCACAGGCTGCTGGCCGTGCTCGCGCCGGACCTCGGCCAGGATCAGGCGGGCGGCATTGCGATTGTAACCGCCACCCATCTGCGCCTGTACCGCCAGCAGCTCGCGTGCCTTTTCCAGCGTCATGGGTATATTTATCTAATTATTTGACTTTGAAGCTTTTTTCGATTTTCTTCGACACGGCGACGTTCTTCAGCTGCACGTACTGCGGCATGCCCTTCCGGTAGGGCGGGTAGTCCTCGCCCTGGATGAGTGGCTCCAGGTAGGTGCGGCAGCGCTTGGTGATGCCGAAGCCGTCTTTGGTGATGAAGCCCTTGGGCATCATCTTCTCGACATTGGCCACGCGCGCGAGCTTCGCCTCGCCCACCTTCCAGCGGTAGGGCGAGTTCGAGGTGCGCACGATAGTCGGCATGACGGAGTTCTTGCCGGCCAGCGCCATTTCCACGGCTGCCTTGCCCATGGCATAGGCCTGGTCGACGTCGGACTTGGAGGCGATGTGACGCGCTGCGCGCTGCAGGTAATCGGCCACGGCCCAGTGGTACTTGTAGCCCAGCTTGTCGCGTATCAGGTTGGCGATCACCGGGGCAACGCCGCCGAGCTGGGCATGCCCGAAGGCGTCCTTGAGACCCTGGTCGGCGAGGAACTTGCCGGAGCGGTCGTGCACACCCTCGGAGACCACGATGGAGCAGTAACCGTATTGCTTCACCTTGTCCTTGACGGTCTTGAGGAAGCGGGTCTGGCTGAAGGGCACTTCCGGGAACAGGATGACGATCGGCAGATCGCAGTCCTCGGACGTGGCCATCCCGCCGGCCGCGGCGATCCAGCCGGCATGTCGTCCCATGACCTCGAGCACGAAGATCTTGGTCGAGGTCTTGGCCATGGAGGCGACGTCGAAGCTGGCCTCGCGGGTGGAGATGGCGATGTACTTGGCCACCGAGCCGAAACCCGGGCAGTTGTCGGTAATCGGCAGGTCGTTGTCCACGGTCTTGGGTACGTGGATGGCCTGGATCGGGTAACCCAGGCTCTTGGAGAGCTGCGAGACCTTCAGGCAGGTATCGGCGGAGTCGCCGCCGCCGTTGTAAAAGAAATAGCCGATGTTATGGGCCGCGAAGACCTCGATCAGGCGTTCGTATTCGCGGCGGTTGGCCTCCAGGCTCTTGAGCTTGTAGCGGCAGGAACCGAAGGCGCCGGAAGGGGTGTGGCGCAGCGCGGCAATGGCGCGGGCGGATTCCTTGCTGGTATCTATCAGGTCTTCGGTGAGTGCACCGATGATCCCGTTGCGACCGGCATAGACCTTGCCGATGCGGTCCCTGTTCTTGCGCGCAGTCTCGATTACGCCACAGGCGGAGGCGTTGATGACGGCGGTGACGCCCCCGGACTGGGCATAGAACGCATTCTTCTTTCCTGCTGCTTTTGGCATACGGTGATCTCCCTTTTGGATTTCGGTGGTTCAGGTTGCGATTCGATATCAGGTGGATTCGGTGCCGGCCCCTTCCCGGGTGGCGGCGTGGTCAGCCTGCACCTGCAGCAGGGTGACCATGCATTCGGACAGGTCGTCGAATTCCTCGACGTCGGGGCCGAACATCTCGTGGCCGCGATAATAGAACTGGCAGCGGTAGTTATGATCGCCCGTCTTGCACACCACGAAATGGCAGCCGCCTTTTTCCCAGTAGGTGGCCGGGCAGACGCTGAGTTCGCTGGAATAAGGATTCAGCCGCACTTCGGTGTCGGCCAGCATGGGCTCGACCGGTTCGCCGTAGCGCTGTTCCAGCGTGGTCCTGATGATCCACAGTTCGCTTTCGGTGATATCGGCTATCTGGTTCATGTTGTTGTTTGAATCGGCGGCGGCAGGCTTATGGCCTGCAGGGGCGCCAGATTCTAGCTTAAAACCTGATTTATTTCATGAACTTCGTTGACTTCTACTACGGGCTAGGGGTAGCTTAAATGGTGTTTTGGTACACGGCCACGCAAATATTTGTATGTCTATATTGAAAAAATCTTCTTTGATACAAGAAGTTAAGGAAATCAGGGCTATAGGGGGAGTGAGCTCGTCATGAGAATCGTATTGCTCGGGGCACCCGGGTCCGGCAAGGGTACCCAGGCCAGGCTCCTCGTCGAACGCTACAAGTTGCCGCAGATCTCGACCGGAGACCTGCTGCGTGAGGCAGTGGCCTCTGATTCCCCGCTCGGGCGCCAGGCCAAGGTGGCCATGGATGCCGGTCAGCTGGTCAGCGATGATATCGTCCTGGCGATTATCCGCGAGCGGGTCATGCGCCCCGATGCCCGTACCGGTTTCATACTGGACGGGTTTCCCAGGAACCTGCAGCAAGCCGAGGCACTCGACCAGTTGCTGGGCAGCATGGGTCAACCCCTGAACCTGGCTCTGCTGGTGGCGGTGGACGTGGATGCCTTGCTGCAGCGTCTGGTTGGCCGTCGCACCTGCCTGTCCTGCGGCAGCATGTATAACGTGTATTATTCGCCTCCGCATATCGACGGGCGCTGCGACGAGTGTGGCGGCAAGCTGCGCCACCGGGCGGATGACAACGAGGAGACCATCGGCAATCGCCTGCGGGTCTACGAGACTCACACCCTGCCGGTGATCGAGTACTACAAGGAGCAGCAAAAGCTGCGCACGGTACAGGGAGTCGGGGCGATCGCGGACATCTTCAAGGCGGTCCGCAAGGTGGTTGATGACGTGAAGGCGAACATCAAGTCCGAGTCGCGTTCCGATGCCATCCGGCGCGCCATTGCCAAGCACCAGCCGGCCTCCAAAGTCGGGGCGGGTAAGCCCAGGGGCAAGGGGAAAAAGGCGGCCGCGCCTGCCAGTAAGGCCAAAAAGGCGGCTGCTCCCAAGGCGAAGCCGAAGCAGGCAGCTGCCAAAAAGGCGGTAACAAAGAAGGCCACGGCCAAAAAGGCAGTAGCAAAGAAGGCCGCGCCCAAGAAGGCGGCCCCGAAGAAGGCCGCGCCCAAGAAGGCGGCCCCGAAGAAGGCCGCACCGAAGAAGGCTGCCGTAAAGAAGAAGGCCGCCCCGAAGAAGGCCGCCCCGAAGAAGGCCGCGTCCAGGAAGGCCACTGTAAAGAAAAAGGCCGTGGCGAAGAAAAAACCGGCAACCAGAAAGGTGACGGCAAAGAAAAAGGCGGCGCCCAAAAAGGCGACAGCCAGGAAAAAGCCCGTCGCCAGAAAGGCGGCTGGCAGCAAGAAAAAAGCAACCAGCCGCAAGAAACGCTGATCCCCATACGCATCAGGCTGCCATTATCACTCGACTGGAAAGCGCCGCGAACCCTTGCTGTTTTGCTGGTGCCATCGCTGCGGTGAGCCCTTCCGGCAACGACAGTCCATGTCACGCCTGATCACCATCTGGCTGGATATTTGCCTGCTGCGCGCCGGTCCCCAGGACCTGCCCGCCTCGCGGACCTTGCTGGGCCTGACCGTGGGCGGCTATTTGCTGGTCTCACTGCTGCTGTCGCTGCCGGGTTTCCCCGGGGGAACGGCGGTCCTGGTGGCCGTGCTGGACCTGGGCCTGCTGGTGGCCTTCACCACTGCCCTGCTGTATTTCTTCGGCAAGTGGGCGCGTCTCCAGCAGACGCTGACGGCCCTCACCGGTACCGGCACCCTGCTGGGCATGCTGGCACTGCCGATGGTCTATCTGTTGTCCCAGGGGCCGGAGGAAAACTTCATTGCCGGTCTCGCGGCCCTGTTCTGGTTATTCCTGTTTGGCTGGAGTCTGCTGGTGGTAGCCCATATCATGCGTCATGCCCTGTCCATCCCGTTTCCATACGCGATCGGTATCGCGGTTCTGTATACCCTGGTCGCCCTGCAGCTGATGGCGGCCCTGTTCCCCGGACAGGCAGGCTGACTATGCATATACACATTCTCGGAATCTGTGGCACCTTCATGGGCGGCATCGCCCTGCTGGCTCGTGAACAGGGTGTCGAGGTCAGCGGTTCGGACGCCAATGTCTACCCGCCCATGAGCACCCAGCTCGAGGAGCAGGGCATCGTACTGGGCGAGGGTTACGAGGCCGCCCACCTGGACCCGGCGCCTGAGCAGGTGGTGATCGGCAATGTCCTGTCGCGCGGCAACGCCGCAGTGGAACATGTCCTGAATGCCGGGCTGGCCTATACCTCCGGTCCCCAGTGGCTGGCCGAGCACGTGCTGCAGGACCGCTGGGTCCTGGCCGTGGCCGGGACCCATGGCAAGACCTCGACGGCGAGTATGCTGGCCTGGATCCTGGAATACGCGGGCCTGGGGCCCGGTTTCCTGATCGGCGGCATCCCGCGCAATTTCGGGATCTCCGCCCGTCTCGGCAAGGGCCCGTTCTTCGTGGTCGAGGCCGACGAGTACGATACCGCCTTTTTCGACAAGCGCTCCAAGTTCGTGCATTACCGGCCACGCACCCTGGTACTGAACAACCTCGAATACGATCATGCCGATATCTTCACCGACCTGGCCGCGATCCAGCGCCAGTTTCACCACCTGGTACGCACCGTGCCCGGCACCGGGCTGATTGTCGAGAATGCCGATGATGCCCATGTCGCCGAGGTGCTTGCCATGGGTTGCTGGAGCGGGCGCGAGGCCGTCTCCACCGGCGGCCACCAGGCGAGCTGGCAGGCCGGAAAGGGAACGGCGGACGGCAGCCGGTTCGATGTGCTGCTGGACGGGCAGGTCGCCGGCCGCGTGCGCTGGGGCCAGCATGGCGAACACAATGTGCACAATGCCCTGGCCGCAATAGCAGCGGCCCGCCACGCGGGGGTGCCGGTGGCGCAGGCCATCGAGGCCCTGGGGGAGTTCCAGGGTATCAAGCGCCGCATGGAACTGCGTGGCGAGGTCAACGGGGTGACGGTCTATGATGATTTCGCTCACCACCCCACGGCGATTGCCACCACCCTGCAGGGCCTGCGCCGGCGGGTGGGCGAGGCGCGCATCCTGCTGGTGCTGGAGCCTCGTTCCAACACCATGCGCATGGGCGTGCACCGCGACGCACTGGCAGCCTCGATGCACGGGGCCGACCGCATCTGGCTGCATGAACCCGGTGACCTTGAATGGTCGCTAGAGGAGGTGGCGCGCGAGACCGGCGTGCCGGCCAGTGTGAGTGGTCAGGTGGAAACCATCGTCGAGGAGGTGGTGCAGGCGGCGCGTCCGGGTGACCATGTCCTGGTGATGAGCAATGGCGGCTTCGGCGGGATCCACGAAAGACTGCTCAGAGGTCTGGAGGCGATCGCTGCCGAAGCATGAATCGAGAGCTGTAGGAGCACCCTGCGGGTGCGATCAACCGTATGGAAGCAGTAAGAAGTGAAGAGTAAAAGGGTGAAGAGTAATAGCCACGGAATCCACGGAAGGACACGGAAAAATTTCAAAAACAGAATTCACCGCAAAGACTCAAAGGACGCAAAGAAAAGCACAATAACTATTAAAGCGACCAGGCAGGTCGGATTACACTGGTGCTAACTCGGCCTACGATCAATATGATCAGAAGTTTTTACAATTATGTTGTCTTTCTCTGCGTTCTTTGCGTCTTTGCGGTAAGATTTTTTAACGAGTAAAGAAAACCAACGACCATGCCGGAAAACAACGCCATTTCGCTTGCCATGACCGGCGCCTCCGGGGCGCAGTACGGGCTGCGGTTGCTGGAGTGCCTGTTGAGCGCGGGGCGCACTGTGTACCTGATGATCTCCGCGCCGGGGCAGGTGGTCATCGGCATGGAGACGGATCTCAGGCTGCCGGGGCGCCCGGCGGAGATGCAGCGTGCCCTGAGTGAACGCTACGCGGCGGCACCCGGACAGTTGAGCGTCTTCGGGCGCGAGGAATGGACGGCGCCGGTCGCCAGCGGCAGCAGTGCGCCCGGGGCCATGGTCATTTGCCCGTGCACGACCGGCACCCTGTCCGCCGTTGCCAACGGCGCCAGCAACAACCTGATCGAGCGTGCCGCCGACGTGATGCTCAAGGAAGGCCGCAAGCTGGTGATTGTGCCGCGCGAAACGCCGTTGTCGGCGATCCACCTCGATAACATGCTGCGCCTGGCGCGCATGGGGGTGTCGATCCTCCCGGCCAATCCCGGTTTTTACCACAACCCGACGGGCATCGATGACCTGGTGGATTTTGTCGTGGCCCGCATCCTTGATCAGCTGGACGTCGCGCATGCGATAACGCAGCGCTGGGGTGATCCGGGTGAACCGTCGTCAGGGTAAACGCGAAATGCAGCAGCACCTTGCAGGTGCGAATCAATGGCCACGGAAAGACACGAAATAAATAAATAATTCACCGCAAAGACGCAAAGGACGCAGAGAAAAGCTCAGCTATTGTAAAAGCACCTATGTAAATAGGCATATATCGCACCCTACATCTTTTTTATTATTATCTGCATTTATCTTTTCTGTGTGCTTCCGTGGCAATAGATTTTTTTCACGTTTCACTGTTCACTTCTCACTCAAACCTTCCCACGCCAGCAGTACCTGGCCGTCCCAGTCGATGCGCTGGCTGAGGGGTGCCAGCCGCTGTACCAGTTGAATATCGACCTCCTGTTCCAGGATCTCCTGCAGGACGGTCAGCGGGGTGTTGAAATCGATGTCGGTGCGCAGCGACGAAACCAGTGGCAGCTTTTTATCCAGTACCAGGTAGGAGACGGTGCCGACCCATACCGGGGTCGACGTGCTGCTGATCTCGGCATGGGCCGGCCAGAGCCGCAGCACGGTGAGCCGGTCCAGTGAGTCGGGCCGGCTGACCAGCAGCAAATCATGATGCTGGCCGTCGTGCACCTGGGGCAGGATCGGCAGGCTGGTGATATCCGGCTCCGGTGCCAGCCAGTTCAGGGCGCTGGATGGTCCCGGCCCCGGCGCCGTCCGCCAGCCCCTTTCTTCAAGCAATACCTGCAAGTGCTGCAGTGATCCCGCCCACTGGATGTTCATGGGCTGTTCGTTGCGGCCTTCCAGGTCGATGCGGTAGTCCGGCAGCTGTTGCCAGTCGCCGTCCAGCCAGTCATCACGGGTGAACGACTGCACCTCGACATGGGACGCATACTGCGCCAGGTCCTGGCTGAAATTGCGCTGCACGTGCACACCACCTGCAACGAGCGTGATTACCGTCACCACCGCCAGGATGCCTTTTACCGGCAGGCGCGGTGCCGGATGGCGGTCATAGGCAATCCCGATGAGGGCCACCCAGAACAGGCCCAGGGTCACCCCGCCCAGGACATCGGAGAACCAGTGCACCCCCAGGTAGAGCCGCGAAAAGGCGATCGTCATGACGATGAGTCCGGCGATTGAGTAGGGCAGCCAGCGGTACCTGAAGGGTATTTCGCGCGCCACCAGCAGTGCCAGGAAGCCATAGACGACCAGGCTCATGCTGGAGTGGGCGCTTGGAAACGAGTAGCCGCCGTAAGTGTCTATCGGGCGGGCGACCTGGGCCGAGTGTTTCAGCACGAAGGTCAGGACGCCGGCGCTGGCGTACACACCGATCCAGTGCAACGCGGCCTTGCTGTTGCCCTTGTAGGTGAGCCACAGGCTGCCACCCGCCAGCACCACCGCGAGCAGGAGCTGCTCGCCGAACTGGGTCACCAGCACCATGATCTGGTCGGCCCACGGTGTTCTCAGGTTCTGCAGGAAGTGGAACAGGTAGTTATCGAGATCTCCCATGAAATCGCCATGCAGCACCTGGCGCGATATCAACAGCATCAGCCACAGGGTGATGAAGGACAGGCCTGACAGGATGGTCAGCCCGCGCGCCTCCGGGTGGTCGGGGTCGAGCAGTGAACCGGCCAGCGGCCCGATGTGGGGGTGGCTGCGGCTCCAGTGCAGGATGCGCTCCAGACCCGCCGCGGCGTGCGGTTGCACCAGCCGCCCGATACCGCGGATCAGCATCACCCCCAGCCAGGCGATGCCGAGCAGTACCAGCAGCAAAACCACCAGTCGTCCCGCGACCTCGGCCGCCAGCCCCAGCGAGGCGCCGAAGACCATGCCGGGGAGGATGTAGGCGGGGGCCCACAGTGCCGAGGCGATGCTGTCCACCAGCAGGAAGCGTGACCGGCGCATGTCCATCATGCCGGCGATGGCTGGCAGGATAGGCCGCACCGGCCCGACAAAGCGTGCCATGAAAATACTCTTGCCGCCGTGCCGGTAGAAGAAATCGATGCCCCGGTTTACCAGGCGCGGATAGCGCTTCAGCGGCCACATGACACGCAGGCGCTGGTGGTAGTGACGCCCGAGCAGGAAGCTGATGGTGTCACCGGCCAGGGCGCCGGCCGCGGCCCAGGCGAGAACGGGCAGCAGCTCCAGGGCGCCGGTGGCAATCAGCGCCCCGACACCGAAGAGTACCAGGGCGCCGGGTATCAGCAGGCCGATGACAATCAGTGATTCCAGTAGCGTGACAACGAAGATCAGCAGTCCGGACGTGTGCGGGTGCAGGGACACCCAGTCGAGCATGTTTTGCAACATGCCGTCCATATCAGCGTGGGATCCGGATGTCAGACATGCGTATTGGCAGCGCTTGCCCGGCTACAACGTCTTGAATACCCGTGCCGCGTGCTCCAGGGTGGCGTCGATGACGGTGTCGTCGTGGGTCGAGGAGACAAACCCGGCCTCGTAGGCCGACGGTGCCAGGTAGACGCCGGCATCCAGCATGCCATGGTAAAAATGCTGGAAACGACCCAGATCGCAGCGGGTCACCTGCTCGAAGCGGGTGATGGCCGTGTCCGTGGTGAAGAAGAAACCGAACATGCCGCCGACCTGGTTGGTGGTGAAGGGGATGCCGGCTGCATCGGCGTGTTGCTGCAGGCCGGTCACCAGGCGTTTGGCGGCCGCGTCCAGACCGGCATGGAAGCCGTCGGCGCAGGCGAGTTCCAGGGTCGCCAGGCCCGCCGCCAGGGCGACCGGGTTGCCGGACAGGGTGCCGGCCTGGTAGACCGGGCCCAGCGGGGCGATCTGCTCCATGATGTCGCGGCGACCGCCAAAGGCGCCGACCGGCAGGCCGCCGCCGATGACCTTGCCGAGCGTGGTGAGGTCGGGGGTGACCCCGTAGTGCGCCTGGGCGCCGCCCGCGGCAACCCGGAAGCCGGTCATCACCTCGTCGAAGATCAGCACACTGCCGTACTCGTCGCAAACGGAACGCAGGCCTTCCAGGAATCCGGGTACCGGGGGGATGCAGTTCATGTTGCCGGCCACCGGTTCGACAATGATGGCGGCGATTTCGCTGCCGGCGACTTCGAAGGCCGCGCGCACGCTGTCCAGGTCGTTGTAGGTCAGGGTCATGGTGTGTTCGGCCACCGCTGCCGGCACGCCGGGGGAGGTCGGCACGCCCAGGGTCAGGGTGCCGGAACCGGCCTTGACCAGCAGGGCGTCGGAATGGCCGTGGTAGCAGCCCTCGAACTTGACGATGCGGTCACGGCCGGTGAAGCCGCGCGCCAGCCGGATGGCGCTCATGGTGGCCTCGGTGCCGGAGTTGACCATGCGAACCAGCGCCATGGAGGGCACCTTGCTGCACAACAGGGAGGCCATGCGCGTCTCGATCTCGGTGGGCGCGCCGAAACCCAGCCCGTTGGCGGCCGCCTCCTGCACCGCCTGGATCACCCCGGGATGGGCGTGGCCGGCGATCATCGGGCCCCAGGAACCGACATAGTCGATATAGCGCTTGCCATCGACATCGGTGAGGTAGGGGCCTGCACCGGTCGCAAAGAATACCGGATCGCCGCCAACGCCGCGGAAGGCGCGTACCGGTGAATTCACCCCGCCCGGGATGTGCCGGCAGGCGGCCTGGAAGTCGTCATGTGATCGAGACATTGTGAGGAGTCCTTCTTGTTCGGGATCGGTTCGCGCTTATCTTCTCACAACAGCGGGATGGTCGCATAACACGTTCGACAGCCGGACAGCCACGGAATCCACGCAAGGACACGGAAAGATAAAAGCGTGAGACGTGAAAGAATAAACGCCACGGAAGCACACGAAAAATGTTTAATAAATTAAAGAATTCACCGCAAAGGCGCAAAGAACGCAGAGAAAATCACAATTATTGTAAAAGCAGCTATGTAGCGTGGATCAGGGGCGTATCGGCGTAACTCTACAGAACTACGCTGACGCTAATCTGTTCTTACAATTGATTTCTCATGTTTATTTTTCCGTGTCTTTCCGTGGCTATATTATTTTTTTGATGAATCGCGCCTGCGAGGCGCTCCTACAACTCTTGTCTTACCCCTCAAACAGGTCCGCATAGCGCCGTGCCGCGGCCTCGACACCGGGCTGGCCGAACACGCCGTGGATCACCGCCAGCAGGTCGGCCCCGGCCGCGATCAGTCCGGACCCGTTTTCCGGGGTGATGCCGCCGATGGCCACGATCGGGAGATCGAGTTGTGCGCGTGCCTGCTCGAGCAGGGTCATCTCGGCCTGCACGGCCGCGGGCTTGGTGGCCGACGGGAAGAAGCGCCCGAAGGCCACGTAGCCGGCACCGTCCGCCGCGGCCTTGAGGGCGCGCTCGATGCGGTTGTAACAGGAGATGCCGACAAGCGCGTGCGGGCCCAGCCGTTCCCTTGCCTGCGCAATGGACGCATCTTCCCGGCCGAGGTGAACACCCGCGGCGCCGACCCGTGCCGCCAGTTCGATGTCGTCGTTGATAATCAGGGGGACCCCCCGTTCCCGGCACAAGACCTGCAGGGCCGCCGCCTCCTGCTGACGGACATCGCGGGCCTTGTGTTTTTCCCGGTACTGGATCACGACCGCGCCACCCGCGATGGCCTGTGCGACCCGGGTGGTCAGTTCGTCCGCGGGTATCAACCGGCCGTCGGTGACCGCATACAGCCCGTGCGGTAACTCGGAAGCTACCATTCAAAGCTCGTCATCGCCGGTCCAGAAGAACCGGTGAGGCAGGTGTTGTCCCAGTCCCGGCCGGTAGCCACGGCGCAGCGCATTCCAGGTGTAGTCCTGGGCCTCGTGAAATGCCGTGAACGGTTCCAGCCCCTGTGCCAGCAGGCCGGCAATGCTGGCGGCCAGGGTGCAGCCTGAGCCGTGATAGCTGTGCGGCAGGCGTTCCCAGGTGAAGGTCTCCAGCAGGCGGTTGTTGTGATACAGGCGGTTAACGACCGCGGGGGTGCGCTCATGGCTGCCGGTTACCAGCAGGTACTCGACACCGTGGTCCATCAGGGCCTGGGCGCAGGCGTCCAGGGTGTCCGCGCCCGTGGCCAGGGCGCGGGCCTCCAGGCTGTTGGGGGTAAGTACCGTGGTCAGCGGCAGCAGCAGGGTCTTCATGGCCTCGATTATTCCCTGTCCACCGAGGGTGACGCCATGACCCGAGGCGAGCACCGGATCGATCACCACCGGGATCTGGGGGTAATCGGTGAGGATGGTGTGAACCGCCTCGACGTTCTCGACACTGCCCAGCATGCCGAGCTTGATAACGGCAACCGGCATGTCTTCCAGAACTGCCCGTGCCTGGGCGATGACGTCGGCGACCTCCAGGGGCCTGAAGTCGGAGACATCCCGGGTATCCTGGGTGGTGAGTGCGGTGATCACCGTCGCGGCATGGCAGCCCTGGCTGGCCAGTGCCTCGATATCGGCCTGGATACCGGCACCACCGCTAGGGTCATGGCCGGCAAATGCCAGCACGACCGGGATGTTCTTTATGTCGGATGTCATTTGCCAATCCTGTGCGGTGATGCCGCAACCCTGAATAAGAAAAACAGATCAATTCGCCACGGAACCCACGGAAGAACACGGAAATATTAAAATAGCTTGTAGGAGCGCTTCGCAAGCGCGATATGCATCACTTGATGCGCGGCGCCGCTGAACCAGATCGCGCCTGCAAGGCGCTCCTACACTTGCATGTATTTATTTCCGTGGGTTCCGTGGCCATTAATCTTTTGGTTATTTTACCTGTTTTGCCGCGTCCCGTGACGGTACAATGCGCGCCAATCCAGGCCCGTGACGTGGCAAAGACAGTGTTTGAGGCGCAAGCGATGCAAGAGTTCAAGGAATACATGTGTGTGGTGTGTGGTTTTGTCTATAACGAGGAGGCCGGGCTGCCCGACGAGGGCTTCCCGCCGGGGACGCGCTGGGAGGACATTCCGGCCAACTGGGTGTGCCCCGAATGTGGCGCGGCCAAGGAAGACTTCGAGATGGTCGAGGTCTAGCCCAAAAACGGGGGCATACTGCGTTTTGGATTTTTTTTACCCATCTGTATTTCCTGATGGCAATTAAAAGCAGAATGCCCCCTTTTTTACCGGCATCCGGGATCCCGGTGAGACATGCGGGCCACGTTGCCCGGGGCTGCAGGGCGCGAATTTTTGACTACACTGTTAGTGTGTCAGCGCTGATGATCGGGATGCATGCAGATAATAACTTGAATACGAAGGATTAATTCCTGGCAGATCCATATGGAAACGATTTCTGAAAAATTGTCCGATATGGCCAACCTCGCCGAGGCCTTTTGCGGACTGATTGACAAAAACAGGAAACAGGCCAATGGCGCCTGGCTCGAGGAATTGTACGCACTCCTGCCACAGCTGCATTCGGCGGTAACGGAATTGAATGCTTTTGGCAGCAGTCAGTTGCCGGACTCCGATATCGATCTGGACGAGCGTTTCGAACTTTACAGCCGCCTGCGCCAGGCGCTGGGTGAACGTGACAGCTACTGGCTTGAATTCGATGCCTCTCCCGACCAGATACACATGTCCGGCAGTCTGGCGGATGATCTGACCGATATCTATTTCGATCTGCAGCACGGACTCAGGTTGCTGGACGAGGCCTGGCCGCAGCGGGCGGCGCAGGCCTGGCAGCGCAGCTATCAAATGCACTGGGGCCAGCACCTGGTGGACGCCGAACGTCACTTGTATGCGCTCAAGGTGCGCGATCAACTCGGACAGAAAGGCTCCCCGGCCCGGCAGTAGGCATGTCTTCCCGGTCTCCCGGGTCCGGTGTGCGCTGAATCTCGATAAACCCCTCGCTTATGGCGTACTATTGACCGGGTCCGGTCATACCGGGCACCTGTCGAATGAAACCAGGGCAACTCAAAAATGAATTACAAAACATACAGAGAACAGGGGTTCACCCTGATCGAGGTGATGGTGGTCGTGGTGATACTGGGGATCCTCGCGGCGATTCTGGTACCCAAGGTCATGGACCGGCCCGACCAGGCCCGTATAACCAAGGCGCGCCAGGATATTCGCGCACTGGAGGCGGCCCTGAACCTCTACAAGCTGGACAACTATGTCTATCCGGGTACCGACCAGGGTCTGGAGGCGCTGATCGAGAAACCCTCATCCCCGGAGCCGCCGAACTGGAAAGACGGTGGCTACGTGGATCGCCTGCCGCTGGACCCCTGGAAACAACCCTATCAATTCCTGAGTCCGGGTTCGCACGGCTCGATTGATATTTACTCGCTGGGTCCGGACCAGCAGCCCAGTGATGATGATATCGGTAACTGGCATCTCCAATAGACCACGCCATCGGCACTGATCAGGACAACGGATCACAATGGGCGCGGCGGAAGAGCGTGGCAAGATCCTTTAGACAGAAACGCATACCCGTTTCCCCGGCATGCCCGTCCCGTCTGAGGGTCTGCCGGGGCTTCACCCTGCTGGAACTCATGGTGGTGCTGGTGCTGATCGGGATTATTTTCAGTTTCGCCATGCTCTCGATCGGGGGTGATGACCTGGCCGAGGCGATGGAGCAGGAAACCCGCCGCCTGGCCGCCCTGATTGGCATGGCTGCTGACGAGGCCGTGATGCGCGGCGAAGAGCTCGCCATCCATTTTACCGATGACAGTTATGCCTTCATGGTGTTGAACGCCGGGGAGTGGCAGCCTGCCCGGGATGACCACCTGTTGAAGACCTATAAGTTGCCTGCCGGACTCAAGCTGCGACTCGAGGTCGAGGGCGAGGCTCCGCTGCTGGTGCAGCCGGATGACGAGGACGAGGACGATAAGGAGCGCCGGGTTCCGCAGGTCTACATCCTTTCCAGCGGCGAGATGACCCCGTTTGCCGCGGTATTCGCCGCCGACCAGAGCCGCTACCGTTACCACCTGAGTGCCTCCCTGATGGGTGAACTCGAATGGGAAGTGGAGGAGACGTTTTGAGCCGGCGGCGCTGCAGTGGCTTTACCCTGCTGGAAGTGCTGGTTGCCATGACGGTGCTGGCCCTGACCCTGGGTGCGATCATCAAGGCGGCGGGCGATTACACCGCCAACCAGGCCCACCTGAGTGACCGGACCCTGGCCACCTGGGTGGCGCGCAACGTACTGGTGGGGCAACAGCTGGAAAATGCCTGGCCGCGCGTGGGCGAATTCAAGGACTCCGTGGAGATGGGGGGGCGCGAGTGGCGCTGGCTGGCGATTGTTTCCCAGACCGAGGAGCAGGAGCTGCGCCGGCTGGATGTCGAGGTACGGCCGTTCGAGGACGCTGACGCTGAACCGCTGGCTGTCCTGAGCGGCTTTCTGTGGCAGCCCGGCAAATGAACCCGACCCGGAGAAAAACGGGGACATTCTGCTTTTTAGTGCATCAGGAAATACCGGTGATTAAATTGATGAAAAAAGCAGAATGTCCCCGTTTTGTCAGCTACCTCGATGCCGGTTAGATATGCGGGTTAACGATTTGCGCTGCTGTCGAGGCTTTACCCTGCTGGAGCTGCTGGTGGCGCTGGCCATCTTCGGGCTGGTTGCCGTCATGGCCTATGGCGGACTCGGGACGGTGCTGGAGCAGCGCGCGCACACGGACGCGAGCGCCCAGCGCCTGGCAGCCCTGCAGAAGACCTATGTGGTGATGCAGCGGGATATCGAGCAGGCAGTCGCACGCGCCATCCGGGATGAATACGGTGACGAGCAAGCCCCTCTGGCGGCAGCGCCGGTGTTCCAGTTGACCCGCGGCGGCTGGAGCAATCCGGCCGGTCGCCCGCGCAGCAGCCTGCAGCGTGTTGGCTACGACCTGGAGGAGCAGCAGCTGGTCCGCTATGCCTGGCCGGTGCTGGACCGTTCCCAGGACAGCCAGCCGCTGCAGCAGCGGCTGACTGACCACATTGTCTCGATGCAGGTGCGTTACCTCGATGCGGCGAGCAACTGGCAGGACAGCTGGCCGCCACTCGAGACCGGTGTGGGGGAAGCAGCGGTGGAGCCCGGACTGCCCGCTGCAGTGGAGGTAAGCCTGGAGCACGAGTATTTCGGTAACCTGACCTGGCTGTTCCAGATGCCGCGATGAAATGTGAGCAGCCCCAACCCGCCGCCCACCGGCCTGCCGACAGGCAGCGCGGCGTGGCACTGGTCACGGCCCTGCTGGTGGTCGCCATGGCCACGGTGGCCGCCGTCGCCATGGCGACGCGCCAGCATATCGATGTGCGTCGTACCGGTAACCTGGTGCACGGTGAACAGGCCTATGCGTACGCCCTGGCGGCGGAGAGCTGGGCACGGGTCACCCTGCGCCGGGATGCCCGGGAGAGCGATTACGATTCGCTCGACGAGGACTGGGCCACGGCACTGCCGCCCATCGCCGTTGAAGGCGGCCTGGTGAGCGGCAGGGTCGAGGACCTGCAGGGCCGTTTCAACCTCAATAACCTGGTGGGTGAGGACGGCAAGGCCAGCGAGGCGGACCGGGCCTATTTCATCCGCCTGCTGGAGCTGCTGGGGCTGGAGAAATCCCTGGCCGACACCCTGTCAGACTGGATCGATGCCGATATCGACGCCCGCTACCCGGACGGGGCCGAGGACGTGGATTACCTGCTGAACGAGCCGGCCTATCGCACGGCCAACCGGCCGCTGGCGGGTGTCAGCGAGCTGCGGCTGGTCAAGGGCTTTGACGACGCGGCCCTGCAATTGCTGTTACCGCACGTGACGGCGCTGCCCGGGCGCACCCTGATCAATGTGAACACGGCCACGGCAACCGTGCTGCAGGCCCTGCACAGCGAGCTGGACGAGGGTGCAGTGGAAAGCCTGCTGGCCGATCGCGGCGACAGCGGTTACGAGACGGTTGATGTCTTTACGGGTCACACTGCACTTGCCGGGCTGGAGCTGAATACGGCCGTCGACGTCAAGAGCGACTATTTCCGGATCCTGACCGACGTAGTGGTGGGCCAGGGCCAGGCACGACTGGAGAGCCTGTTAAGCCGTGCCGATGGCGATACCCGGATTATCTACCGGGTACGCACCCCGATCCGGTCGGCGCCGCAAATAGAAGGTGTGAATGATTGATCTGAAAACGGTTTTTGGTAGGATGGGGGATATCACGGAGTGGGGCAACATCATGCGTAGTACCCTGTTGATCGCTGCGGGCAGGAACCAGGCTGCCGGCTGCCGCTGGGTGATCCTGGATAGCGAGGGCCGGTCTGCCGGAACGGTTCGCAGCGGCACTGCGACGGAGGCGGCTGCAGAGGCTGCCGGCCTGCGGGTGGTGGCGCTGGCGCCCGGTATCGATTGCCTGCTGACGCAGGTGCATATCCCGGGTCAGAATCGCCAGAAACTGCTGCGCGCGGCGCCCTATGCGCTGGAGGAGCAGTTCTCGGAAGATGTCGAGGACTTGCATTTCGCCCTGGGCCCGGCACTGCCGGGGGGCGATCACCCGGTAGCCGTGGTGGCGATACAGCGCATGAATGCCCTGCTCGAGGTGTTCGCGGAGGCCGGCCTCGAGGTTCACCAGCTGGTTCCCGATTTGCTGGTCATCCCGTGCCCGGCAGACAGCATCTGCGTGGTTATGGACGGCGACGTGGCCCTGGTACGCAGCGGTCCGTACAGCGGTTTTGCGGTCGATGCCGAGAATCTCGGACTGATACTGGCCAGTCAACAGGAGCCGGATGAAGGCGATAAGCGCCCGGTGCACATCACCGTAACGGCGGGGTCCACTATGCCGGACCTGGAGGCGCTGGGCCCGCAGGTGGAGGTCGAACACAGCAGCGGCACTGCGCTGGATGTGCTGGCCCGGGGTCTTTCCTCGCCTTCTATCGACCTGCTCCAGGGTGCCTACAGCCGAGCCCGGGAATGGGGCAAGCTCTGGCAGCCCTGGAGGGCCACGGCGGGGCTGGTACTGGCGGGGCTGGTGTTGGCCCATGTCGTGCAGGGGGTCGACTATGTCCGCCTGAAGCAGCAGCAGGCCGACCTGAATTCCCGCATCGAGACGGTTTTCAAGGAGACCTTCCCCGCCACCCGGCGGGTGGTCAATCCACGCG
>Ga0224512_10001625_pt1 | contig 21379 bp, 16 predicted proteins | sample SF_May12_sed_USG_4_FD_169103 | JGI IMG/M metagenome (GOLD analysis project Ga0224512, IMG submission 169103) | Sediment microbial communities from San Francisco Bay, California, United States - SF_May12_sed_USGS_13 | ecosystem: Environmental > Aquatic > Marine > Sediment | place: USA... | reverse complement strand
TCACGGCCCCGGCCCTCACGTTGTTTGACCAGACCGTGGGCAGCGGACTGCAGTACAGCACGTCGGGCACGCTGGGCGCGCCCGCGCCGGCCGGGACCGTGGTCCGCGTGACCAGCGCCGATCCGGCGGTGGTGCTGGTGGCGCCCAATGCCTCCACCCCGGGCACGGCGTTCATCGACCTCGCGCTCACACCGGGCGCCACTTCATATGGTTACCACATCCAGGGAGTGGAGGGAGCGACTGGATCGGTCACGGTGACGGCGACGGCGCCGGGGTACACGAACGGCACGGCGACGATGACCGTGGTGCAGCCCGCGCTGGACGTGATCTTCCTGACGACCAGCACGACGAGTCTCTCGCCCAACGATCCGTTCCAGGTGCGGATCGGGGTGCCCAACGCGGCCAATCAGTTCATGAGCATCGAGCAGGCGATCCGCGCGGGCGGCACGCCGGTGACCGCCACCGTGACCAACAGCGACGGCACGGCGGCCCAGCTCGTCACCCAGGCGCAGACCGGCAACACGGTCACGACGACGATTGCCGTGGGGCAGGCGCGGTCGCCGAGCAGCCTGGCCACGGGCGGGGTGGAGTTCGACCCGCTGAACGCTGGCACGACCAGGGTGGACGCCACCATCGCGGGCTTCATCGCGCTCCCGTCGGCGAGCGTGACGGTGACGATCACGGCCCCGGCCCTCACGTTGTTTGACCAGACCGTGGGCAGCGGACTGCAGTACAGCACGTCGGGCACGCTGGGCGCGCCCGCGCCGGCCGGGACCGTGGTCCGCGTGACCAGCGCCGATCCGGCAGTCGTGTTGGTGGCGCCCAACGCCACGACGCCGGGCGCGGCCTTCATCGACATCACCCTTTCGACGGGCACGAGCTCGTTCAGTTACTACATCCAGGGGGTGGAAGGGGCGACGGGATCGGCTGTGATGACCGCGTCGGCCCCGGGGTACACGAACGGCACGGCCACGATGACGGTGGTGCAGCCCGCGCTGGACGTGATCTTCCTGACCACGACCACGACCAGTCTCTCGCCCAACGATCCGTTCCAGGTGCGGATCGGGGTGCCCAACGCGGCCAATCAGTTCATGAGCATCGAGCAGGCGATCCGCGCGGGCGGCACCGCCGTCACCGCCACCGTGACGACGTCGAACGCCGGCGTCGGTCAACTCGTCACGGAATCACTGACGGGCGGTACGGTGACGACGACGATCGCCGTGGGGCAGGCGCGGTCGCCGAGCAGCGTGACGAACGGCGGCATCGAGTTCGATCCGCTCACGGCCGGTGCGACGACCGTGTCGGCCACGATCCCGAACTTCATCGCGCTGCCGAGCGCGAGCGTCGCGGTGACGGTGAGCACACCGACCCTCACGCTGTTCAGTCAGACCGTGGGCAGCGGGTTGCAGTACAACACGTCGGGTACGCTGGGCGCGCCCGCGCCCGCGGGCACCGTCGTGCGGATCACCAGTTCAAACCCGAGCGTGGCGTTGGTGGCACCCGACGCCTCCACGCCGGGCACGCCCTTTATCGACCTCGCGCTCGCAACCGGCGTCAACTCGTTCGGCTACTATGTGCAGGGGGCCGAGGGCGCTACGGGAACGGTGAGCCTCACCGCGACGGCCTCCGGCTACACGGACGGGAGCACCACGGCGACGGTCGCCCCGCCGGCCGTGGACATCATCTTCCTGAATGCGACGACGACGGTTGGGGCCGCGGACGATCCCTTCCAACTCCGCATCGGCGTCCCCAACACCACCAACCAGTTCATGAGCATCGAGCAGGCCATTCGCGCAGGGGGGACGGCGGTTACGGCAACCGTGACCAGCAGCGACGGGGCCGTAGCCCAGTTGGTGACCCAGTCCGTTACCGGTACCTCGGTCACGGTCTCAATCGCGACGGGTCAGACGCGCTCGCCGAGTACCGTGGCCGCGGGCGGCGTTGCGTTCGATCCGCTCGCCGTCGGCACGTCCACGGTGGCCGGCTCTATCCCTGGATTCGTGTCCCTCCCCACCGCAAGCGTGAGCGTGACCGTGAATCCTTGAGGGGGTGGGTGCCACCGATCCCGATACGTGGACTGGAACGGTGGCGCGGGGTTGACGGATGCACCAGCGGGTGCACATTGAACGTGATGTTTGCTGTGACGCTGGGTTTCAGACGACGAATGGATGGTGAGTCCCGCGCGGGGAGCTGGCCTCCTCGCGCGGTTCATGTTTTCGGCACGGGTTCATGAATCTTTAGTCCGGGGGATACCATGCAGTTGGCCAAGAGACTGGCCTGCCTGCCGCTCGCGGCGATCCTGGCGTTTGGGGCCTGCGGCGACAGCACGGGACCCAACGGCGACCTGACGCAGGCCGAAAAGACGGCGCTTGCGCAGCGCTGGTGAATACGGGCGCGTTGGGCGGGTTCGGCGCGTTCGCGGCGTTCGTCGTCGAAACGGTGGGTGAGGTCGGGTCCATCACCCCCGTGGCGCAGGCGGCGATCGCCAAAGCGGCGGACGACGCGATGAGCCTGGCGGCGAGCGCTGCGGCGGGCACCAACTACAGCGCCGTGGGCTTCGCCATCGAGTACACGATCACCCAAGGCACGTTCACGGGGTCCGGCTGGTTCCTGGGGATCGTGGGATGGAACGGGATCAATACCTCGAACAACACGGTCCAGGAACTGGTCGTCGTCGGTGGAGGGGAAGAGGATGGCTCCACCCTGCCCACGTCGACGAGCGGCACCATCGAGAGCGGCGATCTGTTCGCGCTGTACTGGGACAACCCGAACGAGTACTTCGGCACCAGTGGGACCGGTACCATCACTGGCTCCAACTTCGGGAGCGGCGGGACCGACTGCTCGGCGAGTCAACAGGGCATCACAGTCGAGTGCTCCTTCGTCGGCGGCCGCATGAACGGGAACTTCGCGTTCGTGGCCACGGGCGAAGTGGGGAACTACACCCAACCGGCCGTTCAGTTTTCAAGCCTGCCGGCTGTGAAGGTGACAATCGCGATCACACAGTAGCGCGCATCACCTTCTGTTGCGCGGACGCCGCGGGGCATCGGTCCGCGGCGTCTTCCTTGCGACTCCCAGGATCCCCCTCTTGACGGCGCCGCCGGCTCAACCGATGATTGTCGCGTTCCCGGCGGGCGGTCCATGGCCCCCGGGCGTTTTTGCGGTCGTGAACCGTCCTTTTCCCAGCGGAGGACACATGCGGCGAGCGTGGCAGTGGGGAGCAGTGCCAGTGGCATTGGCCCTGGCGGTCGGCAGTTGTGGGGACAGCAGTGGACCAGGCGGCAATCTCAGTCAGGCGGAAAAGACCGCTCTGACGCAGGCGCTCGTCAACACCGGCGGCCTCGGGGGGTTCGGCGCCTTCGCGGCCTTCGCCATCGAGACCATCGGGGAAATCGGCCGTCTCACGCCCGGAACCCAGGCCGCCCTCGTCCGCGCCATTGACGACGCCGTGAGCCTGTCGGTCGCGGGCATCGCGGCCACGGAGTACGACGCCGTCGGGTTCGCGATCGACTACAACTACAGCATTCAGGGGGAGACGTTTCAGGGCTGGTTCCTGGGGGTCGTGGGGTGGAACGGCATCAATACTTCCTCCAACACCGTCAACGAGATGGTGGTGGTCGGCGGGAGCGACTACGAGGGTACGACTTCGCTCCCGACCTCCGCGACCGGCACGATCGAAAGCGGTGACGTGTTCGCGATCTATTGGAACGGCTCGACCGATTACTTCGGCGTCTCCGGCACCGCCACGGTCAGTAGCGCGAACTTCACTGGCAGCAGCACGAACTGCGGAGGCAGCAGTGGAGGCTTTACGGTCGTGTGCTCGTACCAAGGCGGCCGGATGAACGGGAGCTTCGGGTTCACGGCGGGCGCTGAAAGCGGGGACTACACACAACCCAGCGTGCGGTTCGCCAGCCTGCCGGCCGTGAAGCTCACCATCAACGTCACCGACTAGTTCGGCGCTCAGACGTGGCGGAACGCCGCGGCCTCCGGGCCGCGGCGTTTCTGCCGCCTCGACCGGACGCCGGGCCTAGACGGCGTCGAGGGCCTGCCGCAAGTCAGCGATGAGGTCCTCGAAGTGCTCGACCCCCACCGACATGCGGACCAGACCCGGCGTGATGCCCATGCGGACCTGATCGTCGGGCGGGATGTCCGCATGGGTCATCGTACCGGGATGCTCGGCCAGGGACTCCGTGCCGCCGAGGCTCACGGCGAGCTTCACGAGCTTGAGCGCGTTGAGGAACCGGAACGCCCCCACCTCCCCGCCGTCGAGCTCAAACGCAATGAGCGACCCCGGACCCATGCACTGCTTCCGGTAGACGGCGAACTGCGGATCGTCTTCCCGCAGCAGCCCGAGATAGTGGACGGCACGCACTTTGGCATGCTCCGCCAGAAAGTCGGCGACGTAGCGCGCGTTCTTCATCTGCGCCGTCATTCGCATCTTCAGCGTCTCGAGGCTCCGCATCATGAGCCAGCCCGTCCACGGACCGGCCATCGTGCCCATGAACGTGCGGAGCGCGCGGACGGGCGCCATGGCTGACTGCCGCCCGAGGGCCGCGCCCGCGATCAGGTCGCTGTGCCCGCCGATGAACTTGGTGGCGGAGTAGATCACGAGGTCGGCGCCGTGGCGGAGGGGGTGCTGCCACAGCGGACCCAGGAACGTGTTGTCGACCACCACGATGGGAATCGCCCCGCCGCTCGCCAGCGTCCGGGCGAACGCCACCACCTCTGCGATGTCGATCATCGCATTCGTCGGATTCGCCGGCGTCTCCAGGTAGACGATCGGCACCCGACGGTTCCCCACCCCGGTGCGCACCCGCTCGCCGACTGTCGCCATCGCATGCCCCGCCGGGAACCCCACCGGCGTCACTCCGAACTCGGGCAGGGTGGTGGTGATGAAGTGCTCGCTCCCCCCGTAAAGCGGCTCGCTGTGGACGAGCACGTCTCCCGGCCGCAGGTAGGCGAGCAGCGTCGTGGCGATCGCCGCCATGCCGCTTTCGAACGCGGCACAGGCCTCCGCCCCGTCCCACACCGCGAGCCGGTCTTCGAGGATCTCCAGGTCCGGGTTGTTGAGGCGGCTGTAGATCAGGCCGGGCTCTTCGGATGGACCCGGCTCCCGCAGCCCATAGGCTAGCTCGAAGAACGCTTTACCGGCCTCCGCCGTGGGAAACACGAACGTGGAGGTCTGGAAGATGGGACACTTGATGGCGCCCTCGGAGAGCATCGGGTCGTACCCGTAGCTCATCATGATGCTCTCGGGACGCAACTCGTGGCCGCCGATCCGTCGCTTCTTGTAGGTCGCCTTCGGCACGGGATCCCCCGTCATCAAACGTGATCGCACGCTGACGGGAGTCTGTTCGGCCGCAGCTCAGGAATCAAGCCGATCGCGCGACCATGAAGGACCTTTCATCCGGACAATGCCGAGTGCCCTGCTCGGCCTCCGTCCACGGACGCGGGGCGGGCGCGCCGGTCCGGGCTAGGTGGGAAGCCCGCGCGCGATCACCTGCTCCATCGTCTCCGCGAACAGGTCGATTTCCCTGAGCGTCGTGTAGACATTGGGGGTCACGCGGATCCCCGTGCAGTCGGGGTGGCCAATCGGCGTCACGATGATCCGCTGCGTCTTCCAGAGGTGCTCCGTGAGCGCGCCCGGCTCGACCCCGTCGAGACCCACGTTGGCGAGCCCCCCTGCCATGGTCGGGTCGAAGCTGGTGTGCAGGCGCACCCCCGGCTGCCCCTCCAGGCGACGCATCCACCGGTCCCGCAGGTAGCGCAGTCGGGCGATCTTCCGTTCGCCCCCGATGGCTCGATGAAACGCCAGCGCTTCGGCGATCGCGTTGTGATGGGCGGCCGGATGCGTCCCGATCTCCTCGAACTTCCGGATGTCGTCGTCCATCGACGGCGGCGCGGCCATGAGGGGCCAAAGGGCGCGAATCCGCTCCCGCCGCACGAAGAGGAATCCGGTGCCGATCGGCGCCAGCAACCATTTGTGCAGTGACGTGCCGTAATAGTCGCACTCCAGGTCCGCCGACGTGAACGGGAAATGCGCGAACGCGTGCGCCCCGTCGACGATCGTTTGGATCCCCCGGGCTCTCGCCATGCGGCAGATGTCCCGCACCGGGAAGATCTGCCCCGAGAGATTCGTGATGTGACAGAAGTGGAGGACTTTCGTGCGGGGCGTGATGGCCCGCTCGAAGAGCTGCACCAGTGCGCGGGCACTCGGCGCCGGCGTCTGAAACCGCACCTGCCGCACGACGATCCCCTCGCGGCGCGCGCGCTGGTCCCAGGTCGTGAGCATGCGCCCGTAGTCTTGATCGGTGGTCAGCACCTCGTCGCCGCGCTCGAGCGGGACGCCGAGTTGGCAGATTTCCAGGGCCTCGCTCGCGTTCCGCGTGATGGCGAGTTCCTCGGAATCACACCCGAACTCGTGCGCCAGCTCCCGTCGGACGGTCTCCACCTCCGGCTCGAGGATGCGCCACATGTGATAGACGGGCGCCTGATTCGAGAATTCCAGGTAGCGGCGCTGCGCATCCAGCACGACCCGTGGGCTGGGGCACACGCCGCCGTTGTTCAGATTGATCAACGTGCGGTCGAGCGTGAACGCCCGCTGGATCTCCGCCCAAAAGTCCTCGTCGGTTGCGAGCACGTGCGCCGGGCGCGCACCGGCACGCGCCACGGTATCGAGCATCCGCTCGATGCCATCATCTCGCAGCTGCGGCACGAGCGCAGCGGCCCCGCTCATGCCCGCCATGGATCGGAGGAAACCGCGTCGGGTCGTCATCAGGTGTCCGTCCGTGATGTGGCAGTTGCGCGAGATTGCGCCCCGGACGAAAGCCTGTCAATAGCCACTCAACCCGATCCGGCGCGGACTGGCTGCCGGCGGGCCAGAATCACGCCACCCACGAGCGCAATCACCGCAAACGCGAACCACTGGATCGCGTACGCCAGGTGCGGCCCGTTGTCACGTGGGGGGAGCGCCACGATCGCCAGTCGTTCGGGGAGCGCCGGAGGCGGGGTCGTGCGACGCAGCACCAGCGGCAGCAGCGGGTAGCCCCGGGGGAGGGTGTCGGGCCGGACGCTCCACCGGCCGGCCACCGGCAGCAGCACGCCCTCGACAGTGACGGATTCCGCCTCCACCACGGCGCCGCGCTCGACGGTCATCCCATCCGGCGCGTAGCTCCAGCCCCGCAGGACGAGCACCGCACTGCCGTCGGCAAACCGGAGCGGCGTGAGCAGGTAGGCGCCGGGTGCGCCGCGGAACGTCCGGCCGCCCTCGACCACCTCATCGGCAAACGCGAACACGCCGCTCGCTCGGACGCGCCGGAACGTGAGGGAATCGACGGTCGCGACGACTCCGGTGGTGAGCGCGATCGGTGGGGCCGCCAGCCGCGTCTCCAGCGCGGTATTCAGCGCCCGGCGCTGGTCCAGGCGATCGAGCTGCCAGACACCAAGCCGTGTGAACAGCGCGGCGGCGCCGAGGCCGAGGATCAGGGCGGCATACCGCATCAGAACTCCGCACTCACGCCAATGGTGGGGAAGATGCCAATGGCATCCTGCGGTTCGGGGGCGCCCCTCCGCTCGTCCCACCGGATGCCTTGCACGTTCTTGCGCCCGTAGACGTTTTGAACGTCGACGTACGTCACCAGATTCCACGCCCGGAACGTCCAGCGCCGATCCACGCGCAGGTCCAGTGCGTGGGTCGCCGGAAAGCGGGCGGTATTGTAGGCTCCCGGATCCCGCGAGCCGTCGGCGCGAAAGGGGGTATAGGGGAGCCCGCTCCCGAACCGGAACTTGAAGCTGGCCTCCCAGCGGGGATCGAAGCGATAGCCTCCCCCCACGGTGACCGTCACCGGACGCTCGTACGTGCCCGGCCGCTCGACCCCGTCGAGCGCGGTGAAACGGGCGCGTGCGACGGACAGCGCCGCCGTGCCGTACAGCGGGATCTCGGACAGGCGCTTCTGCAGCAGCACTTCCACGCCGCGCGCCGTCCCTCGGCCGTCACTGACCAACGGATCGAATCCGAAGGCCGCGAACCCGTCGTCGTCAGCCCCGCCGAACCCGGCCCCGGTATTCGCCAGCACCAAGTACGGGCGGACGGTGCTGGCGGCGTAGTCCCGGTACCGCTTCACGTAGGTCTCCACGCGCAGGCGCAGATCCGGGCGCAGGCGATGCTCCAGACCCATCACGAGGTGGTCCGCGCGGGCGTGCCGCAGCCGGCGGTTCACCGGGTTGGCGGTCACCCAGACGAACGCCGGAGCCTGGCGGTACACCCCGGCGCTCCACGTCAGGGTGGTCCGCGGACCGAGCGCGGCGCTGAACGAAGCACGCGGACTCCACACGGCCGGCGCATCGAGCGCCGCGAACGCGTCGAGCCGTACGCCGACGGCCGCCCGGAACCGCCCGGTGCGTTGAGCGAGCTCCGCGTAGGCGGCTCCCTTGGTGAGCCAGACGTCCCACGCGGCGGAGTCGGTGGGGAGGGAGTCGCCGAAGTCGGTGACGGGCGCGCTCGGGAAGATCCGCCGCCCACGAGCCAACGCGAGTTTCCCCTGGACCCCGAGGCGGACGTCCCACCCGGCGCCGACCTGCCACGCGAGATCCGCCCGCAACGCCGTCTCCGACTCCCGGGAGTCACTGAGGAAGACGGGCGCGAGCAGCGTGTCGCGCTGGATGAAGCTGTAGTCCGCCAACGTCCGCCCGACGCGCACGTCGAGCAGCGCGCGGGGCAGCACGCGCCGGTACCCGAGGCCGGCCACGTACCGGTTCTGGGCGTTGCCGAGCACCTGCGCGTTGTCGTAGCGCTGATCCTCGGTTTCGTTGAAGAACCGGACGTTGTCGAGCGCGCCGATCACGAATACCGACACCTCGTCGCGCGGGCCGGGTCGTACCACCCACCGGCCAAGCAGGTCCCAATACTCGGGCACGAACCCGAATCCGGCGGCGCGGAACACGAGATCGAGATAGCTGCGCCGGACGCTGAGCAGAAAGGACCCTGCCCCGCCTGTGGGTCCCTCGAGATCCAGACCGACCTGCGACGAGGCAAGGGTGGCCCGTCCGCCCACGCGGTCGGTGCGTCCGTCCTTGAGCTCGATCGCCAGGGTCGACGACAGCCGGTCGCCGTACGGCACCCCAAACCCCCCCGTCGAAAACGTCACGTCCCGCACGAAGTCGAGATTCACGAAGCTGAGAGGTCCGCCGGTCGCTCCCTGCGTGCCGAAGTGGTTGATGTTCTCCACCTCGATCCCGTCGATGAGATACAGGTTCTCCGACGGGGCCCCGCCGCGCACGATCAAGTCGTTCCGCCCCTCGCTCACCTGGACAACGCCCGGCAGCACGGCAACGGCGCGGGCCACGTCTTCGAGGCCGCCGGGGAGCCGCCGGATCTCCTCGTTGGAGAGCACCTGGGCGCTGACGGGTGCCGCCGGGAGCGGCTCGAAGTAGTCGGGCTCGTTGACGATGCCGGCGAGGTTCACCGGGAGGGGTTCCAGCCGCACCAGCACGTCCGGACTGCGCGCGGGCGCGAGCACGACGTCGGCTCGCACCGCCGGCCGGTAGCCGATCGCGCTGACCGCCAGACGCCAGACGCCGGACGGCAGGCTGTCGAGCCGAAACCCGCCATCGGACCCCGTGCGCGTCGCGCGATCCGTTCCGAGCAGGCGCACGAGCGCGCCTGGGACGGGTCTACCCTGCACGGCGTCCACGACCCGACCGTGGAGCTTGGGCGACTGCGCGACGCCGGGCGCGACCCCCACCACACAGCCCAGAGCCGCGAGAGCGGCCGCGCGACCCACGCTCAGGAAGCGCGCCCGACGATCACCTCGGGCCTGAGTCCGAGGAACAAGCCAGTCTCGACGACCCCGGGGCGCGCGCGCAACGCCGCCACGACTCGGTGGGGATCGTCGATCCCCGTCGGAAACCGGCAGTCGAGCACGACGTGCCCTTCGTCGGTCCGGAAAGGCTCGCCGTCGCGGTCGCGCCGCAGCACGGGCTCGGCCCCCAGGGCGCGAATCGCCGGCCCATGGGCGCCGGCACCAAAACGGACCACCTCGACGGGCAGCGGCACTCGCGTGCCGAGCTTCGTCACGAGTTTGGCTCCGTCCACCACGATCGCGAGGCGCCGCGACGCCACGGCCACGATCTTCTCCCGGAGCAGCGCCCCGCCGAGGCCCTTGATGAGGTTCCCGTCGGGATCCACCTCATCGGCGCCGTCGATCGTCAGATCGACGACGGGATGCTCTTCGAGCGTCCCGTGCGGGATGCCCGACAGCACCGCCTGCTGGTGCGTGGCACTCGACGTCGGGATGGCAATCAGGTCCCGCAGATCGCCGGTCCCCAGGCGGCGAGCGATCTCTTCCACGACGAGCGCGGCCGTGGACCCGGTACCGAGTCCCAGCACCATCCCCGACTCGACGAGGTCCACGGCCCGGATCGCCGCGTTGCGTTTGGCGGCCGTGACCAGATCGTCCGTCATCCCCGTACCTCCCGCTCGAACAGGTCCCAGTCCGTGACCCGAACGGCGGGCCGCCCGCGAGCGCGCAACGCCTCCAGGTCCCCGTCGGCCTGCGCCTGCAGGAGCCGCGCGAACCCGTAGGGCGCGTCCGGGATGGCCAGTTCGGCCATGTCCGGGTCGAGCAGCTGCACGAAATGCCCGCGCGGCGGGCCGCCCTTGTGCAACTGACCAGTCGAGTGGAGGAATCGCGGACCATAGCCGACCGTGATGGCCACGCCCAGGCGCCGCGCGAGGGCGGCCCGCAGGCCGGCCAGACGCCGATCCGTCTCCGCGGACGGGTCGAGGAACGCCATCACCGCCACGTAGTCTCCCGGCCGAACGCCGGAGAGCCAGCGACGGACCGTCGCGGCGTCGGCCGCTGGCGCTGCCGGTGCGGCGGTCTCGAGCACACGAGCAGTGTTGGCCTTGCTCTCCGCGACGTTCGGTTGATCGAACGGATTCACCTCGAGGATTGCCCCGGCGATCGCCGTCGCCAGCTCGAACGTGAGGAACTCGGCGGCGATCCCGCTCGGGCCGTCGAGCGCGCCCACATCCGTCGGCGCTCCCGTCGTGGCGAGCCGGTCCAGCAACGCGGCGACCGGGCCCGACGGCGCGCCCAGGGTGCGCACCACGTAACAGCGATCGGGTGCGGCGCCGGTCAGCGTGTCGGGATCCTCGCCCACCACCGGCAGAAGCCCCCGGCCCCGCTTGCCCGTGCTTTCCGCCACCAGCTGCTCGACCCAGAGGCCGAAGCTCGCCAACCCGGCGTCCAGCACCAGCGTGAGCTTGTCCCGGCCCGCCAGCGCCGCCTCCCCGAGCAGGGCACCGAGCTGGGCGGCCCGATTCTCCGGCGCCGGCCGGCGAAGCGCGCGGGCCGCCGTCTGCGCGCGGGCGAGCAGATCGTCCACGTCCGCGCCGACCACCGCGGCCGGCACGAGGCCGAACAGGGACAGCGCCGAGAAGCGCCCGCCGATGTCGGGTGGATTCTGGAACACCCGTCGGAACCCTCGTGCGGTCGCGCTACGATCGAGGACGGTGTCGGGATCGGTGATGGCGAGGAACTGCGCCCCGTGCTGGCCCGAGCGGTCCCAGAAGTAGCGGTCGAAGCTCGCAGTCTCGATGGTGGTGCCCGACTTGGACACGACGAGCAGCAGCGAGCGCTCCATCCCGGCCGAGGCCGCGCGTACGGCATCGGGGTGGGTGCTGTCGAGCAGATGGAGGACGGGAAAGCCCGAGCGCGGTCCGCCCACGCGCCACAGCACCTCGGGCGCGAGGCTCGAGCCGCCCATGCCGCAGACGATCACGCGGTCGAACTCGCTGTGGATCTCCTCCGCGAACGCCGCGAGGTCAACGACGGCGGCCGCCATCGTGTCGCCGACCTCGAGCCAGCCGAGCCGGTCGGCCAGCTCGGGGGTTGCCGGGTCGTCGGACCACACCGAGGGGTCGCGCGCCCAGATCCGCTCGACGACCCGATCGCGGCCGAGCTGCGCCAGGCGCTCCTCCACTCGGGAGCTCAGCGGTCCGCTCATCGTCCGAGGAGGGCCCGCACGTGGCCGACGACGGCTTCCGGTGTGAAGCCGAGCTCGGCGAACAGCCGCTTGGCCGGCGCGGAGGCGCCGAACCGCACGAGCCCGAGGACGTCCCCCCCGTCTCCCACCCAGCGGTACCAGGATTGGGGATGCGCCGCTTCCACCGCGAGCCGGGCGGTCACCGCCGGCGGCAGCACCTTCTCGCGGTACGCGGCCGGCTGCGCCGCGAACAGTTCCATGCTGGGCATGCTCACCACCCGTACCCCGAGCTTCTCCTCGGCGAGGATGCGACGTGCCTCGAGCGCGAGCGGGACTTCGGACCCGCTGGCCAGAATGATGGCCTTGGGTCGGCCCTGCGGCGGGTCGGCCAGCACGTAGCCGCCCCGCAGTACGCCGTCGGCCGCCCCCAACGCCGTCCGGTCGAGCACCGGGAGCCCCTGACGCGTGAGGACCAAGGCCACGGGGCCGTCGTGGCGTTCCAGCGCCACGCGCCACGCGTGCGCCGTCTCGTTGGCGTCGGCCGGCCGCAGCACGATCAGGTTCGGCACGGCGCGGAGCGCCGGCAGCATCTCGACGGGCTGATGCGTCGGACCGTCCTCGCCCAGTCCGATCGAATCGTGCGTGAACACGTAGATCACGTGCTGCCGCATCATCGCGGCGAGCCGAATGGCCGGCCGCATGTAGTCCGAGAAGATCAGGAACGTCGCGCCGAAGGGCACCAGCCCGCGGTGCAGCGCCATGCCGGTGAGCACGCCTCCCATGGCGTGCTCGCGCACGCCGAAGCGCAGGTTCCGCGCCCCCCGATCGCTCGCGGAGAAGTCACCGGTGTCGGCGAGGAGGGTATTGGTCGACGGCGCCAGATCGGCGGAGCCCCCGATCACCTCCGGCACGACGCGCGCGATGGCGTTGAGCACCTGGCCCGACGCGGCCCGCGTGGCCATCGGTCCGTCGGACGGCCGAAACGTCGGCAGGTGGTCCGTCCAGCCCTGGGGAAGTCGGCCCTCCAGCCGGCGCTCCAGCTCCGCTGCCACCTCGGGGTACGCGGTGCGCCAGGTCTGATAGCGCTGCTGCCAGACGTGCTGCATCGCCTCGCCGCGCTCCCGCGCCTTGCGCCACTCGCTGAGGGCCTCGGGCGGAACGTGAAACGGCTCCGTCCACTCCCAGCCCAGATTCTCCTTGGTGAGCCGGACCTCCTCATCTCCCAGCGGAGCTCCGTGCGCGTCGGCCGAATCCTGCTTGTTGGGACTGCCATACGCGAGGTGGGTGCGGACCACCACCAGCGACGGGCGCTCCGTCTCGGCCTTGGCCGCCGCAAGAGCCGCGTCCAGGGCGGCCACGTCGTTGCCGTCCTCGACCTGCTGCACGTGCCACCCGTAGGCCGCGAATCGCGCGGCCACGTCCTCACTGAACGCAAGATCGGTGGATCCTTCGATCGTCACGTGATTGTCGTCGTACAGCCCGATCAGCTTGCCCAGGCGGAGGTGCCCCGCGAGCGACGCCGCCTCGTGCGACACACCCTCCATGAGGTCACCGTCCGACGCGAGAAAGAACGTCCGGTGGTTGATGATCTCCTCGCCCGACCGGTTGAAGCGCGCGGCCAGATGCGCCTCGGCGATGGCGAGACCGACCGCGTTGGCCACGCCCTGGCCCAGCGGACCGGTCGTGGTCTCGACGCCAGGGGTGTGACCGAATTCCGGATGCCCAGGGGTCTTGCTCCCCCACTGCCGGAACGCCTGGAGATCTTCGAGCGAGACATCGTATCCGGTCAGGTAGAGGAGCCCGTACAGCAGCATCGACGCGTGCCCTGCCGACAACACGAAACGATCACGCGCCGGCCAATCGGGGTCCGCCGGGCTATGCCGCAGATGGCGAGTCCACAGGACGTACGCCAGCGGGGCGAGGCCCATCGGCGCGCCGGGGTGGCCGGAATTCGCGCGCTGCACGGCATCCATCGCCAGGGTGCGCAGCGTGTTGACGCAGAGGTGATCGAGCGCGGTCACGGAGACGGTATCGGCCATCGCGGATAGGGGCTGTGGGTGAGTGCGCCGAAACATAACGGCGCGGGCGGACGGCCGGGTAGGCCATTATGTTTCACGCCATGACGACCAATCCCTTTGGCGCTCGCGCCACCCTGGCGCTCGGCGACGGCCCGGCCACGATCTTCCGGCTCGACGCGCTCGCGAAGGCGGGCGTTACGTCGCTCGAACGGCTTCCGTACTCGATCCGGATCCTGCTCGAAAACGTCCTGCGCCACGCCGGCACCGACGTAGTCACGGAGGAGCACGTGCGGACCGTCGCCGGGTGGCAGCCGCAGTCCGGCCCGGGACACGAAGTGCCGTTCATGCCGGGCCGTGTGGTGCTGCAGGACTTTACTGGGGTGCCAGCGGTGGTGGACCTGGCGGCCATGCGGGATGCCATCGTCGCCTTGGGAGGCGATCCGCAGCGCATCAATCCGCTCGTCCAAACCGACCTGGTGATCGATCACTCGGTGCAAGTGGATTTCTTCGGCACGCCGGTCGCGTTCACGCTGAACGTCGAACGCGAAATGGAGCGGAACGGCGAGCGCTACGCGCTGCTGCGGTGGGCGCAACAGGCGTTCCACGACTTCCGCGTGGTTCCCCCCGGCACGGGTATCGTGCATCAGGTGAATCTCGAGTACCTCGCCAGCGTGGTCCGCCTGGAGCGCACGAACGGATCGGCCGTCGCGTACCCGGACACGCTGGTCGGGACCGATTCTCACACGACGATGATCAACGGACTCGGCGTCGTGGGGTGGGGGGTGGGCGGCATCGAGGCCGAGGCCGTGATGCTGGGACAGCCCTACTTCATGCAGCTCCCGGCGGTCGTGGGGATGCGGCTGTTGGGCGCGCTGCCGGAGGGGGCGACGGCGACCGACCTGGTGCTGGTGGTGACCCAGATGCTCCGCAAGCACGGGGTCGTGAACAAGTTTGTCGAGTTCTTCGGACCTGGCCTCCCGACCCTGGGGCTCGCCGATCGCGCGACCATCGCCAACATGTCGCCGGAGTACGGCGCGACGATCGGGTTCTTCCCGGTGGATGGTGAGACGCTCACCTACCTGCGCCGGACGGCCCGCCCCGCTGCCCTGGTGGATCGGGTCGAGCGGTACTGTAAGGAACAGCTCCTGTTCCACACCTCCGACTCGCCGGACCCCGTCTACAGCAGTACGCTGGAGCTGGATCTCGGATCGGTGGAACCGTCCCTGGCAGGCCCGCGCCGCCCGCAGGATCGGGTGTTGCTGCGCGACCTGAAACCGGCCTTCAAGCAGGTACTGCCGAATCTCATCCCGTCGAACGCCCGCCGCCGGGCCGCGCCGGAGGGAGGCAGCGCGCGCTGGGCGAACGAGGGCGGACAGAGCCCGGGCGCGGTCGCTGCCGTCGCCTCGATGGAGATCGCCACAGCGGCGGACATCGAGTACGAAGGCAATCGCTTCCGGCTGCACGACGGCTCCGTGGTGATCGCGGCCATCACGAGCTGCACCAACACGTCCAATCCGTCCGTCATGATCGGGGCCGGGCTCGTGGCCCGCAACGCGGTCCAGAAGGGACTGCGGCGCCGCCCGTGGGTGAAAACGAGCCTGGCGCCCGGGTCCAAGGTCGTGACCCGCTATCTCGAGGCGTCGGGCCTGCTCGATGATCTGGAGGCGCTGGGGTTCCATACGGTGGGCTACGGCTGCACGACGTGCATCGGCAACAGCGGGCCGCTGGCCGAACCGATCGCACAGGCGATCGGGGAGCACGAACTGGTCGTGGCGGCGGTGCTCTCGGGGAACCGCAATTTCGAAGCGCGCATTCACCCGCTGGTGCGTGCCAACTACCTCGCGTCACCGATGCTGGTGGTGGCCTATGCGCTCGCCGGCCGCCTGGACACGAATCTGCTCACCGAGCCGCTGGGGGAGGACCTCGCCGGCCGGCCCGTGTACCTGAAGGACATCTGGCCGAGTCCGACCGAGATTCGGGAGGCCGTCGCCGCCGCCCTGACGCCGGCGATGTTCACCGAGGAGTACGCCTCGGTGTTCGAGGGCACGGAGGCTTGGCAGCGATTGCCGGTGCCCAGCGCCGCCGGCGGCCGCTTTGCCTGGCAGGGGGACTCGACCTATGTCGCCAATCCGCCGTTCTTCCACGATCTGCCGGCCACGCCGGTCGCGCTGCGCGACATCGAGGGCGCTCAGGTCCTCGCCTGGCTCGGCGACTCCGTCACCACGGACCACATCTCGCCGGCGGGCGCCATTCCCAAGGACGGCCCCGCCGGGCGCTGGCTGATCGCGCACGAGGTGAAGCCGGTGGATTTCAACACGTTCGGGGCCCGTCGCGGGCACCACGAAGTGATGATGCGGGGGACGTTCGGCAACATCCGCATCAAGAACCGCCTCGCGGAGGGCAAGGAGGGCAACTGGACCGTCCACCTCCCCACCGGCGAGACGATCAGCATCTACGAGGCGGCCATGCGTTACCAGGCCGAGGGCACACCCCTCGTGGTGCTCGCCGGTACGGAGTACGGCACCGGCAGTTCACGGGATTGGGCCGCCAAGGGCACCGTTCTGCTCGGCGTCCGGGCGGTGATCGCGCAGAGCTACGAGCGCATCCACCGGTCCAACCTGATCGGCATGGGTGTGCTGCCGCTCCAGTTCGAGCCGGGGCAGTCGGCCGCGAGCCTTGAGCTGACCGGCCGCGAGCGGTACACGGTGACCGGGATTGCCACGGGCCTCACGCCGGGCGGCCGCGTGCGGGTCCGCGCCGAAGGCGAGGGCGCGCCGGTCGTGTTCGACGCGGTCGTCCGGCTCGACACGCCCATCGAAGTGACCTACTACCGGCACGGGGGCATCCTGCCGTACGTGCTGCGGCAGTTGGCGACGGCGTGAGTCCGGGTCAGGGCCGGCGCGTCACCCCGCGTTCCCACGTCCCGTACGTGGGGTTGGGAAGCACGAACCAGCGGTCGCCGAACGCGCCGGGCTCCTCGTCGACGGTGGGGAAGTCGCGCAGGTCGTCTCCCAGATAGGCGAGGACGGGCAGCGCCCCCTCCGGCCAGGCGCAGCGGCCGGACCCCGTGCGGAGCTCCGTTCGGCGCACCTGCTTGGTGTACGTTTCGCCCGGCACGTCCAGACACAGCAAGTCTCCCTCCAGCCACAAGCCGTGCGCTGCCAGGTTGCGGCGCGTGGGGTCGGCGATCCACTCGGTCCGGTTGGAGATGAAGGCGACGCGCCCTCCCGCCCTCCGCACGGTCGTCAGAAACTCGCTCACGCCGGGAACCGGCGGCGCCACCATGCGCCGCGCCCACGCGTTCCAGCTCGCCGTGTCGTACGGCAGCTCGTAGGCGGCCCGCTCGAGCTGGTACACCGAGTTGTCGAGGGTGGTCTCGTCTACGTCCAGCACGACCGTCCACCGAGCCTGGCGCGGCAGCCGCTTGGCCGCCGCGAGCGCGTGCTCGGCGGCCGAGCGGTAGATCTGCCGTGTGAGCGCGGCGTATTCCTCGCTGTCGCGCATCCACTTGATCTCCCGATGCTCGACCTGCGCCACGGCCGGTGGCGGAGCGACGGTGGCCGCCGCCACCACGACGACGGTCCAGACGATGGGGCGCGCCATGCTGCCTCCTCTCGGTGGGGTCACGCGGCCGGAAGATATCCCCGTCCGGCCGACGCCGCACAGCACGGGGCTGTCGGCGGCGGTCGGCTGGAGTGAAGTTTCCGCCATGCGCTACGAGGTGCCCGATCACGAGCTGACGGTGCGCGCCACTCGGGCGGGTGGGCCGGGCGGGCAGCACGTCAACAAGGCCGCCACGCGGGTGGAGGTGGTCTGGGACGTCGCGGGCAGTCCCACGCTCACGCCGGCGCGGCGCGCCCGCCTGCTGGAGCGGCTGGCCTCGCGGCTGGATGCGGCCGGTCGGCTGCGCGTCGTAGCCGACGACACGCGCAGTCAGGCGCGCAACCGCACCCTCGCGGTGGCACGCCTGCGCGAACTCGTGCGCCGCGCGCTGATCGTGCCACGCCCCCGCAAGGCGACGGCGCCGCCCCCGTCCGCCATCGCCCGACGGCTGAACGCGAAACGGCGCCGCGGCAAGCGGAAACGGGAGCGGCGCCCGCCACCGGACGACGACTGACGCCCGGCGCGTGCCCCGCGGGCTCTACACGTTCTTCACTTCCGCCACGAGCTTCTTCACCGAGTCGCGCGCATCGCCGAACAGCATCCGCGTCCGGGGCTCATAGAAGAGCTCGTTGTCGATGCCGGCGAAGCCGGGGCGCATGGACCGTTTCAGGACGACGACGGTCTGCGCCTTGTCCACGTCCAGGATCGGCATCCCGTAGATCGGGCTGGCCTGGTCGTGCCGCGCCGCCGGGTTCACAACGTCGTTGGCGCCAATCACCAGCACGACGTCGGTCCGCTCGAACTCCGGGTTGATCTGATCCATGTCGTTCAGCTTGTCGTACGGCACGTTGGCCTCGGCCAGCAGCACGTTCATGTGACCCGGCATGCGGCCCGCCACCGGATGGATGGCGTACTTGACCTCCACGCCGCGCTTCTCGAGCAGGTCCGCCAGCTCCCGCACCTCGTGCTGCGCCTGGGCCACCGCCAGCCCGTAACCGGGCGCGACCACCACCAGCCGTGCGTACGCGAGCATGGTCGCGCAGTCTTCGTGCGTGACCTCGCGATACGTCTTGTCGCCGATCGCCTTCCCCGGCCCGATCTGCGCTACCTGCGATCCGAAGGCACCGAACAGCACGTTCGCGAGCGACCGGTTCATTGCCTTGCACATGATGTGCGAGAGAATGAGGCCGGAGGCCCCCACGAGGGCCCCGCTCACGACCAGCCCCTCGTTGTTGATGACGAACCCGGTCATCGCTGCCGCGATGCCCGAGTACGAGTTCAGCAGCGAGATCACGACCGGCATGTCAGCGCCACCGATCGGGATGACCGACAGAATCCCGAGCGCGAACGCCAGTCCGGCGAGCACGGCGAACATCCACCCGGCCTCGGGCTGCACGACGAGCCACACGATGGCGCTGAGTGTGGCAGCCAGCAGCAGCCCGTTGAGCGTCTTCTGCAGCGGATACGTCACGGCCCGGCCGGTGATCCACTCCCGCAGCTTGAGGAACGCCACGAGGCTGCCCGAGAACGTGATGGCGCCGACGAGCACGCTGAGCCCGACGGTCAGGTTGATGTGGAACGGTGCACCCACCCCGACGTCGCTCGTCGGCGACAGGAACTCCGCCGCCGCGACGAGGGCGGACGCGCCCCCGCCGAACCCGTTGAGCAGCGCGACCATCTCGGGCATGGCCGTCATCTTGACCGTCCGCGCCAGCACGAGACCGATCAGCGAGCCGACGACGAGGCCGATGATGACCATCGTCCACGAGAGGATGCCGGTGAACACGGCCGTCGCGACGATCGCGATCAGCATGCCCACCGCCCCGAGCCGGTTGCCCGAGCGGGCCGTGACCGGCGAGCTGAGCCGTTTCAGCCCGACGATGAAGAGGACGGCGGCCAGGAGATAGAAGAGCTTGATGAAAGCGGGGTTCATGAGCGCTTCTCCTCCGGCTTCTTCTTGAACATCTCGAGCATGCGGTCCGTGACCATGAACCCGCCCACCACGTTGATCATGGCGAAGATCACGGCGATCAGCCCCAGGACGGACGTGACGCGCGAATCGCCACGGCCCGCTACGATCAACGCGCCGATGATCGTGATCCCGGAAATGGCATTGGACCCCGACATCAGCGGGGTGTGCAGCGTGGCCGGCACCTTGGTGATGACCTCAAAACCCACGAACATCGCCAGCACGAAGACCACGAGCAGACTGACCAGTTCGGCGATCATGCCCCACCCCCCTCGACCACCTGCCGCACGCGATCGTGCACGATACGCCCGTCGTGCGTGATGCAGGTGTCCTTGATGATTTCATCTTCGAAGTTCAGTGTCAGCGTTCCCTCCTTCGAGACGAGCAGGTCGAGAAACGCGGAAAGGTTGCGAGCGTACATCTGGCTGGCGTGCTGCGGCGTGGTCGCCGCGAGGTTCGTCCGGCCGATGATCGTCACGCCGTGCTGGACGATCTCCTTGCCCTTTGCGGTGAGCGCGCAGTTGCCGCCCATCTCGGCCGCCAGGTCCACGATCACGCTGCCCGGCTTCATGGCGCGGACCATTTCCTCGGTAATGAGGACCGGAGCCGGCTTGCCCGGGATGAGCGCCGTCGTGATCACGACGTCGGTGTCCTTGAGCCGGGCGTGAATCAGCTCGAGCTCGCGCCGGTGCTGCTCCTCGGACATCTCCTTGGCGTACCCGCCTTCGCCCTCGGACGCGAGATCGGAGACGTCGGCCGCCACGAACTTGGCGCCGAGGCTCTCGACCTGCTCTTTCACGGCGGGGCGCACGTCGAACGCCTCGACTACCGCGCCGAGCCGCCGCGCGGTGGCAATCGCCTGGAGGCCCGCGACGCCGGCGCCCAGTACGAAGACGCGTGCCGGGGCGACGGTGCCGGCGGCGGTCATCAGCATAGGGAAGAACTTGCCGAGCGCGGTGGCACCCAGCAGGACCGCCTTGTAGCCGGCTACCGTGCTCATCGACGAGAGCACGTCCATGGACTGCGCGCGCGTGATGCGCGGCAGCAGATCGAGACTGAAGGACGTCACGCGGCGACCAGCCAAGGCTCGCACGACCGCGGGATTCGTGAATGGTTGGAGGATGCCGATCGTGACGACACCCTCGCGCAGAGCCGTCGGCTCGGCCGGCGGCTGGACGGTGAGCACGACGTCGGCGCCGAACACCGGCGCCCGGTCGGCGGCGAGTTCACAACCCACCGCGGCATACGCGTCGTCCAGAAAACCGGCTGCCGTCCCCGCACCCCGCTCCACCCGCACGGTGAGGCCTTTGCCGACCAGCCGCTTGGCGGCGTCCGGCGTCAGCGCCACCCGGGTTTCGCCCGGCGCGGTCTCTTTTGGGACAGCTATGATCACCGCTGCTCTCCTTGATGGTAGTTGATCAGGGCCGCGAGTTCCGGTCGCATCCGGCTGCCGAAGATGCCGGCGGCCGGGACCGTGATGACCTGGGGCCGCGTGCCCGGCGCCCCGCGTGGCCCGTCAGCGCCGGGCCGCCCATCGGGTCCATTGGCGCCGCGCGGGCCCGCGTCACATCGCCGCGGATCGCCCTGCGCCGCCCCACCGTCTCCCCCAGCCCCACCCTTGCCGGCCCGGCCCCCAGCCCCGCCCTCGCCACCCTCACTGCGGGCCTCGACCAGGCCCGCGAGGAATGGATCGCTGTCAGGCACGATCACCGTCACGCGCCCGCCGCGACCGCCCGGCCCACCGGGCGCTCCATTGCCGCCCGCCCCGCCGGCCCCACCCGGCGTGGCGGGCGGCAATGGAGCG
>Ga0224512_10001624_pt1 | contig 21379 bp, 16 predicted proteins | sample SF_May12_sed_USG_4_FD_169103 | JGI IMG/M metagenome (GOLD analysis project Ga0224512, IMG submission 169103) | Sediment microbial communities from San Francisco Bay, California, United States - SF_May12_sed_USGS_13 | ecosystem: Environmental > Aquatic > Marine > Sediment | place: USA... | reverse complement strand
TGATGGTGGTGGCGGAGCCGATCCAGAACAGCCAGGAGAGGAGCAGCACTCCGAGCACCGAGCGCGCGGACCCGAGAGCCGAGAAGCCGCGGGCGAACGCCCCCGACCGCGCCTCGACGAACTCGCCGACCGAGTCGCCCAGCAGGCCGCCCAGGGCCGCGCAGATCGACACGAAGCGGAGCGGATGCCTGCTCACCAGCACGGCCGCGCTCACGGCCAGGGCGGCGACGGCGCCGCTGACGTAGAGAGCTCCGCCGATCGGCAGCTCGACGGAGGCCGCGGGAAGCACCGCCAGAAAGAGCGTCAGAAGCGCGAAGACGTCGAGCAGGCGCTCGGTGGCGACGACGGCGAGGCAGGTGCTCGCCGGAAGCTGGTTGAAGCGGGCGAGATAGCTCACGCGCGCGAGCTCTCCGGCACGAAACGGAATGACGTTCTGGACGATGAAACCGAGCACGAGCGACTTGTAGAGCCGGTAGGAGGACACCGCGCCGAGCGGGGCGAAGAGAACGCGCGAGCGAGCCGCCGCGATCGCCAGTGCGGAGAGCCGGACCACGACCGACACGACGAGCCAGGGGACGCTCGTCCGCGCCACCTCCGCGCCGACCTGCCGCAATTCGACCTGAGCCAGGCTGAGATACAGCAGCAGGGCGGCGACCCCCAGGCCGGCCGCCACCACGAGGGCGCGCCGCATCCGGGTCATCGCTGAAGCTCGGGACGATGCTCGAGGTACTCGAGCAGCACCCGCTCGTCGACGGCCCGGTTGCCGAGCGTCGAGACGTGCAGCGCCGCCAGCGCGCTGCCCAGATAGGCACCCATCTCACAACTGCCCCCGGCGAGATCGGTCAGGGAGACGCCGGCCAGAAAGACGTCGCCGGCGCCGACCGGATCGACCGCCGTCGACTCGAGCGCGGGCAGGAAGTCGGTGGCGACGCGCTTCTCGGGACTGCTCGGCCGGCGGCAGAGCAGCACGCCGCGGGGTCCCATCGTGAGCAGCAGGTGCTCCGCACCGGTCTGCCGGAAGAACCGTGACGCGAGGTGCGACAGGCCGGCCTCGTTGTCGGCAAAGGCGAATCGGAGCTCGTGCTCGGTGGGCGTCGCGATGCGGGCGCCGCGAAACCGCAGGATGTTCGCCCGGCGGGTATGGCTGACGTCGAGATAGTAGGGCTTCCCGGTCGCCGAGGCGACGTCCTCGATGACGTCGATCAGCGGCTGCGTGAAGAAGCCGTAGCCGAAGTCGGTGACGATCAGCCCGTCGTAGTCGCCCAGGATCGTCCGGAGCTCGCCGGCGATCGTCCGCGAGGCGCCGGCCGAGGACGGCAACGGGCGGACGTTGTCCACCTTGAAGACCTTGCGATCCTCGACGACGTAGCGGGTCTTCGTCGCCACCGGGCGCTCGGCGTCCTCCGAGTCGATCAGCTCGATGCCGGTCTGGGCCGCGATCGACCGGAAGCGGTCCGTCGACGGTCCGGGGCTGAGATTGACGAGCATGCTCGCCCGCCCGCCGAGCTCGACGATCTGCGCCGCGATCAGAGCCGCGGCGCCCGCGTACCAGTCCTTGCGAATCGGCGTCACGCTCAGCACCGGCGCCTCCGAGGCGATCCCCAGGGCTTCGCAGTGGATGTACTCGTCGAGCACCGGGTCCCCGAGGACCAGGACCCGCCGGCCGCGAAACGACCGGATCAGGGCGTCGAGGCTCGCGGAATCGATCTCCTTGCTCCGGCAGAAGAACGCGAGTCGCTCCCTCTCGAGCCGGAAGCTCTCGCGGAACTGGCTGAGAATGAAGGTCGACGAGTAGATGACGTCGCCCGAGCTGAAGACCACGCGGCCGCCGTAGGCCTCGACCAGCTCGCGCTCGCGGGCGAACTGCGGGTGGCCCTTGGTCTCGTACTCCTTGCCCTTGACGTAGACGTCGGGCTGGACGCGCTCGAGGATCGGCCCCGCCCAGTCGTTGTCGTCGAGGCACACGTGGTCCACGAACTCCAGCACCGCCAGGTTCTCGAGCCGCAGCTCCTCCGTGATGTAGGGCCGCTCCTCGCCCTTGTCGACGACGCGATCCGAGCTCACGCTGACGACCAGCACGTCGCCCAGGCTCTTGGCGAACTTGAGGTAGCGGATGTGGCCGGGATGCACGATGTCGAAGCAGCCGTGGCACTGGACCACGGTCTTGCCGGCGGCCCGCAGCCGCGCCCGAATGGCGACCAGCTCGTCGACCGAGACGATCTTCGATGGCGCCTCAGCCATCGATCTCGGCGACGATCGCCCGCACGGCGCTCGCCACCTCCTCCGCCTGCTCGAGACTGACCTCCGCCGCCACCGGCAGGCTCAGGATCTCCGCCGTGACCCGTTCCGTCACGGCCAGCGCCGGCTGCGGCTGATAGGCCGGCTGGCGGTGGATGGCGACCGGATAGTGGATCTTCGCGTCGATCCCGCGCTCGGCGAGCGCCGCGACGAGCCGGTCGCGGCGCGCGTGCCGGACGACGAAGGCGCTCCAGGTCTGGACGACGTCCTCTTCGTCGACCGGCAGGGTGACCGCGCCGGCGAGCTCCCGCAGATACAGGGCGGCGTTCTCCCGCCGCCGCGCGAGCGCCTCGTCGAGGGCGTCGAGCTTGACCAGGAGGAACGCCGCCTGGAGCGTGTCGAGCCGGCTGTTGAGGCCTACCGCGCCACAGGTGTCGCGATCGACGAGGCCATGGTTGCGCAGCCTCCGCAGCCGCGCGGCCTCCTCTCCCGAGCGCAGGGTCACGAAGCCCCCGTCGCCGACCGCCGACAGCGCCTTGAGGGGGTGAAGCGAGAAGCAGCCGAGGTCGAGCGAGCCCACCGGCACGCCCCGGCGCGAGGCGCCGATCGCCTGAGCGCAATCCTCGATCAGGGCCAGGCCGTGCTCGCGGCAGAGGGCCTCGACCCCCGTGAGCTCGCAGGGGAAGCCGTTGAGGTGGACGGGGACCACCGCTCGCGTGCGGGGCGTGATCGCCCTGGCGACCCCCTCCGCCGCGAGGCACATGGTGTCGGCGTCGAGGTCGACGAAGACCGGCCTGGCACCGACCAGGGAGATCGCGTTCGCCGTCGCCACGAAGGAATGTGCGACCGTGATGACCTCGTGCCCCGGCCCGATGCAGCGGGCCATGAGCGCCAGCAGCAGCGCGTCGGTGCCCGAGTTGCAGGTCACGACGTGCTCGACGCCCAGGTACTCGGCGAGCCGCTCTTCGAGCAGGCCGACCTCTGGACCGAGGATGAAATGGCCGTGATCCAGCACCCGGTCGAGCGCCTCGTGGAGGCGGTCGCGAAGCGGGTGATGTTGCGCCGGGAGATCTAGATACGGAACGCTCATCCGGCGCGACGACAGGGAGTCTCGAGGATCTCGGGATGGCGCTTCATCACCTCGATGTTGCGATAGCGGTAGTCGTCGGGATCGGCGATGGTCCCGTCCCGGAAGCGCTCCGCGAGCTCGCGCACGGCTTCCGCGAGCTCGTGGCGCGGCACGAAGCCGACCTCCCGTCGCGCCCGCTCGGCCGACAGCCGGTAGGAGCGCTCGTCCTCGGTGGGCACGATGTCGATCGGCAGGGCCGGCGAGATCTCGTCGCGAATCATGTAGGCGAGGTCCAGGACGCTCGAGTTGCTGGTCGCGACGTTGAGGGCCTTGCCGTTGATCGCCTCCGGCTCGATGGCGACCAGACGGGCATAGAGGTCGGTCAGGTCCTGGATGTGCACGTTGGGGCGTTGCTGCGCGCCGCCGAAGACCCGGATGCGGCCTTTGGTGACGGCGTGGTAGGTCAGGATGTTGATCGTAAGGTCGAGTCGCAGCCTGGGGGAATAGCCGCAGACCGTGGCCGCGCGCAAGGAGAACCCGCAGAAGGAGTCGTCGACCAGCCCGTTGAGCACCTCTTCCGTCTCGGCCTTGTACCGCGCGTAGAGAGTCAACGGCTCGAGCGGCAGATCCTCCGTCACCTCGGCCTCCTCCTTGATTCCATAGACGCTCGCCGACGAAGCGTTGAGGAAGCGGGCGACGCCGTGCCGCTTCGCGGCCCGCATCAGCTCGGAGGTCGCGTCGAGGTTGATGCTCTTGGTCAGGGCCGGGTCGATGTCGGAGCATGGATCGTTCGATACCGCCGCGAGATGGATCACCACGTCGGGCGCCGAGAGCCGCAGGACCTCCGCCACCAGATCCCCGTCCCGAATGTCGCCGGGAACGATCTCGAGCAGGTCGGAAGAGGCGGCGCCGCGCAAGCCCTCGTCGCCGAACCAGAGCGAATCCAGCGCGACCACCCGGTGATCGCCGGCGAGCAGCTTGGGAACCAGGACGCAGCCGACGTAACCGGCACCGCCCGTCACGAGTACCGTCGACATAGATCGCGGAGTCTACCATCGCGACCCGCCGGCGAACGGAGCCCGCCCGGCCGGGATCCGCGGCCGGGATCCGCGGCCGGGACCGCGAGCTCCTAGGTCGAGCCGGAGGGGATGCCGTCCGCCCGCGGGTCGTCGAGCGGGACGAGAGCCCCCTTGCAGCCGCGCGCCCAGCCGAACACGTAGCCCTTGCGATCGGGAAAGCTCTCCATCAAGCGCCGATCCTCCGCGATCGTGATGTGGTTGGCCCAGATCACGGGGTCCTCGAAGGCGGGATCCGGGTTCGGCCGCCAGTGGACGAAGGTCGCCGGGACGGGCCGGTCGCAGTTGCGCGTGATCCAGCGCGGAGCGAACACGACGGCGTTGCGCAAGCCCTCGCGCTCGGGGGTGGTCATCGCCTCGTGGACGACCTCGCTCATCGCGTGGAGCGCGCGCAGGCGGGGCGGCAGGTAGCCGAACATGCCGAGCGCGACGAACGCCAGCAGCAGGACCGCGGGCGCCCTGCTCCATCGCACGCCGCCCCGCCCCGGCCCGACGCCCTCCAGGATGCGGGTGACGCGCACGACGCCGAGGACCGAGAGCAGGAGGACCGGCCACGTGGCCTCCAGGTAATGGACGGGGCCGAAAGAGTCGATGCCCACGTTGAGCAGGGTCCAGTGGAACAAGAGGAAGCTCGCCAGGCTCGCCCACCAGGGCGCCGCTCCGCGGGCGCCCCAGGCCAGGGGCAGCAGCGCCAGCGACGCGGGCCAGCCGAACGCCGCGCCGTTCAGCCGGAAGAGCGCCACCGCCGTGTTGGCGAGGCCGCTCACGAAACGAGCCGGGGAGAGCGAGACCGACAGCGTCGTCCGCTCGGTCCAGTGCGTGAACCGGAACCCGTTCGCCCGCGCGTAGTCGAGCGCCGCGCTGTAGGCGCTCTTGAAGATCGAGCCGTTCTGCGCCGCATTGATCCACAGGAACAGCGCGCCCAGGAGGAGGGACGGCACGGCGAACGCCAGGACGGCGCGGAGCCGCTCTCGCGGCTCCTTCTGCGCCACCCCGAGCAGCCACCAGCCCAGCCAGGGGAGACCCAGTCCGATCGCCGCCAACGGGCGAACGAAGAAGGCCACGCAGAACAGCAGCGCCACCAGGCCGTGGTGCAGGCCGCGCGCGTCGGGATCGCGAGCGCGCAGCACCGCCCAGGTCATCCATACGAGCGCGGCCAGACAAGAGGTGTGGGAGAGCTCGGTGGCGGCGGCGATCATCAAGAACGGCGAGCTCAGATAGACCACGAGCGCCAGGCGCGCGCCCACGCCGCCGGTCACCCGCCGCGCGACGAGGAACACGGCCGGCGCGGTCAGGGCGGAGAAGAACGCGTTGGCCACTCCGGACGCCCCGAGCAGGAGGAAGGGCAGCATGAGCGCCGGCCAGCCAAGGAAGTACTGGCTGTAGAAGCGCCCGTCGTTGATCATGAACGAACGGTCGAAGAAGATCTTCTGCGGCGGCGAGTCGCCGACCAGACGGCCCTGGGCCAGGAGCTGGGCGGAGAACCGGTAGGAGCTCTCGTCGTCGGTCACCGGCTCGCCCAGCAGCACGAGAGAGCGGATGGCGAGCGCGAGAACGAGCGCCAGGATCATCGCGCCTGCGATCCACAGGCGATCGGATTCTCCGGCGAGCAGCCACTGCCGCCGTCCGGCAGGTGCCGCCGACGGCAGGAGGAGCAGCACTCCGTAGGTCAGGGCCACGGCGGCCCAGAGTCCGAAGAAGCCCCACAGGGCCAGGAAGGCCGTGTGCTCTGGAGCCGTCATCCGGCCGCTCCCGAGGTCGAGAGTGAAGGCGCCGAAGTAGCGGTCGCCGACCACCTTGAAGGCGAGGACGATCCCGAACGCGAACAGGATCCAAAGGAGGGCCACGTGCCTGCCGGTCCGCCGCGCGGGGGCGTTCATGGAACGGGACGATAGCAGAGGTCCCGGACGCTACCGGGAGACCGTCGAACCGCCCTCGGCGGCAACGCTCGGCGGGTCGATCGCGGGGCCCGTGAACGCGATGGCGCGCGACTCCGCGATGAAGCCGAGCTCCTCCGCCCGCTGGTGGAACGCGTGCAGCCCGGCCAGCGCCTCGGAGTCGAGCCGGTAGCTCAGGTTGCGGGTCAGATAGGTCCGCACCTCTTCGGCCTGGAGGCCGAGCTCCTCCGTCGCTCGCGCCACGAGGCGGTCGAGCTCGGCCAGGCCGAGCTCGAGGGAGCGGTGGAGGTCACCGACGATTCGCGGCGCGTCCGTCCCGGCCCGCGGATGCAAGGCCCAGACCGCGAACACGAAGGGCAGGCCCGTAAGCTCTCGCCAGAGCCCGGCCAGATCCCAGATCTCGAGCCCGCGACGATCGACCCGCAGCGCGGGGTCGCCGATGAGGAGCGCGGCATCCGCCCGCGCCAGCATCTCCTCGACGTCCGGAGACGCCTCTTCGACCTCGACCGCGATGCCGTGGAGGGCGCCCAGCAAGATCTGCACGAGGACCGCCGACGTGCGGCTGTTGTGGTCGAGAGCGACGCGCCGGATGCTCTCGATCGGCCGCCGCGAGACCAGAATCACGCTCCGTACCTCGTGGGTGGCCGCGACGCAGAGGCCCGGGATCACCAGCAGATCGGGCTGGCGCTGGACCTCGATCGACGGCACCAGGCCGACGTCGAGACGTCCGGCGCTCAGCTCCCTGGCGACGCCTGCCGGCGGCAGATAGACCGGATCGTAGGTCTCCTGAAGCGCGCCCGCGAGAAAGCCCCACGCCAGGGGCCAGGCGTTCAAGTAGTCGACGATGCCGGCGCGCAGCTTCCGAGAGGGGGGCATGGACGCGCGCATTGTACTGCGCCGGTTCCGCAGCCGGGACGTCGCCCCGCGCTACTTGGACATCGCGGCCAGGAACTCCTGGTTGCTGGCCGTCTTGCGCAGCTTGTCGATCAGAAGCTCCATGCTCTCGACGGTCGACAGGGGGTTCAAGACCTTGCGCAGCACCCAGAGGCGGCGCAGCTCGTCGCCCGGCATCAGGAGCTCTTCCTTGCGGGTGCCCGACTTGTTGATGTCGATCGCCGGGAAGACGCGCTTGTCCATCAGCTTGCGGTCGAGGTGGATCTCGCTGTTGCCCGTGCCCTTGAACTCCTCGAAGATCACGTCGTCCATGCGGCTGCCCGTGTCGACCAGGGCGGTCGCGATGATCGTCAGCGAGCCCCCCTCCTCGATGTTGCGGGCGGCGCCGAAGAAGCGCTTGGGACGGTGCAGGGCGTTGGCGTCGATGCCGCCGGAGAGCACCTTGCCCGAGGGCGGCTGGACGGTGTTGTAGGCCCGCGCCAGGCGGGTGACCGAATCGAGCAGGATGACGACGTCCTTCTTGTGCTCGACGAGGCGCTTGGCCTTCTCGATCACCATGTCGGCGACCTGGACGTGGCGGGTGGCCGGCTCGTCGAAGGTCGAGGAGACGACCTCGCCCTGGACGGAGCGCTGCATGTCCGTCACCTCCTCGGGCCGCTCGTCGATCAGGAGCACGATCAGCACGGCCTCCGGGTTGTTGGCCGCCACCGAGTGGGCGATCGACTGCAGCAGCATGGTCTTGCCCGTGCGCGGCGCGGCGACGATGAGGGCGCGCTGGCCCTTGCCCATGGGGGTGACGAGGTCCAGGACCCGCGACGACAGGTCGTCGCCGTTCTCCATGACCAGGCGCTCCATCGGATAGAGCGGCGTCAGATTGTCGAAGAAGATCTTCTCGCGGGAGATCTCGGGATGCTCGAAGTTGACCGCTTCGACCTTGATCAGCGCGAAGTAGCGCTCGCCGTCCTTGGGCTGCCGGACCTGCCCCGACACCGTGTCGCCGGTGCGCAGGTCGAAGCGCCGGATCTGGGACGGCGAGACGTAGATGTCGTCCGGCCCCGGAAGGTAGTTGTACTCCGGAGCGCGGAGAAAGCCGAAGCCGTCCGGCAGGCACTCGAGCACCCCCTCGGCGAAGATCAGGCCGCTCTTCTCCGTCTGGGCCTGCAGGATCTTGAAGATCAGCTCCTGTTTGCGCAGGTTCTTCGCCCCCTCGATCTCGAAGCTCTTGGCGACGCCCGCCAGCTGCGAGATCGTCATCTCCTTGAGGGCGCGAATGTCGAGCAGGTCGCTGGAGCCGGGCTGGCCGGCGCCGTCCCGGCGGGCGGCTCCGCCCTTGGGCCGCCGCCCGTCGCCGTCGCCTTGAGCGGTGACTGCGCTGGGCGCCGTGGGGGTCTCGTCGGCCTGCGGCTCGGCAGCTTCCAGCTGCTCGACGGCGTCGACTTCCTGGCGGATCTCGGAGGATTTGGTCATGAGGTTCCCCGTGCGGTTTGATGAGAAGGGGGTGAATCTCGAAGAAAGGTCTCGATCTCGCGCCACAGCTCGCCGACCCCGTCTCCCTTGACGGCGGAGAACGGGACCAGGGTCGTGTCGTCGTCGAGCTGCAAGGCGCTGCGGATCTCCCGGAGCTGCTTCGCCTGCCGGCCGCGCGAGACCTTGTCGATCTTCGTGGCGACGACCGTCGTCGCGATCTCGAGGCCGGCGAAGTAGTCCGCCGCGTCGCGGTCGAGGGGGGTCGCGCCGACCTTCGCGTCGACGAGCTGGACGACGCGCAACGCCCGCGGGGCCTCCCGGAAGTAGGCTTCCATGAGCCGCGCCCATTCCCTGCGGATCTGCTTGCCGACCTTGGCATAGCCGTAGCCGGGGAGGTCGACGAAGTAGAACCCGGAGTTGACGAGAAAATAGTTGATGGCCCGGGTGCGCCCGGGCGTCGAGCTGATCCTCGCCAGCGAGCGCCGTCCCAGCAGGCGGTTCAAGAGACTGGACTTGCCGACGTTGGAGCGGCCCACGAACGCCACCTGCGGCAGTCCGTCGACGACGAAGTCCGCCTCCGATACTGCCGATCGAATGAACCGACCCGTCTCGATTTTCAAGGCTTGTCTTCCGATGCTCCTCGCGCTGCGCAGCGCGAGGGGTGTGTAGTTGTGGTGGGAAAGCTCCCGAGGAGCTCGGGACAGGAACTCGATTGTAGCCCAAGCGGCTACTGAACGGTACCCAGCGGCGGCTGGGGAGACGCCTCTCCCAGCTCGGTGCCGGGACCGAGGACGGCGGTCAGGTCGCTCGCGAGCGCGATCCTCAGCACCTCGTCCATCGAATCGACGAGGTGGAACTGCAGGGCCTCCCGGACCTCCTCCGGGAGCTCCTCGAGGTCCTTCTCGTTCTCGGTGGGGATGACGACCTCGCTGATCCCGGCGCGGTAGGCGGCCAGGACCTTGTGCTTCAAGCCTCCGATCGGGAGCACCTTGCCGCGCAGCGTGACCTCTCCCGTCATCGCCACTTCCTTGCGCACCGGGATCTTCGTCACGGCGGAGACCAGGGCGGTCGCCATCGTGATCCCGGCGGACGGCCCGTCCTTGGGAATCGCGCCTTCCGGCACGTGGATGTGGAGGTCGTGCTTCTCGCTGAAGTTGGGGTCGATGCTGAGCAGATCGGAGCGGCTGCGCAGGTACGACACGGCGGCGCGCGCCGATTCCTGCATCACCTCGCCGAGCTTGCCCGTGAGGCTGAGCTTGCCCCGGCCCTTCATGAGGCCGACCTCGGTCTCCAGCAGCTCGCCGCCGACCTGGGTCCAGGCCAGCCCCGTCGCCACGCCGACCTCGGCCTCCTGGCTCTTGCGGCGCTGGCGGTGGCGTACCTTGCCCAGGTACTCGTCGAGGCTCTCGGGGGCGATCGCGATCTTGCCGACCTCGTCCGCCTCGACGATCTTGCGCGCCACCTTGCGGCAGATCTTGGCGATCTCGCGCTCGAGATTGCGCACCCCCGCCTCCCGGGTGTAGCCCTCGATCAGGCTCTTGATCGCCTCCTCCTCGAAGCGGACGGACTTCTTCTTCAGGCCGTGCTGCACGAGCTGCTTGGGAATCAGGAAGCCGTTGGCGATGGCGAGCTTCTCGGAGAGCGTGTAGCCGGTGAGCTGGATCGTCTCCATGCGGTCGTGGAGCGCCGGAGGGATGGTGTGGGAGACGTTGGCCGTGGCGATGAACATGACCCGCGAGAGGTCGTACTCGACGTCCATGTAGTGATCGACGAAGGAGTTGTTCTGCTCGGGGTCGAGCACCTCCAGCAGCGCCGCCGAGGGGTCGCCGCGGAAGTCCATCGCCATCTTGTCGATCTCGTCGAGCAGGAAGAGCGGGTTGACGGTGCCCGCCTTCTTCATCATCTGGATGATCTGGCCGGGGAAGGCGCCGATGTAGGTCCGCCGATGCCCGCGGATCTCCGCCTCGTCGCGGACCCCGCCCAGCGACAGGCGCACGAACTTGCGTCCCATGGCGCGGGCGATCGACTTGGCGAGCGACGACTTGCCGACGCCGGGCGGGCCCACGAAGCAGAGAATCGAGCTCTGGGTCTGGTCCGTCAGCTGGCGCACGGCGAGGAACTCGAGGATCCGCTCCTTGATCTCGTCGAGCCCGTGATGGTCCTCGTCGAGGATCCGCTGCGCCTTCTTGAGATCCTTGCTCTCGCGGCTCTTCTTCTTCCAGGGCACGCCGACGAGCCAGTCGATGTAGTTGCGCGACACCGTGGCTTCCGCCGACACCGGCGGCATGGCCTCCAGCCGCTTCAGCTCCTGGTCGGCCTTCTCGCGGACGGCCGCGGGCAGGCCGGCCTTCTCGATCTTCTCGCGGAGCTCCTCGACCTCGTCCGCGCGGTCGTCCTTGCGCCCGAGCTCCTGATGGATGGCCTTGATCTTCTCGTTGAGGTAGTACTCCTTCTGGGCCTTCTCCATCTGCTTCTTGACTTGCACGTTGATGCGCTTGTCGATGTTGACCTTCTCGACCTCGACGTCGAGCAGGTCGTGCAGGCGCTGCAGCCGCTCGTAGGGATTGACGAGCTCGAGCAGCGACTGCTTCTCCACCGTGCCCACCATCAGGTGCGCCGCCAGCTGATCGGCGAAACGGTCGACGTCGTCGGTCTTGATCGTCGACACCAGGCCCTCGAACGCCAGGTGGTGGGACAGCTTCGCGTACTGCTCGAAGACGCCGAGCACCTTGGCCACGTACTCCTCGAGCCGGTCGTCCATCGGGTAGTCGACGGTGTAGGTCTCGACGTCCGCCGTGAGCGTGCCGTCCTCCTCGCGCAGCTCGAGGGTCCGGGCGCGCTCGATGCCCTCCACCAGCACCCTGACGTTGCCGTTGGGCAGCTGGAGGTTCTGGACCACCTTCGCCACGACCCCGAGCTCGTGCATGTCGTCCTGCTGCGGCTCGTCGACCTTGGGATCGGTCTGGGTGACCAGGAAGAGCCGTTTGCCGGGGCGCTCGAGCGCCGCCTCGAGCGCCTTGACGGAGCTGCGGCGACCCACGAGGAACGGAGCCATCATGTGCGGGAAGACCACCATGTCGCGCAACGGCACGACGGGCAGGGTCTCGCGCTGTTTCGCGATGAAGGTCTCCTGTACGGGCATCCGGCCTGGCTCCCTGTCAGACCGCGCGCTTGAGCGGCGTCGAGCGGCTGCGGTTGAGGACCATGTCCTTGGTGATGACCACGTCCCCGACGTCCTCCTGCGAAGGCACCTCGTACATCAGGTCGAGCATCAGCTCCTCGAGGATGATGCGCAGCCCGCGGGCTCCGACGTTGCGCTTGTTCGCCTCGGCGGCGATGCACTCGAGGGCGCCGTCCGTGAAGCGCAGCCCGACGTCTTCGAGCTCGAACATGGTCTGGTACTGGCGCACGAGGCTGTTCTTGGGCTCCTTGAGGATCCGCACGAGCGACGCGACGTCGAGCTGCTCGAGCGTCGCCACGACGGGCAGCCGGCCCACGAACTCGGGGATGAGCCCGAACTTGATGAGGTCCTCCGGGCTGCACTCCCGCAGCGTGGCGGAGTTGCGCTGCGAGCGACGCTCCTTGATGTCGGCGCCGAAGCCGAGGGTCTTCTCGTTCAGGCGGCGATCGATGGCCTCCTCGAGGCCGACGAAGGCGCCGCCGCAGAGAAACAGGATGTTGGTCGTGTCGATCTGCAGGAACTCCTGATGGGGGTGCTTGCGGCCGCCCTGGGGCGGCACGTTGCACATCGTCCCCTCGAGGATCTTGAGCAGCGCCTGCTGCACGCCCTCGCCCGAGACGTCGCGGGTGATCGAGGGGTTGTCGCCCTTGCGGGCGATCTTGTCGATCTCGTCGATGTAGACGATGCCGCGCTGGGTCTTCTCCTTGTCGTTGCCGGAGGCCTGATAGAGCTTGAGGATGATGTTCTCGACGTCCTCGCCCACGTAGCCCGCCTCGGTGAGCGTGGTCGCGTCGGCGATCGTGAACGGCACGTGCAGCAGCCGGGCGAGCGTCTGGGCCAGCAGCGTCTTGCCCGTGCCGGTGGGCCCGATGAGGAGGATGTTCGACTTCTGCAGCTCGACGTCGGTGCGGGCCTTCTCCGAGTACTCGATCCGCCGGTAGTGGTTGTAGACGGCGACGGCGAGCTTCTTCTTGGCCCGCTCCTGGCCGATCACGTACTGGGCGAGGAACTCGTCGATCTCGCGCGGCTTGGGCAGCGAGGTGTCGTGCTGCTGCTCCAGCAGCTTGTCCTCGGCGATGATGTCGAGGCAGATGTCGACGCACTCGTCGCAGATGAAGACCGTCGGCCCCGCGATGAGCTTCTTGACCTCGCGCTGGCTCTTGTTGCAGAACGAGCAGCGCAGCGCGTCGTCGCCGGTCTCTTTTTTTGGCATTTCGTCTACCTCGAATCAGAGGGCGGGAGAGAGGCCCGACCGCTTCGGCCGGTCCTGGATGCGTCGTTCTTCTTGCCCGCGTACCGTGAAACGGCCCCGCCGCGGCGCTCTATTCCTGGGCGGTCAGGGACCGGGGCGAAGTATAGCAAACGGCTTGATTTCAGGAGATTGCTCTCGCCGCCCCCGCCACGGCTCAGGCGGTGTCCGTGGGCACCCGGCGATCCATCACGCGGTCGACGATCCCGTATTCGACGGCCTCGACGGCCGTGAGGATCTTGTCGCGCTCGGTGTCGCCGTGGATCTCGTCCTTCGACTTGCCCGTGTGGTCGGCCAGGATCTCGTCCATCCGGTTGCGCATCCGCATCAGGTCCTTGGCGTGGATGTCGATGTCGGTCTGCTGCCCCTGGAGCCCGTAGAGCAGGGGCTGGTGGATGAGCACCCTGCTGTTGGGCAGCACGGCGCGCTTGTTCTTCGTGCCGCCGGCCAGCAGGACCGCGGCCATCGAGGCCGCCTGCCCCACGCAGAGCGTGGCGATGTCGGGCTTGATGTACTGCATCGTGTCGTAGATGGCGAGGCCGGCGGTGATCGAGCCGCCCGGCGAGTTCACGTAGAGGGAGATATCCCGTTCGGGATTCTCGGCCTCGAGGAAGAGCATCTGGGCGATGATCAGGTTCGAGACGTCGTCGTCGATGGGCCGCCCGAGGAAGATGATGTTGTCCTTGAGGAGCCGGCTGTAGATGTCGTAGGCCCGCTCGCCGCGATTCGTCTGCTCTACCACCATGGGGATCAACATGCCCTACTCCTCTTCCGCCGCGCCCCCGCCGGGCGGCTCAATGGAATCCTTCGCGTCCGTGGACTCTTCTCCGAGCAGGCGGTCCAGGGCCCGCTCCCGGCGCAGCTGCGCGCGCAGCGCGCCCAGTCTCCCGTCGGCGTCGAGCCGGCGGCGCAGCTGCGCCGCCGAGGCCCCCTGGGAGCGGGCCAGGGCGGCCAGCGTGGCTTCGAAGACCTCTTCCGGGACCTCGATCTCCAGGCGTTCCGCCACCGCGTCGAGCAGCAGCCGGGCGTGGACCCGCTCCTCGGCCTGCGGCCGGATCTGCTCGCCGAGCCGCTCCCAGTCGACGCCCGCGCTCTGCGGATCGACGCCCCGCGACCCCAGGTTGGCCGCGTAGTCGGTCAGCATGCTGCGGACCTCGTCCTCGAGCACCCGCCGCGGCAGCGTGGCCGGGTTGCGCTTCCGTAGCTGGTCGAGCAGGGCGCGCTCGCGCAGCTGCCGCCGCTGCCGGGCCTTCGCCCCCCCGATCCGGCCCGCCAGATCGGCCCGCAGCTCTCCGAGCGTCGAGAACTTGCCGATCCTGGCGGCCAGCGCGTCGTCGAGCGGCGGGAGATCGCGCTCCTTGACGGCCGTGATCTCGATCCGGTAGGTCTGCGCCCCGGCCTCGTCCCCGGACTCCGGGCGACGGGTGAAGGTGCCCGACTGCCCCAGGCTCTTGCCCGCGACCTCGAGCGACAGCTCCTCCCAGACGTTCGCGTCGCCGACCTCGAACGCGACCGCCTGCGGCGCGCCCGCGTCCGCTCCCCCCGCCTCGCCGGCGCTCTCTTCTCCGGTGCTCGCCTGTCCGGAGCTCGCGTCTCCGGCCGCCGTCTCTCCGGCGGCCGTCCCCGCGCCGACCTCGGCCAGCAGGGCCTCGACGAGGTCGCCGCGCCCGGCCGGCCGCTCGACCTCGATCCACGGAGCGAGGTCGCGCCGCAGGTCTTCGAGCGTCCGCTCCACCTCGAGGTCTTCGACGTCGGTCGGCGGCGCGGGCAGCTCGAAGTTCTCGAGATCGGCGAGGCCGAACTCCGGCCTCACCTCGACCGTGGCGGTGAAGACCAGGGGCTCGCCGGGCCTGGCGACGACGTCTTCCACGGCGGGCGGCCGCAGCGCCTCGAGCCGCGCCTCCGCCTCGGCCTGGCGCCAGTAGCGCGGCAGCAGCCGGTCGACCACTTCCTTCTCGATCTCGTCCCCGAAGCGCTTGCGAACGATCTCCGCGGGCACCTTGCCCGGCCGGAAGCCCGGAACCTTGACCCGCTGGCGGAACTCGGCCGTGATCCGGGCGGTCTCGGCGTCGACGGTGGCGGCCGGCACCTCGATCTTCAGCTGTTTCTCGCAGGGACCGGTCTCTTCGACCGAAAGAACGACGCTCATGCTTTGGGCTCTTCTCGGATGGCGCTCCGCCCCGGATGGGGTCGGGAGCTAGACGGCTGGTGCGAAAGGGGGGACTCGAACCCCCACCCCGATCACGGGACTAGATCCTAAGTCTAGCGCGTCTGCCAATTCCGCCACTTTCGCCGGGAAACCCGAAACCGGGGGCGCCGTCCGATCGCCGCGCGAAGCCGACGCCGCACGGGGCGAGGATCCCGCCACCAGGAGCTTCCAGAAAACGATCTCTCTCGAAAACGAGCTTCTCGAAAACGAGTTTCTCGAAAACCATGGTGAGCCGCCAGGGACTCGAACCCCGAACCCGCAGATTAAGAGTCTGCTGCTCTGCCAGTTGAGCTAGCGGCCCAGGAGGGGCCAGCCCCTCCGAGCCCGAGACTATACCGGCGCGCGGCCCCGCCCCTCAACCCCCGCCCCTCGAACCTCGCCGCCGGAGCCCGGCGCCGGAGCCGCCCGACTCCCCGGCGGCCGCCACGCCCCGGACCGCCGGCGACGCGCCGCGGGCGCCCCCCGCGGCCGCTCAGAGCAGGTGCTTGATCTCGGCGCTGCCGATGTGGCTCGTGGCGCTGATGATCAAGGCGGCCGAGTCTTCCGGCACGGAAGGCACGGCGACCGTGAGGCTCAGCGTCCCGTCCTCCGCCGTCCTGCCCTCGGCGAGGGTCACCGGCCGGCCGATCTTGGAGATCATCCGCACGGCGATCTCGGCGTTGGCCACGGGCTTGCCCGATCGGGAGGCGTGCGTCCCGAGGTCCATCCTCGTGGTCGTGGCGCTGGCCAGCGCCGGGCTCTCGTCCATGAGGAGCACCAGGCTCTCCTCCCGCGCGACCGTCGAGAGGTAGTCGAAGATCACCTGATCGAGGGTCGGCGCGCCGGACGCGGGCGTCAGGCGGCCCTCGCCGGTCCGCTCCGCGGCCCCCGTGGCGGCGGCCGGCGGCGCCGGCGGGGTGCCGGGCGCTTCCGCGAGATCCGCCGCCGCCGGAGCCCCGGGGGCCCCGCCGGCGCTCGCCGCGGCGGCGCGGTCCGCCCCGAAGAGCGCCCTCGCCTGCTGCTGCATCCGGGCGGTGGCGATGCCCGAGTCCCTCTCCGGCGGCATCGCCTCGCCCGGCGGCTTCGCCGCGGCGGGCGCGTCCTCGTCGAAGCGTCCGTCGCGCACCTGCTGGATCATCAGGCGGTGCTGGCGCTCCATCAGCTTGGCGATGGCCGGCTTGTCGGCGCCGTTCTCGAGCAGCTGCTTGTAGGTGACCCGCTTGCGGGCCAGGATCCGGCCGCCGACGTAGATCAGGCTCTCGATCCAGGCGCTGGCCTCGCCTTTGTCCTCGGTCTGGACGTGATAGACGCAGCCGGCGTGCTGGACGTCGTTGTTGAATCCCGTGATCATCACCGGCTCTCGCGCGCCGTCCACGAATTCCTGGCGCGTAATCGGACAATTTTATGTCCGGCCCGCCGCCGGATACAATGCGCGCACATGTCCCACCTGGTCCAGATCGGCAGCGCGCGCCCGGCGCGCGACATCCCGCCGCCCACCGCCGGCGGCTCCTCGCTGCTGGTCGACGCCTTCGGCCGCCGGCTGACCTACCTGCGGGTCTCGGTCACCGACCGCTGCAACCTGCGCTGCCTCTACTGCCTGCCCGAAGGCGCCGCGCTGCCCGCCAACGACCGTGACTTCCTGGACCCGGAGCGGATCGAGAGGCTCGTCGGGACGCTCGTCGGGCTCGGCATCCGGCAGGTCCGGGTGACGGGCGGCGAGCCGCTGGTCCGCAAGGACATCCTCGAGGTCGTCCGCCGGCTGCGGGCGCTGCCCGGCCTCGAGGAGCTCGCCCTGTCGACGAACGGCACCGAGCTGGCGCGGCTGGCCGGGCCGCTGCGCGACGCCGGCATCGACCGCGTCAACGTCAGCGTCGACACCCTCGACGGCGAGCGCTTCCACCAGCTCACCCGCCGCGACGAGCTGGAGCGGGTCTGGCAGGGCGTCGAGGCGGCGCTGGCGGCCGGCTTCGATCCCGTGAAGCTCAACTCCGTGCTCCTGGCGGACCACCAGCCCGGCGACGTCGACCGCCTCGTCGACCTCACCCTCGAACGGCCGCTCGCGGTCCGCTTCATCGAGATGATGCCGACCGCCACGAACCAGCACCTGCAGCCCGGCCGGTTCCGCTCCTGCGACTGGGTCCGGAGCCGCGTCGAGGCCCGCCACGGCGCCCTCGAGCCGGCCGACCCGGCCGTGCGCACCGGCCCGGCCAGGAGCTTCCGGGTGCCGGGGGCGGCGGGCACCATCGGCTTCATCACCCCCCTCTCCCACACCTTCTGCCACGACTGCAACCGCCTGCGCGTCACCGCCCGCGGCGAGCTGCGCCTCTGCCTCTTCGCCGACCGCACCTACCCCCTGCGCCACCTCCTCCACGACCGCCCCGCCCTCGAGCGCGAGGTCCTCCGCGTCCTCGCCGAAAAGCCCGCCGAGCACATGCTCGCCCAGGGCGACTACGGCAACCTGGCGAGCTTCATGGAGATCGGCGGCTAGCGCGGGCCCCACCAGCCGTGAGACACTCTGCGTCGGCGCGGACCGGAGTTCCGCGATCCTCGCGCCGCCATCCCGCATCGAGACCGGAGATTCCGACCGGAGAACCCCCTTTCCTGGAGGCTTTGCATGTCTGACCGCACCCTAGTCACGTACGAGGTTCGCGACCACGTCGCGTATCTCACGCTCACCGACCCGCCGGCGAACACCTACACCCACGAGATGATGCGGGACCTCGACGCCGGGATCCTCGAGGCGCGCTTCGACAACGACGTGCACGTGATCGTGATCACCGGCGACGGCGAGAAGTTCTTCTGCGCCGGGGCCAACATCAAGATGCTCCAGGAGTCGGACCCGACGTTCAAGTACTACTTCTGCCTGCACGCCAACGAGACCCTGAACCGGCTCGAGCACACCCCGAAGCTGGTCATCGCGGCGCTCAACGGGCACACCGTGGGCGGCGGGCTCGAGATCGCCATGGCGGCGGATCTGCGGATCGCGCGGCGCGGGGCCGGCAAGGTGGGGCTGCCCGAGATCACCCTGGGCGTGCTCCCCGGCACCGGCGGCACGCAGCGGCTGGCGCGGATGCTCGGCAAGAGCAAGTCGATCGAGCTCATGGTCACCGGCGAGCTCATGTCCTTCGAGGAGGGCGAGAAGCTCGGCCTCGTCAACAAGATCTTCGAGGACGAGGACTTCGCGGGCCAGGTCCACGAGTACGCCCGGCAGTTCTGCCTGCCCAACAAGGCCGCCAAGGCGGCGGGGCGCATCAAGCGCTCCGTCCAGTCGGGCTGCGACCTGCCCTTCGAGAGCGGTCTGGCGATCGAGCGCGAGCTCCAGCAGCTGCTCTTCACCAGCCAGGACGCCAAAGAGGGGCTCAACGCCTACGTCGAGAAGCGCAAGCCCCAGTTCTCCGGGAACTGAGCTCTCCGGGACCTGAGCGATGACCGACGCCGCTAACGCCGCCGCGCTCCGGCCCGAGCTGCCCCCCGCCCGGCTGTGGCTGGGCGGCGAGTGGGTGGAGCCCGAGGGCGGCCGCACCTTCACGAGCGAGAACCCCGCCACCGAGGAGGTCCTCTGCGAGGTCGCGTCCGCCTCGGCCGCCGACGTCGACCGGGCCGTGGCGGCGGCGCGCGGCGCCCTCGCCGGGGAGTGGGGCGCCACGTCCGCCCGCGAGCGCGGCAAGCTGCTGTGGCGGCTGGCCGACGCGCTCGAGGAGCGGATCCAGGACTTCGCCGTCGTCGAGACCCTCGACAACGGCAAGCCGATCTTCGAATCGCGCTACGTCGACATGCCGTCCGTCGTCGACTGCCTGCGCTACTACGCCGGCTGGGCGGACAAGGTCGCGGGCGAGACGCTCGCATCGTCGGGGCCGATCGGGCTCACCTACACGCTGCGCGAGCCGGTCGGGGCGGTGGGGGCGATCACTCCCTGGAACTTCCCGCTGCTGCTCGCCGCGTGGAAGATCGCTCCGGCGCTGGCCTGCGGCAACGTCGTCATCCACAAGCCCGCCTCGCTCACCTCGCTGACCGCCTTGATGCTCGGGGCGCTGGCCGCCGAGGTGGGCTTCCCCGCCGGAGTGCTCAACGTCCTGCCCGGCGGCGGCTCCGAGGTCGGCGGCACCATGGTCGGCCATCCCGGCATCGACAAGATCGCCTTCACCGGCTCGACGGCGGTCGGCATCGGAATCGCCAAGCAGGCCGCCGACACGGTGAAGCGCCTCGGCCTCGAGCTCGGCGGCAAGTCGGCCAACATCGTCTTCGCCGACAGCGACCTCGACGCCGCGGCCAAGGGTGCCTTCAACGGCATCTTCTACGGCAAGGGCGAGGTCTGCGCCGCGGGCTCGCGGCTCCTCGTCGAGCGGACGGCCCACGACGAGCTGCTCGAGAAGCTGGTGGCGCGCACGGAGCGCCTGCAGCCGGCGGACCCGCTCCACCCCAAGACCCGCCTCGGCGCGCTGGTCTCGAAGGAGCAGCGCGACAGCGTGCTCGGCTACGTGGAGAAGGGGCGGCGCGAGGGCGCGGAGGTGGCGACGGGCGGGGCCGCGGCGGCGGTGGACGGCAAGGGCTACTTCATGCAGCCGACCGTGCTCACCGGCGTCGACAACGCGATGACGGTGGCGCGGGAGGAGATCTTCGGCCCCGTGCTCGTCACGATCCCGTTCGACGACGCCGAGGAGGCGGTCGCTCTCGCCAACGCCTCGGTCTACGGTCTGGCGGCCGGGGTGTGGACCCGCGACGTCGGCAAGGCGCACCACGTGGCGGCCCGGCTCCAGGCCGGCACCGTGTGGATCAACCAGTACAACTGGTACGACGCCGGCGCCCCGTTCGGCGGCTACAAGCAGAGCGGCTACGGCCGCGAGCTGGGCCGCCAGGCGCTCGACTACTACACCGAGACCAAGACGGTCTTCGTCGGCAAGTGAGCGCTCCCGTCGTCCTCGCCGCGGCCGTGCGGACGCCGATCGGCAAGTTCGGAGGAGCGCTGGCGCCGCTCTCGGCGGCCGACCTCGGAGCCGCCGCGGCGACGGCCTGCCTCGAGCGGGCCGGGCTCGATCCAGCGGCCGTCGACCAGGTGATCGTGGGTCACGCCCGCCAGGCCGGCGGCGGGCCGAACACGGCGCGGCAGGTGGCCGCGCGGGCCGGGGTGCCGGTCGCCAGCCCGGCCTTCACCATCAACCAGGCCTGCGGCTCCGGGCTGCAGGCCGTCTTCTGCGCCGCCCGCGCCATCCGGCTCGGCGAGGCCGAGGTCGTGCTCGCCGGGGGCACGGAGAGCATGTCGAACACGCCCTACCTGCTGCCGCGCGCCCGCTGGGGCTACCGGCTGGGGCACGCCGAGCTCACCGACGGCATGTACCGCGACGGCTTCAATGACCCGCTCTCCGGCATGGTGATGGGCGAGACGGCGGAAGAGCTGGCCGGCGACCTCGGCATCGACCGCGCGCGCGCCGACGCCTGGGCGGTCCAAAGCCAGCAACGTTGCGCGGCGGCCCGGGCCGGCGGCCGCTTCGCCCCCGAGATCGTGGCGGTGGCGGTGCCCGGGCGCAAGGGCGAGACCCTGGTGGATCGCGACGAGCACCCCCGGGACGGCGTCGACGCGGCCGCGCTGGCCAAGCTCCGGCCCGTCTTCCGCGAGGGCGGCACGGTCACGGCCGGCAACGCGTCGGGGATCACCGACGGCGCCGCCGCCCTCGTCGTGGCCGGCGAGGAGGCCGCGGAGCGCCTCGGGCTCGTGCCCATGGCGCGGCTCGTCGACTGGGAGGTGGTCGGCGTCGAGCCGCGCATCATGGGCATCGGCCCGGTTCCCGCCGTGCGCGGCCTCCTGGCGCGCCGCGGGCTGGCCGGCGACGCCATCGACGAGATCGAGCTCAACGAGGCCTTCGCCACCCAGGTCGTCGCCTGCCTCGACCAGCTGCCCTTCGAGCCGTCGCGGGTCAACCCCGACGGCGGGGCGATCGCGCTCGGGCATCCCATCGGCTGCACGGGCGCCCGGATCCTCACGACGCTGCTGCACGGGATGCGGCGGCGCGGCGGCCGGCTGGGGATCGCCACCCTCTGCGTCTCGGGCGGCCTGGGCCTGGCGGCGCTGGTCGACCGGGAGGGGTGCTGACGTGGCGTCGGCCTTGGCGTTAGCCAGGAGC
>Ga0224512_10001623_pt1 | contig 21381 bp, 20 predicted proteins | sample SF_May12_sed_USG_4_FD_169103 | JGI IMG/M metagenome (GOLD analysis project Ga0224512, IMG submission 169103) | Sediment microbial communities from San Francisco Bay, California, United States - SF_May12_sed_USGS_13 | ecosystem: Environmental > Aquatic > Marine > Sediment | place: USA... | reverse complement strand
TGGAATGGGCCGCTCAGTGGTCCCATCCTGCGTCGCGCAGCGCGTCTCGCTCACCGCGTTTTGGTCGTCGTCTCCTCCGGGATTAATGTAATCGAGCTGACGCGTGTGGCGACTCGCCTCGGACGCGAAGATGGGGTGGGGTACGTGCTAGTCAATCTCAAGGACGCGTACGTCGATCTCGAAGACCGCGTGGGGGACGTCGAGGCGTTCTGGGGCGGCCCTCAGCAGAGCGACCGACCAGAATCCCACGCCTCTTAGGCGCGTGTTTGCGGCCCCAAGTCGTCTAGTCTATCTAGCTTGCGCGGTGACGGACGCCCAAGAGCAACTCAACGTCTTTTCCCCAGTGACCAAGGCGGAGTGGATCGCCAAGGTCGAAGCGGATCTAAAGGGCGCCTCGTTTGACTCCCTCGGCTCGGAAACGCCGGGCGGTATTCCACTCGAGCCCCTGTACACGGCCGCCGACATTGCTGGAAAAGAGCCGACAAGCTTGCCCGGAGTCTTTCCATTCGCCCGAGGCGCGACGCCTCTCGGTGGGTGGAAAATCCGCCAGGAGTACGACGACCCGCGGCTCGCGGTATGTCGCGAGATGATTCGGCGGGACGTCGAGCGCGGCGTCGAGGCATTGTGGCTCCGCTTCGGCCCCCGTTACGGATGTCGGGTGCTGACGGTCGAGGACATCGACACCTTGCTCGACTCGGTCGATCTGAGAACGACCTCGGTGTGCTTGGAAGCCGGGTCTGACGCCCTTGCGGTGGCTGCCGGGCTCGTCGCGGTGGCCGAGCGTCGCAAGCTCGGCGCGGATCGACTCGAGGGATGTTTTGGGTTGGACCCGATCGGGCTCCTTGCGGCCGACGGGCGGATCGAAGGCGGCATGCACGCGCGTATTGCTGAGCTTCGGGACCTCGGCGTCTGGTGCTCCGAGCACGCGCCGTCGATGCGAGCGGTGTGCGTGTCGAGCGAAGCGTTTCACGATGGAGGCGCCAGCACGGTACAGGAGCTGGCTGTATCGATCGCTACGGGCGTGGAGTACCTTCGCCAGCTGACCGATGCGGGCCTTAGTGTCGACGCGGCTGCGCGACAGATTCTCTTCACTCATTCCATCTCCAGCGACTTCTTCGTCCAGATTGCCAAGCTTCGAGCGGCGCGTTGGCTCTGGGCTAACGTCGTCGTCGCGGCTGGATGCGAGCCTCGAGCCGGCGCTATGGAGATTCACGCTCGGACATCACGTTTCACCAAGACCCAGCGCGACCCGTGGGTAAACATGCTCCGTGCTACGGCCGAGTGTACGGCCGCGGTTCTTGGGGGTGCTCAGAGCGTAGCCACACTTCCCTTTGACGCGGCGATCGGGCCTCCAGACGAGCTCGCGTCGCGCGTGGCGCGGAATACCCAGGTCGTGTTGCGCGAAGAGGCGCACCTCGACGCGGTCGCCGATCCGGCCGGCGGAAGCTGGTTCGTCGAGAAGCTCACGTTCGACCTCGGACGCGCGGCCTGGGAGGAGTTCCAGCGCATCGAGGCGGGCGGCGGTATCGTCGAGGCTCTGGGATCCGGGCAGTTGGTGGACTCGGTCAGCCAGGTCGCGGACAGGGCCCGAGTACGCATCGCCAACCGCAAGACTCCGATAGTCGGCGTCAGCGAGTTTGCGAACCTCCACGAGGACGCCGTCGTGCGAAAGCGGATCGGCATCGAAGAGATCAAGAGCCTGTTAAAGAAGTCGCTCGACTCGATCGATGTGGGCGAGTACCGAGCCAAGCTCATCGCGATTGCGCGCACGCTACGAGCTGACGATCGCACACCTGGAAGCCTCACGGATGTCTGCGTCGGTGCGACTCTTTCCGGCGCGGACCTCTACAGCGTCGCGACGGTGCTACAGCATGGCCAACCGGACTTTCACCTGGAGCCCGTATCACAGTGGCGTCAGGCCGAAGCCTGGGAGCGGCTTCGCGACCGAACCGATCGCCATGCGGTCGAGGCAGGGGCTCGGCCGACAGCCTTCCTTGCGAACCTCGGCACGATTCCCGCGCACAAGACTCGGTCCAACTGGACGCGAAATCTTCTCGCCGCTGCAGGTGTGGAGGCGATCACGAACGATGGGTTCGACGAAGCCGACGCGCTCGGGGTCGCCTTTGGAGAATCCTCGGCGGGTATGGCGGTCGTCTGCGGTAGCGACTCGGACTACGAGCGGCTCTTGGAGCCTGCGGTCGCATCCCTGAAGGCGTCGGGTTGCCCACTGCTTCTGCTCGCGGGCCGTCCAGGCGACCGCGAAGCCGTGCTTCGGGAAGCCGGTGTTAGCGACTTCGTTTTCGTAGGAGCCGACGTGCTGCAAGTGATGCGCCGGGTCCTAGAAGCTTTGGGAGTGAAGCGATGAGCAACCTTCCCGACTTTACCACGATTGCGCTCGATACCCTCGCGGCGGCCGGGGCGTCGACGATGGAGGAGTGGTCGGCACTGGTTGGCGATCAAGCCGCGCACGAGTGGAAGACCCCGGAAGGTATCGCGGTGAAGCCCGTGTACTCGGAAGCCGATCTCGAGGACGTGTCTCACCTGGCCACCATGCCTGGGCTTCCACCTTTCGTGCGCGGCCCGTATTCGACGATGTATGTGCGTCGGCCATGGACGATTCGCCAGTACTCGGGATTTTCCACCGCCGAGCAGAGCAATGCATTTTACCGCCGTAACCTGGCGGCCGGCCAAAAGGGGCTATCGATCGCGTTCGATTTGGCAACCCACCGTGGGTACGACTCCGATCACCCGCGCGTGGTTGGCGACGTCGGTATGGCGGGAGTTGCGATCGACTCGATCAAAGACATGCGCATCCTCTTCGATGGGATTCCGCTCGACCAGATGAGCGTCTCCATGACGATGAACGGGGCGGTGCTTCCAGTGCTCGCTTTGTACGTCGTCGCCGCGGAGGAGCAGGGGGTCGCCCCGAAGCAACTCACGGGGACCATTCAAAACGACATCCTCAAAGAGTTCATGGTCCGCAACACGTACATCTACCCTCCGACGCCGTCGATGCGGATCGTCGCCGATATCTTCAAGTACACAGCGGCTGAGATGCCTCGCTTCAACAGCATCAGCGTGAGCGGCTACCACATGCAGGAGGCCGGAGCGACACAAGATTTGGAGCTCGGATACACCTTGGCAGACGGTCTCGAGTACGTGCGAACGGGTTTGGCCGCGGGACTGACGATCGATCAGTTCGCGCCCCGCGTCAGCTTCTTTTGGGCAGTGGGCACCAACTTCTTCATGGAGATTGCGAAGCTTCGTGCGGGACGGCTCCTTTGGTCGAAGTTGATAAAGCAGTTCGAGCCCGAGAACCCGAAGAGCATGGCGCTGCGCACTCACTGCCAGACGTCGGGATGGAGCCTGACCGCGCAGGACGTCTACAACAACGTCGCACGTACGTGCATCGAGGCCATGGCGGCGACGCAAGGGCACACCCAAAGCCTCCACACGAACTCCCTAGATGAGGCGATTGCTCTTCCGACCGATTTCAGCGCCCGCATCGCTCGAAATACGCAGCTTTACCTCCAGCTCGAAACCGGGATCACGAGCGTCATCGATCCTTGGGGCGGCAGCTACTACGTCGAGCGGTTGACCCACGAGCTCGCCCTCAAGGCGTGGGAGCACATCAAGGAAGTCGAGGAGCTTGGTGGGATGACGAAGGCCATCGAAGCCGGGCTCCCGAAGCTTCGCATCGAAGAGGCTGCTGCGCGGACCCAAGCGCGCATCGATTCAGGTCAGCAAACGATCGTCGGCGTCAACAAGTACCGACTCGACCAGGAGGATGCCATCGAGGTCCTCAGAGTCGACAATACGGCCGTTCGCGAGGCTCAAATCGAGCGGCTCCGCGAGCTTCGAAGCGAGCGGGACGGGGGGGTTTTACGGACGAAACTTGAGGCTCTGACCAAGTCCGCCGAAACTGGCGATGGGAACCTGCTCGAGCTGGCGATCGACGCCGCCAGGCATCGGGCTACCGTAGGAGAGATCAGCGACGCGCTCGAGAAAGTCTACGGGCGCTACCAAGCGACGATTCGGAGTATCGAAGGCGTGTACCGAAGTGAAGCCGGAAAAGATGCGGAGAGTATTGATCGCGTGCGGTCGCGAAGCGACGCTTTCCTCGAGAAGCACGGGCGTCGTCCACGCATTCTGGTGGCCAAGATGGGCCAAGATGGCCACGACCGCGGGCAGAAAGTAATCGCGACCGCTTTCGCCGACCTCGGCTTCGATGTGGACATCGGCCCGCTTTTTCAGACTCCGGAGGAGAGCGCCAAGCAGGCGATCGAGAACGACGTGCACATCGTCGGCGCAAGCTCTTTGGCGGCAGGGCATTTGACACTGGTGCCCCAACTCAAGCAGGCTCTTCGCGACCTCGGACGCGATGACATTCTCGTGGTGGTGGGCGGCGTGATTCCCCCGGAGGACCACGACGCGCTTCGTGACGCCGGTGCGGTAGCCATCTTCGGGCCGGGCACTGTGATCGCAGATGCCGCGATCGAGTTACTGGATCAACTCGATGCGCAGCTCGAGGCGTCGTGAAGCTACTCGACGTGCAGTCGTATGTCGACGGTGTGCGCGGCGGTGATCGTGCCATCCTCGCCCGAACCATCACCTTGGTCGAAAGCGAGAAGCCGAGGCATGCGGAGCTCGCTCAAGAAGTTCTGGAAGCGCTGCTGCCTGATACCGGCGGTGCCTACCGCGTCGGAATCAGCGGCGTCCCGGGGGCTGGCAAGAGCACATTCATCGACGCGGTCGGAACGATGCTCACTGGCAAGGGTCATCAGGTCGCAGTTCTGACCGTCGACCCCACGAGCAGTGTGAGCGGCGGGAGCATCCTAGGTGACAAGACCAGGATGCCGGCCCTCAGCGGCGACCCAAACGCCTTCATTCGACCGTCCCCCACGAGCGGAACGTTGGGGGGAGTTACTCGGAAAACCCGGGAGACGATTTTGGTCTGCGAGGCTGCGGGGTTCGACGTCGTCCTCGTCGAGACGGTCGGTGTCGGCCAGTCCGAGACGATCGTCGCAGAGATGGTCGATTTCTTTCTGGTGTTGATGATCGCGGGGGCAGGCGATGAGCTGCAGGGGATCAAGCGTGGGATTCTCGAGGTCGCCGACATGCTCGCGATCAACAAGGCTGACGGCGACAACGTGGCTCGTGCGACCAGAGCGCAAGCCTCGTACCAAAGCGCGCTCCGACTCATGCGCCCTGGGAGCGAGCCCCCGGTGGTGACGTGCAGCGCACTCGAAAAGACGGGCCTCGACGAGCTATGGGCCCTCGCACTCGACCGGCGTAAACGCCTCGAAGACGACGGAGCGTTTCAACGCAGGCGTCAAGCGCAACAGGTTCGCTGGATGTGGGACATGGTAGACGACGGCTTGCGGCGTGCGCTCCGCGGCGACCGTGAGTTGCGAGCACTGATCGAGCAACTCGAGCAGGCGGTTGGAGCCGGGACTGCGGCACCGAGTGCGGCGGCGACCCAGATTCTACGACGGTTCGCCGAACTCGCTCAGAAGGCACTCAAGCGCGACTGAGCTCGTCCGGCGAGTCTTTCTCGTCCTTGATTTTCTCGTTTGGGCGAGAGGGTTTTGGCGTCGGCCCGAGAAGCTCGGCTATCCACTCGAGCTCCGCGCTCTGCGCAAGCGAGTGTTTGATCACCATCGTCAACGGGGCCGACAGAAGCGCGCCGATCGGACCAAGGAGCCAACCCCACACGACCATCGAGAGCAAAACCGACAACGCGGACAAGCCGAGCGCCCGTCCCATCACCCTTGGCTCGATCGCGCCGATCGCGAGATTGATGCCTCCAAACCCCGCCGCTACCACCAATGCCTGGCCAGGGCCGAGTTGGATGAGCGCGAGCAAAATGGCGGGCACCGCCGCGATGATCTGGCCGACGGTGGGAATGAAGTTGAGGAGCGCTGCAAGAAGGCCCCACAAGAGCGGCACGTCGAGCCCTTGCCACCAACACCAAACGAACACCAACAGGCCGGTGATCACGCTCATCACCGTCTTGGCGACCAGGTACGCGTTGACTTCTTGAACGGTGTCCGAGAGGTCTTTGATTCGACTGGGCGAAGCGATCCGCGCCAACTTCTCCCGGACTCCCGTCACCTCGAAAAGCACGAACGCGACGATCAAGAGAACGAGTACGATCTGAGAAATCAGCGAAGCCGCGTGCTGCGCCATGGCCGTTGCCAGGTTCACCATCCAGGTTGGCTCGGAAAAGTCGTAGATCGACTCGAGGTAGAGCCCATGGGTTGCGAGCCAGATTTCGAACGCCTCCATTCGAGCTCCGAGCGTCGATGCGTAGAAGGGGATTCGCTGGGTAAACGTGGCGAGGGCGCCGGCAAGTGGGAACCCAAACGCCGATGCTGCCGCGACATCCAACAACAAAGCGGCACTCACGGCCAGAGTGCGCGACACTCCGCGGTCGCAAAGCCAGAGGACGATCGGTGCAGTGACCACCGCGATGAAGCCCGCCACCAAAACCGGGACGAGGAACGGCGCAGAGAGCTTGATCCCTGCCCCAATCACGATGATCGAGGCGGTGATCAGGACTACGCGTCCGCCTTTGGGTGTCCCCATTCTTTCAATGTAGCGCGGATTGCTATGGAGTGCGATCCACCAACTCGAGCTGGGTCCCATCTACGCAAAGCGCAGCCGTTCCATCGATGATCGATCGGAGCTCGTGACCGACTAGTGTTTGGCGCCAACCTTTCGTGAGCCGCGACTCGTGGTTCAACACGAGCTCGGTGACATCGTCGCGGGTGCCGAGAACGCTCATGTCGATCCTCTCCTCGCGTGCCCGCTGAGAGAGCCAAGCGAGACACAGTGTAATCACGCCGTCGACTTGGGGGAGGTTCTCCGGCTTTTCGGGCGGGAGCCGAAGCCGAGTTTTGGGAAGCTCGAGGCCTCGCCGGATTGCAGCAAGCAACTCTTCGGTGTGCTTGAAGCGCTTCGGGTCGAAGTTTCTCACGCCGCGCAAGCCTGCCGGGTCACGCGCGGGCCGCTGCGCGAGTGAGAGCAACGCCATGTCCGAGAGGACCGTTCGGGGTGGGCGGTTCTGGCGTTCGGCCACTTGCTCTCGCCAGCTTGCCAGCTCTTGTGCAACGCCGCGCGCCTTGGCGCTGAGCTTCGACTTCCCGCGGAGCTTCCACCAAAGCGTTTCGGGATCCGGACGTGATCGATCCCGTGTGCGAAGACGTTCGATTTCCTCTTCGGCCCACGACAGGCGCCCCTCTTCTTCGAGCCTGGCAATGAGAATGTCTCGTAGGTCGAGCAAATGCGCGACGTCCGACGCTGCGTACCGCTGTTCCGCATCTGGCAAAGGCCGGCGGGTCCAGTCGGTGAGCTGTGCGCTCTTGTCGAGCCTCACGTCCAGCAAGTCTTCTACCAGCTTTCCAAGCGAAGTCGTGCGGTAGCCCGAAAATAGCGCCGCGACTTGGGTGTCGAAGATTCGCCTGGGGACCTCACCGCAAGTCAGGTGCAGGATCTCGAGATCTTGAGAGCCGGCGTGCATGGTGCACGTCGCGTCGGTTTCGAAGGCACGCTTCAGTTCTGCAACATCGACGGCGAGAGGGTCGACCAAGGCGACGCGGTCCCTCGTCGCAACCTGCACCAGCGCCAGTCGGGGCAAATACGTTCGTTCGCGGTGGAACTCCGTGTCCAACGCGTACGCGCCCGCATCGACGAGGTCGTCGACGAGTTGGTCGAGCTCGGGTTGTCGTGCGATCCATTCGAAGCGCTGCACGCCGCTACCTTAGCGCAATCAGATAGGGCGGTGATCTCATGGACAATATCTGCGCCCCGGGTGCGGTCGAGCGCGCCATTGTTTTCGCCGTTCGAGCCATCGCTCCACTTCGGGGTCCAGGGGGCCAGCAGCTCGACGCGCTTCCTCGTGCCCGACGGTCTTGGTTCGCGCCCGTTCACGTTTTGGGAGAAGCGGTAGCGACTCAACACCGATTTCCGCGAGCGCCCTTTTTCGCCAAGCGTAAATGGGATCCGAATCCCTACAACCGGCCTCGATGTCGTCCGCGGAGCAGTAGAAACGAAAATGAAAATGGTCGTCGTGCGGATACTCCGGCTGGCACGTCATTTCGCCGAACCGGGCAACGGTCGGCTCGGGTGCGCCTCGTTTGCGCGCGTGCTCGAGCAAGAGCAACCGCAGATGCTCTGCCAGGTAGATCGACTGGAGATTGGCGGCTTCGTCCTCGATGAGAGCCTGGACGAATCTCCAGGTTCGCGGCACGTCGAGACGCAGCGGGACATCGTCTGAGGGGTCCGCGAGCTGCCGAAAATCCACACCCAAACCACTCTGATCGAAGAACGCCCCGACGCTCTCGAGCGGCTTTCCGTCGGGGCCGAGCTGGTAGAAGAAGACGTCGACGTCCCGTCCATTCTGGTGAGAGCCGTGATGGGGCATGGGGCCCCCTCGTTCGTAGCTGAGGTCGTTGATGGTGACGGGCAGGCCGCCGAGCTCCTCGTCGACGATTCGGCCGGCGTTCACCAGCGCACGGACCACTTCGACTGTGCCATAGCGAGCCGCTAGATCACGGTTCGGGTTGAAGCGCAGCCCCCGAGCAGAGAGGGGCAGCGGAACTCCGCCGACCAACGAGCCGTCATTCGGGTTTCGTAAAGAGGTCGAGGAGAAGGAGCCCCAGTCGACCTCGGCTGGGTCGATCGTTTCGTCGGTGGAGGAGGGCGCGTCGGGTCGAGACGACGAGCTCCTTTCGACTCCCGCGGTCGAAAAAGACTGGGTCTTGCCACAGCCCGACAAGGGCACCAAGCACAGAAGCGCTACCAAGGCGAGGAACCGGAAGTTCATCTAGCGGGCGCGGGTGTGAATGACGGAGGCCAGCACGTGCCCGGCCATCTGGACGAGCAGCTCGAGGAAATCATCGGGATCGAGCTCCTGCGTTTGCACCCAATCGAGCGTCGCGCCTTCGAGAAAGCCGATCCAGCCGCGCAATCGGAGACGCGTTGGTGGATCGTCGACGACACCGAACCTGGCCAACCGGGTGAACATCCGTTGGATCAGCGCCTGTCTCGCGCCTTCGAGGATCTCCGCCACCTCGGGATCCGATCCAACGCCACCGCGCAAGAGAAACACGTATTCGGCACGCCTCCGCGAGACGTAGTTGAGGACGGCGCGGAGCACTTCTCGAACCCCCTCTGGGTCAGGCTCGGCACCGGTGCCGTGTTTGTCGATGTCGGTTTCTTCGAGGAGCTGGTCGGCGGCAGCCGTGACGGCCGCGATGTAGAACGCCCGCTTGCTCGGGAAGTAGTGGTACAGCAACCCCTTCGAGATGCCGGCCCTTCTTGCGATCTCGTCGACGGAAAGGCCGTCATAGGTGTGGGTGGCAAACAGCTCGAGCCCTAGCTCCAGGAGTTGCTGGCGACGAATACCCACTTGAAGTCGTGTTCGGGCAGGCAGCATGAGTGAGGCGGAGTATAGCACCCCCGAACATTTGCGTTTTCCAATGCAATTTCCCATGCTGCGCGGGTGCGTGAAGCCGTGCAGCGCGTCATCGATGACGTTCTAAGTCCGCTCCTTCAAAGCGATGCAAGCGCGATCGAGCTCGTGACGGTGGACCAGAACGAGGTCGTCGTCCGGGTAACCGGGCGGGCGGCATTTGGGGTCGGCGCCGAGTACGTATGCACCGGTGTGATCGAACCTGCGCTTCGGAAGGTCGTTGGGAACGACTGCACGATCCGCATCGAGAAAACGATACCGAAGCCCAGACGACGTCCCTGAGTGCCAAAAAACGTCCGCAGCCAGCTGTCTAGCGGCCCTTGAAGTGGCCTTCACGACGTTCGACGAACGAGCGTACCCCTTCTTCGGCGTCCTCGGTGTCCATGAGCTCTCGAGCGATCGGCAGGAGCTCGTCGATCGCGGATTGGGTTCCTTTCAGCTGGGACGTACGCGCCGATCGAATCGTTGCGTAGACGCCGAGTGGCGCCCGCTTTGCGATCGTCTGCGCGATCTCCACAGCTCGGTCGCGCAGTTGGTCGCCTGCAACGATTTCCTGCACCAGCCCGATGCGCAATGCCTCGGTGGCGTCGAACCGATCACCGGTCAGAAGCCAGCGCATGGCATTGCCCCATCCAGCCACTTCGGGCAGGCGTATCGTCGCACCACCGAAAGGGAAGATGCCGCGGTTGATCTCGATCTGCCCAAAGCGGGTTCCCTCCGCCGCGAGTCGAATGTCAGCCGCGAGGAGCAGCTCGATGCCGATGGTGAGACACCATCCTTGGGCCGCCATCACCAACGGCTTCGTCCGCTTTGGGTCGTGCAGGCTCAAGGGATCGATGCTGTCCCTCGGAAACAGCGCTTCGCCCTGTCGCACCGCCGGTCCGACTTCGGCCAGGTCGAGGCCGGCAGTGAAGTTGTCCCCATTGGCGTAGAGCACGGCGCAGCGCAGCTCGGGTTCTGCCTCGTACGCGGTGATGGCGTCGCCGAGCTCTCGCAGCATTTGTAGGTCGAACGCGTTCATTTTGTCGACGCGGTCGAGCACGATATGCATTACGTGGCCATCGCGCTCCGTGGCAATGCGGGGTGAGTCGGTCATGACCCGCGATCGTTGCCGACTTCCGCCGTCACCGCAACCGGGTTCGTTCGACGTTCTCGAAGACGACCGCCGTGCCGTAGGCCAGCACCTCGACGGTCCCGACGCCTTCATCGCCGGAGGTGCTCGAAATTGTCGAGGTCTCGAGGCGGGTGTTGATGTAGGCGTCCGCGTCCGGTTGAGATTCCTTCATTCGCAAAACCGCCTCGCGGCGCGCGCGATCGAGGAGCGAGGAGTACGAGCGGATCTCACCGCCGAAGATCATTCGGAAGCCACTCAAGAAGCGCTTGAAGTAATCGACGGAAACCACCACGGACCCGATTGCCAGCTCGGCGCGGCGGATCGACGCAAGCGTGTTCGACTGTTTGGTCGAAAGCGCTGGCTGTCCTCGGAAGCGCGTTTCGCGCTGCTCGATGCTCTTGTAGTGACGCCTTTCGAGGCTCCCCCCCACGAACCTGCCCAACAAGATGAGCAAGATCGGGATGCCCAGAGTGATGAGCAGCTCGACCCACCGGCTCATGGTCACTCCACCAAAACCGCGGTCCCGTAGGCCAGGATCTCGGATGCGCCTTGGGCCACCGACGACGTCGTGAACCGGACGTTGATCACCGCGTTCGCGCCGAGCTCCCGAGCTTGGACTACCATCCGGCTCGTCGCCTCCGCACGGCTTTCCTGCAGCAGCTCGGTGTAGCCCTTGAGCTCTCCACCGACGATGTTCTTCAAGCCCGCAGCGAAATCACGGCCGAAATGTTTCGCCCGGATGGTGCTTCCTTGCACGAGTCCGAAGTGTTTCAGGATGCGCCGGTCCGGCACGCTGTCGATGTTGGTCAGGATCACGCCGCCTCTTGACGGTACTTGTACCAGCTTCAGCGTGCTCTTGGCATCTTTCGAGATGCCCCGATCGGTGCTATGCGTCGAGCATGAGACTCTGCGTCGTCGGCACTGGGTATGTGGGTCTGGTCACCGGCACATGCTTCGCCGCAACCGGCCAGCGCGTCATTTGCGTCGATAAAGACGCGTCCAAAATCGATCGGCTCCAAAGATACGAGATCCCCATCTACGAGCCCGGGCTCGAGGAATTGGTGGAGGAGAACGCCGAGGCGGGCCGTCTGACGTTCTCGACCGACCTGGCTTCGGCGGTGCGCGACGTGGATCTCGCCTTCATCGCCGTGGGAACGCCGCCGACCCTCGATGGCGAGGCGGATCTGAGCGCCGTCTTTGGAGTAGCACGAGAGCTCGTCGAGCACGCGAACCATGATCTCGTGATCGTCCTGAAGAGCACCGTGCCTGTCGGAACCAACGCCCAAGTCCAGCGCCTCCTCGCCGATGCCAAACACGATGTCCAAGTCGTTTCCAATCCCGAGTTTCTGAAGGAGGGTGGGGCGATCGACGACTTCATGTACCCGGACCGCATCGTCGTAGGAGTTCGTCCGGGGCACGAGCGCGCGCGGCGTTTGGTCAACCGCGTCTATCACCCACTTAACCTCTCGAATACCAAGATCGTTTGGATGAACCCGGAAAGCGCCGAGTTGACCAAGTACGCCGCGAACACGATGCTGGCGATGAGAATTTCGTTCATGAACGAGCTTGCTGTGCTCTGCGAGGAGGTGGGCGCAGACGTGCAAAGCATCCGTCATGGAGTCGGAAGCGACCCGCGGATCGGGCCGCAGTTCCTTCACGCAGGCCCCGGCTACGGCGGGTCGTGTTTTCCGAAAGACATCAAGGCTCTCGTTGCGACCGCGCGCCGTCATGGCATCGAGCTCGAGCTCGCGGACGCCACCAACCGCGTCAACGTGCGGCATCGGAGCTTCGTGGCGCGCAAGCTGAAGCGACGCTTTGGAAGTGACCTCGCGGGGAAGCGAATCGCTATTTGGGGCCTAGCCTTCAAACCGGGCACGGACGACATTCGGGAGTCGCCGTCGCTCACCACGATCGAGTTTCTGCTCAACGAGGGCTGCAGCGTCGTCGCCCACGACCCGGAAGCCATGGAAAATACAAAAGAAATGTTCGGCAACAAGGTCGAGCTCGTGAGCGACGCGTATGGCGCGCTGAAGGGAGCCGACGCCCTCATGCTGCTCACCGAGTGGCGCGAGTATCAGTACCCGGAGTTTGATCGCATCAAGGAGCTGATGCGCACGCCGGTGCTCTTGGACGGCCGAAACATTTGGGTGACCTACCGGCTCGCCGAGCAAGGCTTCGAGTATGAGGGCGTCGGCGTGCAGGCTGTCCAGTCGTGAGCCGATATGTGCGGTCGATACACGCTAGCGTGTCCCGACGAGGAAGCACTCCTCCGCGGCCTCCCGTTCAACGAGTTTAGCGAGACCCGGATTCAGTTTTGGCCGCGGTACAACGTGGCGCCGGGGCAACGCAATCCGGTAGTCTACCTTTCCGACGCTGGGCCTGTCTTGGCCGACGCACTCTGGGGTTTGGAGCGACGCGGCGGTGGCATCGTGATCAACGCCCGTGCCGAGACAGCCGACCGCACACGGATGTTTCGTGACGCATTTCGCGATGGTCGATGCGTCGTACCCGCCGACGGATTTTTCGAATGGAGGCGAGAAGGTCGAGTCAACCAGCCCTACCTCTTTCGACGAAAAGACGAGGGTCTGTTCTTGATGGCGGGCCTTTGCGAGGGCGGGCGCTACGTGATCCTCACGCGCGACGCCGAAGGCGAGGTAGTCGACATACACGACCGCATGCCCGTTCTTCTCGAACCGGAAGAGGCCCACCACTGGCTGAAGCAGGGAGACCTGGGGAAAGGCCCAGCGCTCAAGAAAGCCCGCGTATCACCCCGAGTCAACCGCATCGAGCACGACGACCCCGACTGCATCGCACCGGTCTCCCAACGATCCTTCGACTTCGACTAAGAGCCCGACCGCCTACGGCAGGCGGTGGGTCCCGCCCCACCACCCCCACACTAGCGCCTAAATGGTATCCCAGCGGAAGCGCTCGGTTTCGAACGCGTCATCGGCGAGGGCCTTGACGATCTCGTCGTCATTGGTGTCGATCCGCCGGAAGTTGCGCTTGATCCGGACCTTGGCCTCACGGGCAAACGTTTTCAGAAGGTCGATCTCTAGCGCCGCGGCTTCGACGCCATTAGCGTCGATCGACGATTGAACGCGACTGATGGTGCACGCCATTACGAAGAGGTCGATCATGATTTCCGCCAAGCGTTCGCTCGCGAACTGCTTGCCGATGATGGCCTTGCCGTGCTTGCGGAGGATGCTGTCCGTGGCTTGGGCGAGGTAGCGAGTTTCTTCTTCGAAGATTTTGGCTTGCTCTTGGATCGCTTCGTGGATCTTCTGGAAGCCCGGCTCGCCGCCGACTCCGGTCCGAAGCGAGGCGTGCTTCCTCGCGTAATCCGACAAGACCCCAAACCCCTTGATCGGGTGGTTCAAGATGTCTTTCATGGTCGAGGACAGCTCTTGGAGTTGGCTCGCGACGTCGTTCATCGCGGTCAATGCGATGAGCAGCCTCAAGATCTCGTTCGTGCCCTCGAAGATGCGGTTGATTCGGCAGTCCCGCACGACGCGCTCGTACGGATACTCCCGCATGTACCCGTTGCCGCCGGCAATTTGAAGCGCCTCATCGGCGGTCTTCCACAGACACTCGGTGGCGTACACCTTGGAGATGGCAGCTTCGACCTGATACTCCTTATAGCCCGCGTCGATCAGCCCGCCCACCATCGTGACGACCGCTTCGGAGGTGTAGCAGTCGATCACCATCTGCCCGACCTTCTTCTTGATCAGGCCGTAGCTCGAAATGGGCTCGCCAAACGTCTTGCGCTCGTTGGCTTGCTTGGTGGAGAGCTCGATCAGGCGCTTCATGGCGCCAACGGAGCCCCCGCCGAGGCCCGTGCGCCCGCTGTTCAAGATCATCATCGCCACTTTGAACCCGTGGCCAACCTCACCGAGGACGTTCGCGTCGGGCACTCTGACGCCGTCGAAGAGAACCGTCGTCGTGGGGTTCGATCGCAGACCCATCTTGTCCTCGTGCGGCCCGATGCTGACGCCTTCCATGTCCTTGGTGACGATGAACGCGGTCATCTTGCCTCGGCCGCCTTCCTCAGGGGTCTTGGCAAACACGGTGAAGAAATCGGCGAAGCCGCCATTGGTGATCCAGAGCTTGTTGCCGTTGAGAACCCAGTGCTCTCCCTCTTTGACCGCCGTCGTTTTGATGGCTGCGGCGTCGGAACCAGCACCGGGCTCGGTGAGACAATAGGCCGCAATCATTTCGCCGGAAGCGAGTTTCGGCATGTAGCGTTTGTTTTGGTCCTCGGTGCCGAAGAGCAGCAGCCCGCGCATTCCGATCGAGCTGTGCGCCCCGATCGTCACCGCCACCGAGGCATCGTACTTCGCAACCTCTTGTAACGTGCGCGAGTACGCCATGTTGCCGAGCCCCATGCCGCCATGGTCCTCCGGGATGACCAAACCGAACATCCCGAACTCTTTAAGCTCGTCGATGAACTCTTGGGGTAGCTCTCCAGCGACATCCCACTTGCGAAAGTCCTCGGCCCGCGTCCCGAGCAACCCCTGAAGGGCCCCCGAAATGTCTGTCAGCGTTTCCCGCTGCGCATCCGACATGGTCGGAAATGGGCAGATGACGTCCTGTTCGATGCGCCCCATGCAAAGCGAGCGCATGAAGCTGGTGGTTTCTTTGTCGGGCACGGGTCGCTCCTTTTCGAGGGGCCCATCATGCACGCTTGGTCAGCGGTCGTCCATGGGCTCGAGCAGGCTAGTTCATCACGCCCCAGAACGACGTGCCCACCCAGATTCGCCATGCGAACGAAACATCTGCATTTCCGCCGCCGACAGATATGCCAGGCCCGAGCTCGAACAGAACGAAGGGTGACACGTGGTTGCTCGCCTTGATCTCGACTCCCATCCGGAAGAGAAGCGGGATCACCCCGAAAGTGCCCACGTCGTTGCTGCTGATGTACACCGCGAAGGGGATCGTGCCGCCGGTGATGACGCTGACCCGCTCGTGAACGTCGATCGAAACCGGGGCTGCCACCTCGGACTTCAGGCCGAAGGTGAACGAATCGAAGCGGTTTCCCGCAAGCAAGATTCCAGGTGTGAATCGAAACGCCACATCGTTGGTGACCTTGGACCGGTTTTTGGTGGACAAGTGCCACCGCAACGGCGCGCTCAGGCCCAAGCCGATCCGGATGAACCGACCGCTGCCATACACAGCCGCCCAGTCCCCGTACACGAGCGCCCCCTTCAAGGCCCAGTCGAGCTTTCGTGGGCCCTGGTTCCACCATTCGTAGAACAAGCTCGGGTACCCCACACCGATGTTGTGGACGTTATCGTTTCGCAGACGCTTGCCACCAATCGTCGAGTTGGTGGGCCCGGCCAGCGCGGGGCTCGCGATCGCTAGCACCAACGCGAGTACGCCTAATGCCTTTTTCATCGATCCCCCCATCAAGGAAAAGGGGACTGTCCCCTTTTTGTAGAACAGTCCCCTAAACTGAAGAGCCTGTTCTGTCTCTTATTCGACTTCGATCTCCTCGACGACGATCACATCCTCGCCACCGCTCGCGGCTGAGTCGACCTTGTCTCGGTTCTTGCCCATGATTCCCCAGAACGCGGTGCCCGCGCCGATTCGCCAAGCGAACGAAGCGCCGGAAACGCCACTGCCCACGTTGATACCAGGGCCGAGGTCGAAAAAGAACCAAGGTGCGACTCTGTCGTTTGCTTTGATCTCCACGCCTAGACGCACGAGCAGCGGGATGAGCCCGTTGTCAGGCCCGTCCCGGAAGAAGTAGGTAAACGGGATGTAGCCGCCTGTCACCACGCTGACCCGCTCGTGGACGTCGATCGAGACCGGTGCTCCCACCTCGGTTTTGATGCCGAACGTGAAGTTTTGTCCGAATGTAAAGGGGGAACCTCTCGCGATGAGGATGCCCGGCTTGAAGAGAATCCCCACGTCATTGGTGACCTTGGGGCGTTCCTTTTCGGCGAGGTGCCAGCGGAGCATTCCGTTGATGCCTAGGCCAATCCGGATGATGCGCACCCCAACGCTCCCGAAGCCTGTTCGGCTCGTGGTTGCTGCTCCCCAGCTGCCCCCGTAGACCAGATCGCCTCCCAGCCCCCAGTCGAGGTTGTTCTTGCCCTTGTTCCACCACTCGTACAGCATGTTCGGGTAACCGACGCCGCCGCTGTGGACCATGTCCTGTTCGAGCTTCTTGCCGCCAATCGTCGAGTTTGCTGGCCCAGCCAGCGCAGGGCTCGCCATCGCAAGCACTAGGATGAATACACCTATAGCCTTCATTTCCAGCTGCTCCTTCCCCAGAGGTGGGCCGAGACTAGGCGACAATCGGACGCCCCGCTAGTGAATAAATCACCTGTGAAGGGTCGTCGTCCACAATGAGGCTGTGTGGAAGTATCATCGATGCACCAGGGTCGGTTCAAAGCCTTGACCTGACGGGGTGGGTCACGATAGGTCGCGAGGAGGAGGAATCGATGCGAGCTATCCTGTGTGTCGTCGCCGTGGGCTTAGTCGTTGGATGCGAGGATCCCGGAGCGAAGGTCGAGAGCGCCACCGTCGAGGCGCCCCCTGAGCGGGCTAAACCTCCCGAAGCGGCCGACATGGCCCCTGCAAAGGCCGGCCGCCAGCTTTCCATCAGCCCGGAAAACACAAAGATCGAGTTCGTGGGCGCCAAGGTAACGCGGAGCCACGAAGGCGGGTTCACCAAGTTCGCGGGGACGGTCGACCTTCGCGAGCCGATCGAAGAGAGCATTATCGAGGTCACGATCGACACCTCTTCCCTCTATGCTGATGAAGACAAGCTCGCCAAGCATTTGAAGTCACCGGATTTTTTCGACGTAGAGAAGCATCCCTCGGCGAAGTTTCGTTCGATCAGAATCACCAAAACAGACGCCGGGCATACAATCACCGGCGATCTCACGCTCCACGGGGTCACCAAATCGATCACGTTTCCTGCGACCATCAGCAAGGGGGCCGACGGAGGAGTTTCGAGCCGTGCCGAGTTCGCGATCGATCGTCAGGACTTCGGGATCGCGTACCCGGGGATGCCCGATGACTTGATCCGCGACAAGGTCGTCATCAAGCTCGACTTGAAGCTTCCGCCACAGAGCTAGCCCAAGTGACCGGGTCGGGCCACGGTTGAAGATCGCGAAGGTCATTCACGTTGATCTTGCCGGTTTTGATCACGCCAGTCGCTGCGTCAGCGATCGTCCAGGCCATCGTGGACCTCCCCATCGGCTGGGACTCGACGAAGATGCACCGAAGCTCACCTTCTTCGAACCCGCACTGCTCCTGGACAGCTTGCAGCAGCTGCATGTCATGAAGATGCCCGTCCCCGAAGTTCCAGCCGATTACGATTCCGGCCACCAGCTCGCCGTCGAGGTACTCGTAGTCGTCGATGTTGTCGACGGCTTTCGGCAAGATGTGGTGTAGAGCGCGCCCTTGCAAGTGCATCGCGCGAAACGCGAGGACCTTGGAGGTAATCGCGGTAATCGTGGCGTCGTCGTACAGCTTTCCGAGCTGGTCCTGGATCCGGGGCGAAGCCTTGATGAGGTGCTCGTCGAGCTTCTCTGAGCTGTCACCTTTGAACAGCCACACGCCGTATGGCCAGTTGCCGGCGTAATACCGCATCGAGCAAAGAAACGATACCCGCGAAGGCACCAGGTTTCCGATCAAAGGAACCAAGACGACCGAAAACACCAGGAACGCGATCAAGAGCGGAGAGCTGATTGAGAACGCGCTCACACCGGCATAGTGTCCGAATAGGACGAATGCGCCGTACACCATGATCACGTTCCATTCGATCGGAACGCCCATCGGAATGCTGCTGGTGATGAACGTGTGGAACAAGACCATGACCGCCAGCGCCATGGTCGTTGCCATTCCTCCATCGCTGAACAATAGAACGAGTGGGAAGCTGAGCTCCACGACGGTCCCCGCATGCGCCATGACCCGCGCAAGGGTCGACGGCCGCAGATCGTCGGGGTAACTCCGAAATAAACGCTTGCGAATCGACCCGAAGTTCGTGAGCGGGCTGTTACTCTGCATCACGGCGACGACCGAGGGAAAGTGGTAATTGAGCTTCGAGGTTGCTGCCCAGAGCCAGATCGCCACCCAGACGATCTTCGTTCCGGCGATCCAATCGGCGGCGAAGAGGAAGACGACCAGCGCGGTGTAGTAGTGCTCTCCCCGAGAAGCCAAGAAGATCGTTTTGTCCGCCAGCCCCAGTACCGGGAGGATGATCACTGGAGGGAGCAGCAACTCGAGGCTGAGCTCTGGCGCGATGAGAGCGCGGAACAGCGCGACCAAATAGAGGAGATAGAGCGCGACGTCGAGGACCGAGCGCTTCGAGCCTCCGAGTATTGGCAACCTCGGATCGAACGACATCTTCGTCGTCCCGGGTCGCAAGAAGTAGAAGGCGCCGCCGAGAGGAGGATTGTACCGCCCCGTGAGTGGACCGCTCCCACAGCCGAGCCCGATGGCCTCGAACGCCATGCTCCAGAGCACCGCTTTTTGAAACGCTATCGGCTCGAAGTACCAAGAACCGAACGCACTGAGGTCGCCGAGCCCGGTCGTGAACGAGCAAAAAAAGCTCCACGCCCAGACGTAGAAAACGACCTTGAGCACGTAGACGATGTAGATAGCCGCCGGAGTCCCATAACCCTGGAGGGCCCAGGACTGGCAGACCATCTTGACGCGCTCGGGAAAAGGCTTTTTCTGCCATTCGCCGATGTCGTACGGGGGTAGCTTGGGGTTCAGCATTGTCATCTGCGGCCTTCGCGGGAGAGTCGTCCGAAATGCTCCCAAGCGCAACGGCGACCGGCGAAAAACGGGCAGTTGCATGAAGCCTAGAGAAGGGGGGGTCGTATGTTTTCGGGCACGAGCCAGACGCCGATCGAAGCCGACGTCGCGAGAAAGAGCTGCTTGAATTTGAATGGGGATCGGGCGACTCTCCTTCGGGCCCGATGCGTTTTCGTTGTGCCAGGCTGCGCGTGCGTTCGTTTTGCATACCGTTGGGATGTGTCTTGTTTTGCGCGGCTTGCGGGGACGACGTCCCGGTTGATCTCGGGCCGCCCAACGAGCTGGTGCGCGAGCAAATCGCGAGCTTGGCGCCATCGGCCAACATTGGGCATCGAGGCACGGGGCGGACCCGCTCGGGAGACGCGTTGCCGGAGAACTCGATCGCTTCGTTCGTGGCGGCCATGGCGGCAGGCGCCGACGGCATCGAGCTGGACGTGGAGATCACCCAGGACGGTCAGCTCATCGTGATGCACGACGACGACCTCGATCGCACGACGGACTGCACGGGGTGCATCAGCGCTATGACGTTCGACGAGATTCGCAGGTGTCGGTTGCTGGACGGGGCAGGTCTGCCCACCGAGGAGCATCCGCCAACCCTCGAAGAGGTATACGCGGCGGTGCCGAGCCCCGCTTTGATCAATGTCGAGCTCAAGGTCTTTGCGCCACCTTGCTTGACCGATACCACCGGACCCGATGCCCTGGTTCCTCTGGCCCTCGAGGAGGTGACCCGTCTAGGCGGAGAGAACCGAACGTTCTTTTCGTCGTTCGATCCCGTGGCCGCCGAGCTCGCCAAGCTCGAGCAACCTGAATATTATTCGGCGCTGCTTCTCAGGGACGCCAATTCCGACGATGTGGACCAAGCCTTACTTCTTCGACAAGACGCGATCCACCCGTTTCTCTCAGTCACGGCCGAGACGGTCCAAGACGCTCTCGACTCGGGCTTGCAGGTCAACGTCTGGACCGTGAATGACGAAGTGGACATGGAAGCCACCATTGAAAAGGGCGCGACCGGCATCATCACCGACGAACCTGGCGTGCTGGCCGAGCTCCTCGCCAACTGATTGCTCCGGACCGCGCTCCGCTCCAGACTAGATCAATGCGTCGTCCGGTCCTGCTCGTGGTCCTCTTGCTGGCGGTCGGCTGCACCGGCCTCATGCAGAACATCGGGGCGCGGATCGTCACTCGGCAGATCGCCGAGGAATTCGACCTCGATGATCAGCAGACCGAGGCGACCCGAGCGTCGGTCGACCGACTGATCGCCAAAGCGCCGAGTGTGATCGGGCCTCCCGTCGATTTCATCGTCGCCATCCTCGATCGCGGCATCGCCAAGGGCTTCACCGACCGAGAGCTGATCGGTGTGTGGCGTCGAGCCGACGAGCTCCTCGATGAAGTGGTCGCACACATCATCGAAGAGGCAGCGCCAATTTTGGCGACCTTGAGCGATGATCAGATCGATCATGCGCATGCACGGTTCGACAAGCGCTTCGAGGAAGTGCGGGAAAAGCTTGCGGAGCCGCCCGAAGAGAGGCTCGAAAAACGTCAGGACGCGTTCGTCGCGGCGATTGAAGAATGGACCGGCGACCTCAGCTTCGAGCAAGAGAAGGCGTTCCGAGCCTACGTGACCCGCCTTCCGGACGACGCAGCTCTGCAGTTGGCAGCCGATGAGGGGCGGGTCGCGGAGATCGAAAGCGTCCTGCGTCAGCGCCCAGGTGCCCCTGCGATACGGGAGGCCCTCTGGAAAGCCTGGAAAGAGCGGGGGGATTGGGGTCCCGAGGCACGTACCCCCGCCGAGCGGCGCGCGCAGAGCCGACAGACGATTCTCTACGTGTACGACTCGATGAACACGAGACAAAAGGACCACGCGAGCAGGCACCTTCACGAGCTTCACGACAAGGTGAAGCGCTTCCTCGGCATGGCCGACTCTTAGAAGAGCCAGCCTAGGAAGATTTTGAAGACGTGGGTGTTGGTGCGGAACTCCGTGTCCGTGAGGCTGTTCATGCCGATGGTGTAGTTGAAATCGAAG
>Ga0224512_10001622_pt1 | contig 21384 bp, 21 predicted proteins | sample SF_May12_sed_USG_4_FD_169103 | JGI IMG/M metagenome (GOLD analysis project Ga0224512, IMG submission 169103) | Sediment microbial communities from San Francisco Bay, California, United States - SF_May12_sed_USGS_13 | ecosystem: Environmental > Aquatic > Marine > Sediment | place: USA... | reverse complement strand
GCACCGAGACCCTCGGCGTTCGCCGGTCGAGCTTCGAGACGCACCACGTGACCGGCCAGCTGCAGCTCCGCAGCGTCTTCGATGGTGACGATGCGCTCGGATGCCGGGATCTCCCGGGACAGGACATTGAGGAGTGTCGTCTTGCCAGCGCCCGTCCCCCCGCAGACGAGCAGGTTGCGCCGCTCGTGCACTGCTCGACGGAGGTAGGCCGCCGCGTCGCTCGACATGGCACCACGCGTCACGAGTGCATCGAGACTGGACGCTGCCGCCGTGAAGCGACGCACGGCGACAACGGGTCCGTCCAACGCAACGGGTGGAATTGCGGCGTGCAACCGACTTCCATCCGCCAGGCGTGCGTCAACGATCGGTGATGCCGTGTCGAGGCGCAGGCCGAGCGGCGAGATGACACGCTGCACGGCCGCCAGCACTGCATCTGGGCTCGCGAACTCGAGGTCGACTCGGCCAAGCTCGCCGTGGCGGTCGACCCATACGTCACGGTGGCCGTTCACGAAGATGTCGGTCACGGCCGGGTCGCGCAACAGCGGCTCGATCGGACCCAGACCGACGAGCCCGTCCACCACCGCTTCGAGCTCACCGGCGCTCGCCAGCGGTGCGTGGGTCCGCGCAGCGATGGCGACGGCGCCGGCAAGCGACTCACGCCGCAAGGGCACGTCGCTTTCCACAAGCAGGCGTTGGAGTCGCGGAATCAACTCCACGGACGCCTCCAGACCGCCCGCCAGGACCGCACCCATTTCCCACGACTGGCTTGGCCCGCCATGAGCTGGCGAATCACCCGTCCGCCCGGGCGGGGCAGGACGATACCCTCACCGGCCCGGCCACCCGGCAGGCCTGTCTGCTGGTAGACGGCCGGCGTCATCGATGGTGCCACGCCCGGCATGAGCGGCCTCACCGGCACCGTCGCCAGCGGTACCGGCTCGGCCACCTTGACCACCACCGCCGGCCAGTTGCGCCCGAGTGCCTCAACCAGCTCCGACCCGGCGTCCCAGGCGGCGCCTCCGCTCGCAAGCACCGCCAGTCCGGATCGCGTCGGTCGGAGCTGGTCGAGGGTTGGGCTCGCGCTGATCATCTCGGCCACGGTGGTCGGTGACGGCAGCTGGACACCAGATGGGTCGAGGTCCAGCACGAGCGCTGTGCCCGCGGCGGCTCCCAAGCCCAACGGTGCGAGCACGGACAGCAATCCGTCGGCGTGGGTGTGGACGGCGAGGACAGCCACGAGCACCTTTCATCAGGGTGCCTTGAACGTAGAGATCAGGGCATCCCGGGTGAAGATCTAGACGCAGGGCCGGGGATGTGGCACAAAGAAGGGTTCTTGTCCGCACCCGATCACGGCGTTACGACGTTTCGCGGCCGAGTTGTTGACGGGTCAGAGCTGAGCTGGTCCATCAGGTCAGACGCCGCGCCTGGACCCGACGCACCATCGACATGTGACGTCCGGCCCCGGACCCCAGACCGCGGCGGATGCTGGCCCCGGCAACGTGACGGACACACACAGAGGGGGCAACGGCCATCAGGCTCCTCCCCCTCGACCGCAGCTGTCGCGTGCGCGCCGCTACGGCCACGCGCCTATGAAACCGCGGTCAGTGATCCTCGCCGAAGACACCGGCCGAAGCCAACGAGGCGATCTCGTCGGCGTTCAGGCCCAGCTCGGTGAGCACCTCGTGGGTGTGGACTCCCGACTCGGCGGCGGGCCCGCGGGGCGTAACGCCATCCATGTACACCGGCGAAGCAATCGTCCGGAACGGTCCTGCGGTTGGATGGACGATCTCAGGGAAGAGCCCCATCGCATCTGCCTGAGGGTCTGACGCGATGTCCGGGAACAGCGAGCCCGGGCCCCAGATGAGGCCGGCGTCATCGAAGGTCTCGCCCCACTCCGCAAGCGGCCGGGACCCAAACAGCGCATCCAGCTCGTCGACCAGCTCCGGCATGGCCTGGTAGCGATCCCGGGACTTTGGATACTCCTCCACCCAGCCGGGGCGGCCCATCGCCTCACAAAACGCCGGCCAGTAACGGCTGCCCGGCATGGTCAGAATGATCCACCGGCCGTCGGCGCAGCGGAACCGATTGTTGATCGGTGTGAGCTCATGGTGGCGGTCCCGAACCCTCGGTGCGCGTCCGTCGACCAGGCCGGTGGCGAACACCGACGCCAGGGCCCACACCGCAGTGCCGTAGAGGTTCACATCGACCAATGAACCTTCGCCGCTCCGCTCCGCGTTCCGAAGCGCCGCCAGTATCCCGACAACCGTCGCCAGCCCGGTGACGTGGTCACCGAATGCCTGCGGGGTCAGAAGCGCCTCGCCATCGGGCGGGGTCATCGCCCCCAAAAGCCCGCCGCGGCCGATGAATGCCGTCCAGTCGTAGCCGGGCTTCTCGGCGTCCGGGCCCACTTGTCCGTAGCCGGAAACGGCGGCATACACGAGTCGCGGGTTGACCGGCTTGAGCTTGTCGTAGGTCAGGTTGTACCGGGCCTGACGCCCTGGCAGGAGGTTGGTGAGGAAGACGTCAGCACCGCCGACCAGCTTGCGAACGACCTCCTGCGCTTCGGGACGATCTATCGACAGGCAGACGGACCGCTTGCCCCGGTTCTCGGCTTGATAGGCGAAGTCCGCGTCGATCTGATCCTCGTCCTCGAACTTGGCAGGACGGGTCATCCCCCGCATCGGATCCCCGCCGGGCGCTTCGATCTTGACGATGTCGGCGCCCATATCGGCGAGGATGGCCCCAGCGCTCGGCGCCGCGATCCAGCTGGCGAGTTCGACGATCTTCACACCTGAGAGTGGCCCGTGACCGGACCTGTTTGCTGCGGCCATGGTGCGATCGTAGGCGAATGCTCGCGGCCACTACCGCCTCGTGACTCCTGCACTGGTTTCCATCTACTTCCACTCGGACCGGTGCTTGGGGGCGTTCGTTTCTTGCGGCGCCCGGGAACTAGAAACTTTCCCTTCCTCGTTGCGTCACTGGGAGGCCGTACAATTGTCATTGTGACTTCAGGGACCACACACGGGCCGGGTCCGACATCAGCCAACCGGACCGCCTTGGCTGCCGCCTTCTTCGATCTAGACAAGACGGTGATCGCCAAGTCGTCGACGCTCGCCTTCGGCCGCCCCCTGTACAAGGCTGGCTTTCTCAACCGGACCGCGCTGATCAAAGCAGGCATCGCCCAGGCGGTGTACATGATGGTCGGCGCCGACCACGATCAGCTGGAGCGGGTCCGGAATCAGCTGATGGAGCTGACCAGGGGCTGGAGCTCAGCCGAGATACGCGAACTCGTACGCGAGACGGTCGACGAGGTCGTCTCGCCACTCGTCTTCGCGGAAGCGCTCGCCATCATGGATGAGCACCGGCGGGCAGGACGTCGGGTCGTCATCATTTCGGCGAGCCCGGAGGAGGTCGTTCGGCCGCTGGCCCGATACCTCGGTGTCGACCACGTGATCGCGACCCGCTCCAAGATCGACGAGTACGGCAAATACACCGGCGAGCTCGATTTCTACGCGTACGGTCCAGGGAAGGCAGACGCCATTCGCGAGCTCGCTAAACGCTGGAATCTCGACCTCGGTGCGTGTTACGCGTACTCCGACAGCGCCACCGACCTGCCGATGATGGAGGTGGTCGGCCATCCGATCGCCGTCAACCCCGACAAGGAGCTCAAGGAGGTCGCGGACGCGCGCGACTGGCCGATCATGGATTTCGAGCGTCCGGTGACGATCCGCACCCGGCTGGCGACGCTGCCCAAGCCCGTGCCGATCATCTCCGGCGCCGCCGTCGCGGGCGCGCTGGCCGGTGTCCTCACGTTGTGGCTGCTGCGCGAACGCAGGGCGATCGCCTGACCGGCCCGCGGATCGAATCCCACGCCCGGCACCAAGCTTCGTGACCGTCCGGAGCCAGTAAACCTTTCCCGTCCCTTTTGCGAGATCGTGTCAGGGACGGGAAAGGAGATGCCATGCAACCGATGCTGGACCGGCCCACCGGGTTCGACGATCCTTACAGCCGGGATGACATCATCATCGAACGCCCTCCCGCCTCCCCATGGGGAGCGATCGTCGCGTTCATCGTGATCATGGCCATCGTTGTCACGGGCCTCGTCCTCCTGGCAAGCACGACAGATCCCGCGACTGTCTCGACGAGCATCGCTCCCGTCACGGGTTGACATGGCGCTGTCGGTTGACGTCGATGACATGCTTGCCGCCGTACGAGAGGTGCGAGCTGAACTCGAGGCCGTGAAGGTGGCACGACGTCGGCTCCCGCCCGACGACTACCTGGGCCGGGCGCTCCTCGTCGTTGAGCAGCAGAAGCTCGAGTCACGGCTCACCGAGGTTCGCCGGGCCGCCCGCGGCATCTAGTCACACTCGCGGGACCTGATCCGCTGCACTGACTTCGCCCGTCCAGGTGGTCCAGTTCGAACGCGTCGGTGGCTCGCCCCGCGTTCCCGGTTGCGGTCGATGTGAACCCGGGCGTGCCCCATCCCTCCATAAGCCGGACATGCATACCGGCAGTTCGTGTGAATATCATCGGCGTATGATTCGCAGGCCCGGTGGACCCGGCACACGTGCGGGCCGGGAGCGCCCGGCGTGAGCCGTCGGCACCGATCCCGCGCCGTCGGATCGTTCATCCTCATAGTGCTCGGCATGGTCGCGCTGTGGGAAGGCTACAAATGGATGGGTCAGACCACCGGCGGCACCTGGCCACTGACCGACATCGAGCTGCCCGTTCGCACCAACGATCGTGCGATGCCACACGTGTGGGACATCGTGTCCGCCCTGTTCCGTCCGGCGACGCGAGCCGCCGGCGCCGACCTCCTCGTGGTGCTGCTCCTGCGGGCCGCTTTCTTCACCTGGCGCTCGGCCGTCATCGGTTTCGCAGCGGGCAGCCTCGTCGGGTTTGGACTTGGCGTTCTGTTCGTCCGGTCGAGCCTGGCAGAACGCGGCCTGATGCCGTATGTGGTCGCATCTCAAACGGTACCGGTCATCGCCATCGCCCCGATTCTGGTTGTGTGGGGCGGCCGGCTCGAGCTTCCCAATTGGGTGCCCGTTGCCGCGATCTCGGCGTACCTGGCGTTCTTCCCCGTCGCAATCAACACGCTTCGCGGACTACGCTCCCCGGCGGCGACGGCGTCCGAGCTGATGCGGTCCTATGCCGCGTCCCAAAATCAAGTGTTGTGGAAGCTCCAGGTCCCCGCTGCGTTGCCCTTCCTGTTCCCTGCGCTCAAGATTGCGGCGACAACATCGGTGATCGGTGCGATCGTCGGTGAACTGCCGGCAGGGATGTCAGAAGGGCTCGGAAGAGCGCTGCTCAGTTTCGCCTCGTCGTTCTCTTCTTCGCCTGAGAAACTGTTCGCGTCTGTGCTCATTGCCGCATTGGTCGGTGTCTTCTTCGTAGCCCTCGTCGCCATCGCCGAGCGGATCGCGATCCCGCCTACCCGCCGTCTCAAGGAGGACACGACCATGAACGTCACGCCGCGCCTCGGCAACACTGGAGCATGAGGGACAGATGAATGCACTCGAGCTTCAGAACGTCGACATGGTCTTCAACCCCGGAGGTGAGAACGCGGTAGCTGCGCTCCGGGGCATCGACCTCTCCGTTGAACCCGGCGAATTCATCTCACTCATCGGCCCGTCGGGGTGCGGCAAATCTACGATGCTGCGGCTCGTCGGCGATCTGCTCGCCCCAACCGCCGGTTCCGTCACCGTGAACGGGAAGTCCGCTCCGCAAGCCCGGCTGGATCGCGATTATGGGATGGTCTTCCAGAACGCAACCCTGCTCGAGTGGCGCAGAATCCTCGCCAACGTGGAACTCCCCCTCGAGATCATGGACGTCTCCAAGTCAGAACGGATCCAAACCGCTCGCGACATGTTGGAGCTGGTCCAACTGGACCAATTCGAGGATCACTATCCCTGGCAGCTCTCAGGTGGCATGCAACAGCGGGTGGCGATCGCCCGGGCGCTCGCGTTCCGACCGTCGCTCCTGCTCATGGACGAGCCATTCGGTGCGCTCGACGAGATGACCAGAGAGCGGATGCAGATGGAGCTACTCCGGATCTGGCAGGAAACCGAGACGACTGTGGTGTTCGTCACGCACTCCATCCCAGAGGCAGTGTTTCTGTCGACCCGCGTGGTGGTCATGTCACCGCGTCCGGGTCAGATCACCAAGATCGTTGACATCGACTTGCCCCAACCCCGAGTGTTCGAGACCCGCGAGGATCAGCGCTTCTTCGCACTGTTGACGCGTGTGCGCGAGAGTCTTCGGGCCGTGGAGGAGGAATGACAGAGCGCATCCGCCGCTGGGTACCGGCTGCCGCGGTGTTCGTCGCCGCGCTCGTACTCTGGGAAGGAGTCGTGCGAGTCTTTGACATCCAGGGATTCCTGCTGCCGGCGCCGAGCGCGATCGTCGCTGCGTTGGCAACCGAAACGGATGTCTTGACTACCGCGGCGATTGGAACCTTCGCTACCGCGCTAGTTGGACTCGGCGTCGGATCGCTGATGGCCGCGCTCGCAGCATTCGCGGCCAGTCGGTGGCCGCTGGTGCGAGAGGGCGCCATGCCGGTCGCGATCGCGGCCAACTCAACCCCGATCGTCGTCCTCGCTCCGGTGGCCAACTCATGGTTCGGACTCCGGAGCATGGCCGGCGGCGTTTTCGTCGTGGCCGTGCTCGTGTTCTTCCCGGTGATGATCAACCTCGTCCGGGGCCTCATGTCGGCAAACGCATCCGAACTCGAACTGATGCAGTCCTACGCCGCGCCCCGCCGGACCACGCTGTGGAAGCTCCAGCTTCCGAACGCATTGCCGTACCTGTTCTCTGCCCTCAAAGTCGCGGCCGCATTGAGTCTCATCGGCGCCATCGTCAAGGAGTACTTTGGTGGCTCCCAGGAACGGCTCGGCCAGTACATCACGAGTAAGGCTGCGCTCTTCCAATACGAGGAGGCCTGGGCGGCGATCGTCGTGGCGTCGGCCTTCGGGATCTTGCTGTACTTGTTGATTCTGCTGATCGAACGCAGGGCCATGCCGTGGCATGTGTCGGTCAGGCGGACATGAATTGGGCCGGCTTGGCAGAGTAGGTTCACGGCTAGAGGTCTGGCGCAAGCCACCCTTCTGAGATTGGAGGAAACAACAGTGAAACGTGGAATTGCAAAGGTGCTGGCGCTGCTCGCGGTGCTTGCCATGGTCGCCGCCGCGTGCGCCAGCGACGAAGGCGGAACCGACGCCGGCGCCGATGAGACGGCCGCCCCAACGACTGCGGCGCCGGACACCCCGTCGCAGACAACAGTCGCTCCGAGCGACGCCGCCGCCGAGACAACGGCGACAACCGAGCCGGCCGAGGACACCGGCGGCGAGATGACGCCGATCAACCTGCAGCTGCAATGGTTTGCACAATCGCAGTTCGCGGGGTACTACGCGGCTGTCGATCTGGGCTTCTACGCAGACGAAGGTCTCGACGTGACGATCCTCCAGGGCGCCGTGGACATCGTTCCCCAGACCGTCGTCGCCACCGGCGGCGCCGAGTTCGGCATTGCCTGGGTGCCAAAGGCGCTCGTTTCGAACGAAGAGGGCGCAGGGCTAGTGAATGTCGGTCAGGTCTTCCAGCGTTCAGGAACGCTCATGGTTTCGTGGGCAGATTCCGGCATCACCTCGCCGGAGGATTGGGAGGGCAAGGTCGTCGGGAACTGGGGCTTCGGCAACGAGTTCGAGTTGACGGCAGCAATCGAACAGGCCGGGGTAACAGTGGGCGAACTGGTCGCGCAGAACTTCGACATGGAAGCGCTGCTCAACCGGGAGATCGACGCCGCCGAGGCGATGATCTACAACGAATACGCGCAGGTGCTCGAGGTGGTCAACTCAGAAACCGGCGAGCTGTATCAGCCGGAAGACCTCAACGTGATCGACTTCAACGAGGTCGGCACTGCCATGTTGCAGGATGCGATCTGGGTCACCGAGGAGTACGCGGCGGCAAATCCCGACATCGTTGAGTCCTTCTTGAAGGCCTCGTTCAAGGGATGGATCTACTGCCGGGACAACGTCGAAGCATGCGTCGACATCGTGTTGCAGGCGGGTCCGATTCTGCCCCTGACCCACCAGCTCTGGCAGATGAACGAGATCAACGGCCTCATCTGGCCGTCGCCCGGCGGCATCGGTGTGATGGACCAGGGATTGTGGGACCAGACCATCGAAGTCGCCACGAGCCAGGGTGTCATCCAGGCTGATCCCGGCACCGGAGCGTTCGACACGAGCTTCGCGGAGAAGGCAGTCTCGGCCCTCGAAGAGGAGGGTTTGGATACGACCGGCGAAGGGTGGCAGCGCATCACCGTCGAGCTGACGGAAGGCGGCGAGTAACAAGAATCGCCGGGGGCCGGGGTCCTGAACCCCGGCCCTCGCTAGTTTTAGCGGTGCAGATTCCCGGTCGGCCGGGTCACCACCGAAGAGAAGGAGCAGCACATGGCGAACAACGTTCGAGCGGCGATCGTGCAAACTGCATGGACGGGTGATCTCGATTCCATGGTCGAGAAGAACGTGAAGTACGCACATGAGGCAGCCGAGCAGGGAACCCAGGTGATGTGCTTTCAGGAACTCTTCAACGGCCCATATTTCTGCCAGGTGCAGGACGATGTCCACAAAGACACCGCTGAGCTCATCCCCGACGGGCCGACGACCCAGCGGATGATCAAGCTGGCGAAGGAAACCGGCATGGTGCTGGTGGTGCCGATCTACGAGAAAGAGGACGACGGCTTCCTCTACAACACGGCGGCCGTCATCGACGCCGACGGCACGTATCTCGGCAAGTACCGCAAGACCCACATCCCCCATGTCGGCGGGTTCTGGGAGAAGTTCTATTTCCGTCCCGGCAACACCGGCTACCCGGTCTTCGACACGGCGGTGGGGCGGGTCGGCGTGTACATCTGTTACGACCGACACTTCCCCGAGGGGTGGCGGGCGCTCGGACTCAACGGCGCCAAGATCGTGTTCAATCCGTCGGCGACGAGCCGGGGACTGTCCATGTATCTGTGGAACCTCGAACAGCCGGCGGCTGCGGTGGCGAACGAGTACTTCATCGGCGCCATCAACCGGGTCGGCCAGGAGGAGTTTGGGGACAACGACTTCTATGGCTCGTCGTACTTCGTGAACCCCCGTGGCCAACTCGTGGGCGAGGCGGCGTCCGACACCAACGAGGAACTGGTGGTGAGAGACCTCGACATGGACATGATCGAGGAGGTCAGGAAAGTGTGGGCGTTCTATCGGGACCGCCGACCCGACGCCTACAACGACCTGGTCGCCCCCTGAGTCACGTCTGGAACCTAATGCACGGCACCTGACTCAGTCAGGTCTCCTGCAGTGAGAACGTCGGCGGATGGCCGGCGCGTCGACAGTCGAAGGAGCATTGATCTTGGGCAAACATGAGGAGCTCTGGGGGCGGCATCGCCAGGTGTTGCCGTCGTGGATGGCGCTGTACTACGCCGAGCCGATCTCGATCGTCGACGGGGAGGGTCGCCGGGTCGTGGACGCAGAGGGCAACGAGTACCTAGACATGTTCGGCGGCATTCTCACCACCATGACCGGATATAAGGTGCCCGAGGTCGTCGCCGCCATTCGCGAGCAGGCAGGCAAGATGCTGCACACATCGACGCTCTACCTGATCGAATCACAGATCGAGCTGGCCGAGCGCCTGGCCGAGTTGTCGGGAATCCCGGACGCCAAGGTGTTCTTCACCAACTCCGGCACAGAGGCCAACGACACCGCATTGATGCTGGCCACGCAATACCGCAAGTCGAACCAGGTGCTGGCCATGCGGAACAGCTACCACGGCAAGTCGCACTCGGCGGTCGCCATCACCGGCAACGCGGCGTGGTCGGCAACGACACTGTCCCCGTTCCAGGTGACGTATGTGCACAGTGGGTACATATACCGGAGTCCGTTCCGGGACCTGCCCGATCAGGAGTTCATCCAAGCGTGCAAGGACGATCTCGTCGATCTCCTCGGCGTGGCCACAGCAGGGGATGTTGCCTGTCTCATCGCCGAGCCGGTTCAGGGAGTTGGCGGGTTCACGACGCCGCCTGACGGCTTCTTCGGCGGCCTCAAAGAGGTGCTCGACGAGCATGACATCCTGTTCATCACCGACGAGGTACAGACGGGCTGGGGCCGGACGGGCGAGCATTTCTGGGGCTATCAGGCCCACGGCATCGTCCCGGACATGCTCACCTTCGCAAAGGGACTGGGCAACGGCCTGGCGATGGCCGGTGTCATCTGTCGGGGCGACATCATGGATTCGCTGCCGGCAAACTCGATCTCGACGTTCGGCGGCAACCCGCTCGCAACCACGGGCGCCCTGGCCAACCTCGACTACCTGCTATCGCATGATCTGCAGACCAACGCCGCCAAGGTCGGGCAACGTTTGAAAGACGGCATTCACCACATCGCAGAAGAGGTTCCGAACATCGGCGATGTGCGCGGGAAGGGCTTGATGATCGGCGTCGAGTTCGTTGCTCCCGGCACCCGCACCCCCGATGCAGCGACCACAGGAAGGGTGATGGAAGAAGCAAAGGCCGGCGGCCTGCTCATCGGCAAGGGCGGTATGCACGGCAACGTGCTGCGGATCGCGCCGCCCCTCTCCATCACCGAGGACGAAGCGGATGAGGGCCTCGCCAAACTGAGCCAGGCGGTCCATCGGGCCGTCGGGGCCTGACAACGAGAAACGGAGGACCCATGGCAACCACACTCATCAAGAACGGGACGGTCATCACCGCCGCAGAGACGATGCAGGCTGATGTGCTGATCGATGGCGAGAAGGTCGTCGCCGTCATCGCTACCGGCGGAATGAATGGAATCTCGGCAGACACCGAAATCGATGCCTCCGACAAGCTGGTCATTCCGGGCGGCATCGATGTCCACACCCACATGGAGCTGCCGTTCGGCGGCACCTTCGCAGCCGATACCTTCGAAACCGGCACTCGGGCGGCTGCCTGGGGAGGCACTACGTCCATCATCGACTTCGCCGTCCAGACGGTCGGCCAATCGGCGATGGACGGGTTCGAGGCGTGGATGGCCAAGGCCGACGGCAACTGCGCCATCGACTACGGCTTTCACATGATCACCGGGGACATCAACGACCAGACGCTCAAAGAGATGGACATGCTGTTCGAGGAAGGCGTGACGTCGTTCAAGATGTTCATGGCCTACCCGGGCGTGTTCTACTCCGACGATGGCCAGATCGTGCGGGCGATGCAGAAAGCCGCCGAGAACGGGTCGATGATCTGCATGCATGCCGAGAACGGCATCGCCATCGACGTGTTCGTGGAGCAGGCGCTCGCGCGGGGTGAGACAGATCCGTACTACCACGGCGTTGTCCGCAAGTCGGTGCTGGAGGGTGAGGCGACGCATCGAGCGATCAAGCTGGCAGAGGTGACGGGCGCGCCGTTGTACATCGTCCACCTCTCGGCGAAAGAGGCGCTCGACCAGGTGATCATCGCCCGCGACGACGGCAAGAACGTGTTCGCTGAAACGTGCCCGCAGTATTTGTTCCTCTCGCTCGACAATCTCGGGAACGGTTTCGACGGCGCCAAATATGTGTGCTCACCGCCGCTCCGGGACTCGGCAGCCGGCCACCAGGAGCGGCTCTGGCAGGGCCTGCGGACCAACGACCTGCAGGTGGTCTCAACCGACCACTGCCCGTTCTGCATGGGCGACCATCACACATTCGGGACGCAGAAACAGCTCGGTCAGGGCAACTTCGCAGCCATCCCGAATGGGATGCCCGGGGTGGAGAACCGAATGGAGTTGATCTACCAGGGTGGCGTGGCCGAGGGGCGGATCAGCCTGAATCGGTTCGTCGAGATCACATCGACCACGCCGGCGAAGATGTTCGGGATGTATCCGCAGAAGGGCACGATCGCGCCTGGGGCTGACGCGGACATCGTGTTGCTCGACCCGGACGCAACGCACGTGATCGCAGCGGACACCCACCACATGGATGTTGACTACTCGGCGTACGAGGGGTGGGAGACGCCGGTGAAGGTGGACACGGTCTTGTCGCGAGGCAAGGTGATCATCGCCGATGATGCGTACCACGGTGCGGCCGGCGACGGGAAATACCTGAGGCGCGGGTCCAGCCAATACCTGCTCTGAGCGCCTACTCGGGCTCGCGCTTGCCGCGCGGGCGCCGGGGTACCCCAACCGGCACTCGACGGGCAACCTAATGCACGGCACCTGACTGAGTCAGGTGCCGTGCAGTGAGAAACGAGGGTATCGACACGGCCGCAGTGGATCTCCATAGTGTGACCCATGACCACGCGAGCGGAATTTCGGGTGTGGGAAATTGCATCGAGGCAGGGCAGCACCGTCACGCGTCGCCAGGCGATCGCGGCCGGGATGACGGAGAACCAGATCAACTATCGAACTGCAACACAGATCTGGCGGCGACTCAAACCCGGGGTATACCTCCTACCAGGGCATCCGTCGACTGGCGACGGAAGGCTGGCAGCCGCGTGCGCAGCACTCGGTGCTGCCGTGTCGCACGAATCCGCAGCCAGACTCCACGGCTTCTCCCACATACCCATCTCGTCGCCAACAGTGACCGTCGCCACCAGGTCCACCAATCGATTCCCGGATGTCGTCGTTCACCAGCTGACTGACCTGATTCCCGAGCACGTCACGGCCGTCGGCATGCTGCCAACGACACACCCACCACGGACCCTCTTCGATCTGGCGCCCGTACTCCGCCGCCGACATTTCGTCGCGGTCGCCGATCGAGCACTCGCCGAGCGGATCGTTGCCCTACCCGAACTCCAAGCGGTTCTCGTCACGCTCGGGCGACGAGGAAAGCCGGGCACCGTCGTCGTTCGTGAGTACGTTGACGAGCGGATGAAGGCGTTCACCGCAACCGAGAGCACCCTCGAGGATCTCGTGCTGCGCATGCTCCGTCAGTGGAATCTGCCCGAGCCTGCGCTTCAGTACCCGCTGCCGTGGCGCTCCGATCGACCTGGCCGGGTCGATTTCGCCTACCCGGAGCACAGGCTCATCATCGAAGCCGACGGGCGCGCCTGGCACACGACGGCGGAAGCGTTCGACACGGACCGCATGCGGGACAACCATGCGCAGATCGCCGGATGGCGAGTGATCCGCATCACGTATCGCATGCTGGTTGACTCGCCAGATGAGGTGCGCTCGCTCATCGAGCAGGCGCTGTTCTCGACACTCGCCGGCTGACCGGACTTCGACCCCGTGCACGTGGAGAAATCAGCCGCGCCGTTCTCGTTCTCACTGCATTAACCATGACTCAATCAGGTGCCATGCATTAGGTTGGCACCCATGGATTTTGGTGTTGTGCTTCAGACGAATCCGCCGGCCAGTCGCGTCATCGAACTGGCGAAGCTGGCCGAGGCCAACGGATTCACCTACGGCTGGACGTTCGATTCCCACGTCCTCTGGCAGGAGCCCTTCGTGATCTACTCGCGAATGCTGGCCGAGACGGAAAACATGATCGTCGGCCCCATGGTCACCAACCCCGGCACCAGGGACTGGACGGTTCTGGCCTCCCTGTTCGCCACGCTCAACGACATGTACGGCCCACGCACCATCTGCGGAATGGGCCGCGGCGACTCCGCTGTCCGCTATATCGGGAAGAAGCCCCTCACTCTGGCGACGATGGTCGACTCAATGCGGGTCATCCAGGACCTGGTCGCCGGACGCGAGGTCGACTACAACGGCACGTCGGTACGGATACCGTGGATTCCTGAGGATGGGGGCTGGGATCTTCCCATGTGGGCGGGAGGATACGGGCCGAAGGCCCTCGACACGGTGGGCCGGCACGCCGACGGATTCATCCTCCAACTCGCCGACCCCCAGATCCTCGAATGGACCATGCAAGCGGTCCGAACGGCAGCTGTCGACGGGGGCCGCAACCCCGACGACATCGCCATCTGTGTGGTCGCCCCGGCCTATGTGGGCACCGACATCGCGCACCAGCGAGAGCAACTGCGCTGGTTCGGCGGCATGGTCGGCAACCACGTCCACGATATGGTCAAACGCTACGGATCCGACGACGAGGCGATGGTCCCCAAGGTCCTCGCCGATTACATCGCCGCGCGCGAGGGTTACGACTACGCCCACCATGGCAAGGCCGGCAACCCGTCCACTGATTTCGTGCCAGACGAGATCGTCGACCGGTTCTGTGTGCTCGGTACCGTCGACGACCACATCACCAAGCTCACCCAGCTTCGCGACATGGGTGTCGACCAGTTCGGGATCTACCTCATGCACGACGACCAGGAGGGCACTCTCGCCGCGTATGGCGAGTCGATCATCCCTGCCATCAACGGATGAACCGGCCGATTGCAGTCGCCTCGGTGGTCGGCGGCATCATCCTGGCCATCGGCATGCTCCTCCTCCCCTTCAGCGCTGCCCAGCCGACGCTACCGGCCTCCATTGAGGCGACCGAGGACGGAGACGCGACCGCCTGTGGCAGCCTCCTGAGCCACTACACCTCCGGGCCCGAGCACGACGGATGCAACACCGTTGCGACCGACCGTACCTACATGGTCGTCGCCGGGGTCGTCGTTGCTGTACTCGGTGGATGGAGCCTCGTGCACGCACGTTGAGCCCCGCCACATCCACGAATTCCACGCATGGCCGATCGTGATCTATCAGGGCAGCTGACCAACGTCAGTACATCACCGTTCTCGTCAGGTGATGTGGCGCGAACGTGGCGTGATAGGTGCTCCACAGGCGGTAATCCACCTCTGGGACGATCAGCTGGCGGTCGGACGGACGAATCCTATTGATCGCATCGGTCAGCGCCGCGGTGGCGAACAGCGTGTGCACACGGATCTCCACCTCCTCGGGCGAACCCGGAGCGAGGAGGGTTCCCGCCTCGATGTCCGACGCGAGCGCAGGCGTATATTCCAGGATGCCCATGGCGCGCAACGCAACCGGCACGATGTAGTCGGCGAATGCGGTCATTCGATCGAGATCAGCGATGCTGAGCTCGCCCGACCGGCTCAGGCCGATGTGCAAGAGCCAGAGCACGAGCTGGGCGAGCTTGTAGATCTGTACGTGGAGCCCGCCGAGCACGCTCACATCGTTGAAGCGGGGAAACTCGTCGACGAGCCGCTCCAGGAGGCCTTCACCGCCGGCGTACATGGCAGGTGCACACCCCCGTACGAATCTGTGAAACGAACCACCGAATTTTTCGACGAGAACCCGACCTACGTCGTTGAGGATGATGACCCGCTCGTCGAGCATCGGCAGCTCGATCGAACCGCGAAAGAGTGACGCGACATCACGGCGACTCGCGGTCGCCATCCATTCTCCCGAGAGAATCGGAAGCCCTGCGGTCACGGCCTCGTGGACCCGGGCGAACATGGCCTCGCTGTCCGACCACCGGTCACCCATGTACTCGACTTCAAACTTCTCGCCGGTGTCGAAGTCCGTGAACGCGAAGTTGAGCGCGCCCGTGAAGAGGCCGGCATCGATGATCTGTGCCGGATCGGTCCCCAGGTCAAACGGTCCCAGAATCGATCCGCTCGGGAATCTGAACTCCTCGAAGGCCATCCACGCTGCAGCCCGTTCAATCGCATCGAGGTCGGTGCGCACATGCTCCGACTTGTGGAGCGCTGCGGCGACCGACTCCAGGATCGGTGCCTCCCACCACGGTCCACGGTGCATGGGCGCGACCGTACCGGGAGTGCCAGAATACCGCCACCCGAGGAGAAGACGTCGTGATCACCCCGACCGTCACCGTCGTAGGCAGCACCAACATCGACCTGATCACCTACGCCGAGCGCATCCCCGACGCGGGCGAGACCCTCGTCGGCGACCGCTTCCAGATGGGATTCGGCGGCAAGGGAGCCAACCAGGCCGTGATGGCGCGCCTGCTGGGAGCGACTGTGCAGATGGTCAATTGCGTAGGAGACGACGAATACGGCCGAATGACGCTCGAGAATTTCCGCGCGTACGGCGTCGATACCACCCACGTCAGGACCGTGCCGGGCAGCTCCGGCGTCGCGCCGATCTGGGTGGAGCCGGACGGCTCGAACCGGATCTTGATCGTGCCCGGTGCGAACCACGATATGACGCCCGGTCAGGCAACAGAGGCGATTTCCGAAGGACCAGCACCCGACGTGATCGTCGGGCAATTCGAGATTCCCCAGCCTGTGACGGCCGCCGGGTTTGCCGCAGGCCGCGAGCGCGGCGCCACAACCATCCTCAACCCGGCTCCGGCGTCGTTGATCGATCCGGCGTTGTTGGCGACCGTCGACTGGCTGATTCCTAATGAGGTCGAGTTCGCGGCGCTCACCGGTGGCAGCGGCCCGGCCGATGATGACGCTCTCCGGCAGGTCGCTGATCGTCTCGGAGTCCGGCTGCTCGTGACGCTCGGCGACCAGGGTGCTGCCCTGGTCGGATCCGCCGGTGATGTCATCCATTTCGCGGCGCCGCGCGTGAGGACGGTCGACACCACCGGCGCCGGCGACGCGTTCGTCGGTGCGTTCGCGTTCGGTCTGGCGGCAGGGTGGACCGAGATGCAGGCCGCCCGGCTCGGTATCGCGATTGCCTCCGACAGCGTCACGAGGATCGGGACCCAGACGTCCTTTCCTCCGCCCGGGCGGTGCACCGCGCTCGTCGCCGACGTCACATACGTCAGCTGATCGACCGCACCCAGCGATCGCCGGCCGGCGTGTAGCCGACGCGCTGGAGGTACCGGTTGTGGGCCGGCGCCCCCGCCTCGCTGACGAACCGCTCGACGCCACGTGTCTGGAAATACCGGGATCCGGGGCCATACAGGAATCGCCCGATCTTGAGATCCCGGTAGTCGGGTGTTGCGTAGTCGAGAGATACCTCGAGATCGCTGCCGGCGACGCGTCCGATCAACAGGCCGGCGGGTACGAGATCGCGAAGCACGAAGATGTGCAGATGGACGCCGCGACGGTCCCCGCCGAATCCAGGAACGTAGCGCCGGATGTCCGGTCCGTAGAACTCGAGAAATCGCGCTAGATAGGAGGAGCCTGCATCGACTTCGAGCAGCGAGAACGTCGCTTGCTTGCGGAGGAGCTTCGTCAAGAAATACACGTTCACGATGCCGATGAAGATGTTGAGGCCGACGACCGGCCAGGCTGCGATCGCAACGGCGTACACGGTGAAAGCGACGGAGCCGACCAGATTGAGAACGCGGAGTCGCAGGACCGAAGTCATCATCAACGAGACGGCGATGATGAGCGATGCGAAGTACCCGAACAGCTCCAGAGCCAGGTCGGAGATCATTCCACAATCCTCGTCGCCCCGGGTCGCCCCGTAAAACGCTGCAACGGTTAGGCGGCGGCAGCAACTATCTCTGCAGCCATGGCATCGGCAACGTCTGACGGCGGCCGGCCATCTCGTTCAGCCCGCTCGAGAATCTCGAGAAGGCGGACACCGATGTGGTCGAGACGAGCCCTGATCGCTTCCTCCCCCTCGTCACGATGACCAACTATCGGTCCCGCTGCGCTCAGCATCCCGCCGGAGTTGATGACATAGTCGGGTGCATAGACGATGCCGCGCCTGCGTAATCGCGCCCCATCTTCGGGATGAGCAAGCTGATTGTTCGCACAACCTGCCACGATTCCGGCCCGGAGCCGCGGAATCGTCGCTGCATTGATTGAACCGCCCAACGCGCACGGCGCGAAGATGTCCGCGTCGACATCGTAGATCTCGTCGGGCGCGACGGCGTCGGCTCCGGTCAGGTCTGCGACTGCCTCGAGAGCATCGTCGTCGACGTCAGCGACGATGAGCTTCGCGCCGCGCTCGTGGAGCAGCCGCGCCAGGTGACCTCCAACGTTGCCCACGCCTTGCAGCGCAACCCGCTGGCCCTCGACTGAGCCGACACCGGTCGCATGCTCGAGCGCAGCCTCCATGCCTTTCACAGTCCCGTACGCCGTATACGGCGACGGATCCCCGGTTTCGACTCCGAACGTAAACGGGTTGGTTTCAGCGATACGACGGACCCGGTCGAGGCCGACACCTACGTCCTCCGCAGTCCAATAGCGCCCATCGAGCTCAGCGACACAACGGCCGAACGCCCGGAAGAGGTTGGCGTCGACGTCAGCGTGGGGGTCGCCGATGATGACCGACTTCCCACCACCGAGCGGCAGGCCGGCGAGGGCATTCTTGGCGGTCATCGCCCTGGACAAACGGAGCGCGTCGTCGAGCGCGTCGTCTGGCGTCTCGTAAGGCCACATCCGGCAGCCACCCGCAGCCGGACCCAGGGCTGTGCTGTGTACGGCAACGATCGCCTGCAGTCCAGTGGCTTCGTCGGTACAGAACACGATCCGCTCGTGGTGATCGTATTCGTCTCGATTGAAGACCATAGATTCAGGCTACGGCCGCCCCGGCCGTAGTGGCAGTGCCCACATGCTCATTTCATCTGGGACGAATGCCCCACGGCGCCGTGGTCTGCGTTGCAAGACATCCGCCCCGCATCCGTTTGAACATCCAGACGTTTCGCCCGGCATTGGTCAGCGGTTCGCAGCGCCGCTCAGCTCGTCTCAGGTGCCCGCCGGTGATATTCCTGGTCCGTAACCTTGCGTGGCTGCCATTCCGTTGCACCGCCGGTGGTGAGCGACAGGTGCATCATCGGCGAGGTGGGCTGCGCCCCATGCCAGTGGAGCTCACCCGGGGGGCTGTACACGACGTCGCCGGCGGTTATCTCAACAGTCTCACCGTCGGCGGTTTGCACCAGGCCCTCACCGCCCACGACGTACAGCACCTGGCCTTCGGGATGCGTGTGCCAATCGGTCCGAGCACCTGGTTCGAAATGCACGCCGAGCACATTGAGGCGTTCCTCCGTCTTGTGGCTCATGTGAGAGAACCTCACCTCGCCGGTGAAGTTGGCGACTGGGGCGTCGAACCACACGTGATCCTGCGTTGGCGTGTACTCCACGGAACCTCCTGGGGTCAGAGGTCTCGAACGTAGCGGACCTCGTCGATCTCCGTGTCGCCAAACGATTCTTTCTTCGTGTCGCCGGCGTGACCCCACCCCGTGCATAGAACGGTCGGGCACAGTCCCTGGTGCCGAGCCCCCACAATTCCGCACGCGCGTGACCGAGCCGGGCGAGCTCACCACGCCCTGCTTCGTTGAGCAGCCTGCCGATACCGAGTCTGATGGACTCTGCCTGGACGTAGATGGATTACAACTCGCCGGTGATGTCGTCCCGGTCGATCGACCGCGCTGGGCCAACGTCGCATACGCCGACGCGGCGCCGCTGCGCAGCGCCACGAGGTGGCCGTTGCCCGGCCGGGTCCGACCGTAATGGATCTGGCGCCAACCCGAGGTCCATCGGTGGTGAGGCCGGCGAGGTTGATTTCACCCGGTCCGGATTCTTTCGGTCGAGACGAAAGCCTCGATGAACGCATCGGCCACCTCGTCCAGCGTCTCCACGGGATGGCCGGCGACGGTGACCCGCACTCCGGGGGCTGATTGCAGCCGGAATGCCGATCCGCTCCGAACCGCGAACCCTCGCTCCAACAGGGCCGCGACGACGGCTCCTTCGTCGGCTGTCGGCACCCAGACGTTGAGACCTGAGCGGCCGTGCGCCTCGACCCCAGCCGCAGCCAGTGTGTCGATCAAGAATGTTCGCCGCTCCGCATACGCGTTCGCGGCTGCGGTGAGACGTTGGGTGACAGCGGCGTCGTCCAACAGGAGCGCCACGGCCCGCTGGAGATGATGGCTGACCCATCCTGGACCGACTCGCTGGCGCCCGAGGACGCGGCGGCGGGTCGTCGCGTCCGCGGCCACGACTGCGACCCGGAGGTCGGGCCCGAGTTCTTTCGCAACGCTGCGGATGTGCGCCCACCGCGGTCGGTCCCGATCGATGATCGAGTGGAGCTCAGACCCGCTCACTTGTCCGGCATGATCATCCTCGATCACGAGCACCGACTCGGTCGACGCGAGCGCATGCCGTAGGGCATTCGCCCGCCCACCCGTCAGAGCGGCGCCGCGTGGATTCTGCGCCCTGGGCGTGATGACCACGGCCTGAACACCGGATTCGACGGCTGCCGCAAGCGCATCCACCAGCGGTCCGTGGTCATCGACCGCGACCGGCACCGGCAGCAGTCCTAGGGCCGCGAGCAGGTCCACGACCGCCGCGTAGGCCGGGTCCTCCACCGCGACCCGATCGCCGGGCCGCAGGTGAGCGGCGAGTACTCGTTCCATGCCGTCGAGCGCGCCGGAGACGGGGACGATCTCTTGTGCCGTGATTCCATCGGCCGCTAGCCAACGCGACGCGGCGACCGCCAGTTGTTCGTCGATCGAAGGGGCGCCGTACAGGACGGGAGGGTGGGCCGCAAACGCCTGCGGCGGCAGGTCGGGCAAGAAGGAAGGGTCGGGATTGCCGGTGCTGAGATCGATGACGCCCGGCGGCACGGTCGGAGCCACCGATCCGGATACAGGTGGCCGCGCCGACACGAAGGTCCCCGCTCGACCCTTGCCAATGAGGATGCCCCGGGACTGGAGCATGCGATAGGCCGCCGCCACCGTGTTCGGGGCGAGCCCCACTTGAGCTGCCATCGTCCGCACCGGTGGCAGGCGGTCACCGGGGCGAAGGACCCCGTCGGCGACCCGCCGCTCGATGTCACCTACGACGTCCGCGGCAGACTCCATCTGGTATCCTTTGCATCGGGACAATAACTGAATTGTATCAATACAAATATCCCGTTCCAAACGGACCGGACCGGTGCTCGCTCCGGCGGTGGTTACGGCACATCACGGAAACTCAGAATGAGGTATCGAATGTCCACGATTCCGGCGACCGAGCGCACGACGCTCAAACGTTTGCCCGAACGCGGCGAGTTTGATCGGGACACGATCAACGCCATCCTCGACGAAGGCATCCTCTGTCATCTCGCGATCGTGCACAACGGCAGCCCGGTGGTGATCCCAACGTTGTATGGCCGGGATAGCGACGAACTGATCATCCACGGTTCACCTGCCTCGCGAGCCATGCGTACTGCCCGGGGCGGCATCGAGGTCTGTGTGAACATCACCCTGATCGACGGGATCGTCGTCGCCCGGTCAGGCTTCCACAGCTCGATGAACTACCGGTCCGTAACGATCTTCGGCCGGGCGGTCGAAGTCACCGAACTCGAGGAGAAGATGCGACTCCTGTCGACCGTGATCGACCACGTCATCCCCGATCGGACCTCTACCGCTCGGGCTATGACGAAGAAGGAGGTGCAGGCGACGATGGTCCTGCGCCTTCCGATCCAGGAGGTGAGTGCCAAGGTCCGCACGGGCTGGCCGCATGATGAACCGGAAGACTACGACGAACCCGTGTGGGCAGGCGTGATCCCCGTTTACACGACCTTCGGCACACCGCTCGCCGACCCGGACCTGCGAGTCTCGGTCGACGTTCCGGAC
>Ga0224512_10001620_pt1 | contig 21400 bp, 12 predicted proteins | sample SF_May12_sed_USG_4_FD_169103 | JGI IMG/M metagenome (GOLD analysis project Ga0224512, IMG submission 169103) | Sediment microbial communities from San Francisco Bay, California, United States - SF_May12_sed_USGS_13 | ecosystem: Environmental > Aquatic > Marine > Sediment | place: USA... | reverse complement strand
GATGAACCAGGCGATGATGGAGCTTTACAAGACCGAAAAAATCAACCCGATGGGCGGTTGTTTGCCGATACTGGTGCAGATCCCGGTATTCATCGCTTTATACTGGGCATTGCTCGAAAGCGTCGATCTGCGCCAGGCTCCTTTTATCTTCTGGATCAAGGATCTCTCGGTCATGGATCCGTATTACGTGCTGCCTATCGTGATGGGAATCAGCATGGTAATCCAGCAAAAGCTGAACCCGCCGCCCCCGGACCCCATACAGGCAAAGATCATGATGGCGCTGCCGTTCGTGTTCACATTTTTCTTCGCCTTTTTCCCGTCGGGACTGGTGTTGTACTGGGTTGTCAACAATACCCTGTCGATAGCGCAACAATGGGTCATCACCAAACGTATCGAAGCGTCGGCCAGTTAGCGCCGCCCCGGCTCGTCTACTGACGACATGTCCGCGCAGGAAACCATCGTCGCGATTGCAACGCCGCCAGGGACCGGGGGTATCGGCATCCTGCGTCTCTCGGGCCCGCATGCGCTTGCCATCGGCGAGGCACTAAGCGCCAGTAAAATAGCGCCCGGAAGGATCCAGTTTCGACGTTTTTACGATGCCGACGGCGACCTGCTCGATCACGGAATTTGCCTGTATTTCAAGGCACCACATAGCTATACCGGCGAAGACAGCGTAGAAATCCAGGCTCACGGCGGTCCCGTGGTGCTCGACATGCTGCTGCAACGACTGGGCGAACTGGGCGCGCGCCTGGCCAGGGCCGGCGAATTTTCTGAACGGGCATTCCTGAACGGCAAACTCGACCTGACCCAGGCGGAAGCGATCGCGGACCTGATCGAAGCCGGTAGCCGCGCCGCGTCGCGCGCCGCGTTGCGTTCGCTGGAAGGCCGCTTTTCGCGGCAGGTCAACGCGCTCGTCGATGAAGTGATCGATCTCAGAACATACATCGAGGCAGCGTTGGACTTTGCCGAGGAAGAAATCGATTTTCTCGACAATTCGGACATCAGCCACCGACTCGCTGCCTGTAGCGTGCATTTGCAAAACCTGCTCGACCAGGCCGAGCACGGCCGCAGGCTGCAGGAGGGTTTGACCGTTTCCCTGGCCGGATTGCCCAATGCCGGAAAATCGAGCCTGTTAAATTATCTCGCCGGTTACGAGGCTGCCATCGTTACCGAGATCGAAGGCACCACGCGCGATGTTTTACGGGAACACATTTCGTTGAAGGGCATACCGCTCAAGGTTAGCGATACCGCCGGTTTGCGCGAATCGCAGAATCCGGTGGAGCAAGAGGGAATACGACGTGCATGGGATTCGATAGCGAAGGCCGACGTTGTCTTATACCTGGTCGATTCGAGCAGGGGGTTGACCGTCGCGGACCGGCAAATCATCGACAAACTACCCGCCGACAATCTACAGCTGGTATTCAGCAAATGCGACCTGCCGGCTGCAGATGATGCCTGTCCGGACGACGCGCTAGTCATATCCACGGTATCGGGCGAGGGAATCGAATCGTTGATCCAGCGAATTACCGGCCAGGCTGCCGATTACAACCAGGATAACCAGGCATTTATGGCGAGGCGCCGCCATGTCGACGCCCTGATCCGCGCGCGCGACTGTATCGATCAGGCTGCCGATACCTTTGCCACGACGCGGTCCGGTGAGCTGATGGCCGAAGATCTGCGCGCGGCGCAGCGATATTTGAACGAGATAACCGGCGAGTTCACCAGCGACGACCTGCTCGGAAAAATCTTCTCGAGCTTTTGTATCGGCAAATAGAGCGCCGACCCGCGAATTTGTTGTGGCCATGTCACCCGGTGTAATGCGGCTGAAAAATCTGCACCAGTTCCTGCGCCCTGGCGCTATGCTGGCGCAGCAGTCCGCGAAACAAATCGGGATCCTTGATAAAGGTCAGCTCGCCGCTCTGCGGAAAAACCCTGTCGTAGAGCCGTGACAGCCAGAATCGCAGCGCGCCGATGCGCAGCATCAACGGCAACGCGTCGATTTCGGCGGCGCTTAGCGGGCGCTGCTGCTGGTAAGCATCGAGCACCGCCGCGACCCGGTCCCGATCCAGCCGGGCATCTGCGCCGAGGCACCAGTCATTAAGCAGCACCGCGATATCGAAAACAAAACTGTCCCGGCAGGCGTAGTCGAAATCGACGATTCCGCCCAGCTCGCCATCGACGAACAACGCATTGTCGTGAAACAGGTCTGCATGTATCGCGCCTTGCGCGACGCTAGCGCATTCAAATTCCCGGTATTCCCGCAGCGTGGCCGAAAACAGGCTTTTATCCTCGCGGCCGAGTTCGACGTCAAGCATGTCACCGATGGCGTACAGCCAGTCGATGCCACGGGGATTGGGTCGGTTGCCCGGAAAATCGAGCCCGGCGAGGTGAAACCTCGACAACTCGGCACCGATTAGCGCGCAGTGCTCGACCCGCGGGATTTTTTGCACCGACCCACGCAGGCGATGAATGATTGCGGCCGGTCGCTGATTGAGGGTCGAATACAGGTCACCGCGCCGATCGCCGACCGGGGCCGGGCATAGCACCGATTTAGCGGCAAGATGCCGTTGCAAACCGAGCATGTAGTCGAGTTCGTCGTCGCTGTGGTGTTCGTACAGCGTGAGCACGAAATGGCCCTGTTCGGTTTCGAGGTAATAGTTGGTATTGGTGATACCTGCCGCGATAGGGCTGAAAGCGCGCGCGCTGCCAATTTCGTAACGCTTCAGGAACTGTTGCAGCGTGGCGTTATCGACGGTAGTGAAGACAGACATTAATTTAGCCAGTTGAATAGCGCAAACTGGCGAAGTCGCCGATGCGGCTGTAATATGATCCAGGTCAGAGTCGGGCATTTTAGCGCATCTATATGAATCAAGAGAAACAAAAAAAACTGGTGCTGGTTGACGGCAGCTCCTATCTTTTCCGCGCCTATCACGCCAGGGGCGTAAATCTCTCCAGCCCGTCCGGCAAGCCCACCGGAGTCATCTACATCGTCCTCAACATGCTGAGCAAGCTGGTCAGGGACGAGCAACCCGACAGGATCGCGGTGGTGTTCGATGCCAAGGGCAAGACCTTCCGCAACGATATTTATCCCGAGTACAAGGCCAACAGGCCGCCGATGCCCGATGAGCTGCGCGAGCAAATCGAACCCCTCCATAAAATTATCAGGGCGCGCGGACTGCCGCTGATAAGTATCGAAGGAGTCGAGGCCGACGATGTCATTGGTACCATGAGCAAACAGGCCGCCGAGCAGGGTTACGAGGTGCTGATTTCTACCGGCGATAAGGACATGGCGCAACTCGTCAACGAGCAGGTACGCCTGATCAATACGATGAACAACCAGTTCATGGACGAGCAGGGCGTGGTCGAAAAGTTCCAGGTGCGCGCCGACCAGATCATCGACTATCTAGCCTTGATGGGGGATAGTTCGGATAATATTCCCGGTGTGCCAAAAGTAGGGCCAAAGACAGCGGCAAAATGGATCGAGGAATATGGCAGCCTGCAGGGCGTCATGGAACATGCCGACGACATCCAGGGCAAGGTCGGCGAAAATCTGCGCCAGGCGCTCGACTTTCTGCCGATGTCTTACGAACTCGCGACGATCAGGCTCGATTGCGATATCGATGTCGGCATCGACGAGCTAGAGCAAAAACCGGCCGACCGCGAGGCGCTCGCTGAATATTACCGCGAGCTAGGATTCACGCGTTGGTACGATGAGCTCGACAGTCATAACGGCGGCGCCGACAAGCCTGCAAAACCCCAACTCGAAGCGAGCTACGAATGCATTCTTGACCAGGCGCGTTTCGAACAATGGCTGAAGCGCCTGCAGCAAGCCAGGTATTTCGCCGTCGATACCGAAACCACCAGCATCGATTACATGCTGGCCAGACTGGTCGGTATTTCCCTGTGCCTGGAACCGGGTGAAGCATGCTACATCCCGCTGGATCACGCCTACGATGGCGCCCCGCAGCAGCTCGACAAGAAGACGGTGCTCGCTGCGCTGAAGCCGATTCTCGAGGATCCGGCGATAGCAAAGATCGGACAGAATATCAAGTACGACGCGCATATTTTTATCGGCGAAGACATTCGCATACGCGGCATAGCAGACGACACGATGCTCGAATCCTACGTACTGAACTCGACCGCAAGCCGTCACAACATGGATGACCTGGCAAAGTTTTACCTCGATCGCGACACCATCCACTACGCAGACATCGCCGGTAAGGGCGCCAGGCAGAAAACCTTCGACCAGATCGAAATCGAAGCTGCCAGCGATTATGCCGCCGAAGACGCCGATATCACGCTGCAATTGCACGAGGTTCTGAGCGCCGGACTGCGCGCAGACGCAAAACTCGAGACGGTTTACCGGGAAATCGAGATGCCGCTGGTCGACGTTCTGATCGATGTCGAGCAGAATGGCGTGTTGATCGATCGTGACATGCTGAAAAAGCAGGGCGGCGAAATCGACCGCAAACTTGCGCAGATCGTTGAGCAGATCTACCAGCTGGCCGGGCAGGTATTCAACCTGAGCTCCCCCAAGCAGATCCAGGAAGTCCTTTACGACAAGCTCGAACTGCCGGTGCTGCGCAAGACGCCGAAAGGACAACCTTCTACCGCCGAAGACGTCCTCGAGGAACTCGCGGCCGACTATGAAATCCCGGCCCTGATTCTCGAGCACCGCAGCCTTAACAAGCTGTTGTCCACCTATATCGACAAGTTACCCCAGGAAATCGATACCCGTACCGGGCGCGTGCACACCTCGTACCAGCAGGCGGTCGCTTCTACCGGCAGGCTTTCGTCGACCAGTCCGAATCTGCAGAATATTCCGATCCGTACCGCCGAGGGGCGTCGCATCCGCGAGGCATTCATCGCAGCGCCCGGCTGCAGGATCCTGGCGCTCGATTATTCCCAGATCGAATTGCGCATCATGGCGCACCTATCGGCCGATGACAGCCTGCTGGCCGCCTTCGACCGTAATCTCGACGTGCATCGCGCGACCGCGGCGGAAGTATTCGGTATCGAACTGGAGCAGGTCACCGCCGAACAGCGGCGCGCCGCCAAGGCCATCAACTTCGGGCTTATTTACGGAATGTCGGCCTTTGGCCTCGGCAAGCAATTGAACATCGGCCGCAACGAGGCGCAGCAATATGTCGATACCTATTTCGAACGCTATCCCGGGGTAAAGCATTACATGGAAGAAACCAAGGAACTGGCCCGCCAGCAAGGCTACGTCGAGACGGTGTTCGGGCGCAGGCTGTATCTGCCCGAAATCAACGCGCGCAATGCCAACGTACGCCAGTACGCCGAGCGCACCGCGATCAATGCGCCAATGCAGGGCAGCGCGGCCGACATTATCAAGCGCGCGATGATCAGGGTTCACCAGTGGCTTGCAGACAAGGGCGATGCCTGCAAGATGATCATGCAGGTACACGATGAACTGGTATTCGAAGTCGCGGAACAACAGGTTGAAAGCTGTCGTGATGCAATTGCCGGGCTGATGACCGGGGCGGCCGAACTATCGGTCAGGCTGGAGGTGGACGCCGGCATCGGTTCTAACTGGAACGAGGCCCATTAAACGGCTGGCGCCGTGCGCCAGCGGCGAAATATAGCAGGTTTCACCGCTCGGTGACTTGATATCCGCCACCCGTGAAAGCGCATCCCAGGCCGCCTCGACACCGCTTCAACGGCCCTCGCTGGCGCGTTACAACCCTTCACCGTACAGCGATCCGGCGATATTCCTGTTTTTCCCGGATATTTCGATGCCTCGCTGATCCAAACGCAATACAGGCGCGTAATCGGGTTATGCTGAGATGCGGGGATTGAAATATTTCGCTAAGCCCCCAGTTAGCAATCATTGCAGACAAACGGCAGGACTGACCTATATATAGATCAGGAACTAAACACCCCGTCGGATGTCTTATAAAATAGCGCTATAGCCCAGCGCTATGTCCGTTCTCCCTCCTATGAGCGGACAACGATCCGGAAACCCCATCCGGGTCACACGTTTGACCCTGGCAGTTATCTGCCAGGGCTTTTTTATGCCTCAAAACCGGGATCCCTGGTGGCAGGGCGCTACCCCGGTTGCAGCCATTCCCGGCATTTCTGTTCCAGCAGTTCCAGCCCCTGTCGGTTCAGCGTCGATAAAGTCGACAGGCTCTGGCTCGGACCCGATAAACGCGATCCGGCATCATCCAGCGCCTGCTTGATCCCGCCCCGGGATAACTTGTCCGATTTGGTCAGCAGGATGTGCAGCGGCAGGCTGGCCGACACCATGTCGATCAGCATCTGATCGAGATCGCCGATTCCGCGACGAATGTCGACCACGATAACCAGCCCCTTCAGGGCCTGGCGCTCCAGCAGGAAGGTCGACAACACCTGGTCCCAGTGATTACGCGTCTTTTTCGGTACCTTGGCGAAACCATAGCCGGGCAGATCGACCAGCCGCCGGTACTGATCGAGCTCGAAAAAATTGATCAACTGGGTGCGCCCCGGGGTTTTACTCGTCTTGCAGAGGTTTTTCTGCTGCGTCAGGCAATTGATCGCACTCGATTTACCGGCGTTCGAGCGACCTGCGAACGCGACTTCCGATCCGCTATCGGGCAATAGCTGCGACAAATCGAAAGCGCTGGTAACGAACTTAGCCTGCCTGAAGGAGATACTCATGATTGCCAATGGGTTATTGTTGAACGCGGAGCCTGGGTATGATATACATTTGCGCCCAAAATTTCCGTACCTTTTCCCCCAGGAGAAATAATGAAAGCGAGCCATATTGGAGCCATCGTGCTGGCCTTGTCCGGCCTGGTGTCATTCGCGGTGAGCGCCGCCGACATCGAAGCCGGTAAAGCGAAAAGTGCGGTCTGCGCCGCCTGTCACGGGGCCGATGGAAATAGCGCCAATCCAGCCTGGCCATCGCTCGCCGGGCAGCATGCTACCTATATCTACAAACAGCTGAATGATTACAAGGCGGGTCGTCGCGTCAACGCGTCGATGACCGGCATGGTTGCGTTGTTGAACGACCAGGACATGAAGAATGTCGCGGCCTATTTCGAAAGCCAGAAACTGAAATCGAATGCATTCGATGCGGACCTGATCGAGGACGGCCAGAATATCTATCGCGGCGGCATCGTCACCGCCCAGGTCGCCGCCTGTATCGGCTGCCATTCGCCCAACGGCCGCGGCAACGGTCCGGCGGGCTGGCCTTCGCTAAAAGGGCAGCACCCAGGGTACATCGTTTCGCAGTTGCAGATGTTCAGGCAGGGTACACGCGCCAACGACGCCGGCCGGATGATGGGCAACGTGGCCGCGCGGATGTCGGACCGGGAAATGGAAGCGGTCGCCGCCTATATCGCCGGTATGCAATAAATCCACGCAACGGCGGTATTCAGCAAGCATTAACCTCGACCGGGATAGGCTGCGATCAAACTAAACGCGGTGTATTCTGTCACTAGTTAAGCAAATAGATTTGGGAGTACTACTATGAAAAAGCATTGGCTAACGATGTTGTTGGCGATGACGTTGGTTTCGGGAAGCGCATTCGCGCAAATGGCTTTCGTCGAAGGCACGGATTACCAGGCGATTTCCCCGGCGGTCAAGACTTCTCAACCCGACAAGGTGGTTGTCACCGAGATTTTCTGGTACGGCTGCCCGCATTGCTTTCGTTTCGAACCCTATGTCGAGCGCTGGTCGGCAGCGCTGCCCGAGGGCGTCGTTTTCGAACATGTGCCCTCGTCCCTGAATCCGCGCTGGACCGAGCACGCGCGTGCCTATTACGCCTTCAAAATGATGAACGCTCTCGATCGCGCGCACCAGGCGCTATTCGACGCGATCCACATAAAGCGTCAACGCCTCACCAGTCTCGATACCCTCGCCGCTTTCGCCGCCGAGATCGGTCTGGACGAGAAGCTGTTTCGCGAGAATTACTTTTCGTTTCCAGTTGAAACCCAGATTCGCAAGGATATTCAGAAAGAGAAGCGCTACGGTCATCGCGGCGTACCGTCGGTGATCGTCAATGGAAAATACCTGGTGTCGGCATCGCTTGCCGGCAGTAACGAGCGCATGATCGAGATCATGAACTTCCTGGTAGCCAAGGAACTCGGCCAGTAACCTAATCTTCGTCGCCGGGTGGTTGCGTGGCGCTAGCTGGTGCTCCAGCTGAAACGGGCTATAGCGATGTTGCCTTTGCCATGGTACTCGAGCGATTCGCATAAATCCTGGATTAGCAGTATCCCCCGACCGCTCAGGGCCGTTTCCCTCGCGGCGGGCGGATCGTGATTCTCGTAGTCGAAACCCTTGCCGCTGTCCTCGATACGCAGCAGGATGCTGCGGCGGGTCGATTGCTGCTCTACCGACAGGTTAAAAATGACGTAACCGCTGTCGAGGCTAGCCAGACGGCTTTCACGAGTCTGGAAATAAGCCTCGAAACCGGCAGGGTCGGATTTGAGCCTGGAATCCAGCCCCAGCACGCCGTGATCGAGCGCGTTCACATAAAGTTCGGTCATCACCGTAAACAGCGATTGCCGCTCGGCCTCGAGTTCCTCCATTTCCAGCAGGTAGCTGACCAGGATCGGCACCGGATTGGTTTCACGCAAGCGTGTCCCGTTGAAGCGCAGCGACAGTTTCCATTCACCGCGGTCGCCCAGCAGGTGCGCGCTAGGCCGGATATAGTCATGCACCTCGATTTCGGGTAACACCTCGTGTACGCAGGTGATTTCGACCAGCGTAACGTCGTCGGCCTGCGTCGTGATATCGCCGCAAAAGCCGTCCAGATCTTCGAAAATCTGGTCGAAAACCTGGTTTGCCGGGGCACGGTTTATCGACTCTAGCAAACGCTGGCTGCCGAATTCACGGTCGCTCGCGTTACGCGCCTCGGTCAACCCGTCGCTGTGCATCAGAATCTTGTCGTTATAGGCGATAGGGGCATACTGCAGCATTTCCTTTGGATCGATGGTCGCCTCCACGCCCAGTGGCAAGCCGGTAGACACGAGCCGGTGCTTGATCTGATTGGTCGGGCCGTCAACGATTATGACGTCCGGCATGCCGGCGTTAAAGACGCGTACATGTTCGAGGTCATGGTTGACAACGACGAGCTGGGCGCCGAAAAACATGCCTACCGGCAGCAAGGACTTCAGTTTCTTGTTGATGCCGACCAGTATCTCTTCCGGGCTGAAGCCCTTGGTTGTCATCGCGCGAAAAACCTCGGAAACCGGCATCGCGCCCAGCGCCGCGAGTAGACCATGACCGGTAAAATCGCCGGTCAGAAAAAACAGGTCGCGCGACGGGGAATAGGCGGATAGCACCATGTCGCCGCTGAAGATGCCAGCGGGGCGGACTACCTGTTTGATATATGGATTCTCGATGTTAGAGCTCTGGATCGCGTTGACAAACACCGACTCCGCGATTTCCTGCTCGCGGTGAATCATGCTGTACATGCCCTGAACCTCGCGGTTCAACGCCGCGATACGCTGCATCGAGCGTATCTTGCTTTGCAGGATCAGCCTGTCGTAGGGTTTAACCAGGAAGTCGTCGCCGCCGGCCTCGATGCATTGCGCCAGCGCCTCTTCATCGCTCATCGCGGTCAGGAAAATTACCGGGACAAAGTGGTTGGCCGAGGCCGCCTTGATCTGGCGGGTTGCCTCGTAGCCGTCGAGCACCGGCATCATGACGTCCATGAAAATGATGCTGGGGTGTTCCTGGTGGAACAGATCGACCGCCTCCTGGCCGTTTACCGCTTCGATGGTCTGGTAACCCTGTTTTCCCAGCAACGACTTCAGGATGAGCCGGTTGGTCTTTTCGTCGTCGACGATCAGGGCTTTGCCCAGGGCGGAGTTAATCATATTGAATTGCAGATCGGTAAAGCGGGGTTTGTCATGCGACCGAAATGCATCGGAGATTCCGTTGTTATTTCCATTACCTGTTTAGTATAGACGACGCTGAAATCAAGCACCCGGACGTCAGTCGGACCGCCTCAACCGGGCCAGCCGAGTTTCTGCGCGAGGCCGGAGTAGCGTCGCGTAAGCTTGCCGACGGCGCCGACGACGGCCTCGCGACGGGCCTGCAGCAGGAAAACCTGCCGTGCCCTCGTGACCGCGGTATACAAGAGTTCCCTCGACAGGGCGCTGGAATCGGGATCCGCAGGCAGAACCAAAAACACCGAGTCGAATTCGGAACCCTGGGACTTGTGCACCGTGCTGGCCCAGGCCGGCACGACCTCGGGTAAGCGGTTCAATCCCAGGCTGCGAAGCCCACCGGCGCCGTCGCCAAAGCAGGCGCGCAGGCCCTCCGGCTGTTGCCACAGGATTCCGGTATCGCCGTTGTACAAACCGAGGTCGTGATGGTTGCGCGTTACCATGATGGGCAGGCCACTGTAGAACTCGGATTCGGGTAGCCCGTTATGGCCGAGCAGGGCATTCGATATAATCCGGTTGAGCCGCACCACCCCTAGCGGTCCATGGTTGGTCGCGGCCAGCACGCGCGACGCCTCGTGTATTTGCAGCGCCTCCAGCGCCGATCGGGCGGCGAATATCGGCTGAAAAGCCTGCAATATCCACTGCATGGCGTCCGCGTCCAGCTCGTCCCGGTCCGACGCGAACCAGCGGATACCCGGATCTGCCGATTCGAGTATCTCGATCGCATCCCGGGCCCGGCCCAGGTTAACCGATTCGGCCAGCCTGCCGATTCCGCCCGATGTCTCGAAGCGATAGCTGTGCCGCAACAGGGCGATCGAAGTGGCGATGTCAGTGCGGGAATCCGCGATCGAGAGGCCATGACCGGTAATGTCGCCAAGCACGTTGCCGGCCGAGACCGACGCCAGCTGGTCGCGGTCACCGAGCAAAACAATGCGGGCGTGATCGGGCAGCGCCTCGAGCAAATGAAACATTAGACCGAGATCGATCATCGAGGCTTCATCGATCACGACGCAGTCGATCGGGATTCGATGAACGCGGTGGTACCTGAACGATCTGTGACGGTATCCCAGCAGCCGGTGGATGGTGCTGGCACGGGTCGGAATCGCCTGCCGCAAACCGTCCGCAAGCTCGAGATGATCGATACGGTTCGTTATCGAATCCATCATGCGCGCCGCCGCCTTGCCGGTAGGTGCCGCGAGCGCAATTCGTATATCCGGCTGCGCCGATATCAGCGTACTCAGGATTCTGATGACCGTCGTGGTTTTACCGGTGCCCGGTCCGCCCGAAACGACGCTGAAGTGCCTGGTTGCGGCCATGGTTACCGCGAGTTTCTGGTCCCGGTCCTGCGCGTCGGACCCGCTGAAAAGCCGGTCCACGTGAACCGCTACCAAACCGCTGCCGGAATCGTCATCGACCTTGAGCCTGTCGACGATGATTTCGGCCACGCGGTTCTCGTAGTACCAGTAACGATTCAGGTACAGCCGGTTGTCTTCGATAATCAAGGGCGCCGCTTCAGCGGGTGCCCCGACGCTGTCGAATCCCGATAAATGCGCACGCCAGCGCGGGCTGTCCGGGCCCCTTGGTAAATCCGCGTCGTCGAGCCGTGCGGATACGAATAAAGACTGCCCGTTAAAAGTATCGAGATCGATACAGACGTCTCCAGCCTGGCTGGCCTCGCACACCAGCGCGGCGCTGAGGCCGAGCAGGTCGTCCACGTCGACGCCGTCCCGCTGCGTGATCAGTTCGGCAAAGTAATAACTCAACCAGCTGATATCGCCATGACGCGCAAGCCTGTGCAGTAGCGAATTCATGCGCATACCGCTTCGAGCGGCGTATAGTCCAGCAGGCTATCCAGCGCCTGCAGGACCTGTCGTGGCGGGCGGTGGAAATGGATACCCTGGCGGTTGCCGTGCGGCGGCCTCATCGCCCGTAAAAACAGGTAGTAGCTGCCGCCGAAATGCCGATCGTAATCGTAGTCCGCCAGTCGATGACCCAGGTAGCGATGCAGGGCGACCGAATAAACCAGCGATTGCAGATCGTAGCGTCGATCCAGCATCGCCTGCTCGAGTTGCGCCGGCTGGTAGTCCTCCAGGCTCGCGCCGAGGAAGTTGCTCTTGTAATCCGCCAGGTAGTAGCGGCCACGGTACTCGAACACGAGATCGATCACGCCGGTTATGAGCCCGCTGAATCCGAAACCGCTGACGGGTTGTAACGGCACCGGGGCGAGGGACTGCAAGAAGCGGTTGAGCGCATCGATGTCCAGGTGATCGAGCGCAAAATCGAAAGCGAGTTCGTTCAGGCGTCGTTCGCGACCAATCGCCCGCAGGGACAGGTCCTTCCCGTCCAGCGGGGTATGAATGATGTTATCCAGCCACCGCAGCAGGGTATTGCGATGGTTTTCAGCGGAAAGCCCGGCACGCCGCAGTAATTGCGGCAATAGTTCGCGGCACTGGCCTTCGATGTCTTGCTGAAAATCGAGATTTTCCAGTAGCGAATGGAGCATCAAACCAATATGACTGCCCGCGGGAAAGTCGAGTATCGCGTCGCCCTGACTTTGTAGCGTTCCGAGCGATGCCGGCTGGTGGATACCCCGGGTCAGGCCGGTAAAACTGTTGATGCGCCAGTGCGGTAGCCTGGCGCGCGTAAAAATCGCCAGTTGCGCGGAGTGCTGCGCGCTGTCTGCGACGAACGCGCGCGACTTGTCGATGGTTACAGGCAATTCAACCAGTTCGATCGTACCACTGGCGCGATCGACCAGGCGTTTCAGGTCGCCTACGAAGTCCATGTCCGGCGGAAAACCGTCTACGGTATGCGACTCGAGATCGTCCGGGCTTTGCCTGGAATGCAATAAATAGGCAAGTGCCGTTTGCCGGGCGTAGCCCGCGTGGGCTGTGCTACCGGCCAGTCCCCAGGCCAGGTAAACCCTGGCGCGGGCGCGGGTCAGCGCAACGTAAAGCAGCCGCATATCCTCGGCGAGACGCTCCTTCTCCGCCAGGTACCAGTTCCGCTCGAAATCGGCGGAGCCGAGATCGATGCAGGGCGAAAGGTCGGGGTCATGGAAATACACCGTCTTGTTCCTGTCTACCGGCTTGCAGGACCACAGGAATGGAACAAAGACGATCGGGTATTGCAGGCCTTTGGACTTGTGGATAGTTACGATCTTCACCAGCGCCTCGTCATTTTCGAGACGCAATTCGACCTCGTCGTTGGTTGCCTCTTCGAACTGATCGCGAAACCAGCCGAGCAATGGCGATATGCCGGTAATACCCGACGACTGTTGATGCAGCAACTCCGCGAGGTGCAGCAGGTTGGTAATGCGGCGCTCGCTTTTATCCTGCTGCGCGAGATGTCGGGATATCTCGAAGCGGTGCAGCAGGGTCTGAAACATCGATATGAATCCGTGGCGCTCCCACAGCTCCCGGAGGTCGCCGAGGTCCTCGGTCCAGCCCTGCCAGGCGCCATCGTCGTCGCAGAGCGCTGCTATTTGCCGGTAATCGCGGCCGCGCAGGCTGGACGACAGCGAACGCCGCGACAGGACGGGATCCTGAAATTGCGCGACCGCCGACAGCAGGTCGTAAAGCCCATAGGCTTCGTCGCTTGCGAACACGCTGTCGCGACCGATGGTAACTGTGCGTATGCCGTGCTGGTGCAACGCCTGGCTAAGCGCCTGACCCTCGGAGGCTTGCCGTACCAGTATCGCAATATCGCCGCTTTGCAGCGGTCGTCCGTCGATACGGTTGCCGTTGTTCGCCAGCAGCGCCGCGATTTCGCCGACGATCGCCCGATTGATCAGGTCGCGCATTTGCGCGCGGCTAAAGTTATCGCCCTGGTCATTTTGCGGCAGTTGCCACAGGGTGAGCGCGGCGGCGGGACCGTTTTCCGACATCAGGCGGTAGCGGCCGTTTTCCGGAATGGATGCGATTCGGGTGAATTCGATCGAGTCCCGATAAATGAAGGCATCCTGTCGTTGGGTAAAGAAATGATTGATTGCCGCCACCAGTTCCGGTTGCGAGCGCCAGTTGGTCTGTAGGTTGAACAGCTGGATATCCGGTAAATGCCTGGCCTGCATGTAGGTAAAGATATCGCCGCCGCGAAAACTGTAAATCGCCTGCTTGGGGTCACCGATCAGGGTCAGGCTGCCCGCCGAGGAACGCGGATAGATATGCCTGAAGATCCGGTATTGAATCGTATCGGTATCCTGAAACTCGTCGATCATTGCAACCGGGTACTGCCGCCTCAGGCTGTGCGCGAGCGCCTCGCCGCCGTGCCTGGAATCCAGCGCCTCGAGCAGTAGCGTAAGCTGATCCTGGAAAGCGAGCGCCGGCAGAGCGCGCTTGGCCTGCAGTACCTTTTGCGACACCCAGCCGAAAGCATGGGACAGCAGCTGTGGTTTGATGGTCGAGGTAAACTCTGTCCAGGATCGTGCAACGGGATCGAGCGCGTTGAAAAACGGATGCTGCAACTCCGGGCTCTTGCCGCGCATGCTCGGCTTGGTGTTTTCCGATAATAAGTCTGTCCCCAGATATTCGAATTGCTTAAACGGCGCCGCGGGATCGGGATCGGCAAAGAAGCTGTCGGCGGCCTCGATCAACCCGGCCAGGTTCTGCGGGTGATAGGGCAGGGCCTTGCTTCGGCTCAGCGCCTTCGAAGTCGAGATGACGTCGACGATTTCCTGGCGCTGTTGTTGCCACCGCGGCGCAAGCCCATGCAACGATCGCGCAATCGCGCGTGGTTGTGACAGCAACGCCGCTACGCTCATCGTGGTTTCCGGCAGCAGCTTCGCCAGAGGCCGATTGCGCAGCTCCAGCAGGATGCTGGTCAACGCCGGGATTTGCGGGAGGTTATCGTGCAACAGCTGCCAGCTTTCGCGATCGAGGTCATAGGTTTGTCGACGCCACCAGTCCTTGACCGCGTCCTCCCATAGCGGGTCGTCGCTGCTTAGTAATTCGCTGTCGTAGAACTGGTTTCCGGTTATGGCGTTATCCTGCAGGCTGCGTTGACAGAAGCTGTGGATTGTCGATATCGCCGCTTCATCCATTGTGCGCAAGGCCAGCCGCAGGCGATGGAGCTGAATTTCCCGTGAATCCTGGTCGAGGTCACGCCAGCGCTCCGTCACCAGGGCGAGAAACGTGTCCCCAGCGCTGGACGAATCCTGCAGGCAAGCCTGCGCATCGTACAGGCGCTTGCGAATCCTGCCGCGCAATTCCTCGGTCGCGGCGTTGGTGTAGGTCACGATCAGGATTTGCGACGGTTGCCTGCCGGCCAGGATATGGCGCAGGTAAAGATCGGCGATGGTGTGCGTCTTACCCGTCCCGGCGCTGGCCTCGATCAGCTTGATGCCCCCGGGATCGAGGTTCAGCAGGGCTGCGGCATCGAGGTTGGCCGGGGTTGCGCTATCGGTCATTGCGATGGGCATGTTGCAGGGCGGGCAGATAGATGCGGCGCGCGGCGTCTTCGAACGAAGCGTCGCCCAGCGGGTCGGCAAGGTTGTTGCGCAGCGCGAGACGAATAAACTCGTCGTCACGTTCACCGGGTCGCGCGTTGGTAAACGACGCGCCGTTCCAGGCGGTCAGCGCTTTTTTGAGCGCCTTGTCCGAATCCTGCGACGAATTCCATTCTGCCGCCCAGGCAAAGCTGGAATCTGGAAATACCGGCAGCGGCCGGCGCTGCCCCTGGTAAAACAGTTCGATATAGCGTGACAGGCAGGCGCTGGCGGCGGATCGATCGAGCCAGGCGAAATCGAGTACGTCGTCGGTGGTGGTCAACAACTGGCTGGACTCGGTTTGCGCCAGCTGTCCGGCGGCGCATAGCGCAAGGTGATTGAGCCACAGTCGCATCGCTGCCCGGGCGCGCAGGGCTTTGCTTGCAGTGTAGTGCATCAGGCCGATACCGGGATAACAGAAACCGACCTCGCCGAATAGTAGGTCGCCCCCGGGCACCTCGCATTCGATGCTTCTCGACAGCGGCTGCCGTTCGCTGAAAGGTCGTAAGCGATCGAGCAGGACAGCGAAATCGCGCTCGAGGTTCTCGTATGCGCTGACCCCGGCCCTGCCATGCGGGAGCAGGCCTTCGGCCGCGACTTGCATGACATCGACAGACTCTCCCTGCAGGAAATCGCTGGCCAAGCGTTCGGCTAAGGCCCATTTCTGCAATGCATCGAGCGCGAAACTTTCCTCGTCCGCGTCGGGCCGGTCCCGGGTTGCGGTAATTCCTAGCCGGTTGTTGAAAAAATAGCGTATCGGGTGATCGAAGAAACGCAACAGAGACTCGAGGTCTGTTGCGGGTTCGGTTGCGGCTGCCGGCGCGATGGCTTCACCTGCCCAGGCATCCACCGGTTTGGCCGGGACGCCGGTCTCGACAAACCCGGCCGTGTCATACCAGTAGCGATCGTAGCCTGGCGACTCTGCCTGAAAATTCCGCTTCGAGAAAGCCGACATCGGATGAACCCGGGTAATCTCTTCGCTGGCCGGGCGCGCAGCGCCGGCGGACACGAAACTGGCGTCGATATAGTCGAGCAATTCCTGCAGCAGCACCGACGGCTGGCAGACGCTGTTGTCGCGGAGACTGCGCCCGCAGTAGCTGAAATATAAATACCGCCTGGCGCTCAACAGCGTTTCCAGCATCAGGTAGCGGTCCTCGTCGCGTTTCGACGGATCGCCCGGTCGCCAGTCCTGCCGCATCAGGTCAAACTCGGCTGGATGATCGCCGCGCGGAAAGGCCTGGTCCTGCATGCCCATCACGCAGATCACCGGAAACGGGATATTCCGCATCGGTTGCATGCCGCAAAACGTAATTCCACCCGAGTAAAGCCGGCCAGGCTGCTGGCTTGTCGACAGCTGCGCTTCCATCCAGTAGCTGACCAGCGCCGGGCTCAGGTCCACGCCGCCCGCGCCGCCGAGGTTGCCGATCGCGTCGCGCAGTGGTTGCAACCTGTCGTCGGGCAGCGCATCGGCAACGAAAAACTCGTCGAGCATTTGATGCAGACGCTGCTGCCAGTTTTCGACGCTGCCGAATTGTGCCAGCCGGTCGCGCCAGTAGACCAGGCGTTCGAACAGGCGCCGGAAACTAGCCATAGCCGACGCGCTGTCCGCATCGACCGCGGTGATCGGCGCAATGCCCCGCCACAGGGGCTGGTCGGCAAACGCGAAACCACTGAAAATGCGCTCCCAGGCCTGCTGCCAGGTATTCTCGTGGGTGCCGGGCAAATCGAGCGCCTGCCGTTGTGCCGCATCGATGCCCCAGTGTACTTGCGCCGCATCGACGAGGTAATGAATTTGTTCGAGCATGTCGGGCTCGATCCCGAAACGATCGCGAATTTCCCTGCATTCGAGAAATGCCATGACCTCGGAACGGGTGAAGCGGAGTCCGGGCAGCTTGAGCAATTGCAGGAATACCCTTGTCAGCGGGTGACCGGCACTGACGCTGATGTCCGAAATATTCCAGGGCAGATTTGGACGGTTACCGCTGTCGTCCTGCTGGAATACCGCCTCGATATAGGGGGCGTAGCGGCTGATTTCGGGCACCATGACCAGAATGTCTTCGCAGGCAAGCGCGTCATGTCGATCCAGCAAATGCAGCAGGTAATCGTGCAAGACCTGGCATTCGCGCATCGGGCTGTGGCAGATATGCAGCGAAATCGAATCGTCGGTCGCATTTTCGAATTGCCGATCGGCGAGACTGAACAGGCTGTTTTGCAGGCAATTCAGCATGCTGTCCGCTTGCGCGACCTGGCTCGCGTCGATTTCGTTGCTGGTCACCGGACCGAGGTCGAGTAAAAGATCCTGCAACGCCTGTCCCTGGCGGCCCCAGGAAGCCAACAGGCTATTCCCGGTATCCATATAAACATCGTGATCCGGTCGCTGCAGCTGCCGTCGCGCCCGGATTTTGTCGCTGACGATGTCGGCCCAGTACTGATCGGTGGGACTATGCTGATACATCGATACCTCGGTTGCGGCGGCCAGCGCGTGGATGAACTCGATATAAACCGGCGCCAGGCACGACACACCGAACAGGCTGACGCGTCCGGGTAGCCGCCTGGCGTCAGCCGGCGCCTGTGCCAGCTGCCCGATCGCCGCGGAGATCACCTGGATACGATGCGGTTGACCTTGCCGGGCGATGATTTGTCGCCACAGCAGCGCCTGCCAGTGGTTTTCCTTGCCGCTCGACCAGGCGCGTATCTGCTCCGGCCGGTAGAGCTGGTAGCGATCGAAGGCCTGCGCGATGCGCGCCGATAATTGCCAGCGTTTTATGCCGCTGGCATCGTCGGCGAGATATTTTTGCAGATCGGCGAATGCCGCCTCTTCGGCGAGTTGCGGCAGCAGGCTGAAAATGCGCCAGCTTAACGATTCGGGCGCATAGGGATCGTCGCGCGGTATATCATCGAGCAGGCTCGCCGCCAGCTGCCAGATCCATTGGCCTGGCAGCGGAAACCGTATATTCGCCGCAACCCCGTGCTGTTGCGCGATACGCATATTGAGCCAGCGCGCCATCGCGTAGGTCGGCACCACGACGACTTCTTCGCTAAAAGGATCGCCTGGTGGTGTCGAAGCCAGTTGCTGCGCCAGCCTGGATTGCAGGGTTTCGACGCGGTTCGAGCTCAGGATGGATAAGGCCATTGCGGACGGTTTTACAGGCAGACAGCGCAATAGTAGTTTAGTTTGGGCTCACTCGATGAGCCTGCAACACGGGGTATGGCTATCGTCATTTAAAATTTCAATTGATTACCCCGGAAGATTTCATAACATTGTAGCCCGATTGAATTATGATTGTCAGATTCCCGATGGCAGAAACAGTACGCGTATTCCATGGCTTCGACTGCCGATAGCAACTCACCACTCGCAAATGGCGATCGTCGTATCGTCGATGGCATCGAGTCCGTTTATTACGACGGCTACTGGATTCGATACTACGCACCCCTCGAAGACACGCTTGCCAATCGCAAGCGCCTGATCGACAGCCTGACACGGCGCGCGTTTCATCATACCGAGGCCGGAATCAACACGCCCGGCAAGAGCCTCGAGCTCGCGCGCGAAGCCTACGAAAGCGAAACCGATTCGGCGCGCAAGCGGGTGAACGCGGCGATGCTGGCAGGCGCGCTGTTCAACCGCGCTACCGATCTGTTCACGTCCATCGTCGATCTGGGCGAACTCGGCGTGCAGGTCAGCCATAGCAACGAATTGATGCGCGAGTGCAGCGACTGCTTCCAGGAAGCGCTGACGCTGGGGAAGCAGGTCAAGCATCACAGCGGCGACGAAGGCATCGACGAGGTCTGGGGCGAGCCGTTCAAGGCGTTCACGATGCCGGTGGCCGACTTTTACCAATCCCGCTTCATCAAGATAGCGCAAAGCATGCGGGACATCGATTCCGTCGCAAGTTGCATGATCGACGTGTTTTGCAACCGCGCGGTGTTCGCCGATATCCACGACCCGATTGTCGATTACGCCGCGGCTGCCCGGCAAACCGCGGAAACCATGAAAAAAGACCCGATCATCTTCCAGGTATGGCCTAATTTCGTCGCGCTCGGGGAAACGATCGATTCGTTCAAGCCGGCACTGCCGGAGGATGCCGACCAGATGCTGCGCATGCGTGTGGCTTACGGTCGCGACCTTATCCAGGAAGGCCGACGCCTGATCAGCTACATCGCCAGCGCGCGGGTGCCGATGCCGAAGAGCAGCAAAGCCTACATGGACAAGTGCCATCGCTACAACAGGGCATTGCTGCCCTGATTCGCTTACCATACCGGCAACTGCGTACCACGTTACCGAAATGGGAAAAATCCCAGGGTGGATGGCAATCCGGCCATTACTACCCGATCAGGTAAACCAGGCCCGCGGTGGCCAGCACGACGCCGGCGAAACTGGTGTAAATCGACAGCGCCGAACGCAGCCATAAGGCGCGCGTCGGTTGCGTGGTGTAAGCAATGTATGAAACCAGCGGCAGCGCGAATACCAGCAGCGCCACGACATCGGGCGGATTCAGCCACAACAGGATCAGGTGCAGCAGCGCAAACGTCACCCCCAGACAGAAGAAGGTAGCGACGAACGACGCGATCGGGTTCAAGCCCGGGCGCTGCGGACAGTCTACTTGAGTACCGGCATCATGAACTCGGCGTCGAGCCCGCTTTCGAGCCAGCGCGAGGTGACGGTCTTGACCTTGGTATAGAAACGCAGTGCCTCCATGCCGTACTGGTTGTGATCGCCGAACGCCGACGACTTCCAGCCGCCAAAGCTGTGGAACGCCAGCGGCACCGGAATCGGCACGTTGATACCGACCATGCCGACCTCGACCTTGTCGGCGAAAGTGCGCGCGGCCGCGCCGTTCTTGGTGAAGATAGAGGTGCCGTTGCCGTAGGGATGGTCGGTGGCGAGAGCGGCGCCTTCCTCGAACGAGCCGACGCGCATGATTTGCAGCACGGGACCGAAGATCTCCTCCTGGTATGACTGCATCCCCGGCCTGACGTCATCGATCAGGGTACCGCCCAGGAAAAATCCATCCTCGTTTCCGGAGCAGACGAAATCACGTCCGTCGACAACCAGGCGCGAACCTTCGTCCTGCGCCATCTGGATGTAGTTCATGACTTTATCGCGATGCTCTCGGGTTACCAGCGGCCCCATTTCGAGACCGGTATCGAGGCTCGGCCCGATACGCAGCGCCTCGACTCTCGGTTTCAGGATATCGATCAGCCTGTCTGCAACCTCGTCGCCGACGCAAACGCCGACGGAAATCGCCATGCAGCGCTCGCCCGCGGATCCGTAGGCCGCACCCATCAGCGCGTTGGCGACGTCTTCGAGATCGGCATCGGGCAGGATCAGCATGTGATTCTTGGCGCCGCCCATGGCCTGGCAGCGTTTACCATGCGCCGTGGCGGTGGCGTAGACGTACTTCGCGATCGGAGTTGAACCGACGAAACTGATGGCCTTGACGCGTTCGTCCTCGAGCAGGGCATCGACCGCTTCCTTGTCGCCGTTGACGACGTTGAAAACCCCGGGAGGCGCGCCTGCTTCGACGAAGAGTTCCGCCAGTCGCAGCGGGCAGGACGGATCTTTTTCCGAGGGTTTCAATATCACGGTGTTACCGGTAATCAGCGCCATGCCGGCCATCCACAGCGGGATCATCGCCGGAAAGTTGAAGGGCGTAATACCGGCGACCACGCCCAGCGGCTTGCGCATCGAGTAGATATCGATGCCGCGCGCAACGTTGTCGGAAAATTCGCCCTTTTGCGCGTGCGGGGCCCCGCAGGCGAACTCGGCGACTTCGATGCCGCGTAAAACGGAACCCATGGCATCCTCGATTACCTTGCCATGCTCGTTCGAAACCAGCGTGGCCAGCTCGTGCTGGTGCTGGTAAAGCAGCTGCACGTAGCGCGCCATGATGCGCGAGCGTTGCAGCACCGAGGTCGCGGCCCATTCGGGAAATGCCTTTTCGGCGACGGCAATCGCGGCTTCGACCTCGGACTTCGACGCCAAAGGCGTTTCGCTGGTCTTGACACCCTTGCTCGG
>Ga0224512_10001618_pt1 | contig 21412 bp, 23 predicted proteins | sample SF_May12_sed_USG_4_FD_169103 | JGI IMG/M metagenome (GOLD analysis project Ga0224512, IMG submission 169103) | Sediment microbial communities from San Francisco Bay, California, United States - SF_May12_sed_USGS_13 | ecosystem: Environmental > Aquatic > Marine > Sediment | place: USA... | reverse complement strand
CGGGATCGGCTGAGAACCCGCCGCTGCGAAAGAGGTGGAAACTGGCGACGCCGAGGCCTTCCGAGCGGCGGTAGTGTTCGCCCGTGCCGGGCTCGGTGAAACGCCACCCGGCCCCGGCCCCGGCATCGAGCAGCACGCTGGTCACCGCCAGGTCGAAACGGATGCGCGCGATTTCCCGAGGGTCCGGCGCGCCGAGGCCGGCGGCCAGTTGGGCCCAGCGGTCGCGCCCGCCGACGGCGAAGTGGCGCCAGCGGCTATGGTAGGGAATCACGAGATCCGGGTAATTCTGCCTGATCGTTGCGACCGTGTAAGCTGCGGCGTCCTCGAGGCGCTCGGGGGCAAGGGCGAAATGCGCCAATTGCCCGGTTTCCGCCGCGGCCAGCACCCGGTTGCAGCGCTCGCGAATCGCCGCGGGCGAACGCAACCAGGCGACTGCCTCCCGCGAGTCGTTCAGATTGGCCAAGCCGCCACCTAATAATCGGTCAGGCCGCGGCCCTTGGTGTCGGCCAGGCCGGCTTGGCCGAGCACCGTTTCCTCGGTAAAATAGCCGGCCGCCTTCTTGGCCTCGATCTCGACCCGGGCGTCCTCCGGAACCAGCCCCGCGGGGATCGGAACGCGCTCGACGATCTCGATGCCCTGACGCACCAGGGGCTCGTGCTTCATGTTGCTCATGGAGACGAAGCGGTCGATCCGGGTGACGCCCAGCCAATGCAGCGCATCGGGCATGAGTTCCTGGAAGCGCACGTCCTGCACGCCGGCGACGCATTCCGTGCGCAGGAAATAGGCGTCGGCGCGGTCGCCGCCCTGCTGGCGCTTGCGGGCGTTGTAGACCAGGAACTTGGTCACCTCGCCGAGCGCCCGGCCTTCCTTGCGGTTGTAGACAATCAAGCCCGCGCCGCCCTGTTGCGCCGTCTCGATGCAGACCTCGATGCCGTGCACCAGATAGGGCCGGCAGGTGCAGATGTCGGAGCCGAAGACGTCCGAGCCGTTGCATTCGTCGTGCACCCGGCAAGCCAGCTTGCGCTGCGGATCGGTGATCGCCGCCAGGTCGCCGAAGCAGTAGATCGTAATGCCGCCGATCGGCGGCAGGAAGACGTGCAGGTCCGAGCGCGTCACCAGCTCCGGGAACATGCCGCCGGTGTGCTCGAACAGGCTGCGCCGCAGGTCCGTCTCGCCGACGCCGCAACGCTTGGCGACGCCGGGCAGATGCCAGACAGGCTCCAGGGCGATCTTGGTGCAGTTGGCCTCGCCGGTTTCCAGCAGCACGCGGCCGTCCGGCTTGAGCCGGCCCTCGCGCAGGGTTTCCTTCATCTCCGGCAGGGTCAAACGCGCCTTGGTGATAGCGATGGTCGGCCGAATGTCCCAGCCGTCCTGGATCCGCTCCTTGAAGACCTCGCCGGTCAGATGTCCGAAGGGGTCGAGCGAGACGATCTTGTCCGGATCGGCCCACTGCGGGTGCGGGCCGATGTGTTCGGCCGGGCCGGTATCAGTCAGATCGGCCTTGTGCAGCGGGCTGAGGCTGCCCGAGGCGATGGCGAGCGCCCGGTAGAGCGCGTAGGCGCCGGCGTGGGCGCCGATCACGTTGCGCCGCCCCGGATCGGTCAAGGTTCCGATCACGGGCCCGCGCGCCTCGGGATGGTCGGCACCCCATTGGATCGGCAGCGGCTTCGGGCCGCTGCCGGGATGCGAGGTCAGTACGATGTGCTTGGGCGGTGCCTTGGTTTCGTTCATTGTGTCCCCAACTCTCCGGATCCTAGGATCCGAAGCAAACAATCAGCTTACGCGACCCGAGACCTGGGCCACAAACTTTGTTTTGACGCCCTCACGTCCTCGGGTTGATGGCCTGGAGAAATCAACTAGCAGTGATCGGTTAAGGTCGGGTTGCCGGCTGGGTTTCACTCGCCCGGCCGCCAGGCCTCGACCCGGCGCTCGGCCTCGGCGACCTCGGCCCGGCTCATCAGCCGGGCAATCTCACGGCGGCGCGTCCCGGGCCAGTCCCGGCCCTGGGCGGCGGCCAGCGAGAGCCAAAGATAGGCCTCGACCAGATTCCGCTCGACCCCGAGGCCCCGGCTGTAGAGCTCGCCCAGATTGAGCTGCGCCACGGCGTCGCCGCGCTCTGCCGCGCGCCGGTACCAACGGGCCGCCGCCGCGGGATCGGCCGCGACGCCGGCCCCTTCGAGGTAGAGCCCGGCAAGCGCCACCTGCGCCTCAAGGTCGCCGGCTTCGGCCAGGGGGCGCCATTCGGCCAGCACGGTCTCGAAATCGCCGGCGTCGTAGGCTTCGAGCCCGGCGCCGAAGTCGGCGGCCGCCGGGCGCAACGCGAACGTAAAGAGGGCGACCGCCGCCAGGAGCCCTCGTCCCGTCACGGCGATCGCCCTCATTTGAGGCATCATGTTCCTCCCGCCGCCGAACCCGCCGGCGGCAGGCACCTCGCTACTTCACGCGATACTCTTCGGGCAGCAGCATCACCGAATCCTGCTCCGGCGTCACCGACTGGTGACAGCCGATGCAGAACTGAACCTTGCCCGAACCCTTGCCCTTGGTCGTCCCGAAGACCGCGCCGTTGGGCATGATCATGGTGTAGCGCCAGTTGTCGCTCTCCTCGTTGAAGCCCGCCGGCATCTTTTCCATGATGAACAACGGTCCGAGGGAGACCTTGCCGTTGGCCTTGACGCCGAAGCTGTCCTTGGCCAGCTGCGCCCCGGCCGGGAAGCTGCCGGAGCGCTCGTAGAGCCCATAGGCCTTCGCCTTCTCGTTGGCGTAGTTCTGCACATAGCGCTCGCCGTGAGTCGCCGAGACATAGGCCCTGGTGCTGTACCGCCGCCAGGATGCATAGCTCTTGGCGATGCCGTCGTCCGACTTGGCGTAGGCCGCTTTCATGGCCGGCAAGAGGCAATCGTAGGCCTTCACAGCTTCGGCCGAGGTCAGCTCGGGAGCGCCGCCGCCCGCGCCGCAAGGATTGCACGGATTGCAGGCCCCGCAAGGATTGCAGGGGTTGGCCGCCGCGCAGGGATTGCACGGGTTACAGGGATTCGCCGCCGCGCAGGGGTTACATGGATTGCAGGCACCCGCCGCGCAGGGATTGCACGGATTGCACGCCGCCGCCGATTGCAGGCGCGGAATAGCGCACTTCAGGCTGGCCGCTCCACCGCCGCCCGCGCCGCAGGGATTGCACGGGTTGCAGGGATTGCAGGCGCCCGCCGCACAGGGATTGCACGGGTTGCACGCCGCCGCCGCACAGGGATTGCAGGGACTGCAAGGATTACACGCCGCCGCCGCACAGGGATTGCATTTGGCCGCCGCACAGGGATTGCAGGCCGCTGCTGCACAAGGATTGCACTTGGCCGCCGCACAGGGGTTACAGCCCGCCGCGTAGGCCGGCTGCAGCGCAGCTTGGCCCAGCGTTGCCACACCGCCCGCGGCGACTCCGGCCATGACGACCATCGGAATCATCGTGGTCGAAAGCAACTTGGTTCTGGTAGAGCTCATAAAATTGCCTCCCGATTGACTAAGAGCGCGTTTGCAGGCCTCTGGTTTTTGATTTGCGATGGCAACATAGACCAGCGGCCGAAAAACGTCCGTTGCAGGTTGAGTCTGCTCACGCGTTTGTGAACGAAGTCCTGTAGGACCGCTCGACCGGCCCCCGCTCCCGTGCACGCGCAAGCCTTCACTGCTCCTCCGGCTGCACCGAGTAGACTCTCACCCGGTACTCTTCAGGCACGAAGAACAAGTGATCGTTTTCGTTCCCTGCCGTTTTGTGGCAGGTGACGCAGAATGCCACCCGGCGATCGCCCTCGCCCTTGGTCATCCCGAATAGGCTGCCGTCGGGCATGACCATGGTGTAGCGCCAGTCGCGCGACTCCGGGCTGAACCCGGGCGGCATCTTTTCCATCATGAATAACGGGCCGAAAAACACATCGCCCCGATTGGTCGCCGCGAAGCTGTCCTTGGCCAGGACCGAGCCGACCGGCATGTCGCCCGCGCCTTCGTAGTTGCCGTAGGCTTTGGCCTTCGTGTTGGCGTAGTTGTTCACGAAACGCTCGCCATGGGTCGCCGAGCGATAGGGCGTCTTGTTGTAGCGCCGCCAAGTGCGGTAGGTGCCGGCTCCCTCGATCTCCGACAGGCGGTAGCTGGAGACCATTTCGTCGAGGATGCGCAGGTAGACGGTGAGCGCCGCGGCATTTGACAGTTCCGCCGGCCGGTCGACCTGAAAATGGCGCTTCGGGCTGATCTCATCCCCGGCTCCCTGGGTTTCCTGGGCCCGGACCGGGCTTGCCAGCTGGACGCCCGAACCGGGGAAGATTCCTTGGCTTCCCAAGGCCAGCACCGCGGCAAGTGCAACAACGAAGACCCGGCCTCGCCCGCGGGCTCGCATGTTCAAAGCTCCCCATTCTCGGTCTCCTGCCGTGGAGGGCCGCGGTCTCGGCGGGGTCCCCTCCGGCGAAAAACCATTGGACGCCTGAGCAAATATGCCCCCTGTGCGCCATCCTCGGGCATCACTTGCGATCACAAGCGGTTGAAAACGACAGCGAGCTATTCGGAGAACTGCTTGAGGTAAGCGATCACGTCGGCCCGGTCTTCGGCTTTCTTGAGCCCGGGAAAGGCCATCTTGGTACCCTTCACCACGCTTCGCGGCGTCTCCAGGTAGACTTCCAGGGTATCCTCGCCCCAGACTATGCCCGAGCCACCATAGGCCGCCATGGCCTTGGAATAGCCGTAGCCCTCGGCGGTGCCGGCGGTGCGGCCGATGCCGCCGTGCAGGCTGGGACCGATCTTCTTCTTGCCCGGCTCGACGCTGTGACAGGCCGCGCATTTCTTGAATATCTTTTCGCCTTTGTTCGGGTCCCCCGCGGCCTGGGCCGGCGCCGCGATACCGACGGTCAAGCTGGTGAGAAGCAGCAAGGCGGTTGCGCGTATCTGCATGGTTTGTCTTATCCCTGCTTGATGTACCCAGGCCGGCGCCAAGGAACCCGATCGCGGCGCGCTTTCTTCCCGATGCTCTGGTCCGCTCCTGGCCGGCAATCCTCCCGCTAAATGCGAGTGAACAGGGGCAGGCTCAATACACGATCGAACACGAAACCGAGAGCCCGGCGCCTCCGGCATGCGCTCCCCCGCCGCATGGTTCGTTTTTTTGGTCGAAAAGGCTTGAATTCGGCTGAAAATCCGATATTTAGCAATCTATACCATTTTGGTACGGTTTGGAGATAACAAATGTTTCGCCTCAACCGCCTGACCGACTACGCGGTCGTGGTCATGGCCCAGATGGCTCAGCGCCGCGACTTGGTGCGCACGGCGCCGCGCATCGCCGAGGAAACCGGCGTGCCGCTGCCCACCGTGGCCAAGATCCTGAATGCCCTGACCCGCGGCAGTCTGGTGGCCTCGCAACGCGGCGCCGCGGGCGGCTATACACTCAGCCGCCCGGCCGAGCAGATCACGGTCGCGGAGATCATCCAGGCGCTCGAAGGGCCGATCGCACTGACTGCCTGCGTGGACGGCGCTCCGGGCCAGTGCGAGGTGGAATCGCTCTGCCCCATGCGCGGCAACTGGGACAAGGTCAACAAGGCGATCCGGGGGGCGCTCGGCGAGGTGACGCTGGCCGACATGTCGCTCAGCTTCCTGACCTTCGGCGACCTGCCGGTGCCTCAAAGGTCGGGCGATCGAAAGGCAGGTTAGGCGCGCTTTCAACAGGTTAAGAAAAACAGATCGAGCAATACATAAGGGAGAGGACGGCCATGGCGGCCACGGTCGAAACGGTTCAACAGGTGCGCGGCCTCACGGAGCAGAGGTACAAGTACGGCTTCGTGACGGATATCGAGATGGAGACCGCCCCCAAGGGACTGTCCGAAGACATCGTCCGCTTCATCTCGGCCAAGAAGGACGACCCCGAGTGGCTGCTCGAGTGGCGCCTCAAGGCCTATCGCCACTGGCTCGGGATGCCCGAGCCCGGCTGGGCTAAGGTCGACTTCCCGCCGCTCGACTATCAGGACGCGTACTACTACGCCGCGCCCAAGAGCGCCGAAAAGCCCAAGAGCCTGGACGAGGTCGACCCGGAGCTGCTGCGCACCTACGAGAAGCTCGGCATCCCGCTCAAGGAGCAGGAGATGCTGGCCGGCGTGGCGGTCGACGCGGTCTTCGACAGCGTCTCCGTGGCGACCACCTTCAAGCACAAGTTGGAAGAGGTCGGGGTCATCTTCTGCTCGATCTCCGACGCGGTGCGGAACCATCCGGACCTGGTGCGCAAGTACATGGGCAGCGTGGTGCCCTATTCCGACAACAAGCACGCGACGCTCAACTCGGCGGTCTTCACCGACGGCTCCTTCGTCTACGTGCCGCCCGGCGTGCGCTGCCCCATGGAGCTTTCGACCTACTTCCGCATCAACGCCGAGAACACCGGCCAGTTCGAGCGCACCCTGATCATCGCCGACGAGGGCTCCTACGTCAGCTACCTCGAGGGCTGCACCGCGCCCATGCGCGACGAGAACCAGCTGCACGCCGCCGTGGTCGAGCTGATCGCCCTGGACGACGCCCAGATCAAGTACTCCACGGTGCAAAACTGGTACCCGGGCGACGAGAACGGCGTCGGCGGCATCTACAATTTCGTGACCAAGCGCGGCGCCTGCCGCGGCCGCAACTCGAAGATCTCCTGGACCCAGGTCGAGACCGGCTCGGCGATCACTTGGAAGTATCCGAGCTGCATTCTGCAGGGCGACAATTCGGTCGGCGAGTTCTACTCCATCGCCATCACCAACAACCGCCAGCAGGCCGACACCGGCACCAAGATGATCCACCTCGGCCGTAACACCCGCTCGCGGATCATCGCCAAGGGCATCTCCGCCGGACGCTCGCAGAGCACCTACCGGGGCCTGGTGAAGATGTCGCCCAAGGCCGTAGACGCGCGCAACCACACCCAGTGCGATTCCTTGCTGATCGGCGACAAGTGCAGCGCCCACACCGTGCCCTACATCGAGAGCAAATGCCGCAGCGCCCAGGTCGAGCACGAGGCGACCACCTCCAAGATCAGCGAGGACCAGCTGTTCTACTGCCGCCAGCGCGGCATTTCGGAGGAGGACGCGGTCGCATTGGTGGTAAACGGCTTCTGCCGCGAGGTGCTGCAGCAGCTGCCCATGGAGTTCGCCGTCGAGGCCCAGAAGCTGGTCGGCATCAGCCTCGAAGGCAGCGTCGGCTAATCGTTCGCTACTAAGCGTGAAGAGGAAAGGGAAAAGAGGGGCGGATGCTCGATATCAAGAACCTGCACGTGACGGTCGACGGCAAGGAGATCCTCAAGGGCATCGATTTGCAGATCGCGCCGGGCGAGGTGCACGCGGTCATGGGGCCGAACGGCTCCGGCAAGTCGACCCTGGCCTATGTACTGAGCGGCCGCGAGGGCTACGTGGTCACCGAGGGCCAAGTGCTCTATCAGGGCCGCGACCTGCTGGGGCTGGAAACCGAGGAGCGCGCGGCCGAGGGCATCTTCCTGGCCTTCCAGTACCCTGTGGAGATCCCCGGGGTCGCCAACACCACCTTCCTCAAGGAAGCGCTCAACGCCGTGCGCCGCCACCGCGGCGAGGACGAGCTCGACGCCATGCAGTTCCTCAAGCTGATGCGCGCCAAGGTAAAGCAGCTCGGCATCTCCGACGAATTGCTGAAACGGTCCGTCAACGTCGGCTTCTCGGGCGGCGAGAAGAAGCGCAACGAGATGCTTCAGATGGCGGTCCTGGAGCCCAGGCTCGCCGTGCTCGACGAGACCGACAGCGGGCTCGACATCGACGCGCTGAAGACCGTGGCCGACGGGGTCAACGCCCTGCGCGGGTCGGAGCGCGCCTTGCTGATCATCACCCACTACCAGCGTCTGCTGAGCTACATCGTGCCCGACAAGGTGCACGTGCTCGCGCACGGCCGCATCGTGCGCTCCGGCGGCAAGGAGCTGGCCCTGGAGCTCGAGGAAAAGGGCTACAGCGAGTTCGCACCGGAGGCGGCATGACGGCAGCCCCGGCACAGCGCTTCGTCGAGCAGTTCAGGGCGCGCAAGGCGGCCCTGCCGGGCGCCGCCCTGCCCTGGCTCGCCGAGCGGCGCGAGGCGGGCATCGGGCGCTTTGCCGAGCTCGGCCTGCCGACGCCGCGCGTGGAATCCTGGAAGTACACCAGCCTGCGCCCGCTGGAGAAGCTCGCCTTCGCCACGCCCAACGGCGAGGCGGTCAGCGTCGACCGCCTGCCCTCGCTGCTGCCGGCCGGCGCGGGCGAACACCGCCTGGTCTTCGTCAACGGCCACTTCCGCGCCGACCTTTCGGCGCTCGGCAATCTTCCCGACGGCGCCAGGCTGGGCAGCCTGGCCGCGCTCCTGGAGAGCGACCCGGAGTTCCTCGCCGAGAACCTCGGCCGGCTCGGCGACGCCTGCGAGCAGCCGCTCCTGGCGCTCAACGCCGCTCTCATGGACGATGGACTGGTGCTCCACCTCGGGCGCGGCGTCGATTGGACCACGCCGATCGAGGTGATCCACATCGCCGCGGCGGTGGAGCGGCCTCTGGCTTACCATCCGCGCAACCTGATCCTGCTCGAGCCGGGCAGCCATGCGGTGTTGATCGAGCATCACGTGAGCCTCGGCGTCGGCGTCAGCTTCGCCAACACCGCCAGCGAAGTGGTGCTGGGCGAAGGCGCCGTGCTGCATCACTACAAGATGCAGGCGGAGGGCCCCGAGGCCTTCCACTTCGCCACGCTGCACGGCGAGATCGGCCGCAACGCGCACTACGACGCCTTCGGCATGTCATTGGGGGCGCGGCTCAGCCGCAACGAGATTTCACTGCGCCTGGCCGGCGAGGGTGCCGGTTGCCACCTGAACGGCGCCTACATGATCCGCGGCCAGCAGCACTGCGACAACACGACGGTGATCGAGCACCTGGTGCCCAACACTTCGTGCCGCGAGGTCTTCAAGGGTGTGCTCGACGACCAGTCCCGCGCCGTATTCCAGGGCCGCATCGTGGTGCGCCCCGGCGCTCAGAAGTCCGACGGCCACCAGCTCAGCAAGGCCATGCTGCTGTCCGAGCGGGCCGAGATCGATGCCAAGCCGGAGCTCGAGATCTACGCCGACGACGTCAAGTGCAGCCACGGCGCCACCGCCGGCGACCTGGACCACAACGCGCTCTTCTATCTCCGCTCGCGCGGCCTGCCCGAGAGGCGCGCGCGCAACCTCCTGGTCGAGGCCTTCCTGAGCGAGGCCGTCGAGGCCATCTCGGCCGAGGACCTCTGCCCGGCCTTCCTCGCCAGCATCGCCGACTGGCTCAGCACCCGGCACGCGGGAGACCGGTCATGAGCGAAATTGCCGACGCCATGACGTTTCGCCCCGGCGGGGAGTCCAAGCCCCCCTACGACGTCGAGCGGCTGCGCGCGGACTTCCCGATCCTGAGCCGCGAGGTCTATGGCCGGCCGCTCGTGTTTCTCGACAACGCTGCCAGCGCGCAGAAGCCGCGCCAGGTGATCGAGGCCATGGACGAGGTCCTGGCCGAGGGCTACGCCAACGTGCACCGCGGCGCCCATTACCTCAGCCAGACCCTGACCGATCGCTTCGAGGGCGTGCGCGCGACCGTGGCACGTTTCATAAACGCGGCTTCGGACCAGGAGATCGTCTTCGCCAAGAACGCGACCGAGGCGATCAACCTGGTCGCTCAGAGCTTCGGCAACCGGCTCGCCGAGGGCGACGAGATCATCGTCTCCGAGATGGAGCACCACGCCAATATCGTGCCCTGGCAGCTGCTGCGCGACCGCACCGGCATCGTCCTCCGCGTTGTGCCGATCACCGACGACGGCGCCCTGCGCCTTGACGCCTTGCAGGAGCTGCTCGGCCCCAGGACCAGGCTGGTCGCCATCACCCATGCCTCCAACGTGCTGGGCACGGTGACGCCGGTCGCCGAGATCGCGCGCCTCTCCCACGCCCAGGGCGTTCCCCTGCTGGTCGACGGCTCCCAGGCGGTGGTGCACGGCAAGGTCGACGTTCGGGCCCTGGACGCCGACTTCTATGTCTTCACCGGTCACAAGCTCTACGGCCCGACCGGCGTCGGCGTGCTTTACGGCAAGAAGGACCTGCTCGACACCCTGCCGCCCTTCTTGGGCGGCGGCGACATGATCCGCTCGGTCGCCTTCGACAAGACCACCTACGCGCCGCCGCCCCACCGCTTCGAGGCCGGCACGCCGCCGATCGTCGAGGTGATCGGCCTGGAGGCCGCGATCGACTATGTCGAGGGGATCGGCCTGGAGCGCATCGCCGAGCACGAACACGGCCTGCTGCAGCGGGCGACCCAGAAGCTCTCGGCCATCGAGGGGTTGAAGATCTACGGCACCCAGCCCGGCAAGTGCAGCATTCTCTCCTTCACCATGGCCGAGGCCCATGCCCACGACATCGGCACCATCGTCGACCGGGCCGGTGTCGCGCTGCGCGCCGGGCACCACTGCGCCATGCCGCTGATGGAGCGGCTCGGCGTGCCGGCGACCACCCGCGCCTCCTTCGGCCTCTACAACACCCCGGACGAGGTCGACGCCTTGGCCGACGCCCTCGAGGGCGTCAAGGAGATCTTCGGCTGATGTTCCACGAACTCAGGGAGCTCTACCAGGAGGTCATTCTGGACCACGGCCGCAATCCGCGGAACCTGCGCCACCCGGACAACGCAAACTGCGTCGCCTTGGGCAACAATCCCCTCTGCGGCGACGTGCTGACCGTCTACCTCTCGGTCGACGAGAACGAGGTCATTCAGGATGCCGCCTTTCTCGGCAAAGGTTGCGCTATTTCAATGGCCTCCGCGTCGATGATGACAGAGATCCTCAAGGGCAAGACGGCGCGCGAGGCCGAACGCATCTTTGGCTCCTTTCACCGCATGTGCACCGAGGACGGCTTCGATCACGCGGCCGAGGACGGAGCGGACCCCGAAGCCCTGGAGCGCCTCGAGGTGCTCTCCGGGGTGCGCGAGTTTCCCATGCGGGTCAAGTGCGCGACCCTGGCTTGGCATACCATGAACGCCGCCATGAGCGGCGCCGATGAAGTCACCACCGAGTAGTCGGGAAGCGAACCATGGATCGACCCTTTGGCGAATTCACGCCCGGCCCGCCGTCCGGCGAGGAGTTCCGCGCCAGCGCCGGCGAACCGCTGCCGCCGGGCACGGCTGTGGCCTCCGAGGCCGAGGTGGTCGAGGCCCTGCACCGGGTCTACGATCCCGAGATACCGGTCGACATCTACGAGCTCGGCCTGATCTACGAGCTCGAAATCAAGCCCGGCGGCGACATCGCCATCCTCATGTCCCTGACCGCCCCGGGCTGTCCGGTGGCCGGCGAGATGCCGGGCCAGGTCGCCGAGACCGTGGCCCTGGTCGAAGGCGTCGGCCGGGTCGAGGTCAAGCTGGTCTGGGACCCGCCCTGGACCCCGGAGCGCATGTCCGAGGACGCCAGGCTCGCATTGGGCATGATCTGACACTATGTTTCTTTAACCGGCTTTGGAGTAAGATCGAGACCATGGTTGCGCCGATGATCACCCTGACCGAGGCCGCCGCCGAGCGGGTCAAGCGCCTGATCGCCAAGAGCGAGACGCCGGTGCTGGGCCTGCGCGTGGGCGTGAAGTCGCGCGGCTGCTCGGGCCTCAGATACTTCGTGGAGTACGCCGAGGACCGGAAGAAGTTCGAGGACGTGGTCGAGGACAAGGGGGTCCGGATCTTCATCGACCCGACCGCCGTCATGTTCCTAATCGGCTCCGAGATGGACTACGTGGAAGAGCGGTTTCAGACCGGCTTCGTATTCAAGAACCCGAACGAAAAGGCCCGTTGCGGCTGCGGCGAAAGCTTCCACGTCTGATCCGGTTTGGCCTTCCTTGCGCAAGATTGTGGTCCTACTGACGGGGATCCTCGCCATGCTGCCCGGCGCGGCCTCAGCCACCCAACCGCAGAACTTCTGGGTCTGGTTTCAGGAGAACCGGGGCTTCCTGGAGAGCTACGCCACGAACACCCAGGCCGTGACCCGCGCGCTCGGCGGCCGGCTGCAGAACGTCGACCGGGGCCTGACCTACGAACTTGGCCAGGCGGCCGACGGGGTCTACGAGTTCATCGTCAGCGCCAACGGCATCCGGGACGTCTTCCCCGAGGTGATCCGGCTGGTCAGGGCGGCCCCTAAGATCGAGGGCTGGCGCATCGTCGCCTTCCGCCCGCGGCGGCCCGACGCCTTGACATCCAGGCTCGACTACGCCGGCATGTCGATGTCCGGCGAGGACATCTGGTACAGGTTGGAAGACGGCGGCGGCGCGTTCAACCTGAGCGTCCATATCAGGGGCCTGGACCCTGCGAACGAAAAGACCGCGGTCGGTGCTGCCTTCCTCATGCTGGACTTGGCGCTCGGCGAGTACGACGTCGCGACCAAGCTACGCTCCATCGACTTCGCGCCGCTGCCGCCGGACCCGGCGGCACTGGGGCTCAAGCCGTTGAACGACCTGCCGCGCGAGGTGGACGCGCGCTTTCCCGCAAGCGAAAACTGAAACACCATTCTTGTCGCCGGCTCGCACCGGTTCGAAGTGCGAGCCCGCCCAATGTGTGATGCACGTCAATGACCAAAAACGCTACACTCGCTATTCGTGATTTACACTGAAAATTCGAATGGAGCACTCCAATGCGTAGATCAGCTGGTATTTCCCTTGCTGCCACGCTCCTCGCCGGCGCGGCCCTGCTGCCCGCAAACGTCTCGGCCGATGAGGCAGGTGTAAAGGCGGGTGTTCTTCGGTGCGACGTGGGTTCCGGGGTCGGCTTCATCTTCGGCTCGAGCAAGGACGTCGAGTGCATCTACTCCCCGGGCGGCGACAAGGCCACGGAGAAGTATGTCGGCGAGATCAAGAAGTATGGCGTCGACATCGGCTACTCCAAGAGCGGCGTCATGGTCTGGGCGGTGCTCGCGCCCAGCACGGACGTCAAGGCGGGCGCCCTGGCCGGCACCTACGCCGGCGCGACGGCCGAGGCTGCGGCGGGTGCGGGCGCTGGCGCCAACGTGCTGCTTGGCGGCGGCAACTCGATCTCGCTTCAGCCGCTCAGCATCAGCGGCATCGAGGGCGTCAACGTTGCGGCCGGTCTTGGCGTACTGGACCTCAAGGCGGCCGAATAGGACCAAACGGTCAAGGCGGTCGTGGGGTGCCTCGCCAGAGCGCTGCAGCACCAAGATGTTGTCGCTGCTCAGGGACGAGAGCGACGCGGCGGGGACACCCACAACACCGCCTTGGCCGCCTATATCTTTCCGGTCGCCTCGGTGGAGAACTGCGCCGGGGCCCATAGGACCTACGAGAGGGAGTATTTCGCTCTGCGCAAGCGCCTGGAGGCCCTCGATATCGAGCCGGACGCCTTCTCGGCCGTCCCACCCGGCCTCAATCCATGTCGAAGACCTGGATGTAACGCTCCCAGATAATGCGCTCGTAGCGCAGGGCGTATTCCTCGGCGTAGGGTTCGCCGCGCGAGCACTCGAATTTGGAGCGGGTGCTGATGCGGTCGTGGTGGTGGCCGAGTTCGTGCATCAGGATGTTGAGCAGCTGGAAGGCCCGCGCCTGGTTCTCGGTGAACTTGCAGAGCACCCTTTCGCCACGCCGCTGGAACTCGACTCCAAGGCGTCTAAATACACCCTCATTCTCCTCGAAGTAGTGAATCGGATGGCGCCGCCAGAGATCACGTTCCCAGGCGCAGATGCCCACCACGCCCTCCGTGTACCAACCCTCGAGGCCGTTTTCGCCCCGGGCCAGCACGATGGCGTCGAGCCCCTCCGCGAGCTCGTTCCAGTTGGGCATCAACTCGATGAACCTGAGCATGTCCTGCTTGCGCAGCAGGTGCCGATAGCCCCGGCCAGGCCGCTCCTTGTCCACCACGGGATAGGGTTGCTCTGTGTTCCAATAGCTTGGTGTCGGTTCGACCCGGTCCCTGCTTTGAGCCATCCCCCCGATGATCTTGCGCGATCTTTTCTTGTGGAACCTCGACATCCCCTTAACCTTTTTTGTTAACTTTTGCCGTTAAGTCCCTTCGTTAATGGCTATTCCTTAGGTCTTTCTACTATAACACTTTTTCGGCGGAATGATGAGTCAAAAGCACCTCTCCGGGCCTCGAATTTGTTAATGAATTGAACGTTTCTCAAGGTCTTGTGGCGCGATCTTCAGTTCCCGCAATATCGTCCCGGACCGCCGAAATCGGCACGGCGCGACGCCGTGGTTTTCCGAGTGGGCAAGCTTCCTGGAAGCGGCAACTCCGGTGCGCCGCGGGGCCGCGCCGGTCAGATGGCGGTGATCGCCCCCGTGGCCTGTTCGCGGCGCAGGCGCACGATGCGACGGTCGTCGCGCGGCGCGCGGCCGAACAGGCCCCGGTACGCGCGCGAGAAGTAGGGCGCCGAAACGAAGCCGCAGGCCATGGCGATTTCCATCACGCTCATGTCGGTCTGCTCCAACAGGTGGCGCGCCCGGCGCAGCCGCAGCTTGAGGTAATAGCCGGTCGGCGTCTCGTCCAGATAACTCCGGAACAGCCGCTCGAGCTGGCGCCGCGAGATGCGGCCGATCTCGGCCAGGCGGTCGAGCGGCAGCGGCTCCTCGACCGAGTGCTCCATGGCCTCCAGTATCATGATCAGCTTGGGATGGCGTACGCCCAGCCTGAGGTCGAGGGCCATGCGCTGGTGGTCGCCCGGGCTGCGGATACGGTCATGCAGCAGCTGCTCGGAGACCGCGATGGCCAGGTCCTGGCCGTGGCGGCGGGAGATCATGTTGAGCATCATGTCGAGCGAGGCCGTGCCGCCGGAGCAGGTGAAGCGCTTGCCGTCGATCTCGAACAGCTCGTCGCTGACCTCGATATCCGGAAAGGCCTCCCGGAAAGAGGGCAGGTGCTCCCAATGCAGGGTCACCCGACAGCCGTTCAGCAGCCCGGCGCGGGCCAGGATCTGCGGCGCCGTGTCGATCGCGCCCAGCTCGGCGCCCTGGCGGTCCAGGCGGCGCAGCCAGGACAGCAGCGGCTTGGTGACATAGCGCTCGGGATCGAAGCTGGCGCAGACGATCACCGCCGGAAAGTGCTCGACCTTGGCAATCGGCGCGTCGGCCACCACGGTCATGCCGTTGGAGGCCGCCACCGGCTCTCCGTCGCAGGAAAAGATATGCCAGCTGTAGAGGTGCTGGCCGCTCAGGCGGTTGGCCACGCGTAGTGGCTCGACGGCCGAAAAGAAGGCCATCATGGAGAACTCGGGAACCAGCAGGAAGCCGATCCGTTCCGGCGTCTCGCGGCTCGAACCGCTGAACATGCCCCGCCCTTTCCTTCGCCCGCTTCCGCCCGTCGCACCAGACGTTATGCCGCTTCTCGAAACCTTGTCGAGCGGCAAAATCCCTATTCTACGTTGCCAGCAGCCGGCGCACCGCGGCGCAGAGGCGCCCGAAGGCTTGGCCGGCCTGGGCGCTGACGAAGCGCGCTCTCAGCGCGCCGTGCACCAGCCCAGGGGCGACCTCCAGCTCGACCGGCACGCCGTCGGCCTCGAGCCGCGCGGCGTAGGTCTCGGCGTCGGCGCGCAGCGGGTCGTACTCCACCGCCTGCACGAAGGCCGGCGGCAGGTCCTCGAAGTCCCCGGCCAGCAGCGGCGCGGCATAGGGCTCAGTGGTCCGCCCGCTCGGCCCCAGGTAGGCCTTGGCGTAGTAGTCCATCTCGTCCTCGACCAGCAGCGGCGCGTCGCCCGACGGGGGGCGGCCGGCCGCGGTCATGCCGAGCCCCAGCTCCGGATAGATCAGGATCTGGGCCTTGATCGCCGGCCCGCCCCGGTCGCGCGACCTGAGGCAAAGCGCCGCCGCGAGGTTGCCGCCCGCCGAATCTCCGCCGATCCCGAGCCGTGCCGGGTCGATGCCGAAGTCCCCGGCCCGGGCGGCCAGGTGGTCGAGCACCGCGCCGCAGTCCTCGACCTGCGCCGGGAAGCGGTGCTCCGGCGCCAGGCGGTAGTCGGCCGAGACCACCGTCAGCCCCGCCGCCGCCGCGATCTCGGCGCAGATCGAGTCGTGGCTTTCCAGGTCGCCGAGGATCCAGCCGCCGCCGTGCATGTAGAGCAGACAGGGCTGCGGGCTCGGCGCCGCCTCGGGCCGGTAGATCCTGACCGGCACCTTGTGGTCGTCCGCCGCTACGCTACGGTCCTCGACCGCGAGCCCCGGCGGGTGCGGTCGATCGAAGGCGCGGCAGAGCGCCCGATACATCTCGCGCTGCGCCTCCAGGGAATGGTCCCGGTAGTCGGGCGGGAAGAATTCTTCCGACCTTGCGATGAAGGTTTCCATCCCGGCATCGAACTTCATCGGCCCCCTCCTCTGAGATTCCAGGATTGGAACTTGGCCGCCGAGGATGCTAGCACGGGAGGCGCGGGCGGAAGACCCGCTTCGAACGCCAAGACCGGCCGGAGGCCCAGTCCGAACCATGAAGACCTACGACGCGGCGGTGGTCGGCGGCGGCTTGGTCGGCGCGGCGCTCGCCTACGGGCTGGCCCGCCGCGGCCTTTCGACCGCCGTGGTCGACGAGGGCGACGTGGCCTACCGCGCCTCGCGCGGCAACTTCGGCCTCGTCTGGGTCCAGGGCAAGGGCCTGGACTTCACGCCCTACGCCGATTGGACCCGGGCCTCCGCCGAGGCCTGGGCCGGCTTCGCGCGCGAGCTGCTGGAGCTGACCGGCGTCGACGTGGCCCATCGCCAGCCGGGCGGCCTGGAGATCTGCGTCACGGAAAAGGACTACGCCGAACGCGCCGACGAGCTCGCCCGCCTGGCGGAGCAGACCGAGGGTCGCTTCGAGTACGAGATGCTCGACGCCCGGGCCCTGGCCGAGCTGGTCTCCGGCGCCTCCGAGGCCCTGGCCGGGGCCGCCTTCTGCCCCCACGACGGCCACGCCAACCCGCTTTCCCTGCTGCGCGCCCTGCACCAGGGTCTGGCGCTTTCCGGCGGCACTTATTTGCCCGAGGGGCCGGTCACGGAGGTCCGCTCCGAGGGCGCTAGCTTCGCCCTTGTGACCCGAGGCGGAGTGATCTCGGCCGGACGGGTGGTCCTGGCGGCCGGGCTCGGCAGCACCGCCCTCGCCCCGGCCCTCGGCCTCGCGGCGCCGCTCCGGCCCAACCGGGGCCAGATCCTGGTCACCGAGCGGGTCGCGCCCTTCCTGAACTTTCCGACCCTCGACCTGCGCCAGACCGCCGAAGGGTCCCTGCAGCTCGGCGGCACCCACGAGGACGTCGACTACGACGACGGCGCCACCGGCGCGGCCATGACCGCCATCGCCAAGCGCGCGGTGACCGCCTTTCCCTTCCTTCGCTCGGTGCGCGTGGTGCGCGGCTGGGGCGCGCTCAGGATCATGACCCCGGACGGCGCGCCGATCTATGACGTCTCGGAACGCCATCCGGGGGCCTACCTCGCCGCCTGCCACAGCGGCGTGACCCTGGCCGCGGTCCACGCCGAACGCCTGGCGGCCTGGATCGCCGGCGCGGACCCCCTGCCCGAGGTGCGGCCCTTCTCCGCGAGGCGGTTCCATGTTCAAGCCGCTGCCTGACCGCCGCGACAGGACCGTGACGGTGACCATCGAGGGCCGCTCGGTCACGGTCCCGGAGGGCCAGACCGTCGCCGCCGCGGTCCTGGCCGCGGACCTGGACTCCTGCCGCACCACCGCCGTCTCGGGCAGCCCCCGGGCGCCCTACTGCATGATGGGCCTCTGCTTCGACTGCCTGATGGAGGTCGACGGCGTGCCCAACACCCAGGCCTGCCTCACCGAGGTGCGCGACGGCATGACGATCCGCCGCCAGCAGGGCGCGCGCAAGGTGACGCCATGACGAAGAGCTACGACCTCGCCGTCCTCGGCGCCGGGCCGGCCGGCCTGGCCGCGGCCACCGAGGCCGCCGCGCTCGGCTGCGCCACCGTGGTGATCGACGAGCAACCCGGCCCCGGCGGCCAGATCTATCGCGCCCTCGGCCGCTCGCCGCTGGCCGATCCGGCGCTGCTCGGGCCCGACTATCTCCGGGGCCAAGACCTGCTGAAGAACTTTCGGGAACAGACCGTCGAGAGCCTCCATCGGGCCACGGTCTGGCAGGTGACGCGCGAGCGCGAGATCGGCCTGACCCAGGCCGGCCGCGCCCGCTTCCTGCGCGCCCGGCGCATCGTGCTCGCGACCGGCGCCCAGGAGCGCCCCTGCCCGGTCCCCGGCTGGACCCTGCCCGGCGTCATGGGCGCGGGCGCGGGCCAGATCCTGATGAAGGCCGGCGCCCTGATGCCCGCCGGAAAGGTCGTCCTGGCCGGCGGCGGGCCGCTGCTCTTGTTGCTCGCCTGGCAGTACCTCCGCGCCGGCCTGGCGCCCGCGGCGTTGCTCGAGACCGTCGCCCCGCGCGCCTATGCCGCCGCCCTGCCGCACCTGCCGCGCGCCCTCGGCGCCCCCGGCCAGCTCCTGAAGGGCCTCGGGCTGCTGCGCGCGCTGCGCCGGGCCGGCGTGCCGATGATGGGCGGCGTCACCGCCCTCCGCGCCCTGGGCAGCGATCTGGTCACCGGGGTCGCCTACCGCCGCCGCGGCGCCTGGCACGAACTCGCCTGCGATCACCTGCTGCTGCACCAGGGGGTCGTGCCCAACGTTCAGATCACCCGGGCCCTGGGCTGCGCCCACGACTGGGACGAGGCCCAGCTCTGCTGGCGGCCGCGGCTCGATGCCTGGGGCAACAGCGACGCCGAGGGCATCGCCGTGGCCGGCGACGGCGGCGGCATCGTCGGCGCCGAGGCCTCGGCGGCCATGGGCGCGCTCGCCGGTCTCGAGGCGGCCCACCGCCTCGGCCGCCTGTCCGAAGGCGAGCGCGACCGGCGCGCCCGGCCCCCGCGCGCCGCGCTCGCCCGCCACAGGCGCATCCGGCCCTTCCTCGACGCCCTCTACCGCCCGCCTGCCGCCTTCCGGCGGCCGCCCGACGACGACACCATCGTCTGCCGCTGCGAGGAGGTGACGGCGGGCGAAGTCCGACGCATGGCCGCGCTCGGCTGCACCGGCCCCAACCAGACCAAGGCCTTCACCCGCTGCGGCATGGGCCCCTGCCAGGGCCGGCTCTGCGGCCTCACGGTGACCGAGCTGATCGCCGAGGCGCGCGGTCTCCCCGTGGCCGAGGTCGGCGCCTACCGCATCCGCCCCCCGATCAAGCCGGTCACCCTCGGCGAACTGGCCGAAGCCGATCTTGGCGAGGGCTGAGCGGGCGAAGAAGCGTCGGCGCGCTCCCTATTTCCGCCTGATGCCGATCGACCGGCCCACTTCCTTCGGCCGGGGCAGGTCCTTCTGCCTGGCGAAGATCTCGTCCAGCTTGGCCTTGACCTGGGGGTCGAAGGGCGCCGCCTTGGGTCCCGCCGTGTCCACGTTGAGCAGCATCATCTCGCCGGTCGCCAGGGGCGCGCCGGTCTCGCCGTGGTACATGACCTGGAACAGGTGGAAGCGCTTGTCGTCCAGGTCGATCAACTGCGCCGTGACCTCGACCGGGTCCCAGCGGCCCACCTCCTGCTGATAGGTGATGTGGGTCTCGACGGTATAGATCGAGTGCCCGGTGCGCTTGCGCCCTTCCTCGCCGATGCCGATCAGCTCCATGAACTCGTCGGTCGCCTGGCTGAACACGAGCAGGTAGAAGGTCTCGTTCATGTGGCCGTTGTAGTCCAGCCACTCGGGCCGGACCTTGTCGCGGTGCAGGCGCAGCAGGCCGTCGTCTTCGCTCACGCTCCCGATCTCCCCGTATGGCCAAGCAGAAGATATCTCACCCTAGGACGCCGCGGGACCGCCGGACAAGGCCGGCCGTGAAACACGGCTAGCGCCCCTCGACCACCACGTGGCGCGGCCGGCCGCTGCGCGCGAACTCGGCCACGTTCTCCACCGAGGTACGGCGCAGCTCCTGGTCGGCCTCGACGGAGTAGAAGGCCGCGTGCGGCGACAGCAGCAGCTTCTCGTGCTTCAGCAGCGGGTCGTCCGGCGCCGGCGGCTCCTGCGGCAGGACGTCCAGCCCCGCGCCCGCCAGCCGGCCCTCGTCCAGGGCCGCCAGCAGCGCCGACCTGTCGAGCACCGCGCCGCGCGCGACGTTGACCAGGACGCCGCCCGGCTTCATGGCGGCCAGCAGCTCCGCCCCGACCAGGCCCGTGTTCTCCGCGGTCAGCGGCACATGGAGCGAGACCACGTCGCTGGCGGCGAAGAGGCCCGGCAGGTCGGCCTGCCGCTCCACGAAGTCAGGCCAGGCCTCCTCGGGCAGGTAGGCGTCGAAGGCGACGACCCGGCCGAAGAAGGGCCGCGCCCGCTCGGCCACGAGCCGCCCGATCCGGCCGAGGCCGAGGATGCCGTAGGTCAGGGTGCCCGGCCGGCGCAGCGCCCCCGCCGCCTCGTGGTCCCACACGCCGGCCCGCACCAGGCGGTCGAAGGCCGGCAATCCGCGCAGCAAGGCCAGGGCCATGGCCAGGGTGTGCGCGGCCACCTCGGTGATGTTGCCGAAGGGCGCGTTGGCGACCCAGACGCCGCACCGCCGCGCCGCCTCCAGGTCGATGGTATCGACGCCGATCTGCGGCACGGACACGATCCGCAGCTTGGGCAGGGCGTCGAAGACCTCGGCCGTCAGGGGCGCGTACTGCACGACCAGCGCCTCGGCGTTCCGGGCGGCCCGGATCACTTCCGCCGGGCTGCCGCACTGCGGTTCGGCCGCCTCGAAGTCGAGCCCCGCCGCGGCGCACCAGCGCCGCTCCACGTCCAGGTCGTAGTCTCCGTAGTCGGTGAAAACGACCTTCATGACGTGGCTCGCGGTGCGACCGGCCCGACGCTGGCCACGGGACGCGGAGTCACGCGCGCAGGCGCTCGTTCTTCGGATCGTAGACCGGACCCTCCAGCACCCGCGCCGGCCGGTTCTCGCCCAGCATCCTGACCTCAAGCGCCGTGCCGGGCGCGGCGTGGGCCGGGTCCACGTAGGCAAAGGCCAGGCTCTGGCCCACCGCGTGGCCGTAGCCGCCCGAGGTGGTGACCCCGACGCTCCGTCCCCCGGCGGAGACCGGCTCGTTGCCCAGGGGATCGGCGTCCTCGGCCTCCACGCTCAGGTAGACCAGCTTGAGCTTGACCCCCGCCTCGCGCCGCTCGAGCAGCGCGTCGCGCCCCACGAAGTCGCCCTTGTCGAAGTCGACGAAGCGCTCCATGTCCGCCTCGATCATGGTGATCTCGTTGGTCAGCTCCGAGCCCCAGCCCTTGTAGCCCTTCTCCATGCGCAGCGAGTTGAGCGCATAGACGCCGAAGTCGGCGATGCCGTGGGCCTGCCCGGTCTCCATGAGCGTGTCGTAGACCTGCTCGAGCCGGGCCATGGGCGTGTGCAGCTCCCAGCCCAGCTCGCCGGCGTAGGAGACCCTGAGGGCGTGGAGCTCGACCCCGGCCACGGCGATGGTCTGCCCCGTCAGC
>Ga0224512_10001617_pt1 | contig 21412 bp, 24 predicted proteins | sample SF_May12_sed_USG_4_FD_169103 | JGI IMG/M metagenome (GOLD analysis project Ga0224512, IMG submission 169103) | Sediment microbial communities from San Francisco Bay, California, United States - SF_May12_sed_USGS_13 | ecosystem: Environmental > Aquatic > Marine > Sediment | place: USA... | reverse complement strand
CGGCTCCCAGGCCGGGATCGGCGCCAGCTCGAGGTCGTTGGCCTCGGCGAACTCGTACTTGCCGACGGGGCGGTGGCGCCGCCGCGCTTCGTACTCCGCGGAGCGATCGAACCACACGCCCCGCACCTTGGTGCCCGTGAGAAGCGCCTCGGTGGACGACGGCCCGGGCCAGTCCTCGGGCCGCTTGACCAGACCCTCCTTGCAGCCATTGCTCAGAAGGTAGCGCAGGCGAGACTCCTGCTCTTCGGGCTCGTCGCTCAGGACGACGTGCGCGAAGCGTCGGCCGAAGACCTTCTGCCGCCAGTCGTGGAGCCGCCCGATCTCCTTGGCGACGTTGCCGCCGAAGTAGGTCATGAAGGCCGAGAGAGCCTCGCAGTCCCGGGGGATGAGGAGCAGGTGGGTGTGGTTGGAGAGGGCGACGAAGGCACAGACCTTGACGGGATAGCGCTGGGCGGCGCGGATGAGGGCTCCGATGAAGACGTCGCCGAGATCTCGGGAGGGACGCAGCAGGGGACGGCCGTGAATGGCCTTCTGCGTGACCTCGACGAGCGCTCCTGGGGGTACCCAGCGGGGATCGTTGCCCATGCACCCAGTAAAGACGCGAAACGGGACGGGTTTCTTGCCCGAAACGCATGGGGCCTCTCGGGCCTGCCTCTCGGGAGGCCTCTCGGGAGCCCGAAACGCATGGGGCCTCTCGGGGCCGCCTCTCGGGGGCCGAAACGCATGGGGCCTCTCGTGGGGGCCTCTCGGCCGAGGGGCCTCTCGGGAGCCTCTCGGGACTGCGAGCTGCGACGACTTCGGTTCGAGACGGATGGTATCCTTCGCGGCTATACGCGGAGGAGATATGCCGGGAGTCTCGATTTCGACCGTGCTGCAACTGGTGGTGGCTCTGGGGCTGCTGAATGTCTGGCTGTTGCGAAGGGGAAGAGCGACGTCCTATCGGGGTGGCGGCTCCAAGACGCTCAAGGAGGAGTTCGCCGCCTACGGGCTGCCGGATGGCGCCTTCTACGTGGTTGGGGCGCTCAAAGTTCTTTCAGCGGCGGCGCTGATCGCGGGGATTTGGTTCCCGGCACTGGTGCTTCCTGCGGCGGCGGTGGTCGCCGTGCTCATGGTCGGTGCCCTCGTGATGCACGTCAAGGTCAAGGACCCGGCCATCAAGTCGCTACCGGCGTTCCTGATGTTGTTGATGAGCGGCGACTTGTGCGCTCTCGCCCTCCTCTAGATCGCGGGCTCGCGTGACCAGGCCATGCCGAAGACAGCGGCGAGGCCATCGACAAGGGCACCGTCGAGTTTCTCGACGTCGTAGTCGACAACGGGAAATACTACTCTTGATGATCGCGCAGCCCCTCGCCGGCGGAGATGGTCGCGGCGATCGAGCGCGCGTTCGAGGGTCATGAGGCTCGCCTGAAGGAGTCTCCGGACGGATCCGCGGCTCGCGTAGAATCCGGGCATGGCAGCGAAGCCGGCCGGCTCCGGCCCAGGGAAGAACCCCTCTGACGATCTCGTCCGCGAGCTGATGACCGAGTTGGGCAGAGCGTTCGATCTCTCGACGGCGCTCGGAGATCGCACCCTGGGCGCGGCGGTCGAGGATCGGATCCGGTCGCTGGAGCTCGGGGAGAAGCCCGAGTGGGGCACCGACGGGGCGCTCACTCAGCTGGCGAAACAGGAGTCGGGGGCGCTCGACTTCTATTATCGTCCCCATTTGTTTCCGGACATGGACCCGGCACTGCGCCTGGGGCATCGGCTGCAGTTCGACCTTCTTCCGCGGCATCTGCCGGAGGAGAGCCCGCTGCGGATCGCGGCCGTGCTGGAGTCGTACTGTCACCTGAGCGGCGATCTGCTGGGCTGGCGGCTCGAGAGCGACGAGCTGTTCTTGTGGATTGTCGACGTTTCTGGCCACGGAGTGCGCGCGGGTCTGGCGGCTGCGACGCTTTACTTCCTGATCAACAGCATCGAGAAAGGTCTGTCCCCGGCCCGGTTTTCGAAACGAATCAACGAAGGAGTGCTGGCGGCGAGGAACCCCGAGGACCCCGGCGCTCTGTTCGCCACCGGGATCTGGCTCCGAGCCGAGGCCGGGGGGCGGGTCACCTATGCTTCCGCGGGCCACCATCCGATAGTCTTGCTCCGGTCCGGGGGCGAGGTCGAGTACCTGGGATCCACCGGAATCCCCCTGGGGCTCATTGCCCGACGGACCTTCGAAGAACGCCAGTTCGAGCTCGTCGAGGGAGATGCTCTTTGCCTGTTCACCGATGGACTGGTCGAGGCAAGAAGCCCGGACGAGGAAGAGTTTGGTACGGATCGGTTGGTTGACGTCAGGCGGGGTTGGAGTGGCTCACCGATGGAGCTGACACGCGCGATCTACCTGGCCGTCAGAGAGCACCAGGCCACGAGCCTTCTGGACGACGACCTGACCTTCATGGTGGTCGAGCGGTCCGAGGGCGCCTGAGGTCGGCGTCTCAGCCGGGTCCGAGCTTGGTGACCGGGCGGAGCTTGATCGAGCCGAGGCCGCCGTCGATGCCCCAGACCTGTCCCGTAACCCAGGTGGACTCGGGACTCAGAAGCCAAGCGATCAGGCCGGCCAGCTCTTCGGGCTGTCCTGGCCTGCCGCTCGGGTGAAGCGCAAGAGAGGCGTCCCGCGACGAGGGGTTGCTCAGAATCGAAGCCGTGAGCGGGGTCTCGACCATGCCGGGCGCGATCGCATTGACCCGGATGCCACGCGCGGAGTAGCTCGCAGCAGCCGTGCGGGCAAGCGCGGCGACGCCGGCCTTGGCCGCCGCGATGGCCTCGTGGTTTTGGAGTCCTATCGATGCAGCTGCAGAGGAAACCAGCACGATCGAGCCGCCACTTCTGCTCATGACCCGCGTTGCGGAGCGCACCGTGGCGAAGGCCGTGGTCAGATTCGCGGCGATCGTGGTCTGATAGTCCTCGAACGTCGTTCGGTGCGCCGGCTTGAGCAGGAGGGAGCCGGCGCAGTTGACGACGCCTTGAAGGCTTGCATCGGCGGACGCCCAGTCGAGAAACTCGTCCATGCGGGAGAAGTCGGCGCCGTCGACCGCGAAGTAGCTCGATTCGAGCTCTTTCGCGAGCTCGGAGACGGCGGCTTCGTCGCGAGCGCCCAGGAAGAGTCGAGCGCCGTCTGCTCTCAGGCGTCTCGAGAGAGCGCGTCCAAGTCCGCCCGTTGCGCCCAGGATGGCGATGGATGGGGTTGCGTGCATTGGCAGCTCAAGCCTCCGAGAGTGGTGCAGATTTCCGATTGGAACCGGGCAACCTCAAAGCGGTTGTGAGCTCGAATCTCACGCCGGTCAGCTCTTCGCTGACCTGCCACAGCCGGGCCGCGTCCTCGGTGCTGCGAGCCTGCTCGGCCGTGCCGACCCGCCGCGGGTAGCCCCGCATCTCCAGCCACCCGCCGGGGCCGTAGTACTCGCCGCCCCGGGCGTCCGGGGCCGTGGCCGCGCGGAGGGTGGGGAGGGCTCCCTGCCACGGCCTCATGGCAAAGAGCGGGTTGAACGCTCGGAAGAGAGGGGCGTCTCGCTGCAGGTTGGTGCCGGTCCAGCCCGGATGCGCGGCGAGCGCCGCGGTCGAGGCGCCCGCAGCCTCGAGGCGGCGCTGGAGCTCGAACGTGAAGAGCAGATTGGCGAGCTTGCTCTGCCCGTACGAGGCCATCCGCCGGTACGGCCGGCGCTCCCACTGCAGATCGTCGAAGTCGATCTCTCCCTGGCGGTGCGCGGCGCTGCTCACGGTGACGACCCGCGAGCCCTCGGTGCGGAGAAGACGCCCCAGCAGCAGGCCGGTCAGGGCGAAATGCCCCAGGTGGTTGGTGCCGAGCTGGAGCTCGTAGCCGTCGGCCGTCCGGGAACGCTCCGGCGGCATCATGACCCCGGCGTTGTTGATCAGCAGATCGAGCCTGTCGCGGCGCGCCTCGAGCTCGGCGGCGCATGCCCGGACCGAGTCCAGGCTCGACAGATCGAGCTCGAGGAGCTCGGCACTCGCGGCGGGTGTCTCGTCCAGGATTCGCTCGAGCGCCCGGGCTCCCCTGGTCGCGCTGCGGCAGGCGAGGACGACGTGCGCCCCCTTCCCGGCCAACGCGCGAGCCGTCTCGAAGCCGATGCCGCTGTTGGCGCCGGTCACCACGGCTGTGCGGTCCGTCTGGTCGGGAATGTGGGACGAGGACCAGTTCAACTCGAGAATCCTCCGGCAGCTACGGGAGGCTCTACCCGCGAGGCGGCCAGGGAAAGAAGGCGCTGGTTCGACGAACGTAGTCGCGGTACTTCGGCTTGGTGGCGCCGAGCCCCTTCTCGAGGAGTGCCACTCCGGAGACCTTGATGATCAGGAAGGTCATCAGGACCGGGCCGACGAGAGTCCACAGCGACGCGGAGGTCGCCAGGGCGAAGCAGCCGAAGCCCCACCAGAGCGTGGCGTCGCCGAAATAGTTGGGGTGACGCGTGTAGCGCCACAGCCCCCGGTCCATGACCTTGCCCTTGTTGGCCGGATCGGCCTTGAAGCGGGCGAGCTGGAGATCGCCTACCGATTCGAAGAAGAAACCGATGGCAAAGAGCGCCAGACCGAGGACGTCGAGCCACGTCCAGCTCGCGGGCGCCGTGGAGGCCTGCACCTGCAGCAAGGGCATGGCGACGAGCCAGAAGAGGGCTCCCTGGAGCCAGAAGACGATGACCAGAGACAGCAGTGGGAAGCTCCGGCCGTACTTTTCGCGCATTGCCGCGTAGCGAGGGTCCTCGCCGTGGCCCCAGTTGCGCCAGAGGATGTAGAGCGACAGCCGCAGACCCCAGATCGTGACCAGCACCGGAACCAGGGTCTGACGGAACGACTCGACAGGCACCCGGCTGCGATACAGCCAGGCCAGCATGACGAAGCCCAGGCTCCAGAAGACGTCGACGATCGAGGCGTCGCGCTTGAGGAGACTGCCGAGCCAGATCAACGTGGTGAGCCCGAGCGCGGCGACGAGGCCCGGCAGCGCGAGCTCGGTGATCGCTGCGAGCACGTCAGGCGGCCTTGCGCAGCAGCAGGTCTTCCACCGATGCGTTCGCGGGCAGGCGGAAGAGCTGGATCAGCACGTAGACGGCGATCGCGATGTTGCCGAGCAGCATGAGCAGGACGAACCAGAGGATCCTCCGGCCCCAGGTCGGCTCCTTGTAGGCGATCCACAGGTACACGGCCAGGAAGCCGAAGTAGGCGTCGGCCAGGGTGGCGCGAAACCAGGGGTCGCTCCAGAGATCGGCACCCGCCTCGAAGACCCCGCGGTCGAGACTGGCGATCGTCGTGACCGCCAGCATCGACAGGAGCACGAGCCAGAAGACGACCTTGAGCCCGCGGACCATCGCCGGCACTCGCTCAGTGGACATTGCGGGTCGACTCCGCCGGAGACCAGAGAGAGTGCGAGACGAACCACTCCTCGCCGTCGTTGAAGCCGAAGAGCTCGGCGCAGGCGAGAAAGAACATGCGCCAGCGATGAAACCACCGCGTGGCGTCGGCCGGGCCGTAGGTCGCGGTGAAGATCGCGAGGATCTCTTCGCGGTTCCGGTCGATGTTGCCGAGCCAGGCCAGCGCCGTCTTCCGGTAGTGCCTGCCGTTGACTCGCCAGCGCTCTGCGAGGCGAAGCGGGCCGGAGAACTCCTCCATCAACCGCTCCGAGGGCATCAAGCCGCCGGTGAAGAAGTGCCGAGCCATCCAGTCGCCGGCGCCCTCGTCCTCGAAGAAGTAGGGGTGCTCGCGATGGCAGAACACGTGGACGAAGAGCCTGCCGTCGGGCTCGAGCCAGCCGGCCAGGCGCGCGAGCAGTACTTCATAATTACGCATGTGCTCGAACATCTCCACCGACACGATACGGTCGAAGGTGCGGGCGGCCTGGAACGCGTTCATGTCGGCGGTGAGGACTTCCAGGTTCCGGATTCCGCGCTCGAGTGCCCGTTCGCGGATGAAGTCGCCCTGCCCTGCCGAGTTGGAGACCGACGTGATCCGGCAATTCGGATAGCGCTCGCCGATCCAGAGACTGAGCGACCCCCAGCCGCAGCCGAGGTCCAGGATCCGCATGCCGTCGCGGATGCCGGCACGCCGGCAGGTCTGTTCGAGTGCGGCCGCCTCGGCGGCATCGAGCGACTCGGTGCCCGCGGGCCAATAGCAGCCGCTGTACTTGAGGTGGCGGCCGAGAGCCAGCTCGAAGAAGCGCGGCGGGAGCTCGTAGTGCTGGTCGTTGGCGGCGTCGGTTGCGAGCGCGATGGGGCTCGCGCGCATCTGGCGCGTCAGCTCCGCGATCCCGTGCGGATCCGATCGGATCGAAGAGATGCGTCCGCGAAGCAAGCGCCGGATGCCGGCCTTGACCGCCGGATCGGGCAGCCAGCCGTTCTCGGCCAGGTTCAGTGTCCACTGCATGGCGTCTCCAAGCTCCTCTCTAGGCGAAGCTGCCGGGTCTGACGTCCCTGCGGTTCATGGGCTTGCCGAACAGGATCTGGACGTCTCCGATGGCCCGCTCCAGAAAGCCCCCTTCGCAGTAGCCGAAGTAGTACTTCCACTTTCTGCGCTCGGCTGCGGAGAGACCGAGGGCCGCGATCTCATCCTCGCGAGCTTCGAAGCGGTCGCTCCAGGACTCGAGCGTGCGCGCGTAGTGCGGCGTCAGGTCCTCGACGTCGAGGAGCCTGAGATCGGTTCGCGCTCGCACGCACTCCAGGATGCGCCCGATCGAGGGCAGCAGAGCGCCCGGGAAGATGTACTGCTGGATGAAGTCGACCGACCTCCTGTAGGCGTCGTACTTCTGGTCGGGGATGGTGATCGCCTGGACGAGGGCAAGACCGTCCGGCTTCAACGACCGGCTGATGACCTCGAAGTAGAGCGGAAGGTAGTCATGCCCCACGGCCTCGATCATCTCGATCGAGACCAGCTTGTCGAAGCGATCGTCCAGCGCCGCCGGCAGGTCGCGGTAATCCGACCGGAGAAGGGTGATGCGATCCTCGAGCCCCGCGGCCGCCACCGCCTTGGACGCGTACTCGAACTGCCGCCGCGAGATCGTGGTGGTCGTGACCCGGCAGCCGTACCGGCGAGCGGCGTGGATGGCGAGACCTCCCCAGCCGGTGCCGATCTCGAGCAGATGATCCCCGCCTCCGAGCTCCAGCTTCTTGCAGATCGTGTCGAGCTTCCACTCCTGTGCCGTCTCGAGAGTGGAGAGGGCGTCGGGAAAGATCGCGCAGGAGTAGGTGAGGGTGGAGTCGAGGAACTTGGAGAAGAACTCGTTGCCGGTGTCGTAGTGGGCCGCGATGTTGCGGATGCTGCCCGCCTTGGTGTTGCCGCGCATGCGGTGGAGGAGGCGCCGGACCGGGGCCGCCAGCGAGCCGAGACCGGAGTCCAGCCCCTGGAGGGCGTCCTGGTTGCGGGCGAAGATGCGAGCCACCGCGGTGAGATCCGGAGTCGACCACAGGCCGTCGCAAAATGCCTCCGCGGCGCCGATCGAGCCGCCCCAGGCCACGCGCTCCCAGAAACCCGGGTCGTGGATCGTGATGGTGCCCTCGAGCGGGAAGGCGTCGAGACTGCCAAAGCGCCGGACCTCGCCGTCCTCTCGGATCGCGAGCCGCCCCTCGACGAGCTTCTCGAGACGGCCGCGGACCAGGCCCTTGGCCTGACGGAGCAGCCAGGACTGCCGCCGCCTGGCCGCCGGGCGCAGCGCCGCCGCCGGCGTCGCCGGCCGCGAAGCTAGGTCGCGCCGTGCTTGGGGTGGGGATAGAAGGGCGTCTTCTTGAGCCATAGCTTGAAGGCCTCCCAGTGGATCCAGAGGACCACACGCAGGGTCATGAGAGGAAACCGGGCGAGGGCCCAGGCCAGCTGCGGCCCGGTGGTCTCGCGGCGCTCGAGTCTCATGGTCGCGTCGAAGAACTTCTTCCCGTCCCGGGTGTTGTCGATGTGCACGAGGAGGGTCTGGGCCGGAACGCTGGTTCGCCAATCGTATTCGACGTTCATGTCCATGAAGGGGGAGACGTGGAACTTCTTGGCGGCACGGAAGCTCTTGACCGAGCCGTCCGCGTGCTCCGTGCTTTCGGCGAGCACGTAGCAGTACCGCTCGCCCCAGGGCGTGTTGTTGACCTCGGCGACCAGGGTGTCGAGCTCCGTCCCGGTGTCGTCGAAGCAATAGTAGAAGCTGACCGGATTGAAGCAGTGGCCGAAGTAGCGCAGGTGGGTGAGGAGGCGGATCGGCCCGGTCGGACGGCGACCGGTCTCGCTCTCGACGAGGTCGCGCACCGCCGCGTCGAGGGGCTGCAGGGGGTCGCCCAGGTGGTCCCGCCGGTCGAATCGCGCCACGGCGGGTCGCCGGGTCGACCACAGCCAGCGCTTCCGGAACACCGAGTCCAGCTCCGAGAGGTCGAGATACATCAAGAAGAGCGGGTAACGAAAGGTGTGCCCGGTCGGCTCGAACCGGCGGTGCCGGACGCGACCGGCGTAGATCGCGCTGGCGAGGGTCACAGCGACACTCCGAACCTGCGGGTCACTTCGAGCGCGCTCACGACCCCGTCCTCATGGAAGCCGTGGCGCCAGTACGCGCCGCAATAGTGGATGCGGTCGACTCCGCTGATCTCGTGATGGCGCTGTTGGGCCGCTACGGCCTCTTCCGAGAACAGGGGGTGCTCGAAGTCGAAGCTCTCGAGCTTGCGCTCTTCCGCGATGTCGGCGCGCATGTTCAGGGAAACGCAGTAGGCGGCATCGGTGGCCAGGCTCTGCAGCCTGGTCATGTTGTAGGTGACGGCGACGGGGGTCCCCGGCTCGCGAGGCGCACGGTAGTTCCAGCTCGCCCAGGCCGCCTTCTTTCTGGGCAGTACGGACGCGTCGGTGTGAAGGATGGCCGGATTCGACTGGTAGCGGGTCGCGCCGAGCACCTCGCGCTCGGCGCGCGACGGTCTTGCGAGCATCGCCAGCGCCTGATCGGCGTGAGCGGCGACGACGACCTCGTCGAACCGCTCGGTGCCCGCGTCCGTCGAGACCGCGACGCCGTCGGGCATGCGGTCCAGTCGGCGCACCGGCGACGACAGGCGGATGCGGTCGCGGAAAGGCGCGGTCAGCTTGTCGACGTAGCGCTGCGAGCCGCCCTTGATCACGCGCCACTCGAAGCCACGGGTGCTCAGCAGGTCGTGATTGTCGAGGAAGCGGAGGATGAACTTCGCCGGCGTGTCGAGGATCTTGCCCGGCTCGGTGGACCAGATGGCGGCGGTCATCGGAATCAGGTAGTGCTCGGCCAGCCGGTCAGAGAGCTGGTGGGTCCCGAGGAAGTCGCCCAGGGTTCCGGACAGGCCGTTGCCAGCGGCCTCGGCGGCGGCCTTGTTGAACCGGAGGATCTCGCGCAGGAGTCCGTAGAACCCCGGCCGGAACAGGTTCGAGCGCTGCGCGAAGAGCGAGTTCAGGTTCGTGCCGGCGTACTCCAGCCCGGTCCGGTCGCAGCGAACGCTGAAGCTCATGCTGGTGGGCTGAGTCTCGACGCCGAGGCGGGAGAGGAGCTCGATGAAGTTGGGGTAGTTGGCCGGGTTGTGGACGATGAAGCCGGCATCGACGGCCAGGGTGCCGCCGTTGCTTGCGATCTCGGAGGTGATCGTGTGGCCGCCGATGCGATCCTGGGCCTCGAAGACCGTGATCTCGTGCTCGGGATGGAGCAGGTACGCGGCAGTGAGCCCCGAGATGCCGGTGCCGACGACGGCGATCTTCATGGCGTCTTCGCCGGAGCCGGCTCGTCTTGCACCGCCGCCGGCGGCAGCGTCTCGGCGACGCGGCGGATGCCCCGGATCATGCCGCGGAAGACGAACCCGTGGAAGGGAAGGACCGCGGCCCAGTAGAGCAGCCCCGCCAGGCCGTGAGGCTTGAAGCGCGCGGTCTGAGTCAGCACCGATCGCCGCTCGTCGCCGGCGATCTCGAATTCGAGCAGAGCCTCGCCGGGGAGCTTCATCTCGGCGCGGAGCACGAGTCGCCGGCCGGCCTCGATGCCGGTGACCCGCCAGAAGTCGAGCGCGTCGCCGAAGGCGAGCTTCGCGGAATCGCGGCGTCCGCGACGCAGCCCCGGTCCGCCGAAGAGGCGGTCGATCCAGCCCCGGATGCGCCACAACAGGTCGGCTGCATACCAGCCGTTGCCTCCACCGATGCGGCAGACGGCTCGGAAGACGTCGTCCGGCGCGGCGTCGATGGCGGCGACCCGGCGGTCGACGAAGGTCTTGCCGCCCGCCCAATCGGGATCGCCCGGAATCGGCCCGGCGTCGGTCCACGAGGTCTCGACCGAGTCGGCCTCGACCTGGCCGATCGCCGCGTCGATCGCCTCGCGGACGGTCAGGAGCGTCTGCGGCATCAGGTCCCGGGCGAGCCGTGATTCGCAGACGACGCGGTTGCGCAGCCCTTCGGCCAGCGGGCGGGCGATGCGATGACTCAGCGGCGTCACCAGGTGGATCCACAACGAGCTCAATCTGGGCGTCAGCACCGGCACCGGTACGATCCATCTGCGAGGCAGCCCGAGGGCCTGGGTCATGATCCGCATCAGCTCGCGATAGGAGAAGACCTCGGGTCCCCCGATGTCGAGAACGCGGCCGGTGGTCTCTTCGACCTCGAGGACCCTCACCAGGTACTCGAGGACGTTGGAGACGGCGATCGGCTGAGACTCCGTCTGCACCCAGCGCGGAGTCACCATCACGGGCAGTCGCTCGACCAGGTAGCGGAGGATCTCGAAGGAGGCCGAGCCGGAGCCGATGATCATGGCCGCCCGCAGCGTCGTCACCGGCACGGAGCCGCCGGCGAGCTCGCGCTCGACCTCGCGCCGTGACGACAGGTGCTCGCTCAAGCCGGCTCCGGTCTCGCCCAGGCCGCCGAGGTAGACGATCCGCTTCATGGTCGGCGTCGCCGCGGCGGCGCGGGCGAAGTTCCTCGCGAGCCGGCGATCGTGCTCGGCATAGTCGGACCCGGTAGCGAGCATCGAGTGCACCAGGTAGTACGCCGCCTCGCAGCCATCGAGCGCCCGCTCGGCCGAGCCGAGGTCGTCGAGGTCGCCCGCGACGATGTCGACTTCCGGATGGCCGGCCCAGGAACGGGCCTGGAGCTTCTTCGGGCTCCGCACCATGCAGCGGACGCGGTAGCCCGCCTCTAGAAGACGAGGCACCAGCCGGCCGCCGATGTAGCCGGTAGCCCCGGTCACCAGGATGGTGCCGCGGTTCGTCGTCGTGCGGTCAGTGCGAAGGAGTGGAGGCGGGTTGCGCATGGGAGCGTTCTCGGCGTCTGTCTGAATCATTCAAATCGTGCATAGCATGCACGTCAAGTGGTGAGATGTCAAGCTCCTCTGTCGTGGCCTTGAGGGAGGTGGGAAGCCAGAGCACCGGAGGAAAGGGATTGACTCTTCGGCTCGAGACTCGTAGACTGTCGCCGTTCAAAACGGTCACACAATCCCACAAGAGGAACCCACGAAAGGAGCCCGTCGGTTGAGATCGGTCGTGACCCCGCGCCAGCTCGCCGAGGCGATCGGCGTCAGCGAGTCCTCGGTCAAGCGCTGGGTGGACCATGGCGACATCGAGGCCGCGCGCACGGCGGGCGGCCATCGCCGTATCTCCATCCAGGAAGCCGGGCGCTATCTCCGCGAGCGGTCGATACCGCTGGTGCGTCCGGATGTTCTCGGCCTCGCGGACCTCGCGGCCTACGGCGGCGGTGATTCCGAGGCGGACGACCCGGCAGCCTGCTTCTTCGACTACCTGCGCCGCGGCGCCGAGCCCGAGGCGCGGGGGCTGATCCTCTCGCAGTACCTGGAGGGCCGGAGCGTCGCCGAGATCGTCGACGGACCTCTCCGTGCCGCCCTGGCCCGGATCGGAGAGCTCTGGACCCGAGAGCCCTCCGGCATCTTCTGGGAGCATCGAGCCACGCAGATCGCGATGCAGGCGCTGGCCCGGCTGCGCCTTCTGCTGAAGGTCCCCGCGGACGCGCCGGTCGCCGTCGGCGGGGCGCCCGCGGGGGATCGCTACGTCCTGCCGTCCATGGCGGTCGGCGCCGTGCTCGAGGGAGAGGGCGTGAGGGCGGTCAATCTGGGCGCCGAGACCCCCACCGCGACCCTGGCCTTGGGGGTCAGGGAGCACGATGCACAGCTGGCCTGGCTGAGCGTGAGCTTCGTGGCGACTCCCGATCGCCTGCGAGAGGACACGCTCGGCCTGCTCTCGGTCCTGGCCGAGCGCGGCACGCCCCTGGTGGTCGGCGGCGCCCAGTCCCGGAAGCTGAGGCTGCCGAAGAGCGATCTCCTCTACGTCGGCGGCTCGATGGCCGAGCTCGAGGCCCTGGTCAAGGGCATGAGGCTCGCGCCGCGAGCCGCGTCTGCCTGAGGATCGCAGGCTTCTGCTCCGAGTGTTCCCGGTGCTCCGCGGGCTCCGGGCGGCGGGCCGGCGGAGCGTCCGACTCGAGACCCGGGAGCCCGGGTGCCGAGGATGCGCCGCGCCGCGCGCTCGCGATGCCGGAAGATCCGTTCGAGATCGGCCCGGACGAGGAGGCGCTCGATCAGCCGGCCGCCCGGCGCGCGGAAGACGACCCGGTCGGTGACTCGAGTCCCACCCGTCTCTGCCTCGAAACGATGCTCGTGGCGAAAGGCGCGGTAGGGCCCCCGCACCTGCTCATAGGTCAGCAGATGGGGCGGCTCCCAGTCGACGATCCGGCTGGTCCAGCGCAGGGGCAGGCCGCGCCAGCGCAGCCGGTAGGTGATCTCGGAGCCCGGCGCGAGAGGTCGCGGGAAACCGGGAGCGGGCTCGAGCTCGAACCAGCTCGGGGTCAGCGCGTCGAGCAGGCCGGGATCCGAGAACAGCCGGAAGACGTCCTCGACGCCCGCGGGCAGAGAGAAGACGTGGGAGTACGAGCTCGACGGGCTCACGACGGTCGAGCCTTGCCCAGCAAGCGCGCGAGAGCGGGCTCGAGGGTCGGATCGTCGAAGACGAAGCCTGCCTTCGTCAGCTCCGCCGGAGCCGCGCGGCAGCTCGCGAGCAGCATCTCGTCGGCCATCTCGCCCAGGAGAAGCCGGGCGGCCGGGGCCGGCAGCGGCAGGACCGTCGGCCGCCCCAGCACCCTGCCCAGGGTCTTGGTGAAGTCGCGGTTGGTGACCGGTTCCGGAGTCGTGGCGTTGACCGCCCCGGCGAGACGCTCGTCCATCAGGGCCTGATGGACCGCTCCGAGCGCATCGTCGATCGTGATCCAGCTCATGTACTGACGACCGCTTCCGAGCACGCCGCCGCCTCCGAGACGGAACGGAAGGAGCATCTTGGCGAGCGCTCCGCCCGCCGGCGTCAGGATGACGCCGAAGCGAAGCAGGACGACGCGGATCCCCAGCCCCTGCGCCTCGAGGGCGGCCGCTTCCCAGTCCTGGCAGGTCGCGGCCAGGAAACCCTCGCCGGCCGCACTCGTCTCGGCGAGCACCTGGTCGCCGCGGGAGCCGTAGAAGCCGACGGCCGAGGCGCAGACGAGGGTGCGAGGCGGCCGCCGGAGCCTGCCGAGCGTGTGCACGAGATTGCGGGTGCCTCGGACCCGGCTGTCGCGAATGCCGGCCTTGCGCTCTGGGGACCACCGTCCCGAGGCGATGCCCTCTCCCGCCAGGTGAACGACGGCATCGAAGGGCTCGAGGGTCTCGGGCTCGCGAAGACCTGCCTCCGGGCTCCAGCGCGGCTGGCGGGGATCCGCCGCGCCGGAACCTTCGCGGGCGAGCGGCACCGCGGTGTGGCCTCCGGTGGTCAGGAAGGGGAGGAGACTGCTTCCGACGAGACCGCTCGCGCCCGTGACGGCGACCCGCAAGGGCCGGCGCTCGCCGAAGCGACCATGGCGGGCCAGGTCGCGCGCCGTGGTGGCGTGCCGGTAGGCGAAAGTCGACTCGAGATCCCGATCCACCGATCGGCCCGCGACGAGGCGGCCGAGGGCGCCGCCCGGGAGCGCGTAGTCGATGCGGTCGCGGAGGATGGAGCCGCCGGTCGCGGTCGCCTCGAACTCGTGCCGGTGGACCCAGCGCGCAAACGGCCCCGAGACCTGTTCGTCGGTGAAGCCGCGGTCCGCGACGACGTCCCGATGCTCCGCCAGCCAGGAGAACCGGAAAGGGCCCTTCTTCAGGCGAAGCCGGACCCGGCTGCCGTCCTCGACCGGCGCCGGCTGCTCGATCTCGATTCTCTGCCACGGCGGCCGCAACCGCTCGAAGGCGCCGGCCCTGGCGTGCCAGGCGAAGAGCTGCGCTGGGGAGGTGGGGATCGTGCTCTCGAAGATGCGGGTCGGCATGGCGCCTCCAAAACGTCTAAATCGTCCATAGCTTAGCAGGTGATGCCCTTTCGACAAAGGTCTTGACAGATCCTCATCCGTTGTGTATCGTCCTTGGTGAACGATTTGGACGTTTTTAAGGAGCGATGACATGAACCCCGGGCTCGCATTCAGCACTCTCTTCCTGGCGACCGCTTCGATGGTGGCGGCGACCGACGGCCGTGTGAGCTACTCGGCGGCGGCCTTCGCGTTGGACGGAGACGAGCTGCTCTACGTCGAGAGACACGTCGAGACCCGGCGCGAGGGTCGATTGGCCGAGCGCTCGGTGCGCTACGAGGATCCTCGCGGTCGCCTGATTGCCGAGAAGCTGGTGCGCTACGGCGAATCCCCGCTGGCCCCGTCGTTCGCGATGACCGATTTCCGGGTCGGTCTGCGGGAGGGCGCCGAAGTGGGCTCCGGGGAGATCGTACTGTTCTCGGGTCCGGCCGCGGAGCCCGATCGCAGGCGGAGCTTGAAGCGGCCCGAGCTCGCGGTCGTCGACGCCGGTTTCGACGCCTTCATGCGCGAGAACTTCGCGCAGATCGCCGCCGGCCGGAGCCTGGAGTTCGACTTCGCCGTGCCCGCCCTCCGGCGCTTCTTCAAGTTCCGGCTGGTGCCCGAGGATCGCTTCGAATACCAGGGCCAGCCGGCGCTGCGGGTCAAGATGGTGCCGGCCAGCCGGCTGCTGCGCCTGGCGGTCGACCCAATCGACCTCGTGTACGGTCTCGATGGGCGCTTGCTCGAGTTCCGGGGCCTCTCGAACGTCTGGGACGAGCAGGGAGAGCGCTACAAGGCGCGGATCGTGTTCGACTACCGGCCCGCGGTGGAGGCGTCGGCGGCGGCGGCGACCGGGGTGGCGCCGTAAGAGGCCCGAATCCGGAATCCCCTGTCCTCGTGCCGCGCTCGCGCCGCGCCGCGGGTCGGAGCGCCGGAGGGTCCAGCCGCTCGAGACGGGCGGCTGCCACGAGCCGGGGCGAGCCGTCTCCGGCGCGCCGAGCAGGCGGCGAATGTCGAGTAGGATCGCCGCACGGGATGCGGTGATCATGGCGGACCCCCACGAACGGCCCCGCTGGCCTCTGGCCGTCCTGGCAGCCGGTGCCGGCTCCCGTTACGGGGGCCTGAAGCAGCTGGTCCCGGTCGGGCCGTCCGGCGAGGCGCTCCTCGAGTACTCGGTCTTCGACGCTCTGCGCGCGGGATGCGAGCGCGTCGTGCTGGTGGTCCGCCCGGAGACCGAGCCGGAGTTCCGCCGGCGGCTGGACGGGGGCATGGCGCGGCGGGTCCCGGTGTCCTACGTCCACCAGCGGGTCGATGCTCCGCTGGGCGGCGAGCCGTCGCCGCAGCGGGTCAAGCCCTGGGGCACGGGGCATGCCGTCCTCGCGGCGGGCGCGGCGGTCGAGGGGCCGTTCGGGCTGGTGAATGCCGACGATTACTACGGCGCCGAGGCCTACGCCGTGCTCGCGAGCTTCCTGACGGCGGCCCGGGACGGGCGGCGGCTGGCGGTGCTCGGCTTTCCCGTGGCCGCGACCCTGAGCACCTCCGGGCCGGTGTCCCGAGCCCTGCTCGACGTCGGCGACGGAGGCGAGCTGCGCGAGATCGTCGAGCTCTTCGAGGTCCGCAGCGAAGGCGGCCGCATCCTCCACCGCGATGCGGGGGGCCGCGAGCGGGCGCTGCGTGGCGACGAGCGCGTGTCCATGAACATGTGGGGGCTGACGCCGGACGTGATTCCGGAGTTCCGGCGCCGCTTCGCCGAGTTCCTGGCTCGGGCCCGAGACCTCGCCGAGGCCGAGTTCCTGCTCCCGGAGGTGATCCAGTCGATGATCCGCCAGGGCCGCTTCCGGGTCGACGTGCTGCCGGCAAGCGGCGAGTGGTGCGGCCTCACCTTCCGCCGCGACCGGCAGCGAGTCCGGTCGGTCATCGGCGCCCTGATCGCCGCGGGACGCTACCCGCAGGACCTCTGGGCCTAGGGAGCCTGTTCCTTCGGCATCTCGTCCTTCATCGGCATCTCCTCCCTCGGCATCGCGTCGTGGCCGTGCTCCTCCATCGCCCCCATCTCCATGGGGTTCATGTCGGTGTTCCAGGTCTCGGCCTTGACCTTGAGGTTGCCGTCCGCGTCCCGGACGTAGACCGTGAGGTACTTGCCCTTGTCCTGGATCCCGGGCATGCCCGGCATGTCGAGCGAGATCTCGAAGGTGCCGATCTCGATCACCTGATCCCCGGCCTCCCAGACGTCGGTGGGATCGCTGGTAAAGGAGTTGATCTTCATGCCGGCGGCCGCCATCTGCTCGTGATGCTGCCGGAACGCCTCGACCCCGTCCATCCTGGGGCCGTAGTTCGGCAGCGAGATGGCGCCTTCGGCATACATGCCGAGCATGAAATCGACGTCGTCCGCCATCATCGCCTCGGACAAGGCGTCGCCGAGCGCTTTCACTTCCGCCATCAGAGCGCTCTCCTCGGCCGCCACGACCGGCGCGAGACCGAGCACGAGAACCCCCACGAGAACGACACGAGCTGTGCGCATTCCTGGACCTCCCTCAGGTTGGTTGATCTATGAGAATAGCATGCCCGGCGCTCCCCTTCCTGGCCGGACGGCTGGTCCCGACACTACAATGGGCGTCGCGCCGGGGCGCGGCAGGCTCTGCCCCTCTCTCCAGCGAAGCGGGCTGTGGTCCGGGCGCAGGCGGATTCCAGATCATGGAGCTGGCAGGAAAACTCGACCGGTACGACTTTGCCGATCTGCTGCAGATGCTCGCGTCGACGGGCAAGAGCGGCAAGCTGACGCTCACCGAGTACGGCGGCCAGGGGGTCATCGTCTTGCGGCAGGGCAAGATCATCTACGCCGCGTCGAGCTCTCCGCGGGAGACGCTGGGCAACATGCTGCTGTGCAAGGGGCTGATCGGCGAGGAGCAGTTGAAGGAGGGTCTGGCGGCCCAGAGAGGCTCCGACGAAGAGCGTCGCCTGGGAGCGATCCTCGTGGAGATGGGCTTCCTTCGCCAGGAGGCGCTCGAGCAGGTGATCGCCGCGCAGATCGAGAAGGTGATCGCGGAGTTCCTCGACTGGCACAGCGGGTTCTTTCGGTTCGAGGAGTTCGAGCTTCCGGACCGCGGTGAGGTCGAGGTCGATGCGCGCCTGCTCCACGGGCGTTCCGGCAGCATGCTCCTGAGCGAAGGACTGCCGCCGGACCAGGTGCTGCTCGAGCTCGCGCACCGGCTGGATTCGAGGAGCACCGGTCAGACGGAAGCGGGGCCGGAGCCGGAGGCCGGAGAGGGAGCCCCGGAGCCACCCGCGGTCGCGGGCGCCGCGGCCGACGCTCCCGGACCGGGACGCTTCGACTCTCTGCGCTCCATCATGGTCGAGTTTCACTCGCCGGCATTCACCGGCGAGAGCACGCTCATGATCCTCGACTACGCGCAGCGACTGGTGCGCCGGGGAGTGCTCCTGGCGATGAGCGGCACGGGGAGCCGGGGCCTGGGTCAGTTCGGCGTCGAGCCTCCGCCGGGCGCTTCCCCGGACTTCATCCGCCAGCTGGTGCTCCCCTCCGGGCAACGGTCGATCGTCGCGGAAGTGATCGCTCGCAAGAGCGTGTTCGTGGGCCCGCTCGAGAAGACGGCGGCCAACCGGCTCTTCCTGCGCCAGCTCGGCGGGGGGTGGCCGGACTCCGTCGTCGCGGCGCCGCTCATCGTCGCCGGGCGGATTCTGCTCACGTTCTACGGCGACAATCTGCCGGAGAACGAACCGATCGGCCCGGTGGACGAGCTGGAGGTCGTGATGATCCATGCCGGGCTGGCGATGGAGAAGAGCCTGCTGGCCAAGAGGCTCGCGCACCTCGAAGACCTCCAGCGCCGAGCCGGCAGAGCCTAGACCCAACGTCGACCGGGCTTCCGTGGCACGGGAGCTCAGGAGAAGATCGGCCCATCGTGCTCTTGCGCCGCGCCCACACCCCGCCCGACGTCCTGGACGTCCTCAGGACCTCGGGACTGCTGGGGGTGAGCGAGTTCCGGGTGTTCGAGCTGGCCTACACGCACTGGTACGGCGTCGCCACCGACGAGCGCGCGATCGAGCGGCACTTCGTTCCCTACATGTTCCGCGAGCAGGTGCCGCCCTGGGTCCGGGCCTTCACTCGCAAGGTCCTCGCTCTGGAGCAGGCCGGCACGCTCGATCCCGCCGGCTTCGGCATCGAGCGCGAGCAGAGCACGACGCGAGACCTGGTGAGCGGCCTCTTCTCCGCGGTCTTCATCGTCGCCGCGATGACCGTGCTCGTGCTCCTCGCCAAGGTCACCGCGGAGCGTCTCGGCCTGGCCGAGTGCCTGTTTCCTCCCTGCTTCTGACGGCCAGCCAGCTTGGTGCGAGCTGGCGGCGTCGGAATCCGTCCCCCTTCCGGCCAGGCGAGACGAGCCCGACAACGCATGCGATACGCATGTGATACCGTCCGGAGGATGCCGCGAATGATCCAGATTCGAAACGTCCCCGATCCCCTGCACCGCGAGCTGGTGCGCCGCGCCAAAGCGCGCCGGCAGACGCTGACCAGCTACCTCCAGGAGATCCTCGAGCGCGAGGTCTCCCGGCCGCCGGCCGATGAGGTCGTCGAGCGGGTCGCCGCGCGCACTCCGGTCGATCTCGGCAAGAGCGCGGCCGAGCTGCTGCGGGACGAGCGGCGCCTGGCGTGAGTGCGATCGTCGTCGATGCCTCGATCGTCGTCGAGTACCTCCTGCGCACCCCGCGGGGGGCGAGGCTCGAGTCGCTCCTCCGGGAGCCGGCCACCGACCTCCACGTGCCGGCCCTGTGCGACGTCGAGGTGGCGGCGGTGCTCCGCCGCGCCCTGCTCGGCCGGCGTCTCGGCATCGAGCGCGCCTACGACGCCCTCGAGGATTACCTCGACCTGCCCCTGGCGCGGCACGGCCACGCATATCTGCTCGGGCGAATGGTCGGACTGCGCCGCAACTTCTCGGCCTACGACGCCACCTACGTGGCGCTGAGCGAATGGCTCGCGGCGCGGCTGGCCACCGCCGACGAGGCCCTGGCGCGGGCCGTCGGCGCGCACACGCAGGTCGAGCTCTGCTAGCGAGCGGCTCTCGAGCGCTTGACTTTTAGTTAACCAACGGGTTAACTATGGGTCATGGCCGAACCCGACCCGAGACTCGACCGGATCTTCTTCGCCCTTTCCGACCCCACCCGGCGGGCGATCGTGGGTCGCCTGGCGGGGCGGCCGAGCACGGTGGGCGAGCTCGCCCAGCCGTTCTCGATCAGCGCGCCGGCGATCTCCAAGCACATGAAGATCCTGGAGGGCGCCGGCCTGATCAGACGCCGTGTCGAGGGCCGAAGGCACCACTGCACGCTCGATCCGCGGGCTCTCGAGGCAGCGCAGGATTGGCTCAGCTACCACCGCGACTTCTGGGAGGCCCGGCTCGACGAGCTCGAGAGCTTCCTCGAAGAGTCCGACAAGTCATCGCAACAACGGTCTGAAACGACCCAACGGAAAGGAAGCAAGCGCATGAAAGGAACGACTCCATGAACGGCGCACGGGGAATGACCTCCCGGGAGACCACCTCCCCGGGATCCGAGACCACCCTGGTGATCAGGCGCACCCTGCCCGCGACCCCCGACAGGGTGTTCGCGGCCTGGACGCGGCCGGAGCTGGTCCGGCGCTGGTTCAGCCCGGGCCCGATGAGAATCGACGAGGCGAGCCTCGACGTTCGGGTCGGCGGCAGCTACCGCATCGTGATGATGAGCCCGGAGGGGGAGCCCCACTCGCCCGGCGGCGTCTACGAGGAGATCGTCCCGAACGAGAAGCTCGTCTTCTCCTGGAAGTGGGCCGGTTCCGAGCTCGTCACCCGGGTCACCGTGGAGCTGCGGGCCTCGGGTGCGGACCAGACCGAGCTGACCCTCACGCACGAGGGGTTTCCCGACCAGGAGACGCGAGAGGCCCACGACAAGGGCTGGGCCGGCTGCCTGGCGAAGCTCCCGGCGACTCTGGAATCGGAGCCGGACGGCCAGTGGACGGAGGCCACGTGAGGCGCACCGTCCTCATGGTGCTCGCCGTCGTCCTGTTGGCGGGTCTCGCGCCGCCGGCGCCTGCCGGAGTCGCAGTCTTCGTGGAGTATCTCGCCGTACCGCCGGCGGACGCCGCGCGGTTCGCGTCGGCCGCCGCCGGGCCTGTGCGGAGTCTCAACGAAGCGCGGCTCGAGCGGGGCGAGATCTTCGCCTGGTACCACTACTCGGCGCGCTTCCCAATGGGCAAGGCGAGTGACTACACCGACGTCCTCGTCACCGTCTTCACCGATTTCTCCAGCCTGGAGGATCCCGCTGTGTCCGCGCCCCATGCCGCCTGGGTCCACCACTCGGAGGTCTTCCAGGGGGTGGCCGGCATCCGCTCCGAGGACTACTACGGCAAGGTCGAGTACACGCACGTGACCGTCGACTTCTTGACGGCGGGGCCGGATGGCGCGGAGGCCTTTCTGGCGAAGATGCGGAGCGAGGTCATGCCCCGGCTGCAAGCCCGGGCCGACGCGGACGAGGTCGTCAACTGGGCGCTCTTCGCCAGGCGCTTGCCGGTCGGCCAGGAGCGAGGTTACGAGTACGCGCTGGTCAGCCGCTTCCAGGGTTTCGGCAAGCTCGAGGCGCCCCAGATCACGAGCGCCGAAGCCGACCATCTGTACGAATCGGTGGCCTGGGCGCTCGTCGACATCATCGAATAGGAAGCGCCGGTCGCCGCGGCGAGATCGAGAGCGCGGCCCATCCAGCCGACGGGGACGGGGGATGGGCCCGCCCGCTCATGAGCCCCCCGGGGCGCGCCGCCGAAAGAGCTGGCGATTGCCTTGGGTCCAGGTCGTGCCGCCGTCCGTCGAGTACTCCATCTTGGATTCGAATCGGTCGGGCTCGACGTTGTAGCGGGTGAAGCGAAGCTCGAGGGTGGAGCCGTCGGCCTGGGGCGTCGGCGGGGTCGTGCGAACCTCCGAGTCGGCCGGACCGCTCATGACCCAGAGCTGGCCGTCGCCGCCCACCGAGGTCATGGTGATCGTGCCGTCGCCTTCCGAGTAGAAGAAGAGAATGCCGGCGGAGCGGCCGAGCTCGGGGATCTCCGAGCGGCCGACGAGGACCCGGTCGGGCACCACCCACTCGAAGTCGTAGGTTCCCTCGACCGCTTGCGCGA
>Ga0224512_10001616_pt1 | contig 21428 bp, 17 predicted proteins | sample SF_May12_sed_USG_4_FD_169103 | JGI IMG/M metagenome (GOLD analysis project Ga0224512, IMG submission 169103) | Sediment microbial communities from San Francisco Bay, California, United States - SF_May12_sed_USGS_13 | ecosystem: Environmental > Aquatic > Marine > Sediment | place: USA... | reverse complement strand
CCTCAAGGGTTCCCCGAACATCCGGAACAGCTACGATCTCTTCGGCACGATATTCCTTAACAATCGGGGCCTCTATACGCCGAAGCCGATTTTCGAGCCCGGGACATGGCTGATGCTGCTGGGCTTCGCCACCGCCATCGTCGGCATTGTCTGGCTTGCGACCTGGAGCCGCCGCCGCCAGAAGCTCACCGGCGAGCAGTTCCCGGTTTTGCTGACATCGCTCGGCATGATTTTCGCCCTGCCGGCGTTGGGTCTGGTCGTGGCCTCGATCGCATATGGCGGCGTGCCGATTTCCTTCGATTACCCCTCGCTGCAGGGTTTCAATTTCAAGGGCGGGTCCGAACTCATTCCTGAACTCGTAGCGTTGCTGCTGGCCCTGTCCGCCTATACCGCCGCCTTCATCGCCGAGATCGTGCGCGCCGGTATCCTGGCGGTCAGCCACGGGCAGACCGAGGCCGCTCGTTCGCTCGGTCTGCGCAACGGGCCGACGCTGCGGCTGGTGATTATCCCGCAGGCCATGCGCGTCATCATCCCGCCGCTGACCAGCCAATATCTGAACCTGACCAAGAATTCCTCGCTGGCCGCGGCCATTGCCTATCCGGAACTGGTTTCCGTGTTCGCCGGCACGGTCCTGAACCAGACCGGCCAGGCGGTGGAGGTGATCGGCATCACCATGGCCATCTATCTGGGGATCAGCCTTTCGATTTCGGCCTTAATGAACTGGTACAACAGAAAAATGGCGCTGGTGGAGAGGTGACGAAATGACCGATACCACACCGAGCGGCGCCATCGTCAAGCAAGGCCGCCATGAAGACCTGCCGCCGCCCAAGAGCGAGGTCGGCGTCTATGGCTGGGTCTATCACAATTTGCTGTATCCTTGGTACAATGCGCTGCTGACCGCGGTCGGCGGACTCGTCGCCGTCGTGGCGATCTGGGCCGTCGTGGACTATGTCTTTTTGGGCGCTGTCTTTGTCGGCGACGGGCCAGAGGCCTGCACCGCGCAGGACGGGTCGATCATCCACGCCTGCTGGGTGTTCATCGATGTCCGCTTCTATCAATTCATATATGGCCCCTTCTATGCGGAAGCGTCACGCTGGCGGGTGGACTTTTCGTTCCTGTCGCTTGCGCTGGTGGCCACGCCGCTGTTCCTCAAAGAGCAGTGGATTCAGCGTAGGATCGGCCTCGGATTCGCAGCCGTCGCGACGGTTTTCACCTTCGCTGTATATGGGCTTGGGCCGGCGGTGATCATCGCGCTCATGATGTTCGCGCCCTACGGCCTTACGTATGCCCGGGTCGGCGCGATGCTGCCGCGCAGCGACGACAATGCCGCCGTCGGATTTGGTATCCGCCTGGCCGTCATCGCCGCAGCGGGGATCGCCGGATATTTGCTCGGCCGCGAGATCGTGGGCAGCCAGGAAGCGGCATCACTGGGCTTGATCGCGGCACTTCTCGCGTTCGGTCTGATCACGCTCAACCGGGCGTCGGTCAAAGCCTGGATCGTCTTCCTGCTGGTCTTCGTTTATCCCTTCATTGCGTTCTTCCTCTGGGTCGGCGATGGGTTCGGACTGGCGTATATCGAGACGTCGCTGTGGGGCGGACTGTTCCTGACGCTGGTCGTGGCCGGCACTGGCATCGCCGCCTCATTGCCGATCGGTATCTTGTTCGCGCTGGGCCGGCGCTCGGACATGCCGGCGGTCCGCGCCGTATCGATCGCCTTCATCGAGCTGTGGCGCGGCGTGCCGCTGATCACCGTGCTGTTCATGTCCTCGGTGATGCTGCCGCTGTTCCTGCCGGAGGGCGTAAATTTTGACAAGCTCTTGCGGGCGCTCATTGGCGTGGCGCTGTTCTCTTCCGCATATATGGCCGAAGTCGTGCGCGGCGGCCTGCAGGCGATCCCCAAGGGTCAATACGAGGCGGCGGCGGCCATGGGACTGGGATACTGGCAGATGATGCGCCTGATCATCCTGCCGCAGGCGCTGAAGCTGGTCATTCCGGGAATCGTCAACACCTTCATCGGGCTGTTCAAGGACACGACCCTCGTGCTGATCATCGGGTTGTTCGACCTGCTGGGCAGCGTTCAGATTGCGACGACCGATCCGAAATGGGTCGCCATGTACGTCGAAGGTTACATATTCACTGCCTTGGTGTTCTGGATCTTTTGTTTCAGCATGTCGCGCTACAGCATGCATATCGAACGCAAGCTGCATACTGGCCATTCGCGCAGCTAGTTAGAATTATCGGGAGTACGGGAATGTCCGAAGTGTCAGCCACGACCGGGAAAATGAAAGTCACCGACGAGCCTGCGATCGAAATAACCGGCATGCATAAATGGTATGGCGAATTCCATGTCCTGAAGGACATCAATTTGACGGTGATGAAGGGCGAGCGCATCGTCGTCTGCGGCCCGTCCGGGTCGGGAAAATCGACCATGATCCGCTGCATCAACAGGCTGGAGGAGCATCAGCGCGGCAACATCGTCGTCGACGGCATCGAGTTGACCAACGACCTGAAGCAGATCGACCAGGTCCGGCGGGAAGTCGGCATGGTGTTCCAGCATTTCAACCTGTTCCCGCACCTCACGGTCCTGGAGAACCTGACGCTGGCGCCGATCTGGGTGCGCAAGATGCCCGAGAAGGAAGCCGAAAAAGCAGCGATGAAATATCTCGAGCGCGTGAAGATTCCCGAACAGGCGTTGAAATATCCCGGCCAGCTTTCCGGCGGCCAGCAGCAGCGCGTCGCCATCGCCCGGTCGCTTTGCATGAGCCCACGGATCATGCTGTTCGACGAGCCGACCTCGGCGCTGGACCCGGAAATGATCAAGGAGGTGCTTGACGTCATGGTCGACCTCGCCAAATCGGGCATGACCATGATCGTCGTGACCCACGAAATGGGCTTCGCGCGCACGGTGGCCAACCGCGTCATCTTCATGGACGAGGGCGAGATCATCGAACAGAACGAGCCGAACGCGTTCTTCAACAACCCGCAATCCGACAGGACCAAGCTGTTCCTTAGCCAGATCCTGCACTGAGTCTGGTGGCCGAATGGCGCAGGTCGGAGCTAGCGTGACGGATAACGCACTAAAACAGTGACGGCTCCGAATCGTCGGGCGACAACGGTTGCGGTGTCTGCGGCGCTTCGTTCGGCGCGGGGATGATCAGGTCCGCATCGTCGTTATGCGGATCGTTGACCCGGCGGCTCACGGGAAAGACCTCCAGGGCGCCGCGATACGGCGCAATCATATCGGAGGCCTCGACCGGCGGCGCCTCGAGCCATGGCCCGAACCGACCGATATCGAGAATCACCGGCATGCGGTCGTGGATCGGGCGCACCGTATCGTTCGCCCCAGTTGTAATGATCGCACAGCTCTCGATAACCGTGCCGTCCCGGCCCTTCCAGCGGTCCCACAGGCCGGCGAAGGCGAAAGGGGCGCCGTCGGCCCTCTGGATGCGCCACGGCTGCTTGCCGCCCGCCGCCCGCTTCCATTCGTAGAACCCGTCGGCGGGAATGAGACAGCGACGATGGCGGTAGGCCTCACGGAACATCGGCTTTGCCGATACCGTTTCGCCCCGTGCGTTGATCGGCTGGCGCATCGATGCCGGATCGCGAGCCCAGGCCGGAACGAAGCCCCATCGGAGGAGCGCGAATTCGCGCTCAGCGGTGTCGCCACACCGCCGGACGACCGCCACCGGCTGCGACGGTGCGATGTTATACCGGGGCGCCAGTTCCGGCGCCACTTCTGGGGCGAATCCGAACAGGCGCCCCATGGCTTCGACCGGCAAGGTCAGGCTGAACCGTCCGCACATTGGCTAATCATGCCAGAAAATACAGCCGCCGGGCGAATCGTTGCCGGGTGGGCCGAAACGGTGTGTCCTGCGATGCCCCCTTGACGGGCGCAGGGATCGTCGTATCATGCAGCATGTTCCTGTTTTGTTCAGCGTGACAATATATCCAGATATGGTATTGTTGTCAATTGTGACTACGATATCTTGTGTTTTTTGCACAGGTTGTCCTGTCCACAGACTGTGAAAAGAGGGGATAACGATGGACGAACCGGCCGAGCTGCTCTTGCGCGCGCCTCAGGAAGATGAAGGAATTGCAGCAGACGCCGGCAACGATTCGCTCCAGCTTTTTGAGGATCCGCCGACCGAGTGTTCTGTGGATAATTCCGACTCCGACGACCCTTTGGATGGCGTGCCCGAAGCGGTTCGCGATTACGCGCAGAACGATCGCGGTATCCGGGTCCAAGTCGACCGCAGCCGCGATTCGCTGCTGACCAAATTCGGCAGGGAAACACTCGCCGACCGTTATCTTCTTCCCGGCGAAAGCTACCAGGACCTGTTCGCACGGGTGGCAATGCATTTTGCCGACAATTCGGCCCACGCCCAGCGCCTGTACGACTACATCAGCCGCCTGTGGTTCATGCCCGCAACGCCGGTGCTTTCCAACGGCGGCGCACGCAGGCGGGGCCTTCCGATCTCGTGCTTTCTGAACGAGGCATCGGACAGCCTGGACGGTATCGTCGATCTGTGGAACGAGAATGTTTGGCTGGCGGCACGGGGCGGCGGCATCGGGAGTTACTGGGGCAATTTGCGGTCGATCGGCGAGACCGTCGGGATGAACGGCAAGACGTCCGGCGTCATCCCGTTTATCCGGGTCATGGATTCGCTGACCCTTGCGATCAGCCAGGGCAGCCTGCGCCGGGGCAGCGCCGCGGTCTATATTCCGGTCAGTCACCCGGAAATCGAGGAATTTATCGAGCTGCGCCGCCCGACCGGCGGCGACCCGAACCGCAGGGCGCTGAACCTGCATCACGGGCTGCTCGTTTCCGACGCCTTCATGCGCGCGGTCGAGAACGACGAGGAATGGGCGCTGGTCAGCCCGAAGGACGGCGCCGTGCTGCGCAAGATTCCGGCGCGCGGCCTGTGGATCCGCATCCTGACAGCGCGCGTCGAGACCGGCGAGCCCTATATCGTCTTTGCCGATCACGTCAACCGGGCCATTCCGGAACACCACAAGCTGGCCGGCCTTGCGGTCAAGACGTCCAACCTGTGTTCGGAGATCACGCTGCCGACGGGCGTGGACCGGCACGGACAGGACCGCACGGCGGTGTGCTGCCTGTCGTCGCTAAACCTTGAGAAATTTCTCGAGTGGGAAGGCCAAGCGGGCTTCATCGAGGACGTCATGCGGTTCCTCGACAATGTGCTGTCCGACTTTATCGCGCATGCCCCCGACAGCATGGCGCGCGCCCGGTATGCGGCGATGCGTGAGCGGTCGGTGGGGCTCGGCGTGATGGGATACCACTCCTTCCTGCAATCCCACATGATTCCCATCGAGGGCGTGATGGCAAAGGTCTGGAACGGCCGAATGTTCAAACACGTCCGCGAACAGGCCGATGCGGCCAGCCGTGCACTGGCAAGGGAACGCGGCGCCTGCCCGGACGCGGAAGAATACGGTGTCGAGGAGCGGTTTTCGAACAAGCTTGCGATCGCCCCGACCGCGTCGATCTCGATCATCTGCGGCGGCGCATCGCCGGGCATCGAACCGGTTGCCGCCAACAGCTATACCCACAAGACATTGAGCGGATCATACACCGTACGAAACAGACACCTGAAGCGCCTGCTTGTGAAACTGGGACGCGACGACGACGAGACCTGGTCGTCGATCTCGACGAATGAGGGGTCGGTCCAGCATCTCGACTGCCTCGACGAAATCCAGAAAGCGGTGTTCCGCACGGCCTTCGAGATCGACCAGCGCTGGCTGATCGAACATGCCGCGGACCGCACGCCCTTTATCTGCCAGTCGCAGTCGCTCAACCTGTTCCTGCCCGCCGACGTGCATAAGCGCGACCTGCATCAGTTGCATTTCCAGGCATGGAAGAAGGGCGTGAAGAGCCTTTATTACTGCCGCTCGAAGTCCATACAGCGGGCCGAGACCGTGGCCCGCGAAACCACCACGCCAGCGGTCGCGAACATTCCGCATCTCGGCCAGGTGAACAGCGGCGACAAACCCGCCGAAGGCAACCCGGCCAATTACGAGGAATGCCTGGCCTGCCAGTAACTGACATGAAGAAGGAAAAACGAGAATGACGGAAAAGACCTCCGAATCCGACGTCGAAGCGGCCTGGGGCAGCGCCAGGCCCATTCCCGGGCGAGACCCGGCGCTTTACCGGATCGCGCCGGATATCATCCGGTCGGTGATCCGCCGTGACCGGCACAATATCTGCGGCGAATTCGGCTGGCGCATCGAATGCGGCCGTCCGGTCGCTTTCCGTGAAATCACGACGGAATCCGCAATCCGTGCGCTGCAGCGCGACGGCATCGGTGTGGAAGACCGGCATGTCCGACCGCGCGCAACCGGCCAGTTGCCGAGATAGCAACAGCCATGTCCCTCCTTGACGCCGATCATATCTACAAGCCCTTCCGGTATCCCTGGGCGTACGATGCGTGGCTGACGCAGCAGCGTATTCACTGGCTGCCAGAGGAAGTGCCGCTGGCGGACGACGTCAAGGACTGGCGCAACAAGCTGACCGACGCGGAACGGAACCTGCTGACTCAGATCTTCCGATTCTTCACGCAGGCCGACGTCGAGGTTAACAACTGCTACATGCGGCATTACGCGCAGGTCTTCAAGCCGACCGAGGTGCAGATGATGCTGGCCGCCTTTTCCAACATCGAGACGGTCCACATCGCGGCCTACAGCCATCTGCTCGACACTATCGGCATGCCGGAAACCGAATATCGAGCCTTCCTAAAATACAAGGCGATGAAGGACAAATACGACTACATGCAGCAATGGAGCGTCGACAGCAGGGCGGATATCGCCCGCACCTTGGCCGTTTTCGGCGGATTCACGGAAGGTCTTCAGCTGTTCGCCAGCTTTGCGATGCTGCTGAACTTTCCTCGCTTCAACAAGATGAAGGGTATGGGCCAGATCGTCACCTGGTCGGTGCGCGACGAGACGCTGCACACCAATTCGGCGATCCGCCTGTTCCATACCTTCATCGAGGAAAACCCCGATCTGTGGACGGACGTGCTGCAGCGCGACCTTGCGGTCGCCTGCGCCACCATCGTCGACCATGAAGACGCTTTCATCGACCTCGCCTTCGAACTGGGCGGCGTCGAGGGGCTCACCGCGGAGGAGGTCAAATCGTATATTCGCTACATCGCCGACCGCCGCCTGATGCAGCTTGGCCTGCCCGCAATTTACGAGATGGGGGGCAACCCGCTGCCCTGGCTCGACGAGATCCTCAACGGCGTCGAGCACACGAATTTCTTTGAGAATCGGGCGACGGAATATTCGCGCGCCTCGACGCGCGGCACTTGGGAGGAGGCGTTCGACTAGCGCCGGGAATTCGCCGCGGCCGCAATGGCACCGCGGCACATCGCTTTCCTGCGGCCCTGCCCCGGCTGGAGAAATCCGCCGGGGCCTTTTTTTGCCCGGTGTTGATGTGAACCACATGAAGATTCCAGACCCGCCGCGACAGGCAAATTCGCATTGACCGCCGCCCCGGTGTCTGCCCTATTATCGCGCCGCATCCAACCGCGACCGGACAATCGCATATGGGACGTTTCGGAATCGGCCAGCCGGTACGGAGGGTCGAGGATCACCGCTTGTTGACGGGTAGCGGCCGCTATACCGGCGATATCGTGCTGGACCGCCAGGCTTGGGGCCATGTCCTGCGCTCACCGCATGCCCACGCGGCGATACGCTCGGTCGACCCGTCGCCGGCGCGGGCGATACCCGGCGTGCTGGCGGTATACACGGCCGCGGATATCCACAGGGCCGGACTCGGCAGCATCAAGTGCCTGGCCCCAGCGACCCAGCCCGACGGTTCGACGCAGCCCCTGCCACCGCATCCCATCCTGGCCGACGGCACGGTCCGGCATGTCGGCGATCCCGTCGCCTTCATCGTCGCCGAAACACCCGGGCTGGCCCGTGACGCCATCGACGCCGTAATGGTTGACTACGACCCCTTGCCGGCCGTTGTCGACCCCGTGGCGGCCATTCGTCCCAACGCCGTGCAACTGCATACGGAAGCCCCGGGAAACGTCAGTTTTCGATGGGAAAAGGGCGACCGCGGCGGCGTCGACGCCGCATTCGATGGGGCAGCTCACGTCGTGCAGACGCGATTGGTGAACAGCCGCATCATCGTCAATCCCATCGAGACACGCGTGGCGATCGGGGCCTGGGACGGCGAACGGTTCACGCTCTACACCCCGAGCCAGGGCCCGCATAGCCTGCGCCGGCAGCTGGCCGCCGATATCTTCGGCATGCCCGAAGGCGCCTTCCATGTGGTCACCACCGACGTCGGTGGCAGCTTCGGCATGAAGATATTTCTCTATGCGGAGCAGCCGCTGGTCCTCTTGGCCGCGCGGGACCTGGGCCGGCCGGTGAAGTGGGTCGCCGAACGCGCGGCGGACGGCTTCCTGTCCGACAACCATGCCCGCGACCAGATCAACGAGGTCGAACTGGCCCTCGACGGCGAGGCCCGGTTCCTGGCGCTTCGGGTCCACAACCACGCCAATATGGGCGCCTATCTCTCGAACTTCGCACCCTATATCCCGACCGACTGCAGCATCCTGATGAACAACGGGGTCTACACCTTCCAAGCGATACATGTCCGGGTGACCGGCGTGTTCACAAATACCGTGGCGGTGGACGCCTATCGCGGCGCCGGACGGCCGGAAGCGATCTATCTTCTGGAACGCACGATCGACGCCGCGGCGCGCGAATTGCGGATCGACCCGGCGGAGCTGCGGCGCCGTAATTTCATCGCGAGCGAAGCGATTCCCTTCACCACCGTAATCGGCGCAACATACGATTCGGGGGATTTTGTCCGGAACCTGGAAATCGCCCTCGACCGCGCCGATCGGGCCGGTTTCGCTGCCCGCAAGGCGGACTCGGCTGCCCGCGGCATGCTGCGCGGATTCGGCATCGCCTATTATATCGAGAATTGCGGCTCCGGGCCTGAAGAGACGGCGCGGATCCGGGCGGAGCGGGACGGCACGCTGACACTGACCATCGGCACCCAGGACAACGGCCAGGGGCACCAGACATCGTATACGCAGATCATCGCCGAAAGGCTGGGCATCGGTCCGGACCGGATCCGGGTCGTTCAGGGCGATACCGATCGTGTCCGCGACGGCGCCGGAACGGGGGGGTCACGCTCTTTGCCGGTGGGCGGCGTGTCCTGCGACCGGGCCACGGCGGCGCTGATCGAGAGCGGCAAACGGATCGCGGCGGATATGCTGGAGGCCGCAACCGCCGACATTGAATTCGCCGAAGGTGTATTTTCCATCGCCGGCACCGATCGCCGCGCCACGCTTGCCGAAATCGCGGCCGCAGCAAACGATCCGGCCCGCCTTCCTGACGGCGAAACCCCGGGCCTGTCCGGCGAGGCGACGCATGGATCCGAGTCGTACACCTTCCCCAACGGATGCCATATCTGCGAGGTCGAGGTCGATCCCGAGACCGGCCGGATCGCCGTCGAACGCTACGTTGCCGTCGACGATTTCGGCGCGGTCGTCAATCCGCTGCTGCTGGCCGGGCAGGTCTATGGCGGAATCGCGCAGGGAATCGGTCAGGCACTGCACGAATCTTGCGTCTATGACGAGAATGGGCAACTGCTCAGTGGCTCGTTCATGGACTATGGCTTGCCGCGAGCCGACGATCTGCCGAATATCGAATTCGTCTATCATGAGGACGCACCCTGCCGCACGAATGCGCTCGGCCTCAAGGGCGCCGGCGAAGCAGGCGCCGTGGGCGCGCCGCCTGCGGTCATGAACGCCATACTGGATGCGCTATCCGAACGCGGTGTCGCCGCGCTGGATATGCCGGCAACGCCGGAACGCGTCTGGCGGGCCATCCGGGAGGCCGCATGACGGATAGTGTCCGCACCCAGTACGAACGCTGGATCTACCCGCAACCTGTGGACGATCTGGAAGTCTGGGTCGCCGGCGGCGGTTTCAGCGTCGGGGACGCCCGGGTTTGTGGCGACATCTTCTGGCCCGCGACCGGTTACCGCGACGGCATGAATATCCTGGTCGCCGGCTGCGGCGCCAATCAGGCAGCCCGCTACGCGCTTCAGCATCAAACGGCCCGCGTGACCGGGATCGACCTCAGCGAGGCGTCGTTGGCGCATGAGGAGAGACTCAAGGCGAAGCACGGGCTGGACAATCTTTCCCTGCGGCGCATGAGGCTGGAGGACGCATCTGGCCTGAACGAGACGTTCGACTTCATCGCCTGTTCCGGCGTCCTGCACCACCTGCCGGATCCTGCGGCAGGCCTGGCGGCGCTGGAAGGCGTGCTCGACATCGACGGTGTGATCTTCGTCATGCTCTATGGGCGTTACGGACGCGCGCCGGTATATATGATGCAGGAGTTGTTCCGGATCCTTGGCGCAACCGACCAGTCGGATGCCGACGTCGCGCTGGTCAAGGCGACGCTGCCGCTGCTGTCGCAGGAACACCCCCTGCGAACCTACGCAAAACGGTCCACCGATATGAAATTCGACGCCGGGCTGGTCGATCTGTTCCTGCACAAGCAGGACCGCCCGTATTCGGTTGGCGAAATCATGAAGCTCACGGCGGATGCGAGCCTTGTGTTCCAGGCCTGGGTTGAGCCGATGTATTACAATCCCGACGGCCGTGTAACGGAAAACCACCCGCTGTACCATCGCCTCGAACAGCTGAGCGACGAGGACCGCTGGAAGGCGGTCGAGCTCCTCGACGGTCTCCGCTCGCGGCATGATTTCTGCGTTTGCAGGCCCGATCGCCCGCCTCGCAGTTACAGGATCGACTTTCGGGAACCGGATTTCCCGGACCGCGCCGTTCCCTTGCCGCCGGAGAGCATGCTGACACCGGCTTCCGACGGAAAGCCGGCCCTGCTGAAGGGACCGCGCGCCACGCCGCTGACCCTGTCGCCGCCCCTGGTCGCCCTGTACCGGCAGATCGACGGCCAGCGCACTGTCCGCAAGTGCCTCGAGGCGGCGCCGGTCGATGCTCCGGCAGAGGTTCTGAAGCAGCACGGGTTGCGTTTCTTCCGTTCGCTCTGGCGGACAGGTCATCTGGATTTTCGACTGAAGGGATCGACGTGAGAGAATACGAGGCACTGCTGCCCGAACTCGTAAGCCTGGCCGGCCGGGCCGGAAAGGCGATCCTGGGAATTTATGCCACCGACTTCAAGCATCAGACCAAGGCCGACGAATCTCCCGTCACGGCCGCCGATCTTGCGGCCGAAGCGATTATCGAGGCAGGTCTTGCGCAACTCGCCCCCGACATCCCGCTGGTCGCCGAGGAAGCCGCATCGGAAGGCCGGCTGCCCGACATCTCGAATGGCCGCTTCTGGCTGGTCGATCCGCTTGACGGCACGCGCGAATTCCTCAACCGCAACGACGAATTTACGGTCAACATCGCGCTGATCGTCGATACGGTACCGGTGCTCGGAGTCGTTCACGCGCCCGCGCTGGCGCTGACGTTCACGGGGCTTCGCGGCGTCGGCGCAACGCGCACACAGAACGGACAGCCGGCGGCTCCCGTCGCCGTCCGCCCGGCGCCGGAGGAGGGCGTTACAATCGTCGCCAGCCGCCGCCACGGCGACCCGGAGGCGATCGACCGGCTGCTGCGCGGCCATCCGGTCACGGACCGCAAGACGGCGGGGAGCTCGCTGAAATTCTGCCTCGTTGCCGCCGGGGAGGCGGACATCTATCCACGATTCGGGCGAACCATGGAGTGGGACACCGCCGCCGGCCAAGCCGTCCTGGCGGGCGCCGGCGGCCAGGTCACAGATGCGCATGGCGATCCCCTTGTCTACGGCAAACCGGGGTTCGAGAATCCACCATTTATCGCCTGGGGCGGGCTGAAACCCTGGGCTCAGGACGACTGAGCCGACGCCTCCGCCCGCGCTGCTTCCCAGCCGATCATCGCCACTTTGCGGCCCAGTCCCCAACCATAGCCCCCGAGCTCGCCCGATTTCCGGATCACCCGGTGGCACGGTATCAACCAGGAAATCGGATTGGCGCCGTTGGCGTTGCCGACGGCACGCGAAGCCGCAGGCAGACCGATGCGGTGGGCGATGTCCTGGTACGTGGTCAATCCGCCCTGCGGAATTTCGAGCAACGCCTGCCAGACCTTGAGCTGGAACCGGCTGCCACGCAGCAACAACCGGATCGGCGGCAGGTCGCCGGAGGTCGGTTGCCCCGGTTTCGCGAACATCCGCGGAACAATGTCCGCGACGGCTACATCGTCTTGCACGAACTGGGCCCGTTCCCAGCCGCGCGACAGCTTCGCGTAGGCGGCCTCCCGCGCATCCCCGGCTATGAAACCGAGCCCGCAAACACCGCGTTCGGTTGCCATCAGCAGGCATTCGCCGAAGGGAGTCTCGTGATATCCATAGCGGATCGTCAAACCCTGGCCCCGCGCCTTGTATTCGCCCGGCGTCATGGCTTCGAAGGTCACGAACAGATCGTGCAGCCGTCCGGGTCCGGAAAGTCCCGCATCGTAAGCCGCGTCCAGCACGCTCGCGGACTCGCGAAGCCGCCGCTTGGCCTCCGCGAGGGTCAGATGTTGCAGGAACTTCTTGGGACTGACGCCGACCCAGCGGATAAACATACGCTGGAAGTAGTATTCGCTAAGCCCGACATGGGCCGACAGATCGGCCAGGGAAGGCTGATTCGGAAACGTCGTCGCCAGCATGTCAAGCGCCTGGCCCATGCGGGCATAATCCGAACGGCCGGCCGCGCGTGTCGAATCCGGTCGCCTGCCGCTATCGGACGGTGCGTGCATGTCAGTAATTTCTGCGGTCGTCATGAAACCCTCCAGACCAACGGTGCTCGCGGGATCCGATCTCAAGATCCGACCGTCGCAAGCCGATATCTCGCAACAGGTGGTCGCTCACAGCCATATCCACGCAACGTGGTTTTCTCTTTCGCATTCGCGTTCGAAAGCGCTGCCCGACGACGTGCCCCGCAATATACCCGATAAGCAGCCGCAATCGCCCCTTACGTGCTTCAGTGCAGGTGTCCACAGCCGTCCCAACCTCTATTGCCGCAACGTTCATGCGACCAATATCGGCGTCGTCCGGGCGGCATCCCACCCGATTCTTGCGGTCATTTCCGTCGCGGCCGGCTATACCAGATCGGCTAGTGAGCGCGTGTAACAGACGATCCGCAGGTCGGTGCCATCCGGGCAGGGCGAGGCCTGGAAGCCGAGTTTCTCATACATCCCTACCGCCGTCGGCATGCGGTCGGGCACGGTTTCAAGGCGGATCGATACATAGCCGGCCTCGTGCGCCATGCCCATCGCCAGCCAGGCCAGATTGCGGCCGATCTTGAGGTTACGAAAATCCGGCCGGACGTAGAGCCGCTTCATTTCGGCCACACCCGGCATACAGCGGCAGGTCGCAACGCAGCCCGCCGGCGCGCCACCAACCCGGCACAGCAGCAGTTCGCCGGAGGGCGGCGCGTAGAGTCCGGGCAGGCCTTCGAGCTCCTTTTCGAAACCCTGAAAACACAACTGGAATCCCATGAATTCCGCATATTCCCGAAATAACTCCTGCACTGCGGCAATGTCCTCCGGCCGCGTCGCGGGCGCGACGGTGATCTCCAGAGACTTTTCCATCTGCTGGTCCCTTTCAGCGCTGTCGCCGAATCCCGTAACAGGTCTCGAACTTCTCGAAGCCCGACTTCAGGTAATAGTCCTCGACCCCGGGCGCCGCGAGCAGCAGGAAGGTCGCGCCGTCGCCCGCGGCCTCGCGGCTGTGGCGGATCAGTTCGCGGCCGATGCCCCGGCCCTGCCACTTCCGGTCAACGGCCAGGTCGGAGCAGTAGCAGATAAAGGCGAAATCGCTGAGGCAGCGCGATACGCCGATCAGAAGCCCGTCGGAATCGCGCGCAGTGACCACGAGGTTGGCGTTCTCCAACATGGTGGCGATCCGCTCCGGCTGATCGACAGGGCGCCGCGGCGCCAGACCCGAACGGCGCAGAACATCGATGAACAGCTTCGGCGGCAGGCCGTTCTCGATGTTGTAAATAACCTTCATGAATTCATCCGGCGCCTCTCGCCGCCGCTTCTTCCAGCGTAAACAGGGGGGCGCCCTCCAGCGCCTCCATCAACACGTCGTGCGGAATATTGGCGCCACTGAATAGCAGGACGACCCGCTGGCCGCGGACCTCCGCACGGCGCTCCCACGCGCCGGCCAGCGCAGCAGCGCCTGCGGGTTCCACGAGGACATGGGCGCATTCCGCGATGCTGCGCACAGCTTGCAGCATGGTCCCGTCGGACACTGTCATCGCATCGTCGGCAAGGGCGATCAGGCCGGCAAGGGCGCGGGTCGCCGGAATGCGGCAGGCCAGCCCGTCCGCCACCGTGTCGATCGGCGCCTCGACGGCTCTTCCCGCATGGAAGCTGTCGACCATGGCCGGCGCGCCCTTGGCCTGCACCGCGACGGCCCGGCAGCCCGGCTGCAGCGCCTTTACTGCCGTCGCGACGCCGGTGAACAGCGTCGCCGCGCCCATCGGCACGAAGACCCAGTCGATCCCGTCCAGCCGCTCGGCGCACTCGAGACCTACGGTGCCGGCGCCGTCCATCATGTCGAGGCTTTCGCCGTCGTCGACGAACTCGAGGCCGTGCTGCGCCGCGAAGGTCCGGGCGGCGGCCTTTGCCGCGTCGATATCCTCCCCGACCTCATGCAGCGTCGCGCCGAACGCCTTGATCATCGCCCGTTTGACCGGGTTATTCACCAAGGGAAGGAAGATATGCGAGGGCACGCCGAGCAAACGCGCCCCGTAGGCGACGCCCTGGCCGTGATTGCCGGTGGACGAGGTGACCGCGCCCTTGAGGCCCGAGGCCCGCAGCAGATGCGTCAGCGCGCCGCGCAGCTTGAAGCTGGCGATCGGACCGACGGTTTCGTTCTTGATCCAGACCTCGGCCTCCAGCGCGCGCGACAACAACTCCGAGCGCACCAGCGGCGTTTCGTCGATCCAGGGGCGAATTTCGCGGCGCGCCCGCTCGATACTGCCGACCGCTGGCAATCCGATATCGTCGGACAGAATCCCCTCCATGTTTCTGTCTCCTCGATCCAGGCAGGACTATAGAGCATCATCCATTTGCGTGGAATCGGCTCCAGCCCGCGATGGGCCGAAAACAAAAGGGATCGCGCCGCGCCGGTCGCTTCCGTTCGCGCTCATACCGGCGCAAGCTCTGCCTGCGGCGGTGCGCTCTCCAGATCGACGCTCCCGCGCTGCCGGATGGTGGCACGACCGGCAATGCGGATACGATCCCCCCTGTCTTCGCAGAACAGCTCCCCGCCCCTTTCCGACGCCTGGACGGCATGCAGCGTCGTTTTGCCCAGACGCCCCGACCAGTAGGGAACCAGCGTAGTGTAGGCGCTGCCGGTTACCGGGTCCTCTGGGATACCGGCCCGGGGGGCAAAGCAGCGCGAGACGAAATCACTGGCTTCGCCGGGTGCCGTCGCGATCACCAGCTGTCCGTCGAGCGCCGCGACAAGCGCCATGTCGGGGCGAAGCCCGCGCACCGTCCGCTCGTCCGCGAACACGGCGAAGCTGGTGCGGCCTGGTATGGCAAGCGTCTCGACGGGCTCCGCCCCGAGCGCCGCACCGATGCCCACAATCGGCCCCGGCTCCGCGGGACGGGCGGGGAAATCGAGTTCCAGCAGGTCACCGTCGCGGGTTACCGTCAGATCGCCGGCCTTCAGGGTCGAAAACCGGACGACCTGAGCGTCGGGATCGATGTCACGGAAGAAGACCGCGGCCGACGCCAGCGTCGCGTGCCCGCAGAGGTCGACTTCCGTCTCCGGGGTGAACCAGCGCAGGAGATATCCCGGCGCGCCGTCATGCGCGAAATACGCCGTCTCGGAAAGCGCGAGCTTGTGCGCCAGAGCCTGCATGACCGCCTCCGACGGCCAGGAGTCGAGCGGACATACCCCGGCCGGGTTTCCAAGTAGCCCTCTTCCCGTAAATGCGTCCACCACGAACAGGGGTTGAACCGATTTCATGCTCATTTCCTCTATATCCTAAACGTCAGGGCCGCCAGAACGGCTTGCGCGCATCGTTGTCGGCCTCGATGGATCCGATTCCGATGTCGCGCAGCATCCGGTCGTCGAGCTTCATCAACGCCCGGCGCTGCCGTGAAGAACTGTCCCACGGTGCCCCCTTCGATGCCAACGAGAAGATTGCACCATCAAATCCTGGGATTAAACACCTAGGATTCACGCTCCGGGTGGAAGGGGGCCACGGTATGCGCGTGGTTCAGCGGGCCGTGGCCCTTTCCGAACCCCGGCGCCGTGAGGATCGCCTGGCGGACATAAGCCCGCGCGCGGATCACCGAATCCCTGAGGGTCATGCCCTGCGCCATCGACACGGCGATCGCCGAGGCCAACGTACAGCCCGTCCCGTGGGTGTGGGGCGTGTCGATGCGCGTGTCCTCGAAGACCTCGATCCCGTTCTCGTCGAACAAGACGTCGTAGACCATCGCGCTTTCGCCGGCCTTGAAGTGCCCGCCCTTGATCAACGTCCTCTGGCAGCCAAGTGTGATCATGACCTCGGCCGCATGCTTCATGTCTTCGAGGCTGTGGATTTCCATTCCGGTCAGGACTTCGGCCTCTGGAATATTCGGCGTCGCAATGTGGCATTGCAGCAGGAAATGCTGGCGGACCATGTGAATGGCGTCGCGGTCGATCAACGGATGCCCGCCTTTGGCCATCATCACCGGATCGAGCACGATCGGTACGTCCGGCGCGAATTCCATATACGTATAATGGACCGCCTCGATTGCTTCCTCGTTCGGGACCATGCCGATCTTGATCACGTCAGCGCCGATGTCCTTCAGCACCAATCGCATCTGTTTCCCGATGAACCCGGCCGGCGTCTCAACGATGCCGCTGACCCCTTCCGTATTCTGTGCGGTCAGGGCCGTCACCACGGTCATTGCATAGCCGCCGAGCGCCGTCACGGTCTTGATATCCGCCTGGATCCCCGCCCCACCACCGGAATCGGAACCAGCAACGACCAGGACGCGGCCCTGCATCCGCGCCCCCTCGCCATCAGGCCGGGCCACTGTCGTAGCTGCCTGCTGTTGCGACTTGTGCTCCGTCATGATCGGGACACCTGTTCGATGGCGCCCACAATATCCCGGACAACGTCGCCGATCAGCGTTTCGTCATCACCCTGGGCCATGACCCGGATTACCGGTTCGGTCCCGGATTTCCGGATGACCAGCCGTCCGTCAGCGCCCAGCAGGTGTTCGCCATCCGCGATCGCCTCGCGAACCAGACGATCCTCCAGGGGTGCGCCACCCGAGAAGCGCACATTCTCCTGGATCTGCGGCAGGGTTTCGAACACGCTCAGCACTTCACTCGCGGAGCGGTCCCTGATGACCAGCGCGGCCAGCGACTGCAATGCCGCAATCAGGCCGTCCCCGGTCGTACTATAGTCCGCCAGGATGATATGCCCCGACTGTTCGCCGCCGATATTGTACGAGTCTGAGCGCATCCGCTCGACTACGTAACGGTCGCCGACGGCAACACGCACCAGATCGAGGCCAATGCGCCCGAGATAGCGCTCGAATCCCAGATTCGACATGACGGTCGCCACGACACCGCCGCCCTGCAGCCGACCGCAGCCCTTCCAGTCGGTGGCGATTAGCGCCATCAGCTGGTCGCCGTCGATTATCCGCCCGTTTTCATCCGAAATGATCACGCGATCCGCGTCACCGTCGAAAGCGATCCCGAGGTCGGCACCGGCGGCGACGACCCGTTCCGAAATCGTGTCCGGCACTGTTGCGCCGCAATTGCGGTTGATATTGGTGCCATCCGGGTCGACGCCGACGGCAAGCACATCGGCGCCCAGTTCCCACAGCACCGTCGGGGCGACCTTGTAGGCCGCTCCGTTCGCGCAGTCGACCACGATCCGCAGTCCGTCGAGCCGCAGGCCGCGCGGAAAGGTCTGCTTGACGTACTCGATATAACGGCCCTGTGCGTCGTCAAGCCGGCGGGCGCGCCCCAGATTTGCCGACTCTGCGGGTTCCAGCGACGGATCCTCCATCAGCCGCTCAATCTCAAGTTCCTCGTCGTCGGACAGCTTGTAGCCGTCCGGCCCGAACAGCTTGATGCCATTGTCATAGTAGGGATTGTGCGAGGCCGAGATCACGACGCCAAGATCGGCGCGCAACGATCGCGTGAGAACCGCCAGCGCCGGAGTCGGCAATGGACCGACCAGGACGACATCCATGCCCATGGACACGAAACCGGCCGTCAGTGCGGGTTCGAGCATATAGCCGGATAGCCGGGTGTCCTTGCCGATAACGACGAGGTGGCGGTGGTCGCCACGGCGAAAGCGATGGCCGACCGCAACCGCCAGACGCAGCACGGTCTGTGGCGTGATCGGCTCTGTATTCGCGAGACCCCGCACGCCGTCGGTCCCGAACAGCTTTCGCACCATTTTTACACCGTATCCCGTCCGGGCGCCGGCTTACACCCGCTGTAACCGCCTGCCGGACAGGGTATTTAAGACAATCCGCGTGAACAGACAATTAATACCAAAGAAAATCGTGTTCACCCGGTGTCTCACACGACAGCCCGCCAGTATCGCGGAATTACGTAAGCCAGTGCATACGATTATCGCAGAGCCGGGGGCCCGGCCACTGTTTTTCGGCGATCCGCGGGGCCGCGCCGCTCCATATCACCGGGCCCGCAGGATCAGCGGGCCGCTGCGCTCTCAGCGCGGCTGCCCACAGACATGCACTGCCGGCGATTTCAGCTTTCCGGCTGCGGCTTGGGGTTGGGGTCGATCCCGACCGTGCCGGAACTCGGCACCGAGGATTTCGCTCCGCTGGGCGGCGGGCTGTCATTCTCCGGCCGGACGATCGACTCGCCTCGCACAATCGCGTTGATCTCCTCGCCTGTCAGGGTTTCGTACTCCAACAGCGCCTCGGCAACTGCCACGAGTTCCTTCTTGTTGTCCTTCAGGATCTTCTCGCAAGCGGTGTACGCTTCGTCGACGATCCGGCGCACTTCCTCGTCGATCAGCTTGGCAGTGGCGTTGGACACGTTCTTGGTCTGAGTGACCGAATGCCCGAGGAAGATTTCCTCCTGATCCTCGTTGTAGCGCAGCGGGCCCAGCTTGTCGCTCATTCCCCAAACGGTGACCATGCGTCGGGCAGTGCTCGTCGCCTGTGCGATATCACCCGAAGCACCGGTCGTCACCTTGTCGTAGCCGAAGATCATTTCCTCGGCGATCCGACCACCCATCGCGACAACGAGATTGGCATGGAGCTTGTCCCGCGCAAGCGAATACTCGTCCCGCTCCGGAAGCCGCATGACCATGCCAAGCGCCCGTCCGCGCGGGATGATGGTCGCCTTGTGGATGGGATCCGATGCCGGCGAGTGCAGGGCCGCGATCGCGTGTCCCGATTCATGATAGGCCGTGTTCCGCTTTTCCTCGTCGCTCATCACCATGGAGCGCCGCTCGGTGCCCATCATCACCTTGTCCTTGGAGTCTTCCAGGTCCTGCATGGTCACCACGCGGCGGTTCTTGCGCGCCGCGAGCAGGGCCGCCTCGTTCACGAGGTTGGCAAGGTCGGCGCCGGAGAAGCCCGGCGTGCCGCGGGCGATCGTCCGGGGGTTCACGTCCGGAGCCAGCGGCACCTTGCGCATATGCACCTTGAGGATCTTCTCGCGGCCCAGGATATCCGGGTTGGGCACGACCACCTGGCGGTCGAATCGGCCGGGGCGCATCAGCGCCGGGTCCAGGACGTCGGGCCGGTTGGTGGCGGCGATCAGGATGACGCCCTCATTGGCCTCAAAGCCGTCCATCTCGACGAGAAGCTGGTTCAGCGTCTGCTCGCGCTCGTCATTGCCGCCGCCGAGACCCGCGCCCCGGTGCCGGCCGACCGCATCGATTTCGTCGATGAAGATAATGCATGGCGCGTTCTTCTTGCCCTGTTCGAACATGTCGCGTACGCGCGATGCGCCGACGCCGACGAACATCTCGACGAAATCGGAGCCCGAGATCGTGAAGAACGGCACGTTGGCCTCGCCCGCGATCGCCCGGGCCAGAAGCGTCTTGCCGGTTCCCGGCGGGCCTACCAGCAGGCAGCCCTTCGGGATCTTGCCTCCGAGGCGCTGGAATTTCTGGGGATCGCGCAGGAAGTCTACGACCTCCTCGAGTTCCACCTTCGCCTCGTCGATGCCAGCAACGTCGTCGAAGGTGACCCGGCCGAATTTCTCGGTCAGCAGTTTGGCACGGGACTTTCCGAAACCCATGGCCTTGCCGCCGCCGCCCTGCATCTGGCGCATGAAGAAGATCCAGACGCCGATCAGCAGCAGAAACGGGAACCACGAAATCATGATATCGAACAGCGACCGCGAGCCGTCGTCGCTTTCCTCGACCTTGAAATGGATGCCGCTGTCCCGCAGCAGCGGAATCAGACCCGCATCGGCTTCTGGGGTCCTGGTAAAGAACTCCTGCTGACCGTCCTTGTAGTGGCCGGTGATGCGATGGCCCTGGATGACCACGTTGTTAACGTTGCCGCTTTCAATTTCGGAAATGAAATCCGAGTAGGCGATCTCGCTGTCGGACTTGTGCGCAGCGTTTTCGCCCAGCACGCTGTATAGCGCGACCAGGAGAACAATTATGATGACCCAGACCGCCAGATTACGACTGAACAGGTTCAATTTGGAAATCCCTTATTATTGCCGGTTCGCATACACCCCGCACCGCCCCGGCACGGCAATGCCAAGCATTACAGGATAGCGGAAATCTGCCCTTACGGGAACCCCGCCGAAGAATCAAACAATGCCGCACTCAGCGGCCGCGCCGGACAAAAGGTGATTTTGTCGACCGGCCGGGCCATTGAAGTTTCCCTATCCCATTGATGACACAAGTGGGGTACGGCGGTCACCTCGTCAAGGGTCCAGATCGCGGGCAACGACAGGCGAACAGCCGCGGGCAGGTCAGTCTTTCGCACTTCGGGACACTCGCGGACGAGCTTCTCCCAACCCTTGCGGCCAAGCCTGCCGACCCGAGACCCATTCGGCACACGTCCGTCGGCGGCAAGCCTGAACCGGCCGTCCCAGACGACGCCGTCCAGCGTGGCGACCGGGTCCTGCACAGCGGCGGCCTCACGGCAGATCAGAAATCGCTCGCCGCGCCGGATGATGCGGCAGCCGGCCAGTGTTCTGCCGGTCCCCGCAGACTGCCCCTGGGCGAACCATCCGTAAAGCCGTTGCAGGCGTTCCAGCCGAGGGCCGTAATCGTGGCCGGCGATACACGTTAGAAGCCGCGACAACGCCCGCAGCCCCACTTCCTCGGGCGCTTCGCAGAGGGGCGCCGGCGATAACGTTGCGTAGCCCTCCGGATAGACCGCCGCAGCACGCGCCAGCACGGCGGTGGCCGCCGCTTCGAGCGCCGCGCG
>Ga0224512_10001615_pt1 | contig 21433 bp, 26 predicted proteins | sample SF_May12_sed_USG_4_FD_169103 | JGI IMG/M metagenome (GOLD analysis project Ga0224512, IMG submission 169103) | Sediment microbial communities from San Francisco Bay, California, United States - SF_May12_sed_USGS_13 | ecosystem: Environmental > Aquatic > Marine > Sediment | place: USA... | reverse complement strand
AAGGCCCGCAACAGCGCCGCCTTGTCCCTGAAGTGCCGATAGGGGGCGGCGTGACTGACACCGGCGGCCCTGGCAACATCCCGCAGGCTGAAGCCGTCGATGCCCTGTTCCCGCAGCAACTTGCCGGCGGCCTGCAACAGGGCATTCCTGAGATCCCCGTGATGGTAGTGCCCGGTTGTACTGTGCCCTGTCATTTGCATGCCCCCGCCAGGCTATGTTTACACCGTAAACATTACCCTTGCAAGATCCTATCTGATTGATATTTATTGTCAAATAATAATATTCCCGTTGTCGCCTAGCCCCGGCCCCGGGAGCGCCAGGCCCACGCGCAGACCGGCCACCCGCAAATTCGACTCTGCGGCGACCCGCCGGGGACCACGCGCCCGGGAAGGATCGGCAATCACGACCCTCGGCGAAATCCTTATATCTTTATGATTTTTAAAGTTTTTATGTACATAAGCCCGCTCAAGAAGCGACATCTTCAGCCGATAGCCTAATCAGCACCGGCACGGGAGCGCGGGCAGGCGGCGCCCCGGCACAGCGGGGCCATTGTTTACGGGAAATCCAAAATCCAAAACATCAAGACAAACAGGATGTTGATCAAACTGACCGGCGGGGTCGGGACCCACGGCGCTAACGGCACGGCCATTCATGCGGCCAGGGGAATCCGTTTGACCCGGCCGTTCCGCCATGCCGGCAGGGCATTTCTGGGCCTGCTGGCGCTCCTGGTGGCATCACAGCCGGTGCGTGCCGGAACGGATACCCCGCCCGATGACCTCATCGCGATGAGCCTCGAGGCCCTGATGGACATCGAGGTGACTTCTGTCAGCAAAAAACCCCAGAAACACTCCGAGGCCGCCGCCGCGATCTTCGTGATCAGCAATGAGGACCTGCGCCGCTGGGGCGTGACCAGCCTGCCCGATGCCCTGCGCCGCGTCCCCGGTCTGCAGGTGGCGCGCATCGATGCCAACAAGTGGGCCATTACCGCGCGCGGCTTCAACAGCCGCTTCGCCAACAAGCTGCTGGTGCTGATCGACGGGCGCAGTGTCTACACCCCCTTGTTCGCCGGCGTCTACTGGGAGTCGCATGACGTCCCCCTGGAAGACATCGAGCGCATCGAGGTGATCCGCGGCCCCGGCGGCACCCTCTGGGGCGCCAACGCCGTGAACGGCGTAATCAACATCATCACCCGGCAGGCGGGCGATACCCGGGGAACCCTGGTCACGGCCGGCGCCGGCAACGAGGAACGCGGCTTCGGCAGCGTACGTCACGGCGGCAGGCTGGATAACGGCGCGGACTACCGGGTTTATGCGAAATACTCCAGCCGGGATGAAGGCAGCAATCCACTCGGGGCCCACGATGATTGGGAACTCGGACAAATCGGCTTCCGCTCGGACTGGGACCGGGGCACACGTGATTCCTTCACCCTGCAGGGTGACTACTACCAGGGCAAGGCCGGTGAACTGGTAAATATCGCGACCGGGCCAATGAACTATCCACCCGGAACATTCATCGGTGACACCGAATTGTCCGGTGGCAACCTGCTGTTCCGCTGGCAAAGGGCACTGCAGGATGACACCGGGTTCGCAATGCAGGCCTATATCGATCACGTGAAACGCGACGAGATCGTATTGTACGAAGACCGCGATATCCTGGATATCGACTTTCAGCATAACCTTCGACCCGCCAGGGCTCACGACATCGTGTGGGGGATCGGCTATCGTCACATCCGCGATACCACCAGGAACAATCCCGGTTTCAGTCTCGATCCTTCCGGGCGCAATGTGGACCTGTTCAGTGCCTTCATTCAGGACGAAATCAGCCTGACATCCGATCTGCGCCTCACTGTCGGCTCCAAGTTCGAACACAACGACTTCAGCGGTACCGAAGTCCAGCCGAACCTGCGCTTCAGCTGGCTGGTGGACGAAAGACGCACTGTCTGGGGCGCCGTTTCCCGTGCCGTGCGCACCCCATCTCGTGGTGAGCACGATGTCAGCCTGCGACTCCTGCCTCCACCGGCAGAGGACCCGGGTGTACCACTGTATGCCACGGGCAATACTCAGTTCGACTCGGAAAATCTTACGGCCTATGAACTGGGGTATCGCGTCAATGACGGCAACCGGTGGTCGATCGACGTGGCGGCCTTCTACAATGAATACGACGAGCTGCGCACGCTGGACCCGATCAGCATGCCGCCAGCCGATAGCCTGCTGGCATTCGATAACCACATGGAGGGTGAGACCCACGGCATCGAACTCGCAGCCCGCTTCAGGGTACGGCGCGGCTGGGACCTGCATGCAGTCTACAGCTATCTCAATACCTCACTGCATCTCACTGGCGACAGCCGCGATTCTGCTGCAGAGCGCAGTGAAGACAGCTGCCCGCAACACCAGGCCATGGTCAGGTCTTCATTCGATCTGGGCAGGGGTCTGGCGCTCGATGCCACCCTGCGCCATGTGGACGACATCAGCGTCAACGGGGTGGATGTCGACGGCTACACGGAACTGGACCTGAACCTGGGATGGAGACCGCGCAGCGGCCTGGAGATCTCGCTGACAGGCCAGAACCTGCTGGACAGCGAACATCCCGAGTTCCTCCCGGATTTCATCGCAACCCGGCCAACCGGTGTTGAACGCAGCATCTACATCAAGAGCATCTGGGAGTTCTGATCGTGCCCGGACTGCAAACACAGACAGCTTGCACCCGGGATGATCCCGGGATGACCGGTTGTATTAGACGGGTGACACACGGCCTGCTGCTCTCCCTGCTGCTCCTCCACGGCAGTGCGAGCCTGGGCGATGAGCGGGCAGATAACGAATACCGTATCAAGGCCGCCTTTCTCTACAACTTTTCCAGCTTCACCAGCTGGCCGGAAATGGCGCTGCAAGACAACGCCCAGTTCCGTTTATGCGTGGTCGGTCATGATCCCTTCGACGGGGCGCTTGATTCACTTTCGGGAAAAAAGGTGAATGGGGTACCGCTGAAGGTCACCCGACTGGCAGCCGGGGAAAGCATGCAGTCATGCCAGCTGGCATTCATCAGTGAATCTGAAACCGGGCGCATCGAGGAGACGCTGGGGGGACTCACCGGAAAACCGGTGCTTACCGTCAGCGACATCGATGACTTCACCTTGCATGGCGGCATCATCCGGTTAAAGCTCGTAGACAACAAGGTGCGTTTCGACATCAACGTGGATGCCGCAGAGCAAGCGGGCCTGAAGATCAGTTCGAAGCTGCTGTCCCTCGCCACCATCATTCGGGAAGAAAAGGTGACAGCGCGATGAAGCTGCTCCGGAACATCTCGATACGACGCAAGATCACGCTGATCATCATGCTTGTCAGCCTGGTGTCTCTCACCCTTGCCGTATCGGTATTCACCTTCACCGAAAGGACCAATGCACGCCAGTTTGCCGTCAACAACCTGCAAACCATGGCCGAGATCATTGCCGCGAACAGCAAGGCCGCGATCTTGTTCAGGGACAATATCGCGGCAGAAGAAACACTCGAATTCCTGAAATACCAGGATAATATCCTGGCCGCCACGATCTATGGCCCTGACTACGAGCAATTCGCAACCTACACAAAGCCGGGCACGGAGCACAAGACTCCGGAATTGCATTCAAATGCTGACAATACCCTTTTCTGGAAGAATTTCATTGATATCAGCAACACCATCACTCACGAGGGTGTACACGTCGGCCATGTCCACCTGCGCTCGGATATCAAGCTGATTCATGACCACCTGTCATGGTATGTCATCGTGGCCCTGCTGGTATTGTTCGCTTCTCTGCTGCTCTCCTTCCTTCTGAGCGAGAGGATGCAGCACATCATTACCGATCCCCTGCTGCTGCTCTCGGATATTGCCCGGAAAATCACGACAGAGAAGAACTATTCCTTGCGCATTGAATGCGAAAGCAAGGACGAAGTTGGCAACCTGATGTGTGACTTCAACGAGATGCTCGAACAGCTGCAGATCCGCGACAAGGAACTTGAATTACACCGCTCGGAACTCGAGCATCTGGTCGCCAGGCGAACGGCTGACCTTGAACTGGCGAACAGGGAGCTGGAGGCCGCCAAACATGAAGCCGAACAAATTGCCGGCAAGATGGAATACCACGCCCATCATGATGCCCTTACCGGACTGCCCAATCGTTCCCTGCTGATCGACCGGATCGGTATCGGCCTTTCTCACGCGCATAGGGAAAATTCACTTGCGGGCCTGCTGTTCCTTGATCTTGACCGCTTCAAGATCATCAACGACTCGCTTGGACATGCCATAGGGGACCAGCTGCTGCAGGTTGTGGCCAAGCGCCTGGAGAGCTGCATCCGCGAGGACGACACCGTCGCGCGCCTGGGTGGCGACGAGTTCATGGTGCTCTTGCCGAGGATCGAGAAGACCTCGGATGCAGGCTATATCGGTAAACGCATCATTGATGCCCTGAACGAACCCGTCATCTGCGACGGCTATGAACTGAATGTAACCACCAGTATCGGTGTCAGCATCTATCCCTACGACGGCAAAACCACGGATGCGCTCATCAAGAGCGCCGATATCAGCATGTACCGCGCCAAGGGACTGGGACGCAACAGGCTGGTGTATTACACGGCCGAGATGAATGAGGAATCACGCAAGCGCCTGATGCTTGAAACCGACCTGAGGAAAGCGCTCGACAAACAGCAGTTCGAACTCCTTTATCAGCCCATCGTGGACACCCGGAAGAACGCGATCCTTGGCGCCGAGGCCCTGATCCTATGGAACCACCCGACCATGGGCATCATCCCTCCCGCGGAATTCATACCTATTGCCGAGGACACCGGACTCATTGTACCCATAGGCGAGTGGGTGATCAGGAACGCCTTCGGGAAACTCAGGGACTGGAATGATACCGGTCATCCCAAGCTGCGGATTGCCGTCAACCTGTCACCTACACAGTTATCGCGCCCCGGACTGGTCAGTGTTGTCGAGCAGGCTATCGACGAATTCCAGGTCAGCCCCTACAGTGTAGATTTCGAGATCACCGAGAGCGTGGCCATACAGAATCTGGACAGCGCAACCGTGACCCTGGAAAAACTCAAGAAACTGGGGATATCCATCTCGCTGGATGACTTCGGGACCGGTTATTCCTCGCTCAGTCACCTGCACACCCTGCCAATCGACACCATCAAGATCGGCCAGTCGTTTGTCAAAAACATCCCCGACAGCATGGGTGACATGTCGATCGCACAGGCCATCATTGCCATGGCCAACAGCATGGACCTGTCACTTGTTGCGGAAGGCGTCGAGAACATCAAGCAAATGAACTTCTTCAGACAACAGGGCATTCATGTCATCCAGGGGCATCTTTTCAGCGCACCCGTACCGGAGGAGGAGTTCATGAAAATGCTGGAGAGCCGCACCACCCTGGCACCGCTGAACATCGTCAGATAGCCTGCCGGCACTACTCGAAGATCTGTTGCCTGGCCGCCCCGCCCGTCGTCGCGGGTATCACCATCTCCGGCAGCAGGTCGGGCCTGGCGACCGGGCTCTGAAGTACCGGGCTGTATCGAAACAGCGGGTAGGCCACGGTATCGAAACCCGCCGGCGGGGGTGGCTGAACAAAATGACGGTTGCGATGCTTGCTGCCGGCACCCGCACCGACCGAGAAACAGAAGAAGGCCTGAACAAGTGACGGCCATATCAGGGTGAATATTACCAGCAAGGCCACTGGCCGCTTGTCCGACTTCAGATTCATGCCCGGGTCTACATAAGCCTGTAGGGTTCCTCGTCACTGAGATTGAGTAGCTGACCCACAATCCCCAGGGCCTCATTGGCAAACGCATCGAGATCATGCCAGTCACCTGAAGAGCCGATCACCTCGGCACCATCCTGCATGACAATACGCATATTATAGTCACTGCGTCCCTGTACTGCCGCGCGGTCATGCTCCGCGGTTATGTAGATACCCGGCTCAGGATCGGCACCCCGGATAACCGCCATGATATAACGGTATTTTTTATCGTCATTGCTTTCTATGTCACCGAGGATGACCATACTGAATTCGCCGTATTTATAGCGTCGCTTGGGTACCGCGGTAACGATTCCTGGCTTGTTCATGGCTGCCGCACCTTGCACTTGATAAGAGTACGCATGATGATTACCCATACACCGTCAAGCTGCAAACCAGGCGGACGCCATCTGGACTCCGGGTCTGAATCGGTCGCCTGGTTACCAACCGGAAGTAGCCGTCATGAGTGAACTTATCTGCCCGTTCAGTTCTACCCTGGTACAGGAGGATTTCGCCTGCACCAAAGCCAGGCCGATTGTACGCCGCGGCGGCGCTGAGATCGCCTGTGCGGCTGAGCCGGCCCACGCACGCTGCCAGCGGTTTTTCCAGCGCCTAAAGGATGCCGCCCTGCCGGAGTTTGGTGTGGAGGATGACTTGCTGAAGATGCCGCACAGTGTGCTGGTAAAGATCCAGTACGGCGGGCTGCTCGGCCTGCAGCACAGCCTGGGTTCTTCCACCGGACCGGGATCAACCGTTGAGGACATCGACAGCCTGGTGGCCGCCGCGGCCGAAGGCTTCGGTTCCGTCGACGCCATCCCCTGTGCGGATTTCTGCGACGCTATCGTCAACTACAAGCTGCCCGGGCGGCGCAAGCGAAGCAAGCAATAAAACAACCAGGGAAGGCCTCATCACCGTATCTTGGGTCATTCCGGCACAGGCCGGAATCCAGTCACTGCCTTATGACCAGGCACTGGATTCCGGGTCTCCGCTACGCTCTGCCCGGAATGACGGCTTGATCAGCCATGCGGGGTGCGTCACACACAGCGTGCGTCCCTGACGCGGTGTCAGTCCGTGCGCTCCGACTCCCGCCAGGCAAATGAACAGTCGAGATGGGTGCGGACGGTAATCAACCCGCTCAGACCGTCTTCGATCATGATATCCAGTGGACGGCGGCGACGCAGCCGTTTACAGGGCTGTTTCAGCCACAACAGTCCGATATTGGCATTGCGCGGGAAGGTGGTGCGCAGGGCATCGGCAATCCCCATCAGGTGCTCGACCCGTTTCAGTACATCCGGGTTGTCCGGCAGGGGGGTATCCTCGTGGTAGCGGCGCAGCATCCGGGCAGGTGTTCCATCGGGCAGCGCCAGCACGTTCACCTGGTCGGAGGGCTTGATACCCCAGTCATCCAGCATGTTGACCACCATGCGACCCAGGTCCACCCGGTCTTCCTGCGTCAGTCCCGCCATGTGAAAAGCACCGTTATTTCGCCCATCAGAATCGATTTCAGCGGTCATTCTAGCATGGCACCCGGCCTGACACGCGTGAATTAACCATGCAGCAGGCCGCTGCCGTCGAAAAAACCCTTATAATTCCAGCTTATCCATCACCACAGCCCCCATGTCCTCACTGACCCTCCTGTTCTGCATCGTTGTCCTGGTATGGTTCTGGCAGGCCAGCCTGAAATGTCGGGACATCGCCATCCGGACCGCGCGCACCGCCTGCGCACGCCAGGGCCTCCAGTTTCTCGATGGCACGGTTTCACTGAAGAATATCAGGCCCTACTACAGAAACGCCGACGATCTTGGTCTCAGGCGCACCTATGTCTTCGACTACAGTGATGACGGAATTTCACGCCAGGCGGGTTGTATCGTGCTCCACAATTCGCTGATAAGCAGCGTCATTTTCGAGGAAAGCAGTGACGAGCGACACGATCAGGCACTTTAAGGAAGGGCTCGAACGCGACGGGCTGGACTACCGTCCCGTCACGCCCATCACCTCCGGCCGTGCCCACATCCTGTTCACGGGCAGATTCCAGGGGAATGAGGTGATCTGGGACGCCGAGATTGTCACCCTGGCCCATGAATTCCGTGAACTCTACCCGGCCGGGGAACAGCCTGCCGCGGGCTTCTCGCTGCCCCAGTTCATCGAGGTGGGTGCAACGGCGAACGGCATGCGAAAACTCCGGGTGGGTCTGAATGTACCCCGCATCGATGCAGCAGCATTGCACAAAACCATCATTATGATCAGGAATTACAAGCGACTCCGGCCTGGCCGGCATGAATACAAACCGGCTTGGAAACCTGAATAATTGAATTGTTATAATGGCTGAATCATCACGGGTACCACCCATCACCTCAACGGAACGACACCATGCCCTACTATATATACAAGATAACGCCCGGCGAGACGGCAACCGCCAAGTCCCTCGAACTGGTAAAGGAATACGAGAAATACCAGGCTGCCAAGAAGGATGTAAGGGCGATGCGGGCCGAACAAGCGGCCGACAGCAAGCACCAGTGCAGGATCATCTTTGCAGAAAACCAGGCCGAAGCCGAGGAGCGCCTGCTTGAACACCGCGAGGAGACCATCGTCAAGGAATGGGAAAAATAATTCCGGGTCTCTGCTGCGAAGCCCCTGCCTGATGCCTGTTTGATCGTGGAAGAGCTGGAATACAAGGCCACCTACCATGCCATCAATGAACGCCGCTGTGTGTTCGAGAAGACCATCAATGCGCGCCGCTGCTCCTGCAAACAGGCTGCACGCTTCTGCCTGGCAGACCGTGAAGGCGTTGCCTGCAAATCGGATGCCGGCAATGAAATGTGTACCGAGCTGCTTGACACACTGCGCCGCAATGCGCGCTTCTCCCTGCACCTAACACATGCCGACGGGCCCCTGCCGCATGCCAAGGAGATCCGCGTCCAGCTTGGCGGGCTGCTGGGACTGCAGCAGCTGATTGATCCTGACTGCAATGACTGCGATCGGGTAGACAACATCTATGCACTGGCCAAGGCGACATTTGCCCGTTATGTACGCCTGCAGGATCTTCCCCTTGAACGGATCATGCAGGCCATCGTCAGTTTCCAGGGCCGCAGGAAATCCAGCCGCCCCATCAAACCCTCTTCCTGAGAAACCGGTCACAGACCCCGGCTGTCTTTGGCGGTTCCATAGAGATATATGGATTACCGGGACGCCTGATGAAAAGAATTTTCTCGCTTATCGCCGTACTCGCCCTGCTGGCAGCGCCCCTGTGCGGGGCCGAACCCGGCACGGACACGGCCCATGTCAAGCGCGCGAATTTCTCCAGCGTGATCCATGACCGCGAGCCCGGGGACAATCTGACCGAGCTGATCGGGAATACCGAGCAGGTCTACTTCTTTACCGAACTCAGAAACCTGACCGGCCAGGTTGTCGTGCACAGCTGGGAGTATCAGGGCGAGACCCAGGCCGAGGTGCGTTTCAAGGTGTCGGGTCCGCGCTGGCGGGTCTGGTCCAGCAAAACACTGACACCCGAGATGCACGGCCCCTGGACAGTGCTGGTCCTGGATGCGTCTGGGGAGATTCTGGCCGAGAGGACCCTCGACTATAATCCCGATGACCCGGCCCTCTGACCGGGCCTCCCCCACCACTTAATTCGCCCAGCGAATCTCCCGGGCCGTGATGCTGCCGATGATGGTATCGCGCAGGGATGCCGGCATGACCGAGCGGGTACCGGATTCGGGTATCCTGCCTCCCATGATCTCCGCCGTTGACTGCGGGTACAGGGGCCTGCGGTCCGGTTCGGCATAGCCGGCAGGGTACACGGGCTGATTGCTGTTCAGATCGTACTTGTCAGTAGCACCCAGTGTGTGCAGCAGTTCGTGGGTAATTACCACGTTCGTCCTTCCCGCATAGGCACGGCTGGCGAAGGCATTGACGACACCCACCAGCCCCTTCTGCAGCCCCAGGGAATGGGCCAGCTGACTGCGCCACTCGTCATCGTAGAACTTGACAAAGATACGGATGTCCGCAGGCGGACCGTCGTAGCGCCAGCGGGTCCGCATCACCCAGTAACGCAGCTGCAGGCTCCACAGACCAACCGAAAAGACATTTCGTCCGGACGGTGGCACGGGTGGGATTTCGTGGATCTCGGGTCCCAGCCTGATATGCACCAGTCCATCCCCCGGCAATCCATAGCGGTCGGCCTCACGGTCAATGAAATCGCGGACCGGCAGGAAGGTAGCGTCGGTCAGATTGGCAATATAGGCGGAGGTACTGCTGAGACTGTCCCCGTTGATCGGGTATACCACAACCCACAGCGGATCGTTCCAGTCTGTGGTGCGCGCCTTGGCCAGCCAGGCATCCACCGCCACGACCAGCAGGACAAACAGCAGGGCAAGAATCCTGAGCTGACGGAAAAGCTGGCTGGACGCCATGATTCAGAACGCCAGGGGATTAACGCCGGCTTCAGGGAAGACGCAGGTTAATCGAGTCGCGCACCACGGGAGACAATGTCTGGATATCAGCACCATTCATCTTCGAATAGCGGCGCACCTGGAAATAGACCACCTTCCGGCCAGTACCCGGACTGAGTTCAAACGCGGGCTCGGGTATGTATGACTCCCAGCGGGCACCGTTGAAGTCCGGGTTTTCGCTGGCCCGGTATTCCGTGGCATTGCCATCCAGTGCATGGTTCAGAAAAACGTAGCGACTGGCTGTCATCATCGCTCCGCTATTGATCTTGAGATATCCCAGCTGCAAGGCGGAGGATCTTCCGGCCCTGTCCCGCACGTCATGCTCGCATTTCGGGCCGCCACCACCGGTGGGCAGTGACATCACCAGCAGCCGTTCCATATTGGAGGTGACCAGGGATTCCTGCTGCCCCAGGTAGCCCGGCTTCGATGCGATGACAGTCAGCGGGGCACGCGGGATATCCCGGAACACGGTATAGCCGTCCTGATCGCTGCGGACGGCGCCAAACTGGGTAGGATTGGCCGACGTGCCCACACACACTGAGACACCGGCCAGCGGCGCCTGGCCGCCCCGTTCAAACACCCGCACCCTCAGATCAGCGGCCGAGACCGGTGCCGCCAGGACAGCCGAGAGAAACAGCAGCGCCACCAACAGCATGGAACTGGCGCAGCGCAAATCAGCATCAGGGCCTTGCAACCGATGCAGCGCCAGCGTGGAGTAGGAATTGCCCGTCATTGGTTCACCTGCCTTCCCGACTGATAGACAGTCCGGATTCTTATTTATCCACTCTACTCAAGATCCGGATCAGGCGTCAACTTTTTGATCCCCCCGAGCGCCTCCAGGCTGGCCCTCAGGGCCGATTCCTCGATGGGGAATGCCAACGCCGCATCCACTGGCAGACGGGCACTGAATTTTTCAAACTGGGGCCGGTAATCCCTGTCGTAGAAGACGATCACCCGAACCCCCGGCAAACGCTGTACCACGGCCATCAAGGACTCCAGACTGCTGCTACGGTCGCGAAAATCAGACTGGAAATTGAATTCCGCCACAATAACGGCGGGCTGCCTCTTTTTGAGGAAATTAATGGCCTTGCGCATGGAATTCACCACGGCAACCTCATAACCGCAACTGGTATACAGGGGAGCGAAATTCGGATAGCCACCGAGTTCCACGACAGACAACAGCAATTTATTCACCTGAACCCCCCATTCACAGCCATCACACCGCCCAAAACGGGGCAAAATGCGCAAATCAGCTGCATTCCGGCACCCGAATGTCCGCTTTTCCAGCCAGTTCACGCTGAAACTACCCCGTAAACAGCTGTCGTTAACTATTTAACTATTTAACTATTTGTAATATATAGAATAAAAAATATTTGAACTATTTTACTATTTATTTAAATTAGTACTTGCTTATTTACTGATTTGCTAATACTATAATCGCCGTCATTGCAAAGACTTCTAAACCACTTTATTCAACTTTAACTTTTTGGAGATACATCATGAAAACGATTGCTACTTTGATTACCGCTGCCACCCTGGCAGTTGCTTCTACCGCCGCTTCCGCCTGGGGCTGGGGCCCTTTCGGTAACGGTTATGACGGCTACAACAGCGGTTATGGTGACGGTGACTTCGACGGCGGGTTCAGCATGAACTTCAGCGGTCGCGCTTCCGGTCGCGGTCATGGTCGTGGCTACGGTCGTGGCTACGGTTATGACGCTCCGTACTACGGTTATGCGCCTTACGGGTATGCTCCGGTAGTTGCTCCGGTTGCCCCCCTGGCTGCTGACACCGAAAGCAAGTAAGTAACCCTTACTCGCCGGAAAAGCCAAACGGGGGCGACTCTTTCGAGTCGCCCCCGTTTTTTTCACGCTTCATACAAAGCAGTTGCGCTACTCCTGGGACATGTCATCCAGGTTCACATGGCATAGCACGGAACGCATCGTGCCGATCAATTCCAGAAGCTGGTCATTGCGCACCCGGTAATAGATACGGTTTGCATCGCGCCGCGAGGTAACAATGTTCTTGTTGCGCAGCTGATCGAGGTGTTGTGACACATTGCTCTGCGAGGTGCCTATCTTCTCGACGATCTCACCCACCGACATTTCGTTATCGCCCAGGGTGCAGAGAATCTTCCAGCGCAGGGGATGACCCATCGCCTTCAGGGCATCCGCGGTCAAGGTGATATCTTCTTCAGGTGTCTTGTCCGGTACCGAATCTTCCATTTAACACTCCATAATTAATCTGTCACGAAGTTTACCGTGCAGGGCCCAGCATGCAACTACCCTGCGTTGACACGTGTATAGCCAGTCATATCCTTGGCAATGCATATGATATCAGTTATCTCATCACTATCATTCTTGATGGCCGTCCTGGAAAACAGGATAGGCACCCGGCGCTGGTCACTGGCGATGAAGCTGGCCTCTATACTGCTGATTGTCCCCGTCCTGATCAGCGCCTCCAGCCAGGTCCCCATGAAGGCGTTGGCCTGTTCCTGCTCTTCTTCCTCGAAAACATCACCGATGGACATGCCAATGAGATCAGCCGGTTCATAACCGAGCATACTGCAAGCGGCCGGATTGGCTGCCTTTATCTTGCCCGAGGGCTCCAGTAACAGCAGTGCCTCGCCCATATTGCCGATAACCTTCTCCAGGTAACCCTTTGCCAGCTGCAGATCCCGGGTGCGCTCCGCCACCAGCGCCTCGAGCTGGAGGTTCATTTCACGCTCTTTCTCTATAAGCCTGAGATAGGTACTGATCTTGTTGATCAGCTGATTGTCATCGATAGGCTTGAGCAGGTAGTCTGCCGCACCTACCTCATAACCCTTCTTCTGGAATTCATCGGTCTTGTAGGCGGCCGTCAGGAAAATAATCGGTATGTCCCTGGTCTTTTTCCTGACCTTGAGCATGGAGGCCGTCTGGAAACCGTCCATTTCCGGCATCTGTATGTCAAGCACGATCAGGTCGATACGCGGGTCATTCAGGGCGGTATCAAGGGCCGCCTGACCGGAGTTGGCCTCGAGCACCTCCACATCCATATACTTGCTGATCAGGGCATGCAGCGTGTACAGGTTATTCTGGTTGTCATCGACAATCAGAATCCGGAAGCCGGCATAGCGCTTCACGGCCTACCCCCGCCGCGTTCTCCCTGCCTGGCGTGACCGCCGGTTTTAGTCAGGTATTTATCCAGCAAAGTCTTTAACTCCATAACATCAATAGGCTTGACCAGATGGTCGTTGGCGCCGGCAACGAGGCAGTCCTTCAGATCCTCCTCGCCGGCCCGTGCTGTCAGTGCAATCACCGGCAGATCGGCATAGGCAGGCTTGCTGCGGATCTCCCGTGCCACTTCGTAACCATTCAGTTCAGGCATCATTATATCCAACAGCACGATGTCAAAGTGACCCTCGGTTTCCAGCGTCTCCAGCGCCTCCCGACCGTCACCGGCTGCCATGATCTGCATACCCCAGCGTTCCAGCAACGGCGTCAGCGCCAGCAGATTGCGTACATCATCGTCCACCAGCAGCACCCGGGTACCCGCGTAATCCGCCTCGGGAATGCTTGCCTGCTGTTCCCCGGTGCCGGCCTCCCCCGCCGACACGGCCCGGTCATCCCTTTCGGCAATCGTCGGCATATGTTCGGGCAGCAGAAGGGAGAAGACCGCCCCTTCTCCCGGCTGGCTCTCGAGCCGGATGTCTCCTCCCATGAGGTGTGCCAGATCACGGCTGATCGTCAGCCCGAGCCCGGTACCACCGAAACGACGGCTGGTTGACCCGTCTGCCTGCTTGAAGGCCTCGAATATAACCCGCTGCTTGTCGTCGGGGATGCCGATCCCGGTATCGATCACGCTGATACAGGCGATATATTTCCCACCGGACTGACTGGCATAGGCCTGCAGGTGCATCTTCGCCCCGCCACGGGAAGTGAACTTTACCGAGTTTGAGAGGAAATTGATCAGGATCTGGCGCAACTTCTCCTTGTCAGTCTCGATGAATTCAGGCGCGTCCTTGTCGATATCGATAGTGAGGCTGAGTCCCTTTTCGTCGTATTGCGGCTTGAGCAGCTGCCGGATATCGTCCAGCAGGTCGTACAGGCTGATACGTTCCGGGTGCAGGGACATCTGGCGTGCCTCGATACGCGACAGATCGAGAATGTTGTCAATCAGCGCCCTGAGGTCATTGCCGGCTGCATGGATCACCCGTGCCTGTTTGAGGTCCTCGTGAGGCTGCCGCTCCCTGCCTTCATCAGCCAGCATCTTCGAGAGCAGCAGTATCGAGTTCAGCGGGGTGCGCAGCTCATGACTGACATTGGCGAGAAACTCCGACTTGTAACGGTTCGACTCTTCCAGTTCACTCGCATAGTCGCGCAGGGCCTTGCTGTGCTCGGTATGCGTAATGGACAGGCGAGTGAGATTCTTGCCCAGCACATGAAGTTCCTCCGGCCGCTGCCAGGCGAAATTGACCGGTTCATCGTGTTCTATCACCCGTGATATCCCGTCTGTCAACTCATGCCCCAGGCGTTCGGTACGCAATGCAATCAGTCGCGCCACAACAAACACGACCATCAGCAGGCCGAGCACTATGGTCACAACACGAACCTCGATTGCATGGCGCAGTTTTGCAATTGGCGAAGGGTCGACACTGCGCCCGACCCACAAGGGGCCGGAATCCTCGGTGATAAACAGCGGCACCCAGAGCACCTGCTGTTCATCCTTCTCCCACAATGCCAACTCGCCCTTGCTGAAGATGTCCTCCAGTCCCTGGAAGTCATCGAAGGCAGAAAAGGCCTTCGATTCCGGCTCGTCCTGCACCAGGTAGCTACCGTCGTTTTGCACCCAGAAAACGCCCTGGTAGGCATTGGCCAGACCACCGATATCCAGGTAGGCAATAACAACACCCTGCTTGCTGCCTGTACTACCCGGTTCCAGGTTGGCCAGGTTGTAGACAGGACTGACGAGACCCAGCTGCATGAACTGGTGGGGAGAATCCTCGCCGGCCTCGCGATTGAAGACAATCGGCCCGGTCAATACACCGCCCGGCTGCAACTGCAACCCGGCCTTGATGAACTGCGGGTTACTATAGGCGGCAGTATCCTTGCGTGGCACCACGCCACCGGAAACATCACCCTTTTCCAGCCAGTACTGGACCTGACCATCTTTATCCAGAAACAGGATCCGGGCAATATCGAGCTGGTCCAGGAGCAATTGGTTGAGCCACTCGACGTAACGTGAGCGTGCAACTTCCAGATCGCCTGCGCTTGGCCGGCCACTGCCGGCTGGCAGCATGCCGGGCTCCGGAAACTTGGCAAGCAAGCGAACCGTCTCGTGGCGCCGCGCGATATGCTGGTCGAGATCACTGAATCCCTCCCGCAGGTTCTGCAAATAGGCCTTGTGATAGAGCAGTTCGATACGGTCGAAGATCAACGGCACATTGATCAGGATGGCCGCAAACAGGGGGACCAGTCCAAAGAGAAACAGAAACAGGGAGATCTGTGTACGCAGCTTCATCGGTTGTCAACAGCTGGCTTGCCGGGGCTTGCAACGATTGTTAATCACTACTCTATCATGGCTTGCAGCGCACCGCCTGCTCGTGAAGTGGCACAGGCACCGCAGCTCCAGGATCAGTCAAGATAGCGGGCCTGCCATTCCAGGTATTTGCCGTGAACGTATTCCGTATAGGCCGCCTTGTCGCTAAACCGGCCCGGGTCGATGGCATCATAGACATAGTAATTCACCCGGTTATTCTGTGTCGTCATCATGTGCCAGAGCTTGTGCAGCAGGGTCTGGGGATCACGCCACTCGAAGTCATCCTGTGCCTCGTAATGCAGGAATACCGGCAGTACGGGTATCCCGGTGCGCAACGAGATATCAAAGGCGCCATAGCGAAAGGATTCAAAGATGCGCCGGCCTTTGCACCCTCCCTCGGGGTAGAGGGCGATATTTTTCCGCTCCAGCAGCGCCTGCTCGAGCTCATCGGCGGCCTGGTTGCGTGACTCGCGCGACTCCCGATGCACGTACAGGGAGCCCGCTGCCATGCTGATGCGGCCGACTATCCACCAGTCCTTCACCTCGATCTTTGCCAGGGAGTGGACCGGAAACAGCGCCGGTATGCCGATGTCCTCGAAGGCCGAAGGGTGGTTCGCGACCAGGATGTAGTGCTCCGGCAGGGGGAGCGTATTTTTCTGGTGCAGCCTCAGGTCGACTCCCAGGGCGCGTACAAAGCTGCGGCACCAGAATCGAAACAGGGGATAGTAAAAGGGTCGCAGTACACCGGGCAGGTAGGACAGCACATACAGGATGGCAGTGAAGACCGCCAGCTCCACCCAGTTGATCACCCGCCAAAGCAGCATGGCAATGAATCGGATCACGCCCCACCCCCGTCGCGGACCGCCACAGTCGCACTGGGCAGGTCCCGCTGTAAGATTAATTAATTTATAACTCAGTTAATTAGGATAATCCAACAGAAAACAGCCGCGGCCGTGACTGCATCCCCGGTCGGGAACTTCGATAACCGCCCAGGTATCGTATATTCATGGATGCGAGCAGACCCGGCGCCGTGTACACGAATGAACACGACCGGGCGGGAGGGCAACCGTATGAAGGCCGTCTGGCAGGACACGGTGATCGCCGAAAGCAAGCGTACCCTGATCGTCGAGGGCAACCACTATTTCCCGCCCGACTCGGTCCGGCGTGAATACCTCGAAGCCAGCGAGACGCACACCACCTGCGCCTGGAAAGGCGTGGCCTCCTATCTGAACATCGTCGTCGCAGGCCGGACCAACCCGGATGCGGCCTGGTATTACCCGCAACCGAAACCGGCGGCCTGTGACATCAGGGATTACGTGGCCTTCTGGAAGGGCGTCGAGATCATCCCGTCCTAGCCACTGCCGGCTAGCTGAGGTTGGCCAGCAGGTTGACGATAATGTTCCCGTCGAGGACATCCAGGTCATGCTGCCTGGGAATCAGTATGCGTGACGACTTGCCGCGCAACACCGGGACGTTGTTCATGTCCTGGCTGTAACCCGGAACAACATAGTCACCTGAAAGGGCCGCATCCTTGCCACGCACGATGGAGAAATACTGGATCTCGGGATGCGGTTCGTTATTGAGCCAGAACAGCAGGCTGCCCGGCCGCGGGCGCACCAGGTCCACGTACAGGCTGCGCGAACGCATGGCCGTGTCGTAGGTCTCGCCGCCAAGGATATCGGTCACTATCGAGAAGGGAAACGGAATATCGGTTACATCCAGCGCCTGCTCGGCACGGTGGGTGCCAAGGTGTGGTGTGGCGATGGTGATCAGCGCCTTGACGTTGTGAGCCTGGCCGCGCACCAGCGCCGCGCGTGCCACCACGCCACCGGCCGAGTGACCCACCACAAAAATCGATTCACCGGCATGCCTCTGACTGATAGATTGCAGGATCTGGCGCAGCTGGAAGGCCTGCACCAGTACGGGTGCCTCGGATGGCAGGTCAACCGTATAGAAGGCGTGCTCTGCGCCCCCGTTATTCACCGGAAGCAACTGGACCCCCGCCGGCCCGGCGGCGTACACGCCTGCCCGCTGCCAGCCGTTGCTCCCCAGGACGGTGGTGATTCCGCTCGCATCCCAGGCCTGCGCACCGCTCAGATATCCATGCACCAGCACCAGTACATCAGCGCGCGCGGCCGGGTTGAACAGCCCCGCAACGATTAACAAACCTGTGATAATTGCCTTTTTCATTGGTCTACCCCGTTCGATTCGGTGAAATCACTATCTGGCAATAAAAACGGGGGAGACTCGAAAGAGTCGCCCCCGTTTGGCTTTTCCGGCGAGTAAGGGTTACTTACTTGCTTTCGGTGTCAGCAGCCTGAGGGGCAACCGGAGCAACTACCGGAGCAAACCCGTAAGGAGCATAACCGTAAGGCGCATAGCCGTAGTACGGGGCGTCGTAGCCGTAGCCGTAGCCGCGACCGTAACCGCGACCGGAACCGCGACCGCTGAAGCTCATGCTGAAGCCGCCGTCGAAGTCGCCGTAGCCGTCGCCCCAACCGTTGTTGTAGCCGTCATAACCGTTACCGAAAGGACCCCAGCCCCAGGCGGAAGCGGCAGTTGAAGCAACTGCCAGTGTGGCAGCCGTGATCAGAGTAGCAATCGTTTTCATGATAAGTCTCCAAAAAGCAAATATTGAAAAAAATGGTTAATAGAGTCTTTGCAATGACAGGGCCTATAATATTAGCAATCTCTTAATTAAGCAACCCCTAATTTAATTATTTTTTAATCAATGCGGCATATTTTTATAATATCTATTTTTTTCATATAGATAATGTTACGTGGCAGGGGGAGTTTTTTGCTCATCCGGAGTAAAACAGGCACCCCAAGGCGGTTTTCGCCCGCGGATACGGGTCCAGATACATGCTGCAACTGGCCTTACGCGGCTTATTTCGAGCCCGCGCCACACAATCCCTGGCACCTTAAGGAAGTAACTTATCTAATTGATATTTAGTACTTTTCATCCACCCCTGACCGACCGCGGCCACAGATACGGAATTCCCGGTCCGGTTAGCCACTAGATAAAGTCGGCCTCTCCGGCCCGGGTGCATCCTGCCGGACACGTGTAATCCAATGCATTCCATAATAAGTACAATAACTTATATACAAATCAGCGGTGCATGCACGTGCCGCCCGAGGGCGGCAGGGCTCATCCGGGGTCATCCGCTGAAAAAAAGTAAAATTACCATTCGAATATTCCAAAATTAAGCAAATCCGATATACACGGATTTTCAGCCACCTACGCTTACTCCCTCATTTATATCAAAAATTTGCGTCAATCTATTGTGGTTGACAGGCCTCGCTGATGGGAGCGTAATCATATTCGTCATTGGTCATGTCTTGCTAGGAGGAACGATCACCTTGGAAAACATTAGCCTTGATGTTGAAGAGTTGTCGTGCCTGGACAAGATTGAACAGGCGCAACGCTTCGAAGAAGCTGAACGCCAGATCGATGAAGTCCAACGCGCTGCACCCAGCGACCCTGATTATCAGCATTGGGTCGATGCACAACGACAATACCTCATGGAAGTGCAGCAATTGATATTCGAGTGTTAGCCCAAATCCAACCTCCTTTTCTCCCGCTCTTGCAGCGGGTTTTTTTTGACCGCATCACAAGCTCGGATCGGACCGGCAAGTCATAGAATACGGCGCGTGCTCCGTTAGAATAGGGCCTCGTCCGGGACAAACGGCACGTTGCCATGCGCATACAGCTAATTGCGGAACTTCTACTGTTGCTGGTGACCGCCAACGGCGCTCCGCTGATAGTCGGGCTCCTGCTGGGTACCCGCCTCGACCGGCCGCTGGACGGGAACCTCCGTTTCCTGGATGGCAGGCACCTGCTGGGTCCTTCCAAGACCATCCGCGGATTGATCAGCGCCGTAGTGGCCACCGCCCTGCTGGCGCCCCTGCTCGGCCTGGCCCCTGCCCGGGGTGCTGCCTTCGGGCTGTTGGCCATGTCAGGCGACCTGCTATCCAGCTTCATCAAGCGGCGCCTGCGTATCGCACCCAGCCATTCGGCACCCCTGCTAGACCAGCTGCCCGAGACGCTGGTACCGCTGGGAATCCTCTACCCGCTACTGGGTGCAACGGCCAGTGAGGCCCTGATCGCCGTCCTCATCTTCATCGTCATAGACCTGGTGTATTCGCGCCTGCACGAGCAGGGCAGGATCTAGCCTGAATTTCTCACTTTCCGATACTGCGCAGGTGGTGCAGGGTGATCTCCGGCGGACAGTTCAGCCGGACATCCACGATGCAGGCCCCGGAACCGGCAGATGTATAACCATTCAGCTGGTGATAGACCCAGGGGCCGGAACAGAAGGTGCGCGGGCAGCCGGTATTACACATCAGCGGCAGGCCGCCGGGCAGGCAGATTTGTCCGCCGTGGGTGTGGCCGCAGAGCATCACATCGAAATCCGCATGCGCGGCATGCCGGTAGACCTCGGGTGAATGGGTCAGCAGGATGGAGATGTCTCCATTCGGGATCGTGTCGGCTGCCTTCTCCAGGTTATCAGCCCGGTAATAGTGGGGATCATCGATTCCCGCAAGGTACAGGCGATCGGAACCGCGTTCGATGATCGTGTGCTCATTCAGCAGCATGCGGATATCCATGGCCTCCAGGCCGGGCACCATCCGGATGGTGTCGTGGTTGCCCAGTATCCCGTAGACCGCCCCGTTCAGGTGCCTGCGAACCTCCTGCATGCCTTCGAGCGCGGCCTGGTAGGGACCGAAGGTGTCCGCCCTGAAATCCCCCGTCAGCACGCACAGGTCGTAGTCGATCCCGGAGACGGCCCGGATCAGGGCTTGCGGGAAATCGCTGGCCATATCCAGGTGCAGGTCCGAGATCTGCAGGAGGGTAAACCCCTCGAAGGCCTGCGGCAGCCCCGGGAGGATAATATCGTTATGCCTCACCTGGATCCTGCGGGCATTGCGCTTGCCGCGCCCGTGCAGCAGCAGCAGGCGCAGGGTGTTTCTGATGACGGAATGGACCGAATACCAGTTTTCGATATGGAAAAAATTCCGTCCCTGGCCGAACACCCTGCGCTCGTAGTCCTTCTCGATCCCGAGGCGCTGCTGCAAGTGGACCTTGCCGACCCGTTGCCTCAGCAGGTCATGCATCGCCCGGTCGATCGAGTCAATGGTCATAGTATGTACCTGCAGAAACCAACCCGCGGACCTCCCCTTTGTGTTCATTGTTGTCCCGAACGGATTAATTTTCAAATCAGGGCGCCGTCCATGGGACATCGGCAGGCTTTGTACCGGATCACGGCCTTTGCCAGGATTGGCAAATTCTGCCATCCTGACTGACATATAACACCACTAACAGCATACAAGGGGATTGACCATGAATCTGGAGAAGGTGTTCTTTGCGTTTTTCATCGTCCTGTCGTTGACCCTGAACTTCGGATTCTTCGTCGGTGAACTGGACAACCCCGATCACCATAATGTCTACGAGTTGTTTGCCGCCCTGGTCGTCAGCCTGATCGCCACCATCATGAAGTTCGGCGACCGGGCCCACATCGGGGCCGTGCTGCTGGCCACCAGCCTGGTCGCCGACCTGCAGCTGATCGCCGCGGTGATCGTCTGGGGCATCTTCGTCTATGCCATCGACACCGGTCTGACGCCGATGGTGATGGCCAGCATAGTGTCCCTCTCCGGTGGTGCCCTGCTGGCAAACATTATCTCCGTGGTCATCCTGGTCACC
>Ga0224512_10001614_pt1 | contig 21439 bp, 27 predicted proteins | sample SF_May12_sed_USG_4_FD_169103 | JGI IMG/M metagenome (GOLD analysis project Ga0224512, IMG submission 169103) | Sediment microbial communities from San Francisco Bay, California, United States - SF_May12_sed_USGS_13 | ecosystem: Environmental > Aquatic > Marine > Sediment | place: USA... | reverse complement strand
GCGTAGGGCAGGTGCCAGAAAAATCAGTATGGTAATAACATATCCTCCTATTAAATTTCCATGTTATGCCGGAATTGACTTTCCATCACAGGAAGAACTTGCGACATTTTCTAATGGAAAAGAAATGAATCAAGAAGAAATAACTGAAATGGTGAGGCAAAGTATAGGTGCTGACTTTTTGGGATACAATGATGCTGAAAATCTTGCAGCTGCAGTTGGTATACCTCATGATTCCATGTGCTTTACGTGCTCTTCTGGAAATTATGAATCTCTTGGAATTACTCCTGAATTTAGAAGCCGTAAAGAGATGAAAGGAGAATAAGGGATTTTTTTAAATAGAGTAATTTGGACTGATGATCATGCAAGCGATTTGGAATGACACTGTAATTGCAGAAAGTGATGACACCGTTGTAGTTGAAGGAAACCATTATTTCCCGTTTGATTCCATAAAAGAGGAGTATTTTCAAAAGGCGGAACTTACTACCGTTTGTGGGTGGAAAGGCATGGCGAATTATTACTCAATCAATGTAAATGGAAAAACCAACAAGGACTGCGCTTGGTATTATGAAAAACCAAATGACGCTGCCATGAAAATCAAAGGAATGGTGGCCTTTTGGAATGGTGTTAACGTAAAATAATCTGTTTTCGGTTTGTGTAGTTAGTATGTTTTTACTTCGCCGTCGAAGTGCATCTTCATCCATTCCTATTCATATATTGCACATTAAATTTTATCTTTTTTCATTGCCTTCGGAAAATATAGCCAATTGTAATTGAATGGATGATTGCTGTTGGTTCAAATTATGTTGGGAGCATATCATGCATGGGGATATAGTTAGCAGGTTGAAAATAAGGCCCACGTGGAAAAAATTCAAAGACGTTGAAAAGAGTTTTTTTATCTTTTCTGGTTCTTATGTCTGCTTCTTGGATTTGTTCTCAAAACAACTATTGCAGTTAGTTGGTTAAGATTCATTTCTAAAAAAGTAACATTGTAAGAGTCTAGAATCCATGAAATTCAGACCATTGATGTTCTAGCTTGTATATTATTTTCCAAGCTAGTCTGTCTATGTTTACGCCAGGTTCAGCAGAAATCATTATGACATATCTTCCAATAGGAAAGCTCATCATCACAACATTCTTTCTCCTTGAAGAGGAATATTTCACTCTGCCCAAACTGGCATCAAATCCTTTTCGATTTGCCACTCTGTGTGCCAATTCCTGAAACATTTGCCTTCTTCTTTTGTCAGTCTCAAAAGGAATCACTCCATCCTTAAAATCACCTGCAACCAATTGGCCATCACTATCAATCAGACCACAGAATCGAATTTCAGGTTCTGACAAAATATCTTTTATTTTATTTCTAATCTCTTCAACTGGAAATTTCTCATCGGACATTAAATTAGAATGCAATTCATGATTATTTAACAGTCTGTTGAATCATACCCAATGATGTAATGTTCTCATGTCTTGCAACAACCGGCTCTGTAAATTTTAAATCAGAGTTTGACGTAACTCTTCACGGAAGTTAGTAAAACATCGTATAACATAACAGTACGATAGTCAAATAGATGATGGATTGTCCTCTGACCACTCCAAGACACAAGGACAATCACTCGGACTTCCTGTTCAATCAGAAATCTGAAACATGAATTAATTGCAATGAGGTCAATTCATTGTATTACCAGTATCCATCGTAGTCAGTTGCATGTCGCATTTCTTGCAGTTCCATCTTTACATCAGATGTAATATTGCATAATCTAAGATATTAAACTGTCAATTTGAATAAATTCCAAATTAAACTAATACAAAGTGTTTACACTCTGATACCTTAATCATCATCTTACCACAATTTGTGCAGGTTATATTTGCCATATCGTCTACCAGAGTAGTCTGTATATCACAACCATTGCAGTACCATGAGCGTACCATGTACAATGTATGTGAACATTATACATTAGATTGTCTGCACCGTGATTAAAAAAATATTCAGAAATTTCGAATTATCTGAACAATTTGATTTTTTAGATACTATCTTTTTTGTAGTTGATTTTTTAGACGTTGTCATTCTGTTGTGCTCTGAATACGCACAAAAAATAGATTTAGCGAATAATGGTTACGCATGAGAACTAGTTTTTTGATGGAAGTTGGGCGTTCATAATTTTGAACCGTTTGTCTCGGCAAATTACCATAGACTTATCCGTTAATGCCATGCATGAAATTGCTTTCAGCAAAATCGTCATACCCTACATTCTAGATGTTTTCTTTGTTGATTACTGCTTTGATTAATTTCATCAACATGAAATAAAAACTAGAATTTAGAAATATGAACATTCGTTTATTTTTCCCGTCATTATTGAATAATTTAAAAAGTTAAATTTAATACATAAAATTGCACATATCCTGTATGAGCATAGCATTCATTTTAGTTAATTGTGATATGGGATATGAAATTCAGACCATCACAAGGCTCAAAGAGTTATGTGATGAGATACAAGGAACCTATGGAATGTATGATTTTATCTGTAAATTAAATTATGACAATATGGAATCTTTTGAACAGACTTTGCAAAACATAAGACGTCTTGAAAACATTACACATACAATTACCATACACACCATCCCAGAACAATCCTAAAAGAAATAGTTACTATATTTTTGAAATTGGAAATTTCACGAATCCTAAATATTTTTTAAATGTATGATCTTATATCTTGATTACGTCATACAATGTTTTAAATTTTTAATTTATAACAAGCCACAACATAATGTGACTAAGGGAATCTGCTCCTTCCTATTTGCCATTTTCCTAAACGCCCCCAATCATCATATTTGATGCTCACAACAGATGATTTCTTTGATTGCTTCAAAAAATCATGTTTAGAATAGTTTGTCGTTGATAAAACTTTGTCACCCTCTCTTGAACTTTCTAGATTACAATGACAATTTTCTGTTATCTCACCACAATAAGGACAAGAACAAAAACAATATCCAACAGAACCTTTGCATTCAATACAGCATACAATCGGGTTTTCTGAAATCATCATGGTTTTTTCCTCAGAATAGCGTTCGTTAGAATTTCTTTTGGATAATCAACCCTGTGTATTTTTGCAATATGGTTTTTAAATTCATCAACTGTTGTTTTTGCATCTCTTTCCATCTCATAATTGCATTCAAAACCATAATGCCTGCAATACATCACACTCATTGTTCTTTTATACGTAATTCAAATATTTTAATGGGTTTGAATATAATCTTAACATTTGTTATATTTTATCAAATATATTAAAAATTCATAAACATTTTAAGGGAATATGCTTATTTTTTATGAAGTCTAATGCACTGCATGATGAGTCATGTGGTGCCTCGAAACTCCCTTACAAAAACACTGATTTTTGTAGGCATTGTAATTTCTATAGCTGTGATTGCGTTTGTTCTAACATAGAATATCCGTATTCCATAAGATCTCTTTTCACATTTAACTTGGCTTATTTGTTGAAAATGTTATTGTTAGCACTAGACTAATTTGAATTTTCAAGATACATCTTTGTTACACTACATCGTTGAGATACATTAGAGCAGACATAAAACGAGAAAATTAAAACAAGATGCTTTTTTAATTATGATCACATATTGTAATCATGACCAGAACGCAAAGGAGAAGAGATACGGCATATCCTACAAGGGATGGAAAGCACAACCCTGTATGTATTGATCCTGACTGCAAGGATTGTGTCTAAAGTAAGAGTTGGTTTTCTGACTCTTACTTTGAATTGTTTAAAAAAACTATCAAGACATGTATTGTCATGTTGTAGTTTAGAATCTCTTTCTGATTCCGACAACATCTATTGAAGGAGGTACAAAACACATCCCTACATTCAATAAAATCAAACGGATTCCAAATCCTAAATCCCTTACCATTCAATGATACACATTCCCGAAATATCCAATTGTCTGTTTGAAAAGAAAAAACGAGTAGAAAAAGAAAGACGCCTGGAGAATCAGAATCTCAAGGAGTGAGAGCAATCGAGGTTTGGTTCTTCTGGCCCTGCATGCTAATGAAAAGCCAGTCCCTCATTCCTTCCATGCAATATGTGCAATCTGAAATTTAACCTTGATGCAATGATTGCCTTACATTTGTTTGTAGATTTTTGGTGAAAATAGATTATTAAAAATATTTGTCAGTCATTAAATTTAAACTACATTTGATATACCCTTAAAATTTATCAAATTAATCTATAAATTATTTTGCACAGATCTGCTCTGCATTCGCTACAAACATTATCAAAATCCAATCTTTTGCAGCCACACACGCAAGTGCATTCTTGGAGTTCCATCTGAATCCCATCTTTTCAAGTGGTTCAGGATGCCCTTTTCCACGAAGTGAAAACAATACTATTGCCAATGTGATTGCAACTCCTATTGCGGCACCATATGCAGCGATTCCGGCTTCTGCCATGAAACACCTGACACAAAATCAACAATAAACGTGATGGTATCAAAATGAAAAATTTGTTTAATTTGGTGTTGTAAAACCCGACAAGTTTTCATTATTGTGAGGTTCTACTTTATTGAGTATGTAACCATACTACTTTCAAATTGAACATCTATGATACAAAATCACTTTCATGTGCAATATGTAAACAAGTGATTGGTGAAGTCGATTATGATGCAGAGATCATCCGTCCAAAGTGCGGCCAGTGCTCAAATCCCACTCCACATGTTAATGACAAAATGCCTTATCTGATTCCTCACTAGATCTTGACTTTGTTTACAGTCAACAAAAAATTTACAATCTATTGTGACTTAGCATATACTATTGGATTATTCTAAATTATGTTCTTTGATTTTAGGCATAGAGCCACAAATTAGAGGAGTTTTTGTTTATCATCATAATGGCGAATTGTTAGCAGGAGGAATGCGCAATGGCATTCAATCATATCTTCCTCTAGAAGAAATGACAAAATCCATCCACAATACCATTTCACGCTGGCAAACCCGAGAATCGCTTTACCCTTTCTTTGGTGCGGGAAAGTATTCCATTACAGAATATAAAAAAGTCAAAAGGATTACTTTTCCATTAAATGCTCACTCCATACTTGTAGTGGGTGTGGAAGTTGAAGTGGATCATGATAAAATAATTGCCAAGATACTTCAATTGATAAATTAAAGAAATTGTCAAATTGGTTTATTTTTTGCAAAAAAAGTAAACGAATATTCATTTTTGCTACAATATGATTTTTATTTCATGCTGTTACACCTAACAACGGTAGTAGTCAACTGAATGAAAACGTTGATACAGCGAAAAAGGATCAACGGACAAGGTCGATGGATCTTGCGTCGGGTTTTCAGATGATTACTACGCATAATTTTTGTGCTGTTCGTATGACTATGGTTCGAAAATATATCACAGGCAAAGAAGGATATCCCTCATGTGACCAAAGTGCAATCATAACTGATTTTGAAACGGGGGAAATTTTTTGCAGTCACTGCGGCTTTGTGTTTTCTGAACGTATTGAAGATTCTGGTCCTGAATGGGGTTCTTTTTCATATGATAAAATCAATAATGAAAGGACCGGCAGTGGGGCGTCTTTGGCAAAACATGATCAAGGCCTATCAACAATAATTAATTCCATTGACAAAGATGCATCTGGGAAACCTCTTTCATCCACAATGAAAAAAAATCTCAAACAACTAAGAATGTTGGATAGAAGAAGCCAAACACATGCACCCATTGATAAAAATTTCATTCAGGCATTTAGCGAATTAACCAGATTAAAAGACAAACTTGTACTATCTAACACGATAATGGAAAAGGCAGCCTACATTTATCGTAAAGCAGTTGAAAGAGAATTGGTACGGGGAAGAACTATCTCCGGAATGATAGCAGCTGCACTTTATGCTGCATGTCGTGACACTGAAACTCCTAGAACCCTAAAAGATGTTGCAGATGCTGCAAATGTCAAACGAAAAGATATTGCAAGATGCTACAGATTGATCTATCGAGAATTAGATCTAAAGATGCCCGTAATAAATTCCATTCAATGCATTGCACGGATTTCTAGCAGACTGGAAATTACAGAAAAAATAAAGCGATATGCGATCAAAGTGCTCAAATCATCTCAAGAACATAAAGAATCAGCAGGAAAAGATCCGATGGGATTGGCTGGTGCTGCATTATATTTGTCATGTATTAAAAATAAAGAAGATAAAACACAACGGGAAATTGCCGACGCTGCAAATGTGACTGAAGTTACAATTCGAAACAGGGTCAAGGGTTTGAGACTTTGTCATGTTGTGGAACTGTAAAGACGATATTCGCATAGATCATATCAAGATGTTCCATCAGGGTTTGGAAGATGTTAAAGATCATGCCTGTTTAAAAAAAATAATATGCATCCAAGTACCACAAACGATTCCTTATTTTCTTCTGGAAAATGTAATAATCTTCCATGGTTTTTCCTACCTGTAATGTTGGAAATAATTACATTAATTGTTATTTTTAGATGGTTTGATTAGAAAATTTAGCCTGCATTTTGCATAATTAGTATACCATGTAACTTGTTTTTTAAAATGATCTTCGTTGTCATTCCAGGTCTTGATGTTTTGTAGGATTGAATTGGTTGTTGCCTGCACTATTTGATTCTGCACAGATTTTATCTTGTTGATTTGCTTGCCTGTATCGACAATTCCTTTTCTGACAGATTCTGGAAGTTCAGTAGAAATTCATAAAATCCGGTACCGTTTACGGCCAACTCTCCTTGACATAGGTGGTTTTACCGCTTAATGCAACACCCATCATCAATTCATAATCCAAGCTCATTTTCTTCTCTTTTCTGATTTCCAATCAATTAAACAGAATCAATCATGATGATTCAATCTCTTTTGTAGACAAAAGTCTGTGGTGTCTTTTTCAATTTCATACATGGCTTTTTTGTTTAATTGTCACTATGTGTACCGTCTTTTAGATGATTATAAAGCAAGAAATCGATTATTAAAACTGAAGTTGGAAAACCGTTGTAAATTTTTAAGATTATGGATTCGATATAAAACCGGATTGTGATTGAATTGATTCTTCATTGTAATTTGTGTTTACGATCATGATGTTGAATTATTTAATTTTTACACTGCAGATGTTTTTTAATTTCATCAAGCAAGTTTTGTATGCAACATTTAATACAATGCATGTATGATAGTGATTAGAAATTATTTTTGTTAAATCTGTAGGAATTTTTGGTTTGCAATGTTTTGTCTGAATGCTAAAACTACCTGTTACAATTTGTTTTTATTTGATGAATGACAACAGTATGTAACAGTGATGGTAAATTATTCAAATGATTATGATGTCAAGTGTCAACTAGACACTTGCAAAACCTATCCTGCAATTACAGATTCTGAAAGAGGAGAAATTTTTTGCGGGGGATGCGGTCTTGTGCTAGTGGATACAATGTCTGACTCATCACACCAAAACAACAGTTACTCATCAGGGGACTTTATGAAAATGGCACAAACAGGACCTGCCACGTCACTTACAATGAATGACCGGGGACTGTCAACAGTAATTGGCACCAACAAAGATTCGACTGGAAAAGCACTATCAGGCAAAACAAAATATGAATTTAACAGATTACGAACATGGGATCAGCGAAGCAAATCAAGGCAGACCGCTACATTGAGCAAGGCATTCACATTGATGAATGCAATGAAGACGAAATTGGGAATTCCAAACAACGTGGTTGAGACTGCAGCGTACATCTACAGAAAGGTAGTAAATGCAAAACTTACCCGAGGAAGAACCACCGTTTCCCTGGTTTCAGCCTCTTTGTATGCCGCATGCAGAGAGCACAATATTCCAAGAACATTGGATGATGTTGCCCGTGCAGGAAATGTCGAAAGAAGGATACTTTCCCGAGATCTGCGAACAATAGTCAACAAGCTTGGATTGCACCTTAACCAGTATGACACCACTTCATTTATCTCAAAGATCTCAAACAATATGAACCTGAAAGAAAAGACCACACGAGATGCATTCAAGATTTTAGACCTGTGTGAAAAAGAACAGATTACTGCCGGAAAACACCCTGTGGGACAAGCTGCCGCCTCGTTGTACATTGCATGTATAATGAACGGTGAAAAAATCAGTCAAAAAAAGTTTTCAGTGGAATCTGGAGTAAGTGATGTTACAATCAGAAACAGAGTCGCATTAATTACAAAAACACTACACATCATGGATTTATAATCAAACTTGCAAATTTTTCACAAGAATAAAAAATTTATTTTGCGGAAGAAGATCTGATTAGTTAGTATTAATTTGATTTATTGTTAGAGTCTTTTTTTATTTTTATGGTTAGAGTTTTTGATGACTAAACTTCTGATTCTTCATACTTTTCATCTTGCTCATAACCTTCTTTGAATTAAAGCTCGGGTCTTCCTCTTTCATTTCACCTTGTTCCAGTTTCTTCCATTCCTTTTCTAGATCTTTATTGGTGGTTCTCTTGGACATGAACTGTTATACGTAACACAATATATTGGCAAAGTCATAATTTTCAAGATTGGTATTCTTGTTTGGATTGAAATCCATTTGTGATAATCGCTATTACCGTTTATTACAATCTGATTGATGGTGATTGCAATGACAATTATTATTATTCAAAACAATGATTGAGATCGAACTAAAAATTGAAGAGATGCCACAGGCATATGTCGGCAAAGGGGTTGCAATCGTAGATCCTAAAATAATTGAAGATAACGGTTGGCAGCCAGGACAGGTTCTGGAACTATTCTCAAAGAAAAAAAGTCATGTTAGGCTATGGTCAGGATTTCCAGAAGACTATGGCAGTAAAATTATTCGTATTGACGGTCTTACTAGATACAACATAGGTGCAAGCATTGGAGAGAATCTAACTATCAACGCAGTTGAAGGGACAGAGGCAGAACAAATAGTATTGTCCCCTATTGAAAAAATCAATGCCGAGGGGTTGCACGATTACATGTCTTCGTTATATCAAGGACACCTCTTTACCATCGGAGATACTGTCATTGTCAATACCCAGATGGGAAGCAAGATTCAGCTGGTTGTAACCAGCACAAAGCCTTCAAAACCCGTATTTGCAACTGAGGATACGATATTCAAGCTGGGAAACGTTACAAAATTGGATGATCCGTCCATACCAAGAATAACCTACGATGAGTTGGGCGGATTAAAAAATGAGATCCTAAAGATTCGTGAGATGGTAGAACTGCCAATGAGACATCCTGAGCTGTTTGAGAAAATCGGCATATCCTCACCCAAAGGCGTTTTGCTGTACGGTCCACCTGGAACTGGAAAGACATTGCTTGCAAAGGCAGTAGCTGGGGAGACGAATTCCCATTTTACCTCGCTTAGCGGTCCGGAAATCATGGCAAAGCATTATGGAGAAAGTGAGGAAAAACTTCGAGAGATATTTACACAAGCTGAAGAGAACGCGCCAAGCATAATTTTCATTGACGAGATTGATTCAATTGCTCCAAAAAGAGAGGAGGTTTCAGGGGAGTTGGAAAAAAGAATCGTCTCCCAACTGCTGACATTGATGGATGGTATGAAAGGCAGAGGCAAGGTCGTAGTGATTGCAGCTACCAACAGGCCAGATTCAATCGATCCTGCACTTAGAAGACCTGGAAGATTTGACAGAGAAATAGAAATTGGAATTCCAGATGATGAAGGAAGATTGGAAATCCTAAACATCCACACACGTGGAATGCCATTAGATGAAAATGTCAAGCTAGAAAAAATATCCAAGACAACCCACGGGTTTGTCGGGGCTGATTTGGAAGTGCTTTGCAAAGAGGCTGCGATGAGATCACTCAGAAGAATATTGCCTGAAATCAATCTTGATGAGGAAAAAGTCTCAAAGGAAGTACTGCAAAAAATAAAGATAACAAGCGATGATTTTACAGAGGCACTAAAGGAAGTCAGGCCTTCTGCACTCAGGGAGGTTCTCGTACAAATTCCAAATGTCAGCTGGGATGATGTTGGCGGTCTGGACAAACTAAAAGAGGAACTGCGTGAGGCAATAGAGTGGCCATTAAAACACAAGGAGGCATTTGAATATGCTCACGTAAAACCGCCAAAAGGAGTATTGCTGTATGGTCCACCTGGTACTGGAAAGACTCTGATTGCAAAGGCAGTCGCAACTACAACCGAATCCAACTTCATCAGTATCAAAGGTCCTGAACTACTCTCAAAATGGGTAGGCGAATCAGAGAAAGGAGTACGTGAGATATTTAGAAAGGCACGCATGGCAGCACCATGTATTATCTTCTTTGATGAGATTGATGCATTGGTACCAAGAAGGGGCAGTGGTGGTTCTGATTCACATGTTACAGAAAATGTTGTGTCACAAATTCTAACTGAAATTGACGGGCTAGAGGAACTCAACAACGTGTTGATAATTGGTGCGACAAACAGGTTGGACATTGTGGATCCTGCATTGCTCAGACCAGGAAGGTTTGACAGGGTAATTGAAGTTCCAAATCCAGATATCGCAGGAATAGAAATGATTCTCAAGATTCACACAAAAGACAAACCACTTGCAGACAACGTCAACCTAAAGACACTTGCAGAAATGGCCAAGGGATTCAGCGGAGCAGAAATCGAAGAGGTATGCAACCGAGGAGCACTCTTGGGAGTCAAAAGATTTGTCGAAAACAAGGACAAGGAAAAAGACGTAAAGTCAATTAAGATAACGCAAAAAGATCTGGAAGACTCAGTAGATGAGATAAAGAAGACAAAAACATCATCGGCTTAGATTTTCATATTTCCCTCAATTGATAAAGTAATATTAATTTCATGGGTACTCAATGTAAGACAGTGTGTACTCAGTCATTATATCTCAAAATGACTGACTCTAATCATGCAAACATTACAACAACAACAAGCCTTCAGAATTGAAGAAACAGAAAAAAAAGATAGTCTGCTTGAAATTTTATCAGACAAGTACTGCAGATCCATCCTGGAATCCGTCATGCACAAGCCAAAATCCGTAATTGAGATAACTTCTAAAACCAACATCCCAATGAGTACGGTATACAGGAGAGTTCAGGCCCTTCATGACAATAAACTCCTGCATATATCTGGAACAATTACTGGTGAAGGAAAAAGACTGTTCATGTACAAAAGCAAGATCAGAGGAATGAAAAGCACATTTGATAACGGTCAGATAGAAGTTGAATTAATTCCCAACAACTAATTTCTTTTTCTTCTAATAATCATGCTCATCAAAGTCAGAACCCAGCGATACAGTGGTAATTACTGTTGACTCTGTGGTCTGGCATTTTACGTTCTGTTCAGGTAAAAACTCGTGAAATATCTCCTTTAACAGCTGCTCCGTAAACAGTGACCAGTTCTTTCCCAGCTTGTGCTGCACGATAAAGTGGTGCAGTGATCCCTCTACTCTGTGGTCTGATTGTATTCCAGTCGACTTCATATAGTCCTCAAGTGTCTCTATGCATCTTTTCAGGTCATATTTTCCCTTCATGAACATGACGCTGTCCTTGATGATTGGTTTTACTGATTCCACAATCAGATCAATGTCTGTTGTCGTCATGTCATGGCCCATCGTCTGCAAGATGTTCTTGGGGATTGGAATCATTGCGATTCCCTCAGAAAATCTGTCCCACTGAAGATATTTCTGGATGATTTGCTTTATCAAGACGTTTTGTGATGTGTTTTGCTGTCTGGCCTGAGTTTCCAGCTCCTTGATCATATTGACAGGAAGCCTGTATGTGATTGTCTTTGTTTTTTCCTTTGTAGCAGAATGCTGCTTTCTTTTTACAACTGACGGATCTAAAATGTACGCCTCAAGTGTTAGATTTCTTTTTGCAGTAATCAAACTAAGATCTGGCAGATATTTCTAATTTTTTGCTTTCAACTATGACAATATGGGGATGTTGTAAATACTCGATCAAGATCATGTTAACGATGTACAAGTATAATGGGTAAGTGGTGTCTAAATTATGGCAATGTTATGAAACATCCTGAGATTACACACTGTTCTGATGAGTGTGTCTTGGAATATGTGAAGAAAAGCAAGTCAAAGCGTAATGATGGAAGTGATGTGGAGTCTTGGAAGGAAGAGTCTGATCCTTGGAAATAATTCCTGAAATCAGAAATTCTTTTTATTAAAAAACAAACACCTGTGTTGTTTTTCGAAATATGATCATCTAGATATAACAAGAAATTAAAAAAAGAGATAGATGGCCACAGGTTCAACAAAGGCAGTATATACAGCGTTATTTGGTAATCTTGGAATAGCGATTACCAAATTCATTGCTGCTGTATTGACTGGTAGTGCTTCAATGTGGGCAGAGTCATACCACTCTGCATCAGATACGGTAAACTAGATTCTCTTGCTGCTTGGAATCAAGATGAGTAAAAAACCTGCAAGTGACTTGCATCAGTTTGGGTTTGGCAAGTCGCAGTTTTTCTGGTCGTTTGTCGTTGCCACCATGATCTTTGGAATATCTGGAATCCTGTCACTGGAACAGGGTTCTCATCCCTGCTTGGAGATGATCATCACTTTGAGAATCCGATGATCAATTATATCGTATTGGCAATAGCCTTTGGGTTTGAGGCAAATGCCCTGAGAATTGCCTTTGTCCAGTTTAAAAAAACCAATTGCGGAACGAGTAGAAAAGACAAGACCTTCAACAGTGTGGGCTGAATTTAAGAACAGCAAGGATACGTCAATTCTGACAGTGGTTGTCGAGGATACAGCTGCATTGTTGGGAATCGGAATTGCATTTGTCGGGATACTTCTTACAGACATTACAGGAAATACGCAATATAATGCAATTAGCTCCATCGTTATCGGTGCTTTGCTGGTGTCATTTGCATTCTTCTTGGCCAAAGAAAACCGTGGGTTGTTGTTGGGAGAATCAGTATCTGCGCAACAATACACGCAGATCATGACTGTTGTAAATGCCGTTTCAGAGGTAAACAAGGTGGTAACCATGAAGACAATGCATCTCAGTCCGACAACCGTCATCATAGGAATTGAGGTCAATCTGATTGATGGCCTGGATACAGACAAGATTGAAACTGTTACTGATACAATAGAAAATGGAATCATGAAAATATTGCCTGAATCAAAAAAAGAATACATCTTTGTGGAGATAGAACGGTAAATTACGTTGTTAATGAACCAGTAAAGAATCATCAGGTAATGCCATCTTCCAGATGCGCTATTAACAACTTAAAAGATTGAACTTCCCTATCTCTCATATTGAAAGATAATCCTATTGAACGAATTTCCCATCCGGACCACACAAGTATTGCACCCTCAAAAACGCCTAATATTGTAGACATGATGATGGATTCACTGCCCTCTTGACCCAATGCAGAAATACCACCGTGGATTGCATCACGTTCAGACTTAAAAAATACATTATTCAAGACTCTTCTCTTTTTGATGTTGTGGAAAAATCGTCAAAACATGCAGAACATGATCCAAGTGTGAGAATTTCTGTAGAAAAGTTTGCAGATGTTTTTACTAATGAATAAATTCTGAAGAGTTTTGACTCCTAGTGAAGCGTTTATCTAATTTCACGGCTCTGAGCTATCAAACAAAATCCGAATACAGGAAAAATCGCCGGAAAAACAATTAATTCTACCGGAAAAATGGAAAGTGATATCGGAAAAACAAATCAAGATGCCGGAAAAATCAAATCATCAGATATGATTAAAAAAATGAAATATGTTCAAACCAAATCATAGAATAGGTTCATTGTCAAGTGGGATGTGGGCACGGAAAATTTGATTTGTATTGTTATGCTCGGAGCCCAATTTTTTCAATTAATTCCATGTCTTTTTTAGCCTCATTTCCTCCCATGGTGAGATATCCTTCAGTAATTATTCCATTTGCACCGCTTTGTAAAAGTTCTTCACCAGAATCATCTAGCTTTGATTCTCTTCCTCCCGAAATTTTGATTACTGATTCAGGCAATAGGAATCTGATCACTGAAAACATTCTTACAATTTCAGAATTTGGAAGATCTGTTTGTAATTCTAGAGGTGTTCCAGGCATTGCAACAAGAATATTAATTGTTACTTCTTCAGGATACAATCTACCTAATTCTATTGCCAATTCTAATCGTTGGTCTCTTGTTTCTCCCAATCCTATAATTCCACCAGTACACAATTCCAATCCTGCATCTCTTGCAATACCTAGCGTTTTCAATCTGTCTTCATATGTGTGAGTTGTGCAAATCTCTGAAAATTTTGATTTTGCAGTTTCTAAATTGTGATTGTATCTTTTCACTTTGAGCTCTTTTAGTTTTTTTGCCTGCTCTGGTGTAAGAAATCCCAGACTACATTCTACACTAATCCCAACTTTGTCATTAATTTGATGGATAATTTTACAAACTTTTTCAAAATCCCTTGATGAAGGCTCTCTCCATGCAGCAACAAGACAGTATGATTCAGCTCCTTCATCTTTTGCTTTTTGTGCTTTAATGACTACTTCTTCTGGTGATGGTAATTGATATGTCTCTATACCGGTGTCAAAAAATGCTGATTGTCCGCAAAATGTGCAGTCTTCACTGCAAGCATTTTTTTTGATATTGTTTAATTGCTCAACATCAACTTTTTTCCCGTTAAAATCACGAGTAATTTCATTTGCACATTTTGCTAGATCTTTTAGATTCTCTTCTGGCGTATTCAACAATTTGTTAGCATCGTCAGAAGATATGCCAATCCCTGAAAACACTTTCTCTTGACACTCTTTGATGAATTCAAGTGTACTCATATGATGAGGCTAACAAGTATTCCATTAATAAAAATAATGGATTGGTAACCCATCTTGTGAAGGGGGGTTAACAGTATTCAAACCACCTTTGATTTTGCAGATTGAATTGTTTTAATTGTCTTTTTTAGGAGTAAACTGAGTTCTTTCTCTGTTATTGCTAAAGGGGGTACAAGCATGACTATGTTTCCAAGTGTTCTTAGGTAGATTCCTTGTTTTTTACCCTCCTCGAAGAATATTTTGTTAATTGATTTTCGGGGATGAATTGGAGTTTTTTCCTTTTTGTTTTTCACTAGTTCTATCCCCATGAGCATTCCTTTGTATCTGATATCGCCCACGATATCTATTTTGGATAATTTCTCGTAGAATTCATCAAAAACTTTTGACGTTTTTTGAATTTTTTCAATCAAATTATTTTTTTTATACATGTTCAGATTTTCATTTGCAACAGCTGCAGCAATTGGATTTCCAGTGTAAGTGTGACCGTGAAACAGATGTGCCCAATCGTTAAATTCTCCTAAAAATGAATCATAGATTTTCTTATTTGCTAACGTTGCAGCCATCGTAAGATATCCTCCAGTTAACATTTTGCCATACGATACAATGTTTGGAATACTTTTTTGTTCTTCATACTGTGTCATTGATCCTAGCCTTCCAAAACCGGTTGCAATTTCATCTAGAACAAACAACACGTCATATTTTTTACAGAGTTGGCTTATTTTGGATTGGAATCCTTTCGGATAAATTATTACACCTCCTGCAACCTGTGCGCCACTCTCCATTACAAATGCTGCAATGTTGTTGTTTTTGGAAAACCTACTTTCAATTTTTTCTAAACAATAATTCTGATAGTCTGTAAAAGTATATCCGTTTGGAATTCTGTATTTGTTTGGAACCGGAAATTGAATTGTTGAAAATAATTGTCTTTTGAATTTGCCAAAAAATTCTGGCACGTATCCTACAGACATGGCTCCAAATGTATCTCCATGGTATCCGTTTTCTAATGTTGCAATCTCTGTCTTCTTTTCATTTCCAATGTTTTTCCAATACTGCAATGCCATCTTGATGGCAATCTCCATTGCAGATGAGCCGTTATCTGAATAGAACACCTTGTGCATTTTTGGCGATATTTTTACAAGGGTGTTTGCAAGTTTTTCTACAGGCTCGTTTGTGAGGTTAAACAATGACGAATGCTGGAGTTTCTTGGTTTGTTTTGTAATGGCTGTAATTAGTTGTGGGTTTGAATGCCCCCACACATTACACCACATTGATGCAACAGCATCAATCATCTTGTTTCCTTTGGAGTCAATTAACCATACTCCTTTACCTTTGGTGATTTTATCAAAAGATTCCCACTCTTTCATCTGTGTGTTTGGGTGCCAAACAGAACTTTTCAACTGCTTTGGTGTAATTTCAGATCTTAATAATTAACCGATTTGCTTTGATCTTTTCTTCTGGCTATAAAGATTAATGAATTAATAATCTTATGATATCGATATTCATGAAAACTGAAAAAGAAATTGAAGAATATAGAAAAGAAATAGAGAAAAGATTGGTGGAAACTGAATCTATGGATGCTATGAAATACCATCAGGGCGTTCTCAGAACACTTGATTGGGTAATTACAGGAATAGACGTTTAGGCGTGGCCGAACTAACCGATGAATTAATCAATGAAATACTCTGAATCTATTGTGTTGAAATCCATTTTCATTACCGGAACAGATACAGATATTGGGAAAACGTACATCACAGCAGGCTTGGCCGTGTCTATTCGAAAAATGGGAATTGATGTTGGCGTAATGAAACCTTTTGCTGCAGGCATTGCCCAGAAAAAGGGATTCAAATCTGAAGATGTTGAAATTTTATCTAATGCTGCTCAAGTAAATGACCACGAAAATTTAGTAAACCCTCAATTTTTCCCAATACCTGCATCACCTTACACTGCGTGGAAAAATTTAAAAATAAAACCAAAAATTCCTGCAATACTTTCAAGTTTCAAAAAATTATCAAAACTTCACAAAATGATCCTTGTTGAAGGAATGGGTGGAATAATGACTCCTATATTGAAAGATTACTATGTTGCAAATTTGATTAAAGAAATGAAAATCCCTGCAGTTATAGTGACGAGAAGTAAAATTGGAACTGTCAATCACACCATAATGACTGTAATGATGTGTGAAAAATATAAAATTCCAATTAAAGGAATAATCATCAATGATTTTGATTCTGATGGATACAAAACAAAAGAGTTGACACGTGATTTGAAAAATCTGTTGGGAGTTCCAATATTGGGCTCGATTCCATTTATTGATGATTTGGGTGATTCCTCACTGTATCAAATCTTCAAGAAAAATCTTAATTTGAAATCATTATTGAAATAGATGTAAATCCTACACTCGTAAAATTTTAAATTTATTTGATCCGCCCACATTGCTAAATTTAGCTATTTCGAAGATTATTTTTGAAAATGTATTATTTTCTTTAGACCACACAAAAGATTTTTTCCCAACTGGGATGTTTTTAGATAATACTAACCAAATATTTTCTTTTTCAGGTTGAATTTTTTCCATTTCGGCAATTTTTTCATTGATTATTTGAATATCTGATGATTTTGGTATGCAAATCAGCAATGTCTTTTTTGGATCTTTCTCCAATGTCTTTATGTCTGGAACTACAATATCTATATCAATTCCATTATAATCTATTTTTCTTTGACTTGTGATCAGGGCATTAGTAAGTAGATAGTGTAGTAATCCTGTAGCTAAAATTCCAACGGATTCATCTTTTTCTCCCATTGAAACAACTTGATCGTAACAATTATTTGAAATATCTTCAATTATCGCATCAAACTTTTTTTCAATAATCAGTTTTGGAATAATCTGTGATTTTTCAATATATTCAAATAAATAATCTTTGATTGGATTTGCTTCTTCTTCCATTATTCAATCATGTAAAAAAGCCTCACTTATATCATAATGCCTACGTGTTGTATTTTTGAATCGAGATAATTCAAACTGTTTTAAATTAAATTGATTAAAGTCCAAGAAAGTAATTCTGCCAAGTTTGTAAAAAGTTTAATTGTTCATGTATGATAATTTAGTTTGTTAAGTAATGAAATGTGAACATTGTGACAAGATACTAACGGATGACGAGAATGTAGTTACAAATTACTTGATTCACAAGAGAATATGTCATAAAGATGAGCTATCCGATGAAGAAAAAATGTTTGGTGAGTATAAGAAAAAAATGATCAGACAAAAAGAAGAGTATGTTAAATTTAAAAAAAAATAGGTGATTCTGATCTGATATTCAATTCTAGGGGGAGAGATGTGTAAAATGATAACTAATTTCTAAATTCCATCCATATGCTTAAGTTCGTTATTCTTACACAAGATTTATGACCCCTCATAGGAGACGAAAAATCGTAAAAGATTTCTTTGATAAGGCAGATGCTAAAAACCTTATAGTTTACAAAGACTTTTCAACATTTTCAGAAATCACAAAACACATTGTAAAAAATCGTAAAGATGAAACTAAAACATTTCAAGATTTCAATAATGTTTTCCAAGATCCTAAAAAATTAACAACACTAACAGGTTTTGTTTCAAAAAAATTCAAAATTCATGATGTGTCCACTATTGGACTGATGTCTAGGTATTTCATTTTTTACGGCCTGAATTATCTTGAAACCAGTACACTAATTCTAAAAGAATTCATTAATCCCACTAAAAAAATCGGTAAGAAAAAAATCAAAGTGGCAAAAAATACGACATTGCACCAAATAGTACTTAGTCTTGCTCAAGAATTAGGGATGGCTGAATTTGAAGAATTGTTTCCAAAACATTTTCATCATATCTTGGGTAGTTCGGCATGGTATTTCAAAAATAATGGATTTTGTTTTATTGATGAAAATGGAAATGGAGTATCTTTCACACAGGAGAATTTTGCAGATCTAATAAATGAATTTGATTCAGATTTTACTGAAATAATTGATGAATGGGCAAGAAGAAATGCAAAAACACGCAAACTGAATCAAAAATAAGTCTGTTTTTCAATACGCTTAAGTTTGCAATACACACGAATTATGTATGGCCAAATCATTGGGGGATTACAACATCGAAAGATCTTCTTCATCTGATGTAGGAAATATCACATGGACTCAAAAAACATTTACAGGTGTCCATAAACCAAAAAAGAAAAATCTAAACAAAATCTCTCAACATATTCGTGCAACAAATATCATTTTCACTGAGACTCCAGTCAAATCAACTGCAAAGAAAGTTTTCATAATTGAAGAGGTTGTGGATACTTTAACATCAAAAATGCAACATCTTGACAGAAAATTTGAAAACTCTTCTGCATCCAACTGTAACATAAAACAGGGCTTTAAGAGACCTGCTAGGTGATGAAATTAAACTAAAATCCAAAACGAATTCTGAATAGTTCAAAGATTAGATTATAATACATAGTTGTTATTGAAAAATAAAATGACAGACATTTCTAAAATTCCCTCTAAAGAAGAAATTCTTAAAAACATGGCAAAACATCTACAAACAAATATGCAAGATGGTGAAGAGGTTTTGCTTAGAACATATGATCTTGCTTTTATTAAAGGAAAAATTGAAGGAATTGCTGAGGAAAAGAACAAAAATTTGCTGACTTAATTCATGGGAACTTTTAATGTATAAGAAATTATGACCGATAAAAAATCTGAGGCTTATTTTATTTTAGCAGATAATATGATACACATCGCAAAAGATGGGATTAGGCTTTGTACTGATGAATTTGATTTTAATGTAAAATATGATCCTAGTGCAAATTTATTTGCTACATACTGTCGTAAATGCCCGGGTAAAAAATTTCAATGAATGATTAACAAAATCTATGTTATTTGATTTACGAATTATAATTAATTATATGATTAATTAGTCGTTGTAGACGTAACGTCTTTCACCTCTATTTTCTTTTCCAGTTTGTACATCAACTAAAACAAATTCTTTCTTTGAATTAACCATTGATTCGTCTGGTGATAGTTTATTTTCATGTAATTCTTCATATTCTTCCCACGTCAGTCTTTTTCTATTGCCGATTTCTACTTCTAGGTCCATTTTATTCACAATTTCTTCGTATTCTGGCTGTACAACTCCGCTGAATACCATTGCACTGCTTCCACTACCATAAGATCCAAATCCTATTCTTTTTCCTTCTAGATCAATTCCTTTTTTGTATTCAAATTCTAAACTACTTCTAAATCCAAGATATAATGATGCCGTATACAAATTACCAATCATAGTTGATGCAACAAGCGAACTTGCAAGCTTTGATTCATAAATTTCTTGATATTCGGGAGTTCTAGTAAATAGTTTGGTAAATTCATGATCTTTTGCCATAAATTCTTCATCACCTAATACAGATTCAATTGTTCCACGTGGGTCTTTAGGTATTGGTTCATCCATTTCTATGTCTTGCAATATTTTTTTCCATCGTGGAAGTTGTCGCCATTCATGTCTAACTAGATATGCCAGTGCTTTCTTTCCCATATTGCTGTATGGTAAGTGCATGTTGATGTAATCCATATGATCCAAAATTGTTTCATCTGCCTTTATTTTGATTAGTCCTGATGAAATTACTTTTTTCTTGTATGATTCAAGTGCTTTTCTTACTTGAATCATGTAAAGTAAATTAGAATACTGTCCATGTACAATAGGAGTTTCTTTTCCAAAAGGCCTGTAAAAGTCATATTCGTCTTTAATTGATGTGGCTGTAACTTTAGGATCAAATGCTAATAGTCTTGGTTTATCATTGAGAAGCATAACCACTGCTCCTGCCCCTTGTGTCATTTCTCCACTAGAACCCATGTCATACTTTGCAATATCTGAAACTACAACAAGTGCATGTTTTCCTTCTGCTTCACCTGCTCTAATCCAATTTGTATTGTCATAAAGAGCATAAGAGCCACTTACACAGGCAAATTTAGTTTCTACTCCTCCACAATGTTCAAATGCGCCTTGACCATAAACCTGCTCTAACATTCCTACTACATAGGAATTCATTGCTTTTGATTCATCAAATGCTGATTCAGTTGAAATGTATAATCTTCCAATATCTTCTGGTGATAGTTTGTTTTTTTGCATAATTTGCAAACATGCATTTGCCGCTAGACATGCCGGGTCTTGATTGGCATCAACTATTGCCATTTGAGAAACCCCTAAACCTTTTTGTAATTTTACTGGATCTAATCCCCTGTTAATTGCAAAATCCGATGCATCAATATACAATCGTGGAATGTATATTTCGATATCGTCTATTCCAGCTGCCATAAGCTTGCTCTCGGAAATTCATTAATAAGGATATGGGGTTAATTCTATGTAACTGGGAAGGGAATTTTTATATTTTTTTCTGACTAGTCAATAATTATTTGATCGCATTTCCTTATTTTTCCAATTCATTTTCAAATATCTTCTTAAATGTCTCAAAAGGCTGTGCTCCAAAAAGTCTCGTTGTCTTACCATCCGGTCCAATCACAAAAAATGCCGGGGTTCCTGTTAATTCTAAATTTTTTGCATCTTTGTTACTTGCAAGGATTGTCTGTGAGTGTAGTGCCTTTACCATACATTCAGACCAAACATCCATGTCTAACCCAATTTCTTGGGCAAATTTTCC
>Ga0224512_10001613_pt1 | contig 21443 bp, 17 predicted proteins | sample SF_May12_sed_USG_4_FD_169103 | JGI IMG/M metagenome (GOLD analysis project Ga0224512, IMG submission 169103) | Sediment microbial communities from San Francisco Bay, California, United States - SF_May12_sed_USGS_13 | ecosystem: Environmental > Aquatic > Marine > Sediment | place: USA... | reverse complement strand
GGTGGTTTTGGCGGCGCTACCTGTGCCAGGTACCTGCGCCGCCTGTCGACCGACATCGAGGTAACGCTGGTCGAACGGAATGCGAACTTCATCACCTGCCCTCTCAGCAACGCCGTTCTGGGCGGGCTGTACGACATGGATTTTATCACCCACGACTACAAGACCTTGCGCGACGAGTATGGCGTCAAGGTCGTGCACGACAGTGCGGTCGATATCGACCCCGATGCGAAGAAGGTCCGCCTTGCCGGCGGATCCACGCTGAAGTATGACCGCCTCGTCGTATCACCCGGCATCGACCTGCAGTGGGATGCGATCGAGGGCTACGACGAAGCTGCGAGTGCGACGATGCCGCACGCGTGGCAAGCCGGCGAGCAGACGCGGATTCTGCGCCGACAACTCGAGGCGATGCCGGACGGCGGCGTGGTGATTATTGCGCCGCCGCCCAATCCGTTCCGTTGCCCGCCGGGGCCCTACGAGCGCGCCAGCCTCATCGCGCATTACCTGAAGCACAACAAGCCACGCGCGAAGATCCGGATTTTTGACGCCAAACCGAAATTCTCGAAGCAGCCGCTGTTCGAGCAGGGCTGGCAGGCCTTGTACCCGGGCATGATCGAGTGGATCAGCGAAACCGACGGCGGAGCGATCGACGGCGTGGATGTCAAGGCAATGACCGTCAGGCCCACATTCGGCGAACCGCAGCGAGGAGACGTCGTCAATGTGATTCCGCCGCAGAAGGCAGGAGCAATTGCGGAAGTCGCGGGGCTCACCAATGATGGCGGCTGGTGTCCGGTCGACCAGCGCACATTCGAGTCCAGGGTGCAACAGCATATCCACGTGATCGGTGATGCCGCGATCGCGAACCCGATGCCCAAATCCGGCTACGCGGCCAGCAGCCAGGGCAAGGTGTGTGCAACGGCCGTAGTGGCCAGTCTCAGCGGTCAGGATCTGCCGGAGCCTTCCTATGTGAACACCTGCTACAGTCTCGTCGGACCCGATTACGGCATTTCGGTCGCCGCCGTTTACCGGCTCGGCGATGAGGGGATCGCGGCTGTTGAAGGCGCGGGCGGAGTGAGCCCGAAAGATGCCGATGCCGCGTTTCGCCTGGCGGAATCGCGCTATGCCGTGGGCTGGTATCAGAGCATCACGTCCGACATCTGGGGCTAGACGCTCGCAGTAGCTGTTTCAGAATCGATTATCAGAATCGATCAGCGGCACGCCTTCGCATCAGCCGAACGTCTTCTCGAGATACCGCAGGATATCCCGTGACTCGGGCATCCAGCGTTCCTCGCCGTTCGGGGACGTGATCCGCAATACGGGTACCGTGGCGCGCCCGCGCGCCTCGACCAGTTCATCACGGTATCGGGGGTCCTCGAAGATGTCGCGCAGCTCGACATCGAGACCCAGACGTTCGATGTTGGCCGTGACCATGCTGCAGAACGGGCAGCCGGTAAAATGATACAGAGTCAGCTTGTCCTCTGCGGCGGTTGCGGAAGGCGCACATCGCTCGAGGAGTTCATCGGCATAGAACTCCGCCCAGTCGCTGTCCGGTGAACGCGCCTGATGTTCGAAATCTGCGTTCATCAGGCAGTAGATCAACTGGCTCTTGTTAAAGCTCATGTCCAGCCGTTCGGCGAACGGCGCCTGCAGGTAGTCGGCATACCAGATCGGCCAGTCCGGATCATCGCCGTCGGCCGCTTCGAAAGCGGCGTGGTGTGCTTGTCCTGCCTCGCGAAACAGTTCAACAAGATTAGTTCGAAGTTCAGTAATCATTGGTGGTACCTCATGCATAACAAACAGTCACCTTGCGGTGACGACTGTATCGCTGATGCTAAGACGGAAGCCCTTGCTGCGGTGGTTGTCGAACTCGTACACCGAGCCGACGATAATACTACCCGTGTTGTCGTTCTGGTAAACCATCCGCCTGGATGCCAGCGGCACTTTGCCTCCAGTTACCCGGAATTGGACGCCGGTCACGGATATTGCGCTCAATACCCGTTAGGTTTTTGTCTGACTAACGAAGCCTTAAGGCGCCTGGCGCTATGGAAAAAGCTATCGATCACACCAGTACCGTCGTACTGAGTTCGGACGAACTCCGCAAGGGCATGTACGTGTCCTATCTCGACCGGCCCTGGCTCGAGACCAGCTTTCCGTTCAAGGGCTTTGAGATCAAGACTGACAAGGAATTGGAGCAGCTGCAGACCACCTGCGAGTATGTCTTCATCGATGCCGACCGTGGCCAACAAAAGGACGGTTACCAGCGTTACGTGGAGTCACGGACCAGGCAAGGTCAGGCTCCCGTGGAAACCGTCGCAGGCCTCGCCCGGTGGGAGATCACGAGCACGACCGAAGATGAGTTTCCCGCAGCCAGTGAAGCTGTCGCCGGTCTCAGACGATCTGTCATTGGCCTGTTCGGCGCGGCAACCCGGCGTGAGTCGTTGGACATCGACAGTTTACGCGCGGCAGCCGAGCCTCTGCGGCACAGCCTGGAACGCTGCCCTGATTCAGCGTTGTATGTAATAAGGACGACTGACAGTGGCGACTACCTGTATCGGCACGCCGTTTCCTGCGCCGTGATGGGAATGATCCTGGGTCGGGCGGTCGGTTTGCCGGACAAAGTCATCGAGGTACTGGGTGTCGGCTGCGCACTCCTGGACATCGGCAAGACGCGCGTCGCCCAGGAACTGCTCAACCGGCCGAACTCGATCGCGCTGTCCTCGGGGGAGATGGTGCAGTTGCGCAGACACGTTGCCCACAGCATCGAACTCGTCTCCGCCAGCCCGGGATCGGATAGTCGACTGCTCGAGATCATTGCCAGCCATCACGAGCGTCATGACGGTCGCGGCTACCCGGAAGGGTTGTCTGACCGTGACATACCCCTGACCGGCCGGATTGCCGGCATGGTCGACTTTTTCGACGCAATGATCAGCCAACGCTCATACGGTCGTCGCGCGACCCCCAACGAGGCAATGCGCTACATCAGACAACAGCGCAACAAGGACTTTTGCGCACAGTTGACAGACCAATTCGTGCAGATATTTCGACTCTATCCCACAGGCTCACTCGTCGAACATTCGGACGGCAGTGTTGGCCGGGTGATACAGCAACATCCGACAGCCCTGCTGGCCCCGCGTGTGCAGTTGATCCTGGATGCAGACAAGGAAAGACTGCACGAATATGTGACTATCGATACGTCACGTATCGTCGACGAAGCTGGCGCGGTGTGTATCCACAAATGCCTCAAGCCCGGTAGTTACGGTATCGATGGCTGATCTCAAGTCGAGTGGGCAGATGCTCTTATCGACAAACGCTCCCTAGCAACTGGTCCGAATTACCGGGGCCGCAGCACGTCGCCGTTTTGCGACAAAACCGCTGTTGTCTTATCGATTTGCAGGCCGTAGAGTTCACGGAATTCGTAATTCTGCCGAGCGCGTATTGCAGCCGGCAAATAAGACAGAGGAACAGACAATGCGCACAGCATCCGGGATTCGTGGAATAGCATTTTTGCTCGGCGCGCTGATTGCCAGCTCGGCCTGGGCGGACAGTTACACAGACACTATCGAAGTATTTCGGCGTGCCGTACCCAGCAAGTTTTTCGAGAAGAGTTACGGCTATGCCGTATTTCCGACTATCGGGAAAGGCGGCGCTGGCATTGGTGGCGCCCATGGCAAGGGCCGGGTCTATGCCAGGGGCGTTCACGTTGGTGATACGAGGATGTCCCAGGTGACAGTCGGCTTTCAGCTGGGCGGGCAGGCGTTTAGCCAGATTATCTTCTTCGAAGATGAACGCGCCTTCAATCAGTTCACGAGCGGTAACTTCGAATTTGGCGCTCAGGCCACGGCTGTCGCTATAACGGCTGGTGCATCCGCATCCACGACCACTACCGGCTCGACTGCAGGTGCCAGCGGTGGTAAGAACGATGCCAAGACAATCGGCGAGTATTATCGGGGGATGGCCACATTCACCGTTGCCAAGGGCGGTTTGATGTACGAAGCAACCATCGGCGGACAGAAGTTCAACTACAAGAAAGTTCAGTAATCGACTTGCAGCGTCCGTCGCTGTAAGCGTTGGCCCGGCTTACAAAGGCGTTCAAATCCCGGCTTAGCCTATGCTTGAACCCCAATGGCTCGAACTTGCCAGATTTGTGCTGGCCAGTTCGGCAGTAACAACGCGCTTTGCCGCGGGACATGCCGTGTGCTCGGACGTGCCTGACCTGCGCCGCGCGGCCGGCTTTGCCGCCTGGAAGCACAAAGGACAGATGCGCAAGGGCGTGGGACAGATTCCGTATATCCATCACCCGATCGAAGTGACAGCGATTCTTTCCGAGATTGGCGGCGTGGAGGATATCGAACTGCTGCAGGCCGGATTACTTCACGACACGATCGAGGACACCGAGACCGATCGCGATGAACTCGAAACGCACTTTGGCTCCCGTGTGTGTGCCATCGTGCTCGAGGTGTCCGACGACAAATCACTGGAAAAGCCTGTTCGCAAGGCCAGGCAGGTCGCGCATGCCCCACGGTTGTCCAATGATGCTCAGTCCCTGAAACTGGCCGACAAGATCTCGAATGTTTTCGACGTTGCGTTCTGCAAACCCGTGGACTGGCCTGTGCAACGTCAACTCGAATACTTTGACTGGGCGTCTCGGGTTGTCGCTGGCCTGCGCGGTTGTAACCCGGCGCTGGAGGCGGAGTTTGACAGGCAGCTGGCCGAGTCGCGGAGCAGCATCACCGTTTAGCGCCAGCGGCAGACGGGTGAGTTCGCCGCTATTTGCTGCCGCACTTGATCTGCAGTGATGCAAAATCGTAGAGGTAGGCTGGCGCTTCCGACGCATCCTTGCCGACATTGCCGTTGCCGCTGCCGGTACTCGCAACGGCTCTCATCCACGGGCCATAGCGGATGTCACCGCCAACGTGATACGACGGCCGCACGGACCACCGGTAGGTCTGGCAGGCTTCCAGTTTTTGGGCAACGGTGTGAGACGGATCCGGGATTTGTTTCCTCGAGTACACCGGCCTGTGCAAATCGTAGATCTCCAGGTCGTAATATATTTGCGATTCATCGATGCCACTCGCCCACGCCGGATCGGCATCGCCGCCGAGCAGGTTCAGCTCCCAGGCCAGGGTCGGGCGCAGCGACTTGCTCGTGCCATTCCACTGGTTTCTCCTGACGAGACTGACGTTGCCGGACTTCGCCGGCAGCAAGGTGTGCTGCAAGGCAACCGAGTCGAATACTTCGGACGAAATCTCGCGCCCGATGTAATGTCGCGCGAAGTTGACGTAGTCTCGCCACACGGCGTTGTCGTTCGCGGTCCAGTCACTCAGCGTGTCGCGGTCCTGGTATTGAATCACCCTTTGGTACACGTCCGTTGCATCGCTGCGGCGATGCATCGTCGCGTTTGCCGTGGCGGTGATGATTGCCTCGTTGCCCTGCACGTCGATAGAGACGTCTTTGACATTGATATACAGGATCGCGTCACTGTCACCCGGAACCGGCGTTGTCGGCGCAAACAGTTGCGGATCCAGATTCGGCAAGGTCCGTATCTCGGAAAACACGTCCAACGCGATCTTGTCATTGTTGAGTTGCTGGCTCGATGCTTTAAGCAGGTCCTCTGTCAGCGCATCCCGGAACTCCTGAATCTCGCGCCTGGTAGCGCCGGCAACGCCACCGGCGATCATGCCCGGCAGGGTCAGTATGGGTATCGGCACGCTGACGCTTACGGGGCCAACGTCTTTTGAGACCGTGCCCGCTGTCGATCCAGACACCATTCCGCCGTAAAGGCCCTTGGTCGATTTCCTGTAGCTGCCCGTGAGCGCCTGCTCGGCGGGACTCTCGCCCGGCACCAGGACGACCTTGCGGATGGATGAGCGCAGCGTCTCGGACATGGGTGAGAGCGAAGCGGGTATTTGTGATGCCGGGGCAGCCGATGCCGACTTTACGGTGCTCGACGGCGGATCCGGCACGCCCTGGGCGTGCACAGCCCCGTAAGGCCAGGCCGCCGCCGTGGCGAGCATGAGCAGCGTTTTAATCGGGATCCGGCATCCTGAATTTTCGAATTCGGCTGCCCGTTCGGGTGTTCCACGCATCGACGGTACCAATAAGATTTGCCATGACCACCTGGTCGCCATCCGGATGCACACTCATCGTGACAACCTGATCCATATCAGACAGCGGCCTCGAGAAAACCGGGTTGCACCGGCCATCTGCGGATTCACAGCGATGCACGCTGCCGTCCTCGCAACCCACGAGGATATGACTGTGATCCGGCCGAAAGGTTGCGTCGACAATTCCGGAACACTCAGGGACAAGCGTGAGCAAAGCGGCTCCGTCGCGCGTGTCCCACACGCGAACCGCCTCGCCACCGCGGGTCAGGATGCGGCTGCCATCTGCGCTGAAGGCCAGGTCCCACACCGCAGTCGCATGCCCGGTCAGCAGCAACAGTTCCTTTTGTGATGCAACATCCCAGACGGCGGCATACCCTTCGGGCGGCCCCCGCACTGGCCAGTAGTTGCCGCCCGCCGCGACTCTTGTACCATCCGGGCTGAAAGTCGCCGATCTGACGATCGGTGCATTGATGTGCGCCGCCACCGTGCTCTTGAAGCCCGCGAGAAATTGCCCGTCGACCGTGTCGTACAGGGCGACATCGCCATCACTCAACGTTAGAAGAACACGTCTGCCATCCGGACTGAACGCCGTATCGCCGACACCGCGGGACGTCGGATGGTCGCGGATTGTCAGCAGACGTTCGCCCGTCTCGCCATCCAGTATGATCGCACCGGGTCCGTGCGGTGCTATGGCGATGCGGCTGCCATCAGCGCTGAATGCGAGGTCCTCGAAGGGCCGCCAGACACGTTGACCCTGTCCGGAGTCAATCGCGAAAATCAGCTCTCCTGTCTGCGCATCCCACAGGTACACGAAATTCTCGACGTCTGCCGCGATTCGTGTGCCGTCGGGACTGTAGGCAACGGAATTGACAGACCGAAAGTCAGGCGTGAACAACAACGACGGCGCGAACGCGGCGATGACAATGACTGCGAGGCCGATCGAAGCGACGGTCTCGCGGCCGTGGAGTCGGGCTCCGGTCGTTGCTCCGCGGCGTTTCGCATCGGCGTTCAGTTCCAATGTCAGCACCATCGCCTGAAACGCCCCGATGCAACCACCGAATGCCAGGCCCGATGCCAGGCTCGTCAGCACCGCCAGGTAGGCACCGGCTACCGCGCCAACGATCGTGAGGAGCGGCCAGAAGAACCTCGCCTTGATCAACAGCCGCAAGACGAGCCACTGCCCCAGGGCGAGCAAGACGATTCCCGGCAACATCGGCTCGGCCATCATCGGCAGGAACAGCATGGGCAGGCCGATCGGCATGAGAAAAATCATGGCCGCCGTACCGATGCTCGTTACGGCAATCCAGAGCACGGCCTTCGCTTTGCCGGGCACCTCGTAGACTGCGAGGAGGTAACGCAATACCAGCCACTGTGATATGGCGAACGGGACTGCCAGCGTCAGGGCGTAGGCGGCCTCACGCCAGTCATACTGGTTCCTGGTTCCCTCGATGGCGCCTGGATCGACGGGCGGAGCGGGAAAGGCCATACCGGCCAAAATGGTGCCGACGAGGAAGCCGACGGCACTGCTGCCAATCCACAGCCAGGCGATCCGGAGTTTGCCGATGTTCATTGCAGTCCGATACAACGCGCACGCCGGCGCTTGCACCCATGCCATGGATATGAGGACCGCCTGGTCGCCATTCAATCCCGCCCGGCAGGACCCGCAAGATCATTTGCCCTTTACCGCCCTTAAGTCCGTAGAATGCGCGTGTGAAAAACCTCATCGGAACACATTGCATCATGCTCGCGCTGTTACTGCTTTGGGGCTGTCAGCAGGACGTGCATACCGCCCACGAGAGCACTGGCGATTCGGCAAGAGCGGCGATCGATGCGCTCGAGCGTGACACAGCCGACGCGCGTAAGGCGAGAATCTCGAATCTGGGGTACGAGCTACTCATTGATCTGTCCGCGAGCGAGGAGGCATTTGCAGGTGATGTAACGTTGCGCTTCGATCTGGCCGATGCCGCGACCGGGCTGACCATCGACTTCACGGGTGGAACGGTCGACACCGTACTGGTCAATGATGCGCCGGTGGCCGCCGAGTACAACGGCTACTTCATTACAGTTCCTGCGGACACGCTGCAGCCAGGCCCAATCAGCATCCAGGTCACGTACCGACATCCCTACGATCGTGATGGTACCGGCCTGCACCGCTTTGTCGATCCGGAGGATGGCCAGACCTATCTGTACACTTACTTGTGGCCGTACTACGCCAATCGACTCCTGCCGTCGTTCGACCAGCCCAACCTGAAAGCGAATTTCTCGTTGCGGGTACTGGCGCCGGAGGACTGGACGGTCGTATCGACCTCGCCGGGATCAGCCGAATCGACAGCTGACGGATCCAGGTCGTGGACATTCGCGCCCACGCCAAAGATATCGACCTACGTGTTTTCGCTGCATGCCGGGCCGTACGCGGTGTGGCACGACGATACCGGCGACGTGCCGCTGCGTCTTTTTGCCCGCCAGTCGCTGGCCGAATACGTCGCCGTCGACGAATGGTTCGAGATCACGCAGCAAGGCATGCGTTTTTACAAGCGCTATTTCGATATTCCCTACCCGTTCGAAAAATACGACCAGTTGATCGTGCCGGAATTCAACATTGGCGGCATGGAAAATGTTGCGGCGGTGACCTATACCGAGAACTATGTGCAACGTCAGCAAAGCGACCGCGGTCAGCGCGAAACGCGGGCCGGCACCATTCTGCATGAGCTGGCGCACATGTGGTTTGGCGATCTTGTTACGCACGACTGGTGGAACGGGATGTGGCTGAACGAAAGTTTCGCCACGCAGATGGCGACCCTGGCGGAACACGAGGTCACCGAGTTTACCGATACCTGGCACGGCTTCTTCACTGTCAGCAAGCAGCGCGCATTCCAGCGTGACAGCCGCGTTACAACACACCCGATCGAGCAACCCGTTAACGGCACGGACGAGTTTTACACGCTGTTCGATGCGATCACCTACGAAAAAGGCGCGTCTGCGCTGAAACAACTGCGGCATCTGGTCGGCGCAGAAAATTACCGCCTGGGCGTTTCCGCCTATTTGAAAGAAAATGCCTATGGCACGACAGAACTGGCCGACTTTATCGGACACCAGGAGCAGAGCGCCGGCACGGACCTCGGCGACTGGTCCGACGAATGGCTGCTCAAGCCCGGATTCAACACCCTTGGCGTCGAGAAAGAGTGCGATGGCGATACGCTGAGGTCCCTGACCATTACCCAGTCTGCGCCCGCGGACCACCCAACCCTGCGGACGCATCGGGTCGACGTGGCCTTATACGATCCTGGCCAGGACGGCACTCTCGTCGCCGGCGACATCTTGCCGGTACAAGTCGGGGGGGCACGCACCGAGGTCGCCGTTCCCGACGGACGAGCCTGCCCGGTGCTCGTGAATCCGAATCACAACGACTGGACCTTCGCAAAAATCGCGCTGAGTGATGAGGCCGCGGCGGTGCTTCGCGAGCAGCTCGACGACATAGCAGACCCCATGTCCCGATCGATCTTCCTGGCGGCACTGCTGGATAAGGCAATGTCGGGTGACATGCCCATAGCCGAATTCATCCGTCAGGCGCTGCGGCTCGCCGACACCGAGCAAAACTTCCGCGTACTCGAGCAGATCACGACAACGGTCGTCGAAGGCGTGAACCTGATGCAGCGATTGCGACCGGAAACCAACGCAGCGCTGGCGCAGCTGGTGCCGCGGATAGAGGAAATGTCACTGCGGCAGTCGCACTTTGCCGGGGCGCAGGACGTCAAGTACCTGTGGCTGGATACGTTCCTCGGCGTCGTGTCGAGCCACGCGGGACTGGGCACAGCAAGAGCCTTGCTGGACGGCAAGGCGGAGATTGACGGCATCGACATATCGCCCGAGCTTCGCTGGAGGCTGCTGACGATACTGAGCCGCCACAACGCGGTCGATGTAGCGGAGCTGCTCCACGCAGAAAACTCTCGCGATTCGTCCGACTTTGGTGAGCGAAAACTATTGTCGGCCCGTGCCGCAGCGCCAAATGCAGCCATCAAGGAGCGTTGGCTCACTGAGCTGCAAAACCCGCAGTCGACAAGCGGTCTTGCCCGGCAACGCTCCGTCATGGAGGAGTTATTCCCGGCGACCCAGACGGATCTGCAGCTCGGTCTGCTGGACGAGATACTCGGCGCCTTGCCCGAGCTCAGCCGTAACGGCGACCCGTACTTTCTCTTCAGTTACACGTCCAGCCTGTTGCAACCCATGTGCCAGCCTCAAAGCACGGCACGGATGCAGGCCGCCCTGAACGAATACGCCGGGCAATTGAATCCCACGACACTGAGATTCCTGCGCGAGGCGCACCAGGCCGACGCGGAGTGTCTGTCCATACGTGACCGACAGGTAAACTAGCTACAGCGTCGGCAGGTACCCGGCCGCCAATCGATACTCCAGCAGTTCGTCATTGACCGGGCACTGAAATGCCAACAGATACGCCGTCAATTGCAGGTCGACGCCGTCTTCCTCGCCCGCGCCGTACAGGCGATCGCCCACGACAGGATGACCCAGATCTGCCAGGTGACGACGAATCTGGTGTTTGCGGCCGGTCTCGATTCGCACATCCAGCAAGGACTGCTCGCCGCAGCGACTGACCGCCTCCAGTGAAAACTCGCTGATGGCATCCTTCCCGTCAATCGCCTGCTCGACCCGAAGCGGATCGGGCTGTGCGGAAAAATCGCCCCTCACCAAGGTCCGGTAACGTTTCTCCACCGCACGCTTGCGAAACAGTGCGGATAATGCCGCCGCCATGCGCCGGGAATGGGCGATCAGAATCAGTCCATTGGCCGCCCGGTCGAGACGATGCACGGTAAAGGCCGGACGCTCGGGTTGCAGATGCCCCTCGGCCCACCGCACCACGGTGCAATGATCGCCCCACTTCGACCCTTGCGATCGCAGGCCGTACGGTTTGTACCACACCGAATAAGCGCCCACGTCGGCGATCGGCGTCGGCTCGGCCGGAATTTCGGCGAGAATTTCCGCGTCGTAGTACAGGTGCACTTCATCACCGGCGCGCAAGGCCCGGGTCGCACGCCGCAAGCGCCGGGTGTTGCGCCCGCGTGTCAGCCAGACGGCACCCCGGGTCATCGCCAGTTTGATGCGCTGCTTCGAAAGTCCGCTCGCCTGCTGCAGCACGTGAACCGCACTGTCTTCGGCTGACTCGACCCGCACGTGCGTTTCGATGCGGTCTGATGTGGCTATCACGTAGATATTTTCTCGCTCTCCTATGCTCTTATAATCATAGACTAACGCCATTATCGCCAACGTGTTGTGCAAATGAACATCGGTGCGTTTCGTGAATTCGAGGTCTCGACCGACCAGTTGCGGAAGACCTGCGATTTGCAGGCCGGCGGTTTCAGGACCAGCGCAGAGTTTCCTGCCGAAACTGGGCGCCTCGGCCAGCGGCGCGCTATCGACGCTATTCGCTTCGGCATCCAGATTCGGGACGACGGCCACAATGTCTTCGTGCTCGGCCCTGCGGGCAGCAATCGACACGGCCTCGCCGAAGAGCTGGCCAAAGAGCGCGCGGCAAGCGAATCCCCGCCTGGCGACTGGTGTTACGTCAACAACTTCGCTGACCCCGAACGGCCACAACATCTGCACTTTCCACCCGGCCGTGGCCGAAAATTTCGCAAGGATTTGCTCGATTTGATCGGGGATCTGCGTGTCGCGATTCCCGCCGCGTTCGAGAGTGACGACTACCGTGCGCAGTTGAAGGCGGTCGAGGAAAAAACCCAGAAAGAAGTCGAAGCGCACGCCAAGAGCCTGGAAGACCGCGCCAGGGCGGAGAACATCGCGGTGCTGCAAACGCCAACGGGCTATGTGCTGGCACCGATCCGTGACGGCAAGGTTATCGATGAAAAGGAATTTGCCAAGCGACCCGTTGAAGAACGCAAGGAAACGCAGGAATCCATAGAGCGTCTGAGCGAGGAACTGCAATCGCATATCGAGCAGATTCCAAAGCTGCAAAAGCGGCACCGCGAGCGGGTCAAAGCCCTTAACCGTGAGTTTACCGAGCACGCCGTCGGCGTCTCACTGTCTGACCTGATGGAGAAGTACCTCGAGCTACCGGCCGTCGTTGCCTACCTCGAAGATGTTCGCAGTGACATTATTGAAAATGCCGACAGCTTCCAGGCGCAGGAGCGCCCATCACTACCATTCCTGCACCGCGATGCGTCCCAGGCATTCAGCCAGTACGAAGTCAATCTGATCGTCAGCCACGATGAGGACGCCGCTGCACCGGTCATTTTTGAACCGAACCCTCATTACACCAATATCATCGGCAAGATCGAGCATCGCGCCGAAATGGGCGCCCTGTTCACCGACTTCCGCATGATCCGGCCCGGCGCGTTGCTGGCGGCGAATGGTGGCTACCTGATCCTCGACATGCACCGGGTCCTGACGCGTCCTTTCGTCTGGGAAGCGCTGAAACAGGCTTTGTTCGCCAAACAGGTACGCATCGAGTCGCCGGGCGAAGCGTACGGCTTCGTCGGCACGACCAGCTTGCAGCCCGAACCCGTTCCACTCGATATCAAGGTCATCCTGGTCGGCGAACGCTGGCTCTATCACCTGCTCGCGATTTACGACAGTGAGTTCAACGACCTCTTCAAAGTGGCGGCCGATCTGGACGATGACCTGGAGCGAACCAGCGACAATGTCGAAGCTTTTGCGTCACTCATCGCCTCTCGAATTCGCGACAAGGGATTGCTGCCTTTCAGCCTCGATGCCATGCAAAAGATCGTGGAACAGCGTGCCAGACGGGCCGATGACAGTGAACGGTTGTCCATGCACATGGGCTCGCTCGAGGATCTTCTGACGCAGGCGGACTTCTGGGCTCGACAGCACGATGCCCAAACCGTCGATGCGAACGACGTTACCAGAGCGATCGACGAGATGGCTCGGCGGCTCGGTCGCATGCGCACGCGCATCATCGACGCGATCCGGCGAGACACCCTGCTTATCGACACTGACGGGGCCTGTACCGGCCAGGTGAACGGTCTGTCGGTTACCGATCTGGGTGAGTTTCGCTTTGGGCATCCCGTACGAATCACGGCGACGACACGTATTGGCTCAGGCCGGGTCGTCGACATCGAGCGTGAGGTCGAACTCGGCGGCCCGATTCACTCCAAAGGCGTCATGATACTGGCCGCAGCCCTGTCATCGCGTTACGCCAGAGAGGTGCCGCTATCGCTGCATGCCAACATCGTCTTCGAACAGTCCTATGGTGGCGTCGAGGGCGACAGCGCCTCGGTTGCCGAGCTCTGTGCCCTGTTGTCCTCGCTCGCCGACGTGCCGATTCGCCAGAATCTCGCCATAACCGGCTCCACCGATCAACTCGGCCGCATCCAGGTGATCGGCGGCGTGAACGAAAAGATCGAGGGCTTCTTCGATCTCTGTAAAGAACGAGGACTCGACGGCAACCACGGCGTTATTATTCCGCGCGACAATGTGAAGCACCTGATGCTGCGCGAAGATGTCGTCGCAGCCGTTGAGCGCGAGCAATTCAACATCTTCGCCGTAAAGAGAGTCGACGAGGCGCTGACCTTGTTAACGGGCGTCGAGGCAGGCCAGCGCGACGACGCCGGCGAGTTTCCCGAGGATTCGGTAAACGCTCGAGTCGAAAAACAGTTGATCCGCTACGCGGGGCTGCGCAAGACATTCGCAGAGGGCTCGAAAGGCGATGAAAAAAAGTGAGCAGCCGCGCATAGACCGCGTTGTCATTGCGATCACCGAACTCGCGCCGGTACATCGGATCTGGGGCGAAGCATTGCAGTTCGTCGAGGAAACACGAGCGGAGCTGCACGCCGTATTCATCGAAGACGAGCGCTGGCATCGCGCCGCAAGCCTGCCCTTTACCCGCGAGATATCACGCGTCAGCGGCGTGGATGCCGACTTCACCCTGCAGCGCGCGATCGAAGTGCACAGAGCGGTCATCGATCGCGCACAGCGACAACTGCAGCAACTGGCCAGCGAGGCGAAACACGAGCTGGCGTTCGAAGTACTGCCGGAAACAGATCAGAAACGCATCCGCGACCTCGTGGTGGACGGCGAGTGCATCGTTATCGCGCCCGCCGTCCTGGCCGACCAGCCGCTGTTCACGGAATTGCAGGAGCTGGGGTGCCGGGTCGTGCTGATTCACGAGTGATGTCGGCATTGACAATGCGACGAATGGCTGTTTCAAGGTTCAGCAACGGTTACACGCTCATTGCACATCGATGATGATTTTTCCGCGCGCGTGTCCTTCCTCCGAATGGCGGATCGCATCGGGGACTTCGCTGAGCCGGTAGCGACTGTCGATGACGGGCGTCACTGTACCGGCCTGCATGAGATCAGCTAGTGTGTTGAGGTCACTTTGACGCAACTCTGCCAGGATCATGACGAACTCCTGATCGACGAACGGTGACAACATGAACGCCTTGATCGGCCCCATCACAGGCCCGAGCCAATTTCCCTTTGCGCCCCCCACGATGACGAAGATGCCGTCGGGTTTGAGAACCCGCCTGTTCTTCAACAGCGAATGATTGCCGATCATGTCGACGATCACGTCAAACTGTTGTCCGCTTTCGGTGTAGTCCTCTTGCTTATAGTCGAAGACGTGGTCTGCGCCGATAGAGCGAACCATGTCCACATTGCGGGTACTGCAGACGCCGCTCACCTCTGCGCCGAACGACTTGGCAAGCTGCACGGCGAAGGTGCCCACGCCACCGGACGCGCCATTGATCAGGACTTTTTGCCCCGGTTTCAATTTGCCGATGTCGCGAAGCGCCTGCAGGGCGGTGACCCCCGCGATCGGCACAGATGCCGCTTGCCCGAACGACACATCCGCGGGTTTCATCGCCAGCGCCCCGTCCTCAGCAACGGTCACATACTCAGCGAACGCGCCATCGCCGCCACCAAAAACCTCATCGCCCGGCTTGAAGCGCTTGACGTCGCGGCCAACCGCTACGACCGTGCCCGCGAAATCCACTCCCAGGCTTGTAGCATCGGGCGCGCCCAGGCCGGTCAGCAAGCGCAGGAAATAGGGCGTGCCGCGCACGAAGTGCCAGTCGAGCGGATTAACGGCGGCCGCAGCGACTTCAACCAGGACCTCGTTGTCGCCCGGCATCGGTTTTTCGACGTCTTCAAATTGCAGGACATCGGGCGAACCGTAGCAACGATGCACAATGGCTTTCATGTTCTCGGTCCCGCCGGAAACGGCCGGGGCCGGTTCGCAGGCCGAGTTGTGGCTAAGAACAAGCGCCAGAGCCGTGGTTGCCAGGGCCAGAACGATCAGGACACCGCTTGCGATCCTGTAACGCAGCTTCATTGTTCTACCTCCGATAATCCTCGTGGTGGATACTACTCGCCCCTTCTGTCACCCTGCAGCCTACACGGTGACAAACACCAAAAGAACACCCCGGTAGTAAGACAAGTCTGCAAGTGGCGCTCGCGGCCTATTTCGTATTCGCCGCCGTCGCGTTCTGGCTGGACAGGAAACGAGTGGCTGCGGTGTTGACGCAGTCCGACTAACCAGAAAAGACGTCGGGCAATCCGGCAGTGCAACGCACTACTGGTGTTTTAGTGCAGTAACGATGCGCCGGGCACGCGAGCGGCGCAGGTCGGCGAGGTTTCGCATCGTCATCGTATCCGATGCCCTGATCTTCTCGTCCATCTCGGCGCTGAGTGCGGGCACGTTCTCTATCTTGAGCCGATGCCGGCCGAGCGAGATGATGTCGTTATTCCTGAGGATGGTCTTCGGCACGATCGTGGAATTGACCGTGGTGCCATTGGTGCTGTTCAGGTCGATCAGGACGATAGCGTTGGCATACACCTGCAACATGGCGTGCGTCTTGCTGACATAGCTGTCCTCGATGACGATGTCGGCCAGCTCGGTGCGCCCGATCACATATTTCGGCTCGGTCAGCTCATACTCCGCGATGGTTTCGCCGTCGCGAGAAACGATAATGCGTGGCACCGGCTTCGCCGACTTGAGTTCGGCGATACGTTCCAGCACCTCGATCGCGCGCTTGTTCAGCGAACCGGGCCAGCCGCCCGACAATTCATGCAGCTTCTCGCAGGCGTCGATCGGGAAAACTTTTTCGCTACGCTCGCCGCCTGCCGCGATCAGGCGCGTACGCAAATAGATCATCACTTCCTGTGCCGTCATCGGGTTGAGCGAATACACCGCAGGATGACGTCGAGCCAGGTTACGCATGCTGTCGTGACGCACGAGTATCGACAGACGCTCCTTGCCGGTCAGGACAATTCGAAGTGCGTATTCGCCGTGAGATTCCAGCGCCGCGAGCCAGTTTATGAGTCGCAGGGCACTCGGCGTGGCACGATCGGCATTGTCGACGAACAACACGGGCGGTATTGCGGTGCGCGTCTGCTGTACGACGAAGTGATTGAGCTGCTGCAGCAACTGCTCGTCGTGCTCCGAGGTCGTGGTAATGCCGAATTGGGACAGCATGCCGGTAAGCAGCCGTCGCGGCGCCAGACGAACACCGTCGACAAGCGCGACAGCAGCATCACGCACCGACCAGTCATGCTGCTCAGTGAGAATAGTGGTTTTGCCCGAGCCCGGAGGCCCTTGCAGCAGAGCCGTTCCGTTCGCCCGGCCAAGGGCTGATGACAAGAATCGCAGTGCATCCTGATGCGACTGATAGGCTACGACGAGACCGTCTTCGGCATGCTCCCCGAACGCCTTGCTGCCAAGTGTGGAATCGTGTGCTTGCATGCGTGTATCTGGTTCTTCTTATAAACTTTATTATTGCGCCAATGAGGCGTTCAGCGTGGCCGAGATTCCATAATGCGGGTATTCCGCGGGCCAGTTTATCACGCGCCGCGGCTTCGCAAAGGCGAGTTTGTACGCGCAGGACATAATCTTCGACAAGCTCGGATCAACAGGTGAAACACCTGTTGCCGGTTGCTGTTCAGCACGCATTCACGTCGCTTACAGGAAAATGCAGGCCTGCCTGAAGCGGGGTCGGTACATTGCATGGACGCCTGAAATTGTGGGGATTGCTTGTTCTCATGTTGTCGTTGCCCGCGCACGAGGCGCAGGCCGGCAGCCTGCAAGACGAACACCGTTGCCTTGCGCTCGCGTTGTACTGGGAAGCGCGGGGAGAAACCCGCCGCGGTATGGTCGCAGTGGGATGGACGATTTTGAACCGCGCGCGAAGCAAACATTTTCCCGCGACGCCCTGCGCGGTCATCTACCAGGGAGGAGAGAAACCACCGTGCCAGTTTTCATGGTGGTGTGACGGCAAGAGCGACAGGCCACGAGATCGGGACAGCTGGATACAGGCGCGCGTCATTGCGGCCGAGTTACTCGTCGACCCACCACCGGATCCCACCGGCCAGGCGTTGTTCTACCACAGCACCGCAATCGGCGTGCCCTGGAAGCGACCGCGAACGCGCACCGCGCGAATCGGCAATCACATCTTCTATCGATAAGGATGCACATGGCCGGCGAACGGCCACGGTTCCCGTCTTGCCTACAACAGGCCGTCCAGACCATCCAGATCGTTGATTACCCGCCACCGGCCACCCGTCTTCTCGACCCTGCCCTGCCACTCCTCGAGTCGGCCCAGGTACTCTCGCGGATCGATATTGTCGGAGCGTAATTTGGTGACATTGAGTGCGATGACCTCGAAGCCTTCGAGCTCGACATCGATGTCCCGGACATAGCCCGCTTCAAGATCTTCCTTGAGGTCGGAGAAAATCAGAATGGTCTTGTTGCCGGTGCCTTTCTCGTTAAGAAACTCCACGGCCTGCAACAAGCCTCCCGTGATATCGGTATACGGTGACGGGTCGGCGGTATCCACGAACTCGCTGACTTGCTGCGCGAACAAACGCTTCTGGCGGTTGACCGCGCTCGGCCGGTCGTCGAACGAGGCCTTGGCAACGATGTCTTTTTCGCTGAAGCTGCCCGTGTCGATTCGGGCCACGGCAAACGAGTCCGTTGCATCCAGCTTCGACAGCGTATAGCGGATGATCTGCTCGGCTTTGTTGAGTTCCTCGTTGTACGTACCGGACGTGTCGAGCAGCATGTAAACGCCTGTGTTCCTCGGCGCTGTTTCGCTGCTGCATGCAGCCAGCAGCACGCATAATGCGATAAGGCATCCATTTTTCATCGTCCCACCCTCCCCAGCACTGCATCGTCATCGGCGCTTCTTGCCATGCGCTCCTCGAGCCACAACGGCACGAACAGCGGTATGTCGTAGATCTGCTTCAGGAGAATGCCGAGATACAGAAACACGTTACCCAGCAAGCGCAACATCAGTGACAGTGCACGCAGGAACGAGATCGCGATCAATCCGACGACTGTGCGCAGCGAATGCACGAAGGTTTCGAGCGGTATCGCAACGAAGGTCAGCGCAAATGGCAGGATGAAGCCCATACCCATCTGCGCAGCGGTGGTAATCCACATGTACTCGCCGGTCGCCGTGGCGCCGACATCGCCACGTAACAGGGCGCTCGTTGCCAGCTCATCGTGCAGCAGAACTTCACGCATATAAGCGAGACCCGCCTCGACGCTTGCCAGCAGGAACAGGATAGTGAATGTAATCCAGATCATGCGCACCCGTGTCTTGTCCGGTAAGGCGCCGATCACCGGGAACAACCGCGTAATTCGCAGCGACTCCATCAGGAACAGTCCCATCGAAATTTCCACGAGGATGATGACCAGTGCGGCGATGTCCGCCGTACGGAAGTTACCGATCAGGCTCGTGCCGCCGACCATTTCCGCCATGGGGCGTGCGATCAGCGAGAAGTTTATCGTTGCACCACCGATCGCAATACACAGCACAAACGCCGAAACGAAGAAATTGACGAGCGAGGAGGAGGACAGCACCGAGATCGCCCTGTCCTGACCGTGCACGATGTCCTCGTACTCCTGCATCAGCCGGTCGATCGTAACGGAACGGCCAAGGAGGCTGTCGACGCTCTTGCCGACCTGCGTCAGCTTTTGCTGAATCCTGCGCCAGTCGGGCCGCATGTGGCGCAGCAACTTGTGACGCCTGGCGCTTGCCTCGTGATACGCACTCATCGCTTCTTTGTGCGCCTTGATCAGAGACTTGTGAATATCACTCAGGATATTGCCCACACTGTAGCGGTCTTCCTGCGCGTTCATCTTGGCCACGGCTTCGACCGCCTTGACCCAGCCCGGCGGGTCCGGCGGTACATCGACCGCTTCCTGGTGGTCTTTCTCTATGCGCCCGATGGACTCGCTCAAGGATCGGTGCAACGCCGAATAATTGGCGAGATCCTTGCGCACGGTCTCGTTGATGCGATCGAATTCGCGCTCGAGAATGCGCTCCTTGGCCTCGCGACCAGCCGCCAGCAGCACATCGCGATTGCGTGCCTCGAGCTTTTTTTCGGAACGCGTCACGGCTTTGGCCGCCACCTTGAAACTGCGGTGCAAACCCTGCGCCGCGGCCTTGATCGTGTTGTGGGCGGTATTGCGTATCAGGTACAGCGCGGCAACGATCAGAATGATCCAGAGTATTGCCGACGCAACTGGCCAAGGCGTAATGCCAAGCATGAAGCTCATGATGGTGTCCCCGCTGTCGTAGTTAAAAACCGTAGACCGGTGGCTTTGCGAAGCGCCCTTTCGAGCGCGGTGCCTTTTTCATCGTCGGATGGAGCGTTTCACAGCAGGGAGTTGGTTGCAACGGAGATGCAACATAATGATCATAAGAGACCGTTCACGTCACGAATCCGGCGCGCCGGAGGCAGTCTTCTAGCCGATCATGCCGCTTGTCCGGTGACGTTTCTCTGGCCGATCGGGCTCGGAGTCCAGCCGGCGGATGATGGCATCCACGATGTCGTAGTATGAGTCGTCCATTTCGCGGGCTTTCGCGCATTGTTCTTCGTCGCCCGTCATACAGTACTGCAGCAAGGTCGTTCTTAGTCCGGGGCCGGGCGTCAGTGTGGTAACGAATGCGTCCCACTCGTCAGCGTGCGCGCTGCTTAATTCCGTGCGCCAAAACCAATAGTCGGCCAGGTTGTCGTGTTGCAGGACCACCTGACCGAAGTGCTCGAGCTGAAAGGATGTCGCCGGTTCACTCCAGGTGGCATACAACATGTCGGGCAGATTCTCGCCGACATCGGCTCTGCCCTTGATAACACGTGACCACCTCAACGTACCCTGCGCATCCCATTGGCCGTTGCTCGCAATTGGCTCGACAGGAACATGCAACGTCACTCGCAAACTGTCGCCACCTGTACCGAACAAGTCGAACTCGGGCATGACCGCCGCGGTTATCAGTTGCTCGAGCACCGAATCACCACTGTCCTCGAGTTCTACCGGGTTGTCGCCAGAGCTGTTCCACTCTTCGAGCATCTGCCGAACCGTATCGCTCTCGCGAGAAAACTCGTCGAGCGAGTACATCAGCTCGTCAAAATCGTCGGCCATTGCCGCAAGCGGCGCGGGTAAGGGCTCATCCGCGGGCACGCCGGCTTTTGCCGCCAGCGAGCGTGCGATCAATGTCAGTACCGCCTGGTCACCGCCGGACTCTCCGGATGCCGATACATATTGAGGTATCTGCAGCGGGTCGAAGTAATCGTGTTCTGCCAGGTAGCCAAAATTTCGAATGGCCAGGTCCATAAGAATGCGATCCTCGGCGCGCTTCGAGGGTTGCGGCTCCATCGCGTATCCGAACAGGTCATATCCCCACGAATACAGGACGATGTTCCACAGGTCTTCGCGGACAACGGTATCCATGAAATCGCGAAATTTCGGAAAGTCCGGATCTTCGCCAAATTCGGACTCGAGCCAGGCGATCAACAGATCAACGGTCCGATGGGTTGCTACTTCGCGGGAGCGAAGGTCGATGGCTATTCGGTCGTCACCAAAGCGTTCGAAATAAGCGAACAGCGAGCCCATCGACGTCTCCCCATGCACATACCACCCGCTGCTCCCGAACTCCCCGGGCAACTCGCCACTGAACCTGCCCTCGAACTCATGCCTCGCCGCGAGCTCCGACGGCACCTTCGCGCCGTATATTCCTGCAACTGCCTCGAGCTCTTCTTCCGCGAACTCGATGAAGTAAGGTTCGCCTTTGTCGTCGCTGTCCTCCGACCACATCGAGGCTTTTCGCTGCAGGGCATCGCCGTCCGGGCGCATCTCGATCTCGTAATGTGTCGACTTGCAGCCCGTGAAAAACGATATGAAGAGAAAAGCAAAGCAGACAAACCGGAGCGCAGTCATTTTTCACATCCTTTGCACAGGGGTGATTACAGAAATGGCGGCCTTGATGGTATTTGCAAGCTACTATTGCCGAAGCTCAGCAGCAACGAATTTCCGGACATGGCGCAGGAAAAACAGGAAAAACCTCACAGAGA
>Ga0224512_10001612_pt1 | contig 21448 bp, 24 predicted proteins | sample SF_May12_sed_USG_4_FD_169103 | JGI IMG/M metagenome (GOLD analysis project Ga0224512, IMG submission 169103) | Sediment microbial communities from San Francisco Bay, California, United States - SF_May12_sed_USGS_13 | ecosystem: Environmental > Aquatic > Marine > Sediment | place: USA... | reverse complement strand
GGGCCGCAGCGTCACTTCGGTGAAGCGGCCGTTGCCTGGCTCCTCGATCATCACGCCCTCGGCGGTGTCCTCATAATGGGTGACGACCACGCCCTTCACGGCGCAAAGATGCAGATACCAGAGCATGTGGCACGACGACAGCGCGCCGACCATCATGTCCTCGGGGTTGATGCGGCCCGCATCGCCGCCCAGCGCCGCGTCGGATGAGGCCGGGATCGCCGGCTTGCCGTCGACGCGGATATCGTGGGCGCGGCTATAGGTCTTGTAGTCGGTCGTCGCGCCCGACCAGGTCGTGGTGGCGGTGTAGCGGTGTTCCTTGGGCATGCACCTATTCCGCCGCCGCAGCCTCGCCAGAGTTCAACCGCGCGATCACCTCGTCGGTGGTCATCACGTCGGCGAAGACCTGCACCAGGGCGCCCAGCGAATAGTTGTGATCCTCGTCGGTCAGCGCCGCATTGGCGTCGGAGACCATGACCGTCTTGAAGTTGCGCATCATCGCATCGCGCGCCGTCGACTCGCAGCAGACATTGGTCAAGGTGCCGGTGACGATCACCGTGTCGCGGCCCTCGGCGCGGAGGCGCGCCTCCAGATCGGACGACCCCTGGATGAAGGCCGAGAAGCGGTTCTTGTAGAGCTGCCAGTCCTCGGGCGCGGTGACCAGCTCGGGCCACAGCGGATGGCCGGCGCCGCCTTCGCGCAGATGCTCCAGCATCGCCTCGCGGCGTTCGACGGAGAAGATGTCCCGCATCATCACCGACCAGCTCTCGCAGATGTCATCGGGGAAGTTGTTGGTCACCCAGGCGACCCGCCCGCCGGCCGCGCGCAGGGCGCTCGCCAGCCGGTTGATGTTGGGCACGATATCGCGCGCGGTCGGCACCTCGCCCGCCATGCCGGGCTCCATGAAGTACTTCTGCATGTCGATCACCACCAGCGCCGTCTTGGCGGGATCGAGCCGATCGAAGATGTGGTGGCGGCCGCCGCGGCGCTTCTCGATGTTGTCGAGCACGTGAGGCGGCAGTGCGATCTTGTGCATGGGAAGGCCCTCCGTAAGTCAGCTGAGGTCGGATAGCGTCTCAATACATCATACCATGTTTAGGCGCCGCGTGCCGCGCCGCGGATGGCTTGACCTGCAGTGCGACGTCGGGATTTATGGCAGGCCCCATGGCCCTCCCGATCGGAGAGTTCCCCAATGACCGCATTCGCGCCCGCTCTCAACGGCGAGCTCTTTGTCGCCTTTTGTTTGGCCACAACGGCGCTGATCCTGCTGCCGGGGCCGATCGTCACCTTGGTGATCGCCAACGCGATCGCGCATGGCCGCCGCACCGGGATCGCAACCGTCGCCGGCGCCAGCACCGGCAATGCGCTGCTCGTTGCCGCCGGTGCGCTCGGGCTCAGCACCCTGCTCGCCCTGCTTGCGGATATTTTCGAGTATGTGCGCTGGGCCGGTGTTGCGTATCTCATTTACCTGGGGCTCAAGCAGTGGCGGGAGGTGGTGCGGGCGAGCGCTGCGCCGGACGAAATCGCGGCTCCGCGCGGCCGCAATGTCTTCGGCCAGGGCTTTCTCGTCGCGATCACCAATCCAAAGACGATCCTGTTTTACGCCGCCTTCTTTCCGCAATTCATCGATCGCGGTTTGCCGATCGCCCCGCAGCTGGTGGCGATGAGCGTTGCCTTCGTCGTCATAGCCACCATTTTTGACGGTGCCTACGCGCTGCTCGCCGCCCGTATCAGGCCGATATTGCTCGGCCGCCGGCGCGCGCGCATCCGCGCCGGGCTAACCGGCTCGCTCTTGATTGGGACCGGGCTCGGCCTCGCGCTGGCGAGGCGCGGGTCGTCTTAAGCGTGCCGGACTACTGTGCCAGGCGCAGCTTGATGCCGAAGAAGTTCTTGCACTTCCCGGCGTTGCTCGGCTTTCGCCAATCGTGGATACGCACGCTGCCGGTGAGCCCTACCACCCTGAGGACCGTTGCCGCGGCATCGTCGCGGAAGGTCGGGCACTCGACGATGATCGTATTGAAGAGCGACGCCGGCACGTTGTAGCCGTAGTCGCACTCCACGCGCATGCCGGCGCGGCGCAGAATGGCGCAGTAGTCGCGCGACGGTGTCTGTGCCTTGACCGAAACCCAGATCTGCCGGCCGCGCAGCGCCGCCAGTCCGGGCCCGAGGCCGCCGATCTGGGTGCCGCCGCCTCCCGAATTCCCGGCGCCGCTTCCGCCGCCTTCGGATTCCTCGCCGCCGCCGGGATCCTGGCCGCCGGGGTCGCCCACGCCGGGATCGCGGCCGCCGCCCTGCGTGCCGCCGCCCGCATTGGGGCATGAATACGATTGGGTAAAGCGCGATCCGCCCTCACTGATCTGCTTCTTGGCGAAACTGACAACGCGCATTTGCGGTCCCGACAAAGGGCCGCTGGTATGGGTAAAGGCGCGCTGGATAACGGGCCGGCGCACGCTGCCCGTCTTGTTTCGGCCGCTCCAGGTGAGGCGTCGGTCGGCGCTGAAGGCGTAGAGGTAGAAGACCCGGTTGTGGGTTCGCAAATTGCGGCTCAGCGTGGCGCCGGCCCGCATCACCATCCAGGCGCGTGTGACCCAGTGGCCCGCCGGATCGCGGACCCGGCGCGCAACATAGATCAGCCGATCGCAACGATTGATCACAGTAAGGGTGTAGGGAAATGTCTGCGCGCCGGCTTGGCGCGGTGCCGCACCCAAAGTCACGAGCGCGGCGAAGCAGACGGCTGCCAAAACCGGCAGCGGTGCGAGGGTCTTTGTCATGGCATATTGATCATCTTCGATTCGAAGGACGTGGTCGGTTCAGCGGTTCACGTAGATTGTGATCTCGTGGTATTTGCCGCAGGCGTTCTCGCGCTGCCAGTTCTTGGTCTGCAGATCACCAAGCCCGAGATAGGCCTTCAGCGCACGAGCGTGACCGGCGTCATGATCGGGGCAGCGCAGGATCACGGTGTTCAGGGTTGAGGCATGTTTCTCGTAGCGACAGCGCACCTGCATGCCGGCGCGGGTCAACATGGCGCAGTAGTCGCGCGCCGGCACCGTCTTGGTCAGCAGCCACACGCGCCGACCGCGCAGGGAGCTCAGCGCCGGCGGAATGCCGCCGACCTGAGTGCCACCGCCGGCCCTACTCGCACCACCGGCGCCATTGCCGCCACCCGATTGCCCGCCGCCTTCGGTGCGCGGTCCGATCTCCGGCAAGTGATCGGCGCCGCCGCCGGGATCGCGTCCGCCGCCCTGACCTCCGCCACCGGTCTCGCTGGTGCAAAGGTAGGTCTGCCGGAAACCAACCTTGCCCTGCGGAATGCGCTTACGGTCGAAATGGACGAAGATCACCTCGGCGGCATCGATCGGTCCCGTGGTATGCGTGAAGCGCCGCATTACGACCGGTCGGCGTACGCTGTGCGGTCGCCTGTAGCCGTGCCAGGAGATCTTGCGGTCGGCGCTGACGGCGTAGAGATAAAAGATGCGGTTGCTCGAATTGAGCAGGCGCGTGCGGCTTTGGCCGGCCCGAACCACGATCCAGCCACGTGTGGTCCACTCACCGGAAAACGCCTTCGCGCGGCGCGCAACGTAAATTGTGCGATTGCACTTGTTGACGATCTGAAGCTTGTAGTTCGTGCTTTGCGCCAACGCCGCTCCGCTTGCGATGGCCACGCAAGCGCCGGCCACGCCAAGCGAAACAGCCCGCGACCATATCCGCATCTTGAAATCCTTTCCTAATCAACTGCGCCGGAAGACCGGCGCCGAACATCACGCGATTCAATCGAAGTCGATTGAAAGCTTCTTACCACTCGAATCTTTCGAAACTATAGGCAATGGCGCTTGCTCTGGACAATCGCCGGCGGGGAATTTTTCGCATCGCGGCGGCATTTTTTTTGATGCGGCGTCGGTCCATCGGCGGGTTCGCCTGCAAATAGGCAGTTGGGACAGCTACTTCGCGCGAGAGTGGGCGGATGGAAGGCCAGAACCGATACCCAAGCGGGCGAGGCGGCGCTAGAAGATCTGCAGCAGCCAGAACACCGGCCAGATCGTGGCGAAGACGACGGCCTTTATTCCGAGCCACAAAAATGCGCCAAGACAAACGCCGAAATCGCTGCACGCAGGCCAGCCGCGGACCACGATCCATGCAAACGTCAACACGCCGCCGAGGAACCAGGCAAGCGCCGACCAGATGCATCCGTCGGGCATGCGCTCGTAGCCCGCGCCGCCATGGAGCGGCCGGCGCCAACGAAACCGGGGTGCGTCCTTTTTATCGCCCTTGGCCAGGGTCGCCTCCCGCGATGGGTTTGCGGGTCTCCGGTCAAGGGAACATCCATTTGCTGCAAGGAGGCAAGAAAAACCGGCCGGATCGCTCGCAGGTTCGTACCGGCGGGCAAGCGGGGGAACGGCGATCGTGCGGGCTGGCGTCGGCTGGCCGCTTTCGGCAGGATGCCAACAAGACCGATAGCAAATGCGAACAAGGGAGATGGGGCGATGAAAATCTTCGTGGTGGCGACACGCAATGGCGATCCCGATGAGATTGCCAAACTGTTGGAACCGGAAGCCAAGATGGCGCTCCAGTGGGTGGCCGATGATTTCATCCGTGAGATCTACAGCCGCAAGGACGGGCAGGGCGCCGTGATCGTGGTCGAGGCGGATAGCCTGGAAGCCGCGCAGGCACAGCTCGGCAAATTGCCGCTTGTCGAGGCCAATCTGTTGGATCTGGAGTTCTATCCGGTGGGCGCCTACCGCGCGATCGCCGCGATGGCCAACGCCTGACATGAACTCCGGCCTGTGAGCGTGCTGGCGGCGGCCGTTTCCGCGGCGTAGTCTTTGGCCATGTCCAAGATCGCACCCATAGTATTGGTGGTGCTGCTGATCGCGATCGTCGCGGTGCTGTTGATCGGTGTCGTCGCGATGGCCCGCGGCGGCGCCTTCAACACCAAGTATGGCAACAAGCTGATGCGCGCCCGCGTCGCCCTGCAGGCGCTGGCGATCGTCGTTCTGGGCCTCATCTGGCTGGCGACGCGCGCCTGAGCGGCGGCGCTGCCAAGGGTACTGCCGAAGGTTCGAATCGGGAAATTCCAACACGATGGTCAAGCTCAACAAGATCTACACCAAGACCGGCGACAAGGGCGAAACTGGGCTGGGCGATGGCTCGCGCGTGCCCAAGCACGCACCGCGCGTGGCCGCCTACGGCACCGTCGACGAGACCAACGCCGTTGTCGGACTGGCCCGCCTGGAAACGGCGAAGCTCGACGATGCGGGCGCGGCCGATGCTATGCTCGGGCGTATCCAGAACGACCTCTTCGATGTCGGCGCCGATCTCTGCACACCGGAGCAGGAGAACCCCGCCTATCCGCCGCTTAGGGTTACGGCGGCCCAGGTGGCACGGCTGGAAGCCGAGATCGACGAAATGAACGCCGACCTGGCGCCGCTCACCTCCTTCATCCTGCCGGGCGGCGGCGCGGCCGCGTCGTGGCTGCATCTGGCCCGCACCACCGCGCGGCGCGCCGAGCGGCTGATCACCGCATTGGCCGAGCAGGAGCCGATCAACCCGCACACCGTGACGTATATGAACCGACTGTCGGACCATCTCTTCGTGATGGGACGCTATCTGAACAACAAGGGCTCGGACGATGTGCTTTGGGTTCCGGGAAAAAACCGATGAACGCTGAAACGAACACACAGATACGGGTTCGCGAAATCCCGACCGGCGCGCTCACGCCCGAGCATTTCGAGGTCGCAACGGCGGTGTTGCCCGAACCGGGCGAAGGCGAGGTACTGGTCCGCCATATCCTGTTGTCGCTGGACGCCGCGAACCGCGCCTGGATGCAAGGCGAGACGTATCGCGAGGCGGTGGTCGCGGGCCAGGTGATGGACGGCTATGGACTTGGCGAGGTCGTGGAAAGCCGCAGTGAGAAGCTGGCGCCGGGCGATCTCGTCGCAGCGCCGCTTGGTTGGCAGGAATACGCCGCGATTTCGGCCAGGGCCGCGATCAAGCTGCCCAAGGACTACCGCCCGCTCAGCCATTTCCATTCGGTTCTCGGCATCGCCGGCCGCACCGCCTATCACGGGCTCATGTGGATCGGCGAGCCCAAGGAGGGCGATACCGTGGTGGTCTCCGCCGCCGCGGGCTCGGTGGGCCAGTATGTCGGCCAGATCGCCAAGCTGAAAGGCTGCCGCGCCATCGGCATTGCCGGTGGGCCGGAAAAATGCGCCTTTCTGACGGGCGAACTCGGCTTCGATGCGGCGATCGACTACAAGTCCGAGCATGTGCGCAAGCGCCTCGCGGAGCTGGCGCCGGACGGTATCGACGTCTATTTCGACAATGTCGGCGGGTCGATCCTGGAGGCGGCGCTGTTCAACATGGCGCAGTTCGGCCGAGTCGTGTGTTGCGGCGCCATTTCTCAATATGACACGACCGAGATGGAAAGCCCCCGCGGCATTCCCGGCGTGATCGTCTTCAAGCGCTTGAAAATGCAGGGCTTTATCGTGATGGACTTCCCCGATAAGGACGCCGAGGCGAGCCGCGATCTCATGAGCTGGGCGTCGGGCGGAAAGCTCAAGGTCGTCGAGGATATTCTCGACGGGATCGAGCGGGCACCGGAAGGGCTGATCGGCTTGCTGGCCGGCGACAATATCGGCAAACGCATGGTCCGGGTGGGACCAGACCCCGCTTAGCCGCCAACACGGCAGCTGGCCCGCGGGCCAGACTGGAATTGCTCAACTGTTAGCCGGTCGGGTGCCTTGCGCTGCGGCGCGGTCGCGCTCGATAACGGCCGTCGAAACCGGTCGAAAACGCCACGTTTCGCGTGGCGCAGGCGAGGTGTGCCTGGTTCGTTGACACACACCTGCCATGATCATAATGTTGCGCTGCAAAAAAATGCGGAAGCTGTTAGTCCGCAGCCAATCAATTGGGTATGAATTTGCCGGGCTCCGCGGGGGAAGCGCCGGCCTTTCCTTACGATGCAGCAAGCGGCGGCCCTGATCTGGGCGTCCGGAGGTGTGCGATGAAGGTCCTGGTCGGGGTCAAGCGCGTAATCGACTACAACGTCAAGATCCGCGTCAAATCCGACGGCACTGGCGTTGAAATGCAGAACGTCAAGATGTCGATGAACCCATTCGACGAGATCGCCGTGGAAGAGGCGATCCGCCTGAAGGAAGCCGGCACGGCAACCGAGATCGTCGCCGTTTCGATGGGCCCGCAGCAGTGCCAGGAAACCATCCGCACGTCGCTGGCGATGGGCGCCGACCGCGGCATTCATGTGCTCACCGACGACCCCCTCGAGCCGCTCGCGGTGGCCAAGCTCTTCAAGGCCATCGTCGACGAAGAGGCGCCGGAACTGGTGATCCTCGGCAAGCAGGCGATCGACGACGACGCCAATCAGACGGGTCAGATGCTGGCGGCGCTGCTCGGCTGGGCGCAAGGCACCTTCGCCTCCAAGATCGACAAGGCGAACGGAGAGCTCAATGTGGTCCGCGAGGTCGATGGCGGGCTGGAAACGGTCACGCTCAAGATGCCGGCAGTGGTCACCGTGGATCTCAGACTTAACGAGCCGCGCTATGCCTCGCTGCCCAATATCATGAAGGCGAAGAAGAAGCCGATCGACCAGAAGAGCCCGGGCGATCTCGGCGTCGATGCGGCGCCGCGCCTGGAGACGCTCAAGGTCTCCGAGCCGCCCAAGCGCGAATCGGGTGAAATGGTCGAAGACGTGGCCGCCCTGGTGGCCAAGCTCAAAAACGAAGCGAAGGTGATCTGATGTCTGTGCTGGTCATCGCCGAACACGACAATGCCGAGATCAAGCCGGCGACGCTGAACGTTGTAACCGCCGCGGCGGAGATTGGCGGGGATGTCACCGTGCTAGTCGCCGGCGGAGACTGCGACGGCGCTGCGGCGGCCGCCACCAAAATCGCCGGCGTCGCCAAGGTCCTCAAAGCCGACGGCGCACATCTGGCCCATGGGCTTGCGGAAAACGTCGCGCCGCTGATCGCCAAGCTCGCGGACGGGTATAGCCATGTGCTGGCCCCGGCCACGACGTTCGGCAAGAACGTGATGCCGCGGGTCGCAGCCCTGCTCGACGTGCAGCAGATATCCGAGATCTCAAAGATCGACGGCCCGGACACGTTCGAGCGGCCGTTCTACGCCGGCAACGCCATCGCGACGGTCAAGTCGTCCGACGCCGTCAAGGTCATCACCGTGCGCGGTACGGCCTTCGATGCCGCCGCCACCGAGGGCGGGTCGGCGGCGGTCGAGAGCGTCGATGCCGGCGCCGATGCGGGACTGTCGAGTTTCGTCGGCCAGGAGCTCACCAAATCCGATCGTCCCGAGCTGACCACGGCCAAGATCATCATATCCGGCGGGCGCGGCATGCAGTCGGGCGAGAATTTCGCCCTGCTGGAGGCGGTCGCCGACAAGCTCAACGCGGCGATCGGCGCCTCGCGCGCCGCGGTCGATGCAGGCTTCGTGCCCAACGACTATCAAGTCGGCCAGACCGGCAAGGTGGTGGCGCCGGACCTTTACATTGCGGTCGGCATTTCCGGTGCGATCCAGCATCTGGCCGGCATGAAAGACAGCAAGGTCATCGTGGCGATCAACAAGGACGAGGAAGCGCCGATCTTCCAGGTCGCCGATTACGGGCTGGTCGCCGATCTGTTCAAGGCGCTGCCCGAGCTCGCCGAGGAGCTTGGCTAGGCCGGCGCATGAGCGCGGGCACTCAGGAGGAGATCGTCGCCAGATGAGCATCAACAAGATCGGCATCATCGGTGCGGGCCAGATGGGCCACGGCATCGCCCATGTGGCGGCGCTCGCCGGCTACAACGTGCAGATGTCCGACATCTCCGAGGACGCGCTTAAGCACGCGGTGGACACCATCGAAGGCAACATGATGCGGCAGGCCCGGCGTGGTCTGATCAAGGACGAGGAGATAGCCCCCGCGCTCAAACGCATCAAGACCGGCACGGGGTACGGGGCCTTCAAGGATTGCGACATCGTCGTCGAGGCGGCGACCGAGAACGAGGCGATCAAGCGCGAGATCTTCAAGGAGCTTTGCCCGAGCCTGAACCCCGACGCCATCGTCGCCTCGAACACATCGTCGATCTCGATTACGCGGCTGGCGGCGGCCACCGACCGCGCCAACAAGTTCATGGGCATGCACTTCATGAACCCGGTGCCGATGATGGCGCTGGTCGAGTTGATCAGGGGGCTTGCGACCGACGAGGAAACCTTCGCCACGGTACGCGAGCTGGCCGGCGCATTGGGCAAGACCGTTGCGGTTTCCGAGGATTTTCCGGCCTTCATCGTCAACCGGATTTTGTTGCCCATGATCAACGAGGCGGTCTACACGCTCTACGAGGGTGTGGGTTCGGTCGAGGCGATCGACGTGGCGATGAAGCTCGGCGCCAACCATCCGATGGGGCCACTGGAGCTCGCCGACTTCATCGGTCTGGATACCTGCCTTGCGGTGATGCAGGTGCTGTACGACGGCCTTGCGGATTCGAAGTATCGGCCTTGCCCGCTTTTGGTGAAGTATGTCGAAGCTGGCTGGCTCGGTCGCAAGGCCGGCCGCGGCTTCTACGACTATTCAGGCGATACCCCTGTCCCGACTCGGTAGAAACGGTGCCGCAAATACGCTAATACCCGGATAGGACAATAAGCCGGGGCGGCGATTTGATAATGACATTGCTGGTATTTGAGCGCCCTGCGCCGCGCGGCGATAGTCACTCGTGAGCAAACCACAATACGACCTCGACGCGCTGACGCACCCGACGCTCATGGGCTTGCGGGACTATTGGTGGCGCATCTCCGACGGCCGCCCGATGCCGGCCCGGCGTGACTTCGAGCCGCTCGATATTACAGATATCCTGCCGCATGTCGTGCTGTTCGACGTCGAGGGCGAGCCGCCGCGCTTCAAGTTCCGCCTGGCCGGCACCGCGGCGACGGAACGCGCCGGCGTCGATCCGACGGGGCGCTACTTCAATGACTTTCCCAATAGCGAGGTGGCGATCGAGCGCATGGTTGCGTGCGTGCGCAACAGCCGACCGTACTTCGTGGTCGACGCCTTCGTCTGGGCGGACAAACCGAACCTTTATTACCAGACGCTCACCCTGCCGATGAGCGATGACGGCGAGACCGTCAACATGCTCGTATCGGCCACGGTCATCGAGGCCGAGTAGGCGACCCCTACCGTATCGCCGTGATGACGCGGGTCTCGGCGCCTTCGACGACCAGCGCCGTCAGCACGCCAGAGACGAAGGCGCCGGTATCGATGCCGATGCGGTTGGGCCGGATCTCTGGGGTCCAGCTGATCGTGTGACCGTGCACCACGCGCGCGTTGTGATCGGCCGCGGAATCGAGGAAGTCCTCGCGGATCCACATCAGATCCTCATCATCCTGGGCCGCCAGTGGTACTCCGGGGCGCACGCCGGCGTGGACGAAAAGATAGTCGCCTTCGGCGTGATGGAGCGCCAAACCACTGTAAAAATCTCTATGACGCTGCGGAATTGCCTCGAAGAGCTCGGCGCGCAGCGCGCGTAGTTTCTCCGGATCGAAATCCATCCAGTTGCCTGGCTCCACGCCGTAGCTGGCAAGCGTGTTTTCCGCGCCGTTGAAGAGCCAGCCCAGGCCGTCGCCGTCGCCAACGAGGAACTTGGTCAAATAGTCTTCGTGGTTGCCCTTGAGGTAGATCTCCTCGAAGCCGTCGAGCGGTTCGTTGAGCAACATCTCGACGACCCCGAAGCTGTCCGGCCCCCGGTCGACATAGTCGCCCAGATAGACCACGACCTTGCGTTCGATGCCGGCCTTTTTCGGCGCCCTTTTTGCGTCCTTGGCGATCTTCTTGCGGAGCTTGGCAAGCAGGTCGGCGCGGCCATGGACATCGCCCACGGCATAGACACGGGTGCCTTCGGGCACCCGGTACGGCGGTTCGGTATCCGCATCGTTCAAGAAGTCCGCCCGGTCGGAATTGGCGGGCGCGGTCGCTTGGGACATTTCGCTAATGTAGGGATCGGCCTGCCGCCGCGCCAGCTTGGTGGGCCAGAGCGCAGTTATCCGGCCAGACCCTCATCGCTGTCGGCAGGACGCTTTGCCGCGCGGGCGCGCTTTGCGGATTTTCCCGGCTTGTCGGGCTTGAACGCCGCCCAACGCTCGCGTCCCCCGTGGTTGTCGAGGAAGTTGATCAAGGCCGCCACGATCTTGCGGTCATGGACCTTGCCAACGCCTGCGAGCAGGGTCTCGATCGCCTCATCGACACTGACGCCGTCACGGTGGGCGCGCTGGCTGGTCAGGGCGACGAAGGCGTTGGCGACCGCAACGATGCGCGCGCTGACGAGGATGTCCGCACCCTTCAGGCCTTCGGGATAGCCGCTGCCGTCCCAATGCGCCTGAACCTGGCGCAAGGTCTTGACGACCGGGCCGTCGAAGGCCACGCCCTCGAGCAGGTCGGCGGTTGCCTGGATCCCCTCGTGGACCTGGCGCATCTCGTCGGCCGTCAACGATCCTTGCTTGGTGAGGATTTCCTCGGGCACCAGGATCTTGCCGAGATTCATCAGCTGGCCGGCATATTCGGCGGCCTCGCAGTGGTCCTGATCGAGCCCGATCTCCTCGGCGACGGCGCGCGCGATGAAGGCGGTGCGGGCCGAATGGTGCGCCGCGTTGGGGTCGCGTCGGTCGACCACGGCGACCAGCGTGCCAACCAGGGCGCGCAGGCTCTTCATGCGCCCCTCGCGCTCGGTGACGGCGGCGGTCACGTCTTCTTCGACCACCAGGACGCCGCGGGGTAGATCGCGTTCCAGGGCCAGGGGAATGTGCTTGGTCTGGTAGACCATTTCCTCGCCATCGACTTCCACGCGGTGGACGTCGGCGATCTGACGGCCTTCCTCTGCGGCCTCGCGGTTGAGCCGCTGCAGGACCTTGGCGCGGAGGGGGCCGAGTATCGTGTCCAGCGGCTTGCCGATCATGTCGGCGCTTTGCATGCCGGAGCGGCGCGCCGCTTCGGCATTGGCGAACTGCACGCGGGTCGCGGCATCGGCGATGAAGATCGCGTTCGGCTGGGCGTCGGTGAGCAGGCTGAGGAAGTTGCGCTGGTGCTCGAAGCGATCAGCCATATCGCGGAATTTCGCTGCCGCGGCAGTGGCACGGCGCGAGGCGCCATGACGCCACAGACCCAGTATCGCCGCGCCGACGATGACGACCCCGAGCAGGAGGAAGATCAACATGCGGCGAGCGCGGGAATCGCTTGGCCCCAGCGCCTCGTCGCGGTTGATTTTGTGTACCAGCACCCATGGGGCCGTCTTCAGCGCCCGGCTGGTCACCAGTACATCGGTGCCGGCGTAGTCGCGCCGAATCGCGAAGTCACCGGGATTTGCGATAGCGAAGGCGGCGGCAAGCTTGGGCGTGTTCTGCGCCAGGCTGCGGGCGAGCGGCTTGGTGCCGTCGGCGAGCGGAGAGAGGTAGGTGATCACCGAGCCCTGGCGGCGGATCAGGATCGTCTCCTGCGTGCCGCCGGGCAGGCCGGGCTGCTTCAACAGGGGATAGAGTTCGGTTGCGACCGGCTTGATGCCGAGCACGATGCCGATTTGTCGGTTGTGCTGGATCCCGAAGATCGGCCGCACGAAGGCGATCGACACTTTGCCCGAAGGTGCGCGGAAGGGGCCGAAAAAAGCGCTTTTACCGCGGGGCAGGCGGCCGATGAACGTGCGCAGATCGCTCTCGATCGGTGGGAAATGGCCGGTCGAGACCAGCGTCCGGCCGGCCATGTCCATCAACGCCAGCCCGGCGACGCCGGTGCGCGGCACGTTGGCGCGTGCATCCGGGCCGATCGCCCGCGCTTGGAAGCCGGTGCGCGCCGCAGTTACGGTCAGCAAGGTGCCGAGATACTGGGCCTCGGCAGGCTGGGTTCCGGCGCCGCTGCGCTGGTCGATGTTGAGGCGGGTGAAGTAGAGCTTGAGTGCCTGATTGTCGGCCAGTCCTTCCAATGTGTTGTGCTGGCGCGCGATCCAGGCCTCGACCACCGAAGCGCGGCTGTCGGCGATGATGCCGAGGCGGACCTGCCAGGCCTGAATGTCACGGTCGCGCGCTTCATTCACAAAGCTCAGGACCAGATAAACCGTGGCTGCCACCGCGGCGACGATGCCGGCGAAGGTCGCGCCGATCTTGAGCATCATGCGCGGATCGCCCCTCAGGTCGAACTGTGGGCCGGTCTTGTCGACGAACGTGCTGGGCTTGGCCGTGGCCGAGGAAGGTACTGCCATTTACATCCTGCCGCGATCGAGGGCGCCGGGCGAAAATGGCCCGGCCAATGGCCAAAACCCTAAGGCCGCAGGCGTTAACATTCGATTAACCTTAGAGGTGGTGCGAGGACGCCGCGCCAGCGCCTGCCTGCGTTTTTTCCGCCCTCCAAGACCGTTAACCATTTCCGTTAAGCGGGCCTTAAGCGCGTCCGCATAGCGTGTAGGCGATCGCGGAGCGCGCCGGTCCCGTTTTGGTTGAAGCCGCCGCAAACCGCGCCACACCGGCCGTTGCAAGGCCGGAAGAACCAACAACGCTTGCGGTCTAGGACATAAAATGGCGCACTCACGGGGTAGTTTCGATCACGAATTCTCACACGAGCCCATTTGGGGACGTGTCCTCATCTGGCTTCTGGCCGTCGCCTTGGCGCTTCTGGTGGTGCTGGCGCTGGTCAACGGGTTCAGCCAGGCGCGCGCCGCCAACGCGACCTTGTTTGGCTGGGACGAAAAGCGCTTCGATTCGATCAAGCCCTTCACCAAATGGCGCGGCACGCTGGACCGCTACTTCAAGGAGCGCAAGCTGGAGACCGGGTCGTGCCAGTCGACCCTGTTCAACAAATGCCATCTGCAGGACTGGAAGAAATTCGTCGGGGATCTGCGCGGCAAGCAGGCGATGGCGCAGCTCGACGCCGTCAACCGGTACATGAACCGTGCGCCTTACATCACCGACCCGGTGAACTACGGGGTTCCGGACTACTGGGCCACGCCGCTCCAGTTCTTCGTCAAGGACGGCGATTGCGAGGACTATGCGATCGCCAAGTACCTGTCGCTGCGCGCGCTCGGCTGGTCGACGGAAAAGATGCGCATCGTGGTGCTGCAGGACGAGAACCTGCGCGTCGCCCACGCGGTGCTGGTGGTCTACCACCAAGGCCGCACCTACGTGCTCGACAACCAGATCACCCAGGTCGTAACCGACGACCGGATCGCGCACTACCGCCCGATCTATTCGATCAACGAGCAATCGTGGTGGCTGCACCAGCGCCGTCAGACGGCGCAGGCGAAGTAAGCCGCGATCCGGCCGCTTCACCGCCGACCACGTCGACCGTCACACTTTCAGGCTTCAGTCGTCGCGCTCGCGCGGGGCGTATTTGTTGAGAATGCGCTGCAGGGTGCGCCGGTGCATGTTGAGCCGGCGGGCGGTCTCCGAGACGTTGCGGCCGCACTGTTCGTAAACCCGCTGAATGTGCTCCCAGCGCACCCGGTCGGCCGACATCGGATTTTCCGGCGGCGGCGGCAACGGGCCGCCATGCGCTTCCAGGGCGGCGGCGATCTGGTCGGCATCGGCCGGCTTGGGCAGGTAGTCGACCGCGCCCGCCTTCACTGCCGCGACCGCCGTCGCGATATTGCCATAGCCGGTGAGCACGATGATGCGGGCCTCTGCGCGGGCCTGCTGTAACGCTGAGACGACGTCGAGCCCGCTACCGTCACCTAGGCGCAGGTCAACCACCGCATAGGCTGGCGGAGAGACCGTCGCCGCGGCGACCCCGGCGGCGACGCTGTCGACCGCGGTCACCACATAACCGCGCTGCTCCATCGCCCGTTCCAGGCGACGGCGCAGCGGCGCGTCATCGTCGACGATCAAAAGTGAACGATCTTCCGCGCCCCCGCGCGGAGGATCCTGGCCGGCTAATTGGTCTGCCAAGCGGTTACCCCCGTTCTTCTTCCTCCATTGTGGCGCGATTCCAACGAACTTCAACCTCTGCGCCGCCATTTGGCGCGCTGGCGAAGCTGAGCTCGGCGCCGGTGCGGCGCAGAAGTGTGGTCGCGATGAAGATGCCAAGGCCCATATGGCCCTCGTCGTCGCGGCTGGAAACGTACGGTTCGCCTAGTCGATCGCGCACATTGGCGGCAAAACCCGGGCCATCGTCGCGCACCCGGATGGCGGCCTCGCTCGCATCCCAATCGATCTCGACTTCGACCGCGACCTTGGCGAATTGGGTGGCATTCTCGATCAAGCTGCCGAGACCGTGGATCGCCTCCGGGCTACGCGTCATGATCGGCTCGCCGCCGCGCTTGGCGGTATCATCCGGGCGCAGGATGCGGATCTCGATGGGCCCACCGGTTTGCGGTTCGGCCGCCGCCTCCGCGAGCGCGGAGATCGGAATGCGCGCGAAAGGGTCGCCCGGGTCGGTTTCCGGCCGCAGCGAGAGGCCGGCCAGGATGTCGCGGCAACGCGCCGATTGCTCGATCAAGAGATCGACATCCTCGGCGAGCGGCGTGCCCGGCTCGACCTCACGCTTCATCTCCTTGGCGACCACTGCGATGGTGCTGAGCGGGCTGCCAAGCTCGTGCGCGGCGGCGGCGGCGAGCCCGCCGAGCGCCGAGAGGCGTTGCTCGCGGGCAAGCGCCATCTGGGTGGCGGCCAGCGCGTCCGACATCTGGCGTGCTTCGCCGGAGACGCTGCCCACATAGGCGCCGATGAAGACGATGCCCATCAGCAACGCCTCCCAGATACCGAGCAAATAGATCTGCGGCAGCACGAAACGCGCTCCCGACCATGGGAAAGGCAGGTGCCACAGCGCCAGCACCGTGATGGCCACGGCCGAGAGCAAGCCCAGGGCAATCGTGCTGGCGCGCGTGAGCACGGTCGCGGAGACGATCACGGGTGCGAGGATCAGCACGGCGAAGGGGTTTTGCAGCCCGCCCGTGAGATAGAGCAGCACCGAAAGCTGAAGCACGTCGTAGGCAAGATAGAGAACCGCCGCCCGGTCGCCGAGCCGGACGCCCAATGGCTGGCGGATGGTGAGCACCAGATTGAGGCCGGCCGAGGCGGCGACCGGCAGCAACGTCCAGCCCAAGGGCAGATCGAAACCGAGCCCGTAGCGAACGACGGCGAGGCTGACGAGCTGACCGACGACAGCGAACCAGCGTATGTAGACGAGTGTGCGCAAGCGCAGCCGCCCGGCCGGCTCGAAACGGCCTCTTGGCCCAAGGCTTCTGCGTTGGCCGGTTTCGCCCGATAGGGTGGGCGGCGTCGCGGTTGGTTCGGCCATCCTTCGGCCCCCGAATTGCGGCCCGGCCGCCGGCGGAGCAAAGCCGCCGCCGGCCCGGGCACGTGGTGGTCAGGCGCGCTGGATTACACCATATTGGGGTCGTGAACGAGCCGGTCATCAAAGCAGTCGCGGTCACCAAGCGTTATGACAGCGTGCTCGCGGTCGATCACGTCGACTTTGCGGTTGCGCGCGGCGTCACCGCAGCGCTTCTCGGCGGCAACGGCGCGGGCAAGACAACGACGCTTTCGATGCTGCTTGGCCTGCTGGTTCCAACCAGCGGCTCGGTAGAGGTATTGGGTGTCGACATGGTGCGGCGGCGCTACGATGCGCTGCCGCGCATGAACTTTTCATCGCCCTATGTCGAGCTGCCGAACCGATTGACGGTGAAGGAGAACCTCACCGTGTTCGGCCGGCTCTATGGCGTGCGGGGCTTGGCTGAGCGCCTGGCGGAATTGGCCGAAAACCTAGCCCTGACACCGCTGCTAAACCGGCCGATCGGCAAGCTCTCGGCCGGACAGAAGACCCGCGTGGCGCTCGCCAAGGCGCTGCTGAACGAGCCGGAAGTGCTGCTGCTCGACGAGCCGACGGCCTCGCTCGATCCCGATACCGCTGACTGGGTGCGCAGCTTTCTGGAGGACTACCGCACCCGGACCGGCGCCACGATCCTGCTGGCCTCGCACAACATGGCCGAGGTCGAGCGGCTGTGCCAGCATGTGATGATGATGCGCGCCGGCGCGATTGTCGATCGCGGCGCGCCGGACGAGTTGATCGCACGCTACGGGCGGCAGAACCTCGAAGAGGTTTTCCTCGATATCGCCCGCGCGCCCGGATCCGGCGGCCCTGCCGCCAATATGCCGGGCTCCGGCGCACAAGAATCGGCGGCGGAGTAGAGCGATGCCGAACGGCGCGGTCATAACCTCCCGCCAGCGCGGCCTCGCCGCCAGCGCCCGGCGAATTGCGGCGATGATCGTGCGCTACCTTTACATCCTGAAGGGGTCTTGGCCGCGCGTGATCGAGCTTGCCTACTGGCCCACGGTGCAGGTCCTCCTGTGGGGCTTAATCTCGGTCTTCTTCACCACGCATTCGTCCTGGCTGGCGCAGGCGGCAGGTGTGCTGATCGCCGGGGTGATGTTGTGGGACGTGCTTTTCCGCGGCGAGCTCGGCGTTTCGATTTCGTTTCTGGAGGAGATGTGGTCGCGCAACCTCGGCAATCTCGGTGTTTCGCCGCTGCGGCCGTCGGAATTCGCCGCCGCGCTCCTGGCGATGAGCGCGATCCGGACGCTGATCGGCATCATCCCGGCGACCTTCGTTGCGATCGCGCTCTACGAGTACTCGGTCTACGAAATGGGGCTGCCGCTGCTGGCCTTTTTCGTCAACCTGCTGGTCATGGGCTGGGCCTTCGGCCTGGTGATCTGCGCGGTCCTGCTCCGCTGGGGCCTGGGCGCGGAGTCGCTTGCCTGGCTTGCCATCTTCGGGATCGCGCCGCTGTCGGGGGTTTACTACCCGATCGCCGTACTACCCGACTGGATCGAGCCGATTGCGCTGTCGCTGCCCTCGTCGCATGTCTTCGAAGGCATGCGCGGGGTGATGATCGAGGGCCGCTTCTCGTGGCACCATTTCGGCTGGTCGGTGGGGTTGAACGCGATCTATCTCGGGGTCGGCATCGCCTCGTTCTTATGGGCCCACCGGGTCGCGCGCATCCGCGGGCTGTTGCTGCAATCGGGCGAGTGAGTGGGCTGGAACCGTATCCGCGGCAGCGCATATAGGCGCTCTACCAGTGCAACAGCCGGATCGTGATCCGTGTGCGCGGTGCCTTGACGGTGACCGCGGCGCGTTTGAATGACGGAGCCGACAGGCGCGGCCGGGCATTGTTGGAGAAGGCAAAGCCCTCCGCCGGAATGCCGAGTGTCTTGTCGAAGCGGCGATTGCTGTTGGCGTCGTGATAGATCGCGACCGCGTAGGCGCCCGGCTTGAGATTGCGGAAGGTGAACGTCGCCGTGTTCCCGTTCACCTTCACGTCCCCGCCGCCGATCGTGCCGCGCCGCTTGGGGAAGAGCTTGGGATTGTCGTAGAGCCCGAGGCGGACGAAGCCGGTGGCGATACGGATATTGGTGACAACGACCTCAAGGTCGGCGGCGCGGGCCCTTTCCATACCGCCCAGCAAGACGGCGAAAACGAGGGCGCCGGCGAGGGCCGGCAGATAACGGACTCGGCGAGCTTGGACGCGCAGGACGGGCATGGGCGGCCGACGGTGCTGGTCAGGCGGTGACGGTTTCACCAACATGGCGTCTCGCTGTGCTCTCATCAAGGCTGGCGCGCGGGTTCGACGGGCGTAGGCATCGATTTTGTGTTTGAAGTATTTCGAACCCCTGAACCTCCTTATCCCCGCCAAAGACATCGCCGTTGCCGCGCATATGGCGGCAATTCGCGCCATGGCTTTCGGTTTCTCCACCCCCGCGAATGGCCTATAACCAGGGGCGATATGGCGCGGAGCGGTTGAACTCTGGGCCGTGTCGCCGCATTTCAATGCAGGTCGAATCGTTTCGCAGAGCATTCAGGCAGCCCATGGCCGAGAACGGCGAGAAACCGCAACCTTACTTGACGCATACCAGTCTGGCCTGGTGGCGCGATATTCAAATCGCGCTGGCCACGTTGACTATCCTACCGATCCGTGTGTCCGGGGAGGTGAGCAGCGACGACAGGGCCAGTTCCGGCCGCGCCTATCCGATCGCGGGTCTGGTGATCGGAGTGATCGCCGCGGCCATCTTCGCCGCGGCGATGGATCTCAAACTGTGGCGCCTGGTGTCGGCAATCGCGGCGATCCTGATCATCGTGGTGCTGACCGGGACCCGCAACGAGATGGGCGTCGCCGCTTTCGCGGATGCGCTCTACCGGAAATCGAAACCCAAGGACCGCGTCGCCTCGATGGACCACACCCATCTTGGCGTTCATGGCGTGTTGGCGATCCTCTTCATGGTGACGCTGAAAATCGGGCTGATCGCCGCCGCCGCCACAACCATTGATTCCGCGGCGGCGCTGATTGCCGCGAGCGCAGCGGCGCGTACGGCATTGCCGCTCACGACGTACAACCTGCCCCACGCCGCCGGCGCGGCCGAGGGTCCGTTGACGGTGACCGCAAACCGCGATGCGATGTGGACGGCGCTGGCGCTCGGCATCGCCTTCGTGCTGTTGTTCCTGGGTCCGTTGACCGGTTTCGTGGCGCTCGCCTTTGGCGGGTTGGTCGGTGCCGCGGCGGCTTGGCGGGTGCGCCATGAGCTCGGCGGTTACACGGTCGAGGGACTTGCCGTCGTGGTGAGCGCGACCGAGATCGCGGTCATGCTCGCCGCCGTTATTATCCGCTGAGCGATGGCCTACAGCTGATGCAGACGACACGCTGGTGGTGGATCCGGCATGCGCCGGTGACCGACGATGGCGGCCGCGTGTACGGCCAACGCGATCTGCCCGCCAACACCTCCGACACGCAGGCCTTCGCCGCCCTCGCCGCCGCCATGCCGCGGCAGGCCGTCTGGGTCACCAGCAACCTTCAGCGCACTGACCAAACCGCCCGGGCGATCGCGGCGGCGGGCGCGGATTTTGCCGAGCCGGTTGTCGAGCCCGACCTGGCCGAGCAGCATTTCGGCGACTGGCAGGGCGAGGTCCGCACGGAGATCTTCGAGCGCCATGGCGACCCGCACGCGCTGTGGCTGATGCCGGCGCGGGTCCGGGCGCCGAGCGGGGAGAGCTTCGAGGATCTGTGCACGCGGGTCGCGCCGGTGATCGAGCGGTTGACGCAAGCCCATGCCGGCCGGGACATCGTCGCGGTTGCCCATGGCGGCACGATTCGCGCGGCGCTGCAGGCGGCGATGGCGCTGAGCTACGAAAAAGCTGTCGCCTTCACCACCGACAATCTTTCCCTCACCCGGATCGACCATTTGCAGAACCCGCACGGGGAAGCCTGGCGGGTCGTGGGGGTCAATCTCCCGCCAGGGGGATTTGCTCAGACCAGATAGGCTGCGAGTGCGGCAACCGGGGCGGCGAGCACGAGCCCGGCGACCGCGATCAGGTAGCCAGCGCGGCGCAGATCGGCAGCCTCAGCGCGCGCGCGGCCCTCGGCGTTCAGCCACTTTTCCGGCGGGCCCAGCGCCAGGTCGAGGGCGCCGGCGACGGCGGCAACCGGCCAGCCATCATTGACGCCCGGATAGTTGCGGCGGTCGTGTCCGACAGTGCTCATTGCGCGCTCGGCGCTGGCCTGCGGCGTCGCCAAGGCGGCAAGTACTAAGAACGGCGTGGCCAGACGCGCCGGGATCGCGTTGAACGCCTCGGCGAAGCGGTGGACGGCAAGACCAAACGCAGACGATCGCGCGTCCCGGCCGATATCGGCCGACACCGCGTGAGCCACCGCGTGCACCAGCAGGCCGGGCAGGCCGAGCGCCAGATACCAGAAGGCCGGCCCAACGGCGCGGCTGGCAAAGCGGGCGGCGGCGGCCTCGATCGTCGTGCGTGCCACGGCGTGGGCGTCGTTCTTGTCGGTGTCGCGGCCAAAATGATCAGCCAGCAGCTCTGCTGCCACGCGCGGCCGTCCGAGCGCGCGCGAGACCACGCGGCCGCGAGCGATCGTACCGCGCAGCTCGATCGCGAGTGCCAGCACTGCGGCTTCTGCCAGCCAGCCAAGCCGATGGCCGTGGGTCCATAGCTGCATTGCCCAGCCGGCGAAGCCCGCGGCGGCGGCGAAGACGAGCACTAGCAGCGCGCCGCGCACCAGCCGTGTGCCCTCGCCGCGGCTGGCCCGGTCGAGCCGGCGGGCCAACTCCGCCCCTATGCGGCCGATAATGGCGAGCGGATGGAGCGAATGGCTCGAGCGCAGTGGCGGCAGCGCCACGAGCACTTCCGCCAGGAGTGCGATCAGCACGACCGCCGCCGGCGAGAGGCCGTCGGTCCAGGCATCGGGGGTCATTGGGGGATCATTCGCAGGCTGTGGTCGTGTTGCCGGGGGGCGTGTTGCCAGTTGGTCGTCTCGGTCAAGCTGCAGACAGGACCATTCAAATATGGTCCTAGTGTTGCAGAGCTCCCACGATATTCGACCGGGATTAACGCCTCGTAGCCGCCTTGATGCGCCGCACGATATCAGCTCGTCGGAGATCGCGCGCATGATCTGCCGCGGTCTTGCCCGTGTAGTCCGTCGCG
>Ga0224512_10001611_pt1 | contig 21450 bp, 24 predicted proteins | sample SF_May12_sed_USG_4_FD_169103 | JGI IMG/M metagenome (GOLD analysis project Ga0224512, IMG submission 169103) | Sediment microbial communities from San Francisco Bay, California, United States - SF_May12_sed_USGS_13 | ecosystem: Environmental > Aquatic > Marine > Sediment | place: USA... | reverse complement strand
CGGCCGGGCGGCGGCCCCCTTGGGCGCCGGGTTCACCGTGATCTGCCTGATCACCGGATCGCTCTGGGGCCAGACCAGCTGGGGCACCTGGTGGGTGTGGGATGCGCGGCTGACCTCGGTGCTGGTGCTGTTCTTTCTCTATCTCGGATACATGGCGCTGGGTTCCGCCTTCGACGATGTCGAACGCGGCAACCGTGCCGCCGCCCTGCTGGCCCTGGTCGGCGCCGTCAACGTGCCGATCATCAAGTTCTCGGTCGATTGGTGGTCGACCCTGCATCAGCCGGCTTCGGTGCTGCGGGTCGGCGGACCGGCGATCCATCCGTCGATGCTGACGCCGCTGCTGCTGATGGCGGTGGGATTCCTTGCCTATTTTCTGGCACTTTTGATTCTTAGGGTGCGGGCCGAGATCGCCCAGCGCAAGGTGCAGGCAGCGATGATGGCGGGCGCCGCGGCGCCGGAGATGCGGGTCCATGAGACCTGAGCGGCGGCAGAGCGGAAGCCAGGGAAATTGAGCCGATGGACGCAATCAAGGAAATCCTCGACCTCGGCGGCTACGGCGCCTATGTCTGGCCCGCCTTCGCGACCTGGGCGGCGGTCATGACCTGGATGGCGGTCTCGACGCTGCGCCGATTGCGGGCATCGGAAGATACCCTCGAAAAGTTGCAGGCGGCCGGCAATCCCCGGCGCCGCGCGGCGGGACCCGATGGGCCGCAAGGGACAGCACGACCATGAGCCAGACCCGCCCGCCCCGGCGCCCACTCACCGCCAAACGCCGCCGCCTCTACCTGTTGCTGGCCGCCGGCCTGACGCTTGGGGGCGCGGCGGCGCTGATCCTCAACGCCTTCCAAGACAGCCTGGTGTTCTTCCTCACACCGACCGAGTTGAAGGCCAAGGCCCCGCCGCGGGACCGGGTCATCCGCATCGGCGGCCTGGTGGAGGAGGGCAGTTGGCGCAAGGCCGAAGGCGGCCTTCAGGTGCGCTTCGCCATCACCGACCTGACCAACCGGGTGGAGGTCACCTATCGTGGCATCCTGCCCGACCTTTTCCGCGAGGGCCAAGGCGTGGTCGCCCAGGGGCGCATGGGCACCGACGGGGTGTTCGCCGCCCAGGAGGTGCTTGCCAAGCATGACGAGACCTACATGCCGAAGGAGGTCGCCGACGCGCTCAAGAAATCGGGCCAATGGAAGCCCGGCCAGAAGGGCGCGGCCGGGGCCGGCGGCAAGGACGGAAAGGCGGGCAAGCCATGATCGTCGAAGCGGGCCATTTCGCCCTGATCCTCGCCTTCGTGTTCGCCTCCATCCAGATCATGGTGCCGCTGATCGGCGCACGGCGCAACGATTCCGTGTTGATGGATGCCGGACGCATGGCGGCGATCGGCCAGTTCGCCTTCATCCTGGCCGCCTTCCTCAGCCTGATGCACGCCTTCATCGTCTCGGATTTCTCGGTCTCGGCGGTCGCCGCCAATTCCCATTCGGCCAAGCCGCTGCTCTACAAGATCAGCGGCGTCTGGGGCAATCACGAGGGTTCCATGGTGCTGTGGGTGCTGATCCTGGCGCTGTTCGGCGGCGCCGTGGCGGGGTTGGGAAACAACCTGCCACCGACCCTGCGCGCCCGGGTGCTCAGCGTCCAGGGGATGATCGGTGCCGGATTCCTCGCCTTCATCCTGCTGACGTCGAACCCGTTCTTCCGGGTTCATCCGGCACCCGCCGACGGCAGCGGTCTCAACCCCATCCTCCAGGACCCGGGCCTCGCCTTCCATCCACCGTTCCTCTATCTCGGCTATGTCGGGTTTTCGATCGCCTTCTCCTTCGCCATCGCCGCGCTGATCGAGGGCCGGGTCGATGCCGCCTGGGCGCGCTGGGTGCGGCCCTGGACGCTGGCGGCCTGGTGCGCCCTGACGCTGGGCATCGCGCTGGGAAGCTGGTGGGCCTATTACGAGCTTGGCTGGGGCGGGTTCTGGTTCTGGGACCCGGTGGAGAACGCCTCCTTCATGCCCTGGCTGGCGGGCACGGCGCTGCTGCATTCGGCCATCGTCGTGGAGAAACGCGGCGCCCTGAAGAGTTGGACCATCCTGCTCGCTATCCTGACCTTTCTGCTGTCCCTGATGGGCACCTTCCTGGTGCGCTCGGGCGTCCTCACCTCCGTCCATGCCTTCGCCAACGACCCCGAGCGGGGGCTGTTCATCCTGGGCTTGCTTCTGATCGCGACGGTCGGCGGGCTCGGCCTTTATGCGATCCGCGCGCCGGCGCTCAAGACCGGCGGCCTGTTCGCCCCGATCTCCCGGGAGGGAGCGCTGGTGCTGAACAACCTGCTGCTGGGCACGGCCTGCGCGACCGTGCTGATCGGCACCCTCTATCCGCTGGTGCTGGACGCGCTCGGCGGCGGCAAGGTCTCCGTGGGCGTGCCCTACTTCACGCTCACCTTCGTGCCGCTGATGGTGCCGCTGCTGATCGCGCTGGGCATCGGGCCGCTGCTCGCCTGGAAACGCGGCGACCTGCCGGGCGTGCTGTCACGCCTGCGGGCCGCCGCGATCGTCACCGGGATCGCCTGCCTCGCCACCATCTTGCTGAATGACGGCCCGGCCTTCGCCGTCCTCGGCGTGACGCTGGCCGTGTGGCTGATCATGGGCGCCTTGACCGAACTGGCCGAGCGCGTCCGCCTGTTCCGCGGGCCCCTTTCCGCAAGCCTGTCGCGGCTGGCGCATCTGCCGCGCGCCGCCATCGCCATGACCATCGCCCACACGGCGATGGGCATCGTCGTCCTCGGCATCACCGGCTCCGCCGCCTGGCAGACCGAGCGCATCCTGATCATGTCCCAGGGCGACACGACCGAGGTGGCGGGCTACGCCCTCACCCTGGAAAAGGTGGCTCGGGTGCCCGGCCCCAATTACACGGCGGAGCGCGCCACCCTGCGGGTCGCCGCGGGCGGTCGGCCGATCGCGACGCTGTATCCGGAAAAGCGCCGCTTCACCAACCCGCCCCAGGTCACCACCGAGGCCGCCATCCGCACCACCCTGTTGGCCGACCTCTATGCCGTCCTCGGCGACCGCCAGGAGCCCGCGGCGGGCGGCCAGGGCAAAATGGGGTGGGCAGTGCGCATCTATCACAACCCCCTGGTGCCGTGGATCTGGATCGGCGCGGTGATCATGGTTCTGGGCGGCCTGGTGTCGCTGACCGACCGGCGCCACCGGGTCGGCGCACCGTCCCGCGCCCCTGTCCCGCGCCGCCCCCGCACCGCATGAGGGCGGCGTGATCCGCGTTGTCACCTATCTGCCGCTTGCCGTGGCGGCGATCCTTGCCGTGGTCTTCTTCTGGGCCTTGAGCGGCGAGCGCGATCCGTCCCGCATCCCGTCCCCCTTCATCGACAAGCCGGCGCCGGTGCTGGACCTCGCTGCGCTTGACGGCGGGCCGCGCCTGACCCGGGCGGGGTTCGCGGGCCGGGTGTCGATCCTGAATGTCTTCGCCTCCTGGTGCCTTCCCTGCCTGGTGGAGCACCCCTACCTGATGGCATTGGCCAAGGACGGCAAGGCGCAGATCTTCGGCCTCAACTACAAGGACAAGCCGGACGACGCCAAAGCCTGGCTTGCCAAGCACGGCAACCCATACGCGCGCATCGGCGTCGACCGTCAGGGCCGGGCGGGCATCGAATGGGGCGTTTACGGCGTGCCCGAAACCTTCCTGATCGGGCCGGACGGCCGCATCCGCTACAAGGTGGTGGGACCGATCACCAACGATCATTTGAAGGAGCTGCGCCGGATGATCGCGGACCTCGCCAAATGAGGCAGGTTTCCCTGGTCCCGGGCCTCGCCCTGGCCGCGGCCCTGGTGCTGGGTCCTCTCATGGCGCCGCCGTCCGCGGCCCTTGCCGTCCAGCCCGATGAAGTGCTGGCCGACGCCAAGCTGGAATCCCGCGCCCGGAACCTTTCCAAACACCTCCGCTGCCTGGTCTGCCAGAACCAGTCGATCGACGATTCCGATGCCGGCCTCGCGCGGGATCTGCGCATCCTGGTGCGTGAACGCCTGAAGGCGGGCGATACCGACGAAGAAGTCCTCGCCTTCCTTGTCGCACGCTACGGCGATTTCGTGCTGCTCAAGCCGCCGGTCAAGCCAACCACCTGGCTGTTGTGGTTCGGCCCCTTCGCCGTGTTCGCCGTGGCGGGGCTCGGCATCTGGGCCGCGTCCCGGCGCAAGGCCCCCGCCGCGGCGCCTGCCGAACCTCTCGACGCGGCGGAGCGGCAGAAGCTCGCGACCCTCCTCGGCCGGGACGACGGCCCAGAACCGGGCCCGCCCGAAGGGCGGCCATCGTGACCATGATCCTGATCCTGGGCGCCATGGGATTGGCGGGCGCAGGTCTCCTGGCCCTGCCGCTGATCGCCAGGCGCCGGGCGGCATCGGCACGCGCCGCGTTCGACCGCGCGGTGTTCCGCGACCAGTTGGATGAAGTGGAGCGCGACGTTGCGCGCGGCGTCATCAACCCGGCCGATGCCGAGGCCGCGCGGACGGAGATCCAGCGCCGCATCCTCGCCACCGACGAGGGAGAAAAAGACGCCGCCGTCGAGCCCCGCGGCGCACAAGGCGTCCGTGGCGCGATCGCCGCGATCGCCGTGCTGGCGCCCCTGGCGGCGGGAGCGATCTACCTCGCCCTCGGATCGCCCGGCCTGCCCGGTCAACCCTTCGCCGCGCGCGCCCCCAGCCCGGATGCACCCGCCGGCCCCACCACGGAACAGATCGGACGCATGGTCGCGGCGTTGGAGCGCCGGCTCGCCGAAAAGCCGGACGAGATCCAGGGCTGGATCATCTTGACCACGGCTTATTTGCGCCTCGACCGCCCGGCGGATGCGGAAAGGGCGCTAGGCCGCGCGCTGGAACTGGCGGGCGACGACACCGCGCGCGGCGCCTCGATCGCGGCCAATTACGGCGAAGCCCTGGTGGCGATGGCGGGCGGCCAAGTGACCCCCGCCGCCAAAGCCGCGTTCGAACGCGTGCTGTCGCTGTCGCCAAAGCATCCGGCGGCGGGATATTATCTGGGGCTGGCCCAGCTTCAGGCCGGCGACGCCAAGGGGGCGATTGCCGTATGGCGCCGCATCGCCGACGGCGCGCCTAAGGATGCGCCATGGCTGGCCGAGCTCGAGAAACGGATCGAACGGCTGGTCAAGGAACAGGACGGCAGCCCGGGCCAAGCTCCACCCGCCTCCGGCCGCTGAGCGAGCATCAGCTGCCGGGGCCGCCTCCGGAACCTCCGCCCGTGCCACCGCCGCCGTCTCCGCCGCCGCCCATGAAGCCGCGCAGGAAATCGATCGGCAATGGGAAGAGGATGGTGTTGGAGCGTTCTCCGGCGATCTGCTGCACGGAGGAGAGATAGCGCAATTGCATGGCTCCCGGACAACGGGACAGCACCTCCGCCGCTTCCAGCATTTTTTGAGACGCCTGCAACTCGCCTTCGGCATTGATCACCCGGGCGCGCCGCGCACGTTCCGCCTCCGCCTGCTGGGCGATGGCGCGGATCATGCTTTCATCCAGGTCGACGTGCTTGAGCTCGACGTTGGAGACCTTGATGCCCCAGGCGTCGGTCTCCTCATCGAGGATGCGCTGGATATCGGCGTTGAGCCGCTCGCGCTCGGCCAGCATTTCATCCAATTCGTGCTGACCCAGGACGGAGCGCAGGGTCGTCTGGGCCAGTTGGCTGGTGGCGAACTGGTAGTCCTCGACCTCGATGATGGCGCGCTGGGGATCGACCACCCGGTAATAGACCACCGCGTTGACCTTGACCGAGACGTTGTCGCGCGAAATCACGTCCTGCTCCGGCACATCCAGCACGTTGGTCCGCAGGCCGACGCGCACCATCTGTTGGATCACCGGGACAATGATGATCAGGCCCGGCCCTTTCACCTTCCAGAACCGGCCCAGGGTGAAGACCACCCCACGTTCGTATTCCCTGAGGATGCGGACCGACGCCGCCAAAAGCACGACGACCACAATCCCGATGGCAACGGGAACGCTAAGCACTGTGTCCATCATCCGTTCCTTTCGTTTGCGCGGCTGGGCTGACCTGCAGCACCAAGCCGTCCATGGCGGTGACGCGCACCAGATCGCCCGGCGCGAAACCTTGGTCGCCCCGCGCCCGCCACACTTCGCTGCGGATGCGCACCCGGCCTTCGGTGCCTTGCCAATCGATCACCCGGGCGGCGGCACCGATCATCGCCTCGCGCCCGCTCACCACCGGACGGCGCCAAGCCTTGGCCGCCATGGCGAACACGGTGAACGACAGCACCGCCGAGACCGCCATCACCGAGCCGATCACCGCCCAGGAGATCCCGAACCCCGGCGCTTCGGTATCGATCAGGATGATTGACCCGATTCCCAAGGCCACGATTCCCCCGAAACCCAGCACCCCGAAGGACGGCATCATCACCTCCGCCGTCATGAAGGCGATGCCCAGCAGGATCAGGCCGAGGCCCGCGTAGTTGACCGGCAACACATGCAGGGCATAGAGGCCCAGGAGGAGACAGATGGCGCCGACCACGCCGGGAACGAAGACGCCTGGATTGTAGAACTCGAACATGATGCCGTAGATGCCGGCCAGCAGCAGGATGTAGGCGATGTTCGGGTTGGTGATGACGGCCAGCAACTTGGCGCGCCAATCCGGCTCGATTTCGCGCAGCACCCCGCCCTTGGTCGCGACCTTGGTCTCGCCGGCGGAAACCTTCACCACCCGGCCGTCGGCCTTGTTCAGGAGATCGGTGATGTCGTCGGCGATCAGGTCGATCACGTTGGCCGCCAGCGCCTCCTTGGAGGACAGGCTTTCGCCTTCGGTCACCGCCTTTTCCGCCCATTCGACATTGCGCCCGCGCATCTGGGCCAGCGCGCGGATATAGGCGCGCGCATCGTTGATGGCCTTGCGCTGGGAAGCCGTGATGGGATCCTCGGCCGCCTTGTCGTCCTTGGCGCCCTTTTTCTTTTCTTTCTTGTCCTCCCCGGGCTTCTTGCCACCGGGGAACGGCGAGGAGAAAGGCACCGGCGTCGCCGCGCCGAGGTTGGTGCCCGGCGCCATGGCGGCGACGTGGCTGGCATAAAGGATGTAGGTCCCGGCGCTAGCGGCGCGCGCGCCGCCCGGCGCGACATAAGTGATCACCGGCGCCGGCGCGGTGATGATGTCCTGGATGATGTCGCGCATGGCAGACGACAAGCCACCCGGCGTGTCGATCCGCAGCACGATGGCCGATGCCCCCATGGCCCGGGCTTTTTCCATCGAACTGGAAAAATAATCGCTGGTCGCCGGGCCGATCGGCCCCTTGATATCAAGGAGCGCGATAATTCGCTGGGAATTCGATTGTGCAGGGACACCCTCCTCCGGCGCCGCCAGCACCGAAAGGCCCGCAAGCATCAGCGCCGCCGCTACAAGAGCGCGCCGAAGCGTCCGCACAATAACCATAATTTATCTTAGCACCGAAGCGCGGTCCGCCCAATGCCCGTCCACCGTTGCCCGGAACCGGTCCAGACCGGTATCCTGCGCCCCGCCGGCCGGGTCGGGACGGAGAGCGAGAGAGCACGGGCTATGGACGAACACTGGCGCAAGGCGGCCATCGAAGGCGACCTAGCAACCATCGACGCCCAGATCGAGGCCGGCGCGGACGTCGACGCCAAGGACAAATTCGGCCAGACCGCGCTGATGCTGGCCGCGCCCCGCGGACACGAGGCGATCGTCCGGCGCCTGATCGAGGCCGGCGCCGATCTCAACGTGACCGCCAAATTCGGCCTCAGCGCGGTGATGCTGGCGGTAGTCAACCATCGGCCGGTCATTGCCGAGGCCCTGGCACGCGCGGGGGCGGACTTGCGCCTGCGCGGCAAGGGCGAGGGCGGATTCTATGGCAAGACCGCGGCGGAACTGGCGCGGGAAAACGGGCAGGTGGAGCTGGCGGGTAGTCTCGACGGCCTGGCAGACGGCACGGACTGACCGTGCCGCCGGGGGGCGGAAGATGTTGCCCGGAGCGCGCGGGCAAATAATTGGTTAGACTAGGGCAAACGAGAATTAATGGAGGGAATCGCAATGGCCATTGAAATCGAGGACGTCCTCGGCCTCGCCCATGAGCGCAAGAAGCGCAAGATCATCATGGACACCAAGAAGATGCATGCCTGGATGCACTACTATCCCAATCCGGGCGATCATGACGACATGCACTGCCATCCCGGCGACCAGACCTTTCTGCTGTTGGAAGGTGAGTGCACCATGAGCTTCCCGGACGGCAATGCGTCGGTGCTCAAACCGGGCATGGTCGCGCTGATCGAAGGCGGGTCGTTCTACAAGCTGGAGAATACCGGCGACGGGCCGATGATCCTGATGGGAACGCGGACCGGCCCCCACAGCGCCAACCAGCACATCAATTACGACACCAAGACCGATATGACCGGCATCCGCCCGACCCGCAGCGGGTCCTACGGCAGCCACATGGCCAAGGAGGGCGAAGAGCTCCCGACCGCCGAGCGCTGAGCCGTCTCGCCACGGTCCACGGGTAAACGAAGGGCCGCCCGCAAGGGCGGCCCTTCCTCGTCCCGCATTGCGGGGGCACGGGCGGGAGGGGAGCGGGTAAAGCCGCGCCGCCCGCTGGGACGCGCATTCGTCAGGGGCTGGGAACGCCCGGGAAGCGGATGTCAGGGCTGCCGCCGTCGCCGCTCGGCGCGGGATACTCGTCCTCCAGCGACCGATCGGCGCGCCCGCGGGAATGCTCGTCGGTCTCATCGGCGTTGCCGGGGAGGCTCAGCCGTTGACCGGCGATCTGGCGGGAATGAACTTCATTCTCTTGGGCGTTCGTGGGGAAATCCAACCGTTGGTCGGCAGCCTGCACGGATTTCTGGACGGCGCCGGCGCCGATCGCGGTCAGGGTCAGGGCAGCGATGGAAAGGGGAATCAAGATCTTTTTCATCGTTTGTCTCCTGTTTTTCCGATTGAGACCGGAGACGACGCTAAGCCCCGCGCCGCGGCGATGGAAATCAAGCCCGGTCATATGGGCGAGAAGGAAACGTGAGGCGCCGTGATGATCTGCACAGCCCCGGGCCGCGCGGGGGCGGGCGGTGCAATCGCTAGTTCTTGGAAAGTGCCTGACCGCCCCGATGGCCGGGCCCTGGCGCGGTCATCGGAGCGCCCGTGGCAGGCTCACGATCCCGTGACGGGATCCGTGATCTAGGACCCGGGCCGGTTTGAAAATTCGGCAAAAATCTCTTTGATCCGGACCTGAAATTCCTTTGTCAGCGCTTCATAGCGGCGCCGCGCCTGTTGGCCGAGCCGCGCCTTGGCGGCCGAATCCATGGCAAGGGCCTCTTCGATTCGGGCATCAAGGGCCTCCGGATCGACGTAATAGCACGCGCCGAGATGCCGAGTTTCCTGCCGCCCGGACGCGACCAACAGACCGGAAGCCGGGTCCACCAGCTCGTTCATCGGCGGTGCGTCCGTGGTGATCACCACCGCCGCCGTCGACATCGCCTCTGAGATGTAGTGGCCGAACCCCTCGGACCGCGACGGGCACAGATGGATGCCGCAGCCATTCTGCAGCGCCCGCAGTTCATCCAAATCGAGATAGCGGCGCACCAGATCGACATTGGCCGGCACCTCGGGCCGCGGACGGGACGGGTCCTGCACCAGGGTCAGTTCGGGCCATTCCGGATGCCGCGCCCAGGCGGCGATCACGTCCTCGGTGCCCTTCATGGTGCTGCGGCCGGCCAGGTGAAGGCAGCGCCCGTAGTCCTTTTCCGAACCCGGCCGGGCGCAATCCTCGGACATGAATCCCATGTAGGTCACGGGCAGGCCGAGATCCTGGAAAATGACCTCGGCATGATGGGTCTTGGCGAGCACGCGGTCGACGCGCCTGAGCGCGCGGAGCTTGCGCTCGGGAAAGCGTTCCTGGTTGGGCACCACCAGATGCTCGGGCGCCGCCCGCAGCCAGCGGGTGTGTACCCGCTCCACATGGATGATGCGGTCGGCCACATGGCGGCGGCGCAACGCAGCCAGCAGGCCCAAGTCCCGCGGCCGGGCGACCTCCGCCGCGATGCCGATATCGGCGAGGGCGGCTTTCAGGATGCGGGCATCCTGATCGAGGCCGAAGCCGGTATGCCTGGCGACGATAAGGGTCTTCATGGTCCCCCTCATTCCCCGGCCGCGGCGGCACCGCACGCGCGTTCGAAGATGCCGTGCACGGATTCATACATCGCTTCGATGGTATAGCGCTCCTCGACCCGGCGGCGCAGGGCCGCGCGCGCCGCCCCATCGGGAAGCGCCGCCCGCGTCCCGGCCATGGCCTCGGCCAGGACGCCGGCATCGCGCGGCGCGATCTGGACGCCGGCTTCAAGCCCGGCAAGGACTTCAGGGATTCCGCCGACGGCGCTGGCGATCACCGGCAGTTCGCAGGCCATCGCCTGCAACAACGCCTGGGGCACGCCTTCGTTGTCGGTGCTGGGCAGCACGAAGACATCCATCGCCTGCAGCCAGGGCACCACGTCCTCCTGGCGGCCGGCAAGCTGCACCCGGCCGCCGATCCCGAGTTGCGCGATCTGATTGCGGAGATTCTCCTCCTGGGGGCCGTCGCCGACGATCAGGAGGCGGACATCGCCGCCGTCCTGCCCGGCCAGGGCATCGAGCAGGAACCTGTGGCCCTTCCAGGACCGCAGGGTCGCGACGATACCAAAGATGAAGGCCGGCCCATCGATCCCGAGCGCCCGGCGCGCGGCGGCCGCATCGCCCGGGACAAAGCGGGCAATGTCGATCCCGGTCGGCACGGCGGTGACGTGGCCCAGCGGCAGGAACCGGTCCGCCGTCAGTTCCTCCACCATCGCCTCCGACGTCGTCATCACGTGCTCGCAACCCCGGTTGTAGAGCCAGCGGGTCGGGCGGTTGCGCGATACCGGCGCGCTGATATGCCGGGTGCGGACGATGGCGGGCCTCGGCTGCAGGCCGATGCGACCGATCGCCGCCAGCCAGTGGTCGATGCTGGAATGGCAATTGACGATATCGGGACGCCAGCTTGCCATCGCCCGGCGCATGGCACCGAGCGCGGAAATCGATTTCTTCTTGAGCGGTAGGGTCTCGGCCTCGATGCCGAACTCCGGTGCCGCCGCCGCGATGTCGCTGTCGGGATCGCAGATCAGGCGGACCGCGTGGCCGTGGCGCGCGAAACTTTGGGCCTCGGTCAGGAGCCGGATCTCCTGCCCGCCCCATCCAAGCGACGCTTCGGTATGCAGGATGCGAAGGCCCGGTGCCGCGCTCATGCCCACTCCCGATAAAGTTCGAGCCACTTGTCCACCGTTTCGGTAAGAGCGTAACGGGGGCGCAAACCGCGGGCCGCGGCACGGGCATCTGTGATCCGGCCCAGCACGTCGACCAGCGCCGCCGCCAGCGGCTCCGCGTCGCGGGCCGCGACCGCGCCGGCGCCGGTCTCCTTGATCGCTTCGGCGATCCCCGCATCGGGGGTGGTCACCACCGGCAGGCCGCAGGCCAGCGCCTCCAGCGCCGCGTTGGGCATGGGGTCGTAGAGGGTCGGCAGGACGAACATGTCGGCGGCATGGAGAACCGGGCGCACATCGGCGATGGGCCCGCCAATGTGGACCCGGCCGCCAAGGCCGAGCCGTGCGACCAGCTCCCGCAGCGTCCCTTCCGCCTTGTCGCGCCCGGCAATGACGACGCTGAGGTCCCGCAATTCCGGGTCCGCCAGCGCCCGGACCAGGTGAAAGGCGCCCTTGCGTTCGAAGCCCGAGCCGACATAGGCGGCCACCGGCCCGGTCTGCGGCAGGCCCAAATCTTGGCGCACCTTGGCCCGCGCCGCATCGTCGGCGGGAGCGAAACGGTCGAGATCGACGCCGTTCTCGATCAGGCGGATGCGGGCTTCCGGCAGGTCCAGGAATTCGCCGAGCTCGCGCGCGACCAGGGAACTGTTGGCGACGAACAGCATAGAAGTCTCTTGCGCCATGCGGCGCTCCGTCGCCATGTACAGCCGGTGCATGGGATCGAGGCGCATGCCCGCCGCCCGCCATTTCGGGCGGCTCCGTTGCAGGCGGGCGAACCAGGCGGCATGCACCCCGTCACCGGCACGGTAGAGGTCCGCCGTCAGCACCCGTTCATGGGACTGCACGAGGGAGAAGCTTTCGCGCGCCAGAACCTCGCCCACGGTGGCCTGGAATCGGCGAAACCGCGCGGCGCGCCCGCCGTGGGAGCGGGGCAGGTCCAGGATGCGGCCGGCGAAGGGCTCGGCCGGGGTGAAGGGTTCGGTGATCAGGGTCACGGCGACGTCCCGCTGCTGGAGCCTGCGGGCGATGTCGAAGAGGAAGCGCTCGACGCCGCCGCTCGCGGCCATGCGCCAGCGTATGACGGCGAGGTTCACTGCTTGTCTTCCCACCCGGCCGCCAGATAGCGCCAGAAGGTCTCCTGGGAGCGGGCGATGGCCGCCACCAGGCCGCGGCCGCCGTCGAGCAGGCCGAGCTGCAGGAAATACGTCTTGAGGAAGGTGAACTTGGCGCGCAAAAGCGCCGAGCCCAGGCCGCCGGCGGCGCCGTCGCGCCGCCGCGCCTCCGCCGAGGCAAGGGCGTAGCGGCGCATCTTGGCCAGGACGTCGTCGATGGTGCGGTAGCTGAGATGCTCCATCGGCGCCTCCAGGTCCCCCACCCGGCCGTCCACCAAGAGCGTTTCGTGGACGATCGCGGGCTTGTACCGGGCGGCGTCGCGTCGCGCCAGCCGCAGCACCGGATCGGGATACCAGCCGCCGTGGCGCAGCGGCCGGCCCAGGAACCAGTTGAGCCGCTTGATGCGGTAGCCCGCGAATCCCGCCGCCGCCACCGCGACCAGGATCTCATCGCGCAGCGCTTCCGGAATGCGTTCATCGGCATCGACCGCGAGCACCCAATCGGATCCGGCGCGGTCGAGCGCACGCTGCTTCTGCACGCCGTAGCCCTGCCAATCGGCTTCGATGGAGACCTTGGCGCCGTGTTCCCGGGCGATGTCGGGGGTGCCGTCGGCGCTGCCGGAATCGACGACGACGATCTCATCGCAGAAGCTCAGGGCCGCGAGGCAATCGGCGATGTTATCGCGTTCGTCCCGGGTGATGAGGATGGCGGAGATGGTCGGTCGATCTGGCATCGGCGGCGTTCGGTTCCGTCAGCGGACGCGGGCCGGTCCGGGTGCTTGGGCACCGCGTCCGCGGTCGGGTGGCGGAAAACCTATCATCTTGGATTCCCCGTGGCGAGGACCGACGGCCCGCTGGGCCCGGCGCGGCGATCGGCGGTCCTAGCGCTTGCTCTCGATATTGATGGTGATGGTCTTGCGCAACTTGTCATCGCGCGGTGCCGTCATCGGCATGACCGCATGCCAGGAATTGAAGGTCTTGACGAAAATCAGGGCCTGGTTGGGGAGGAAGGGGAAGGTCTTCACCTCATCGACGTCTTCGAAATCCAGATAGCGGTTGACGCGATTGAACATGTTGCTCGGATCCTTGGGCCGCACCACCGTCGTGCCGCCGCCCCAGCCCTCCTCCCATTCCCCCGGGACCACCATGGAGAACACGAAGGTCACGATCTTGCGCGCCGTGTCGGTATGGGGGCGGATATGCCCGCCCACCCCATTCATCATGGAAAATTCGAATCGCGCGGACAGCTCCGTGGTACGCGTCAACCGGCTCCAGGCATTGGCGTGGTTGCTCCGCTTTCCCGACACCACGCGATAACGTTTCAGGCCGAGATCGATGTGGTTCTCGGCAAGCGCCTGAAACGTCTGTTCGATGAAATCCTTGCTCAGGATGTAGTCGTGGAACCGCGCCCAGACCGGCGTATCGGCGAGAAACCTGTAATAGAGCTCGCGGTGGTTGGAGGACGACAGCGAGTACTTGTTGCCGAGCTTCGGCATATAGCGGAACAGATCGACAGGCGGATAGGCGGCCAGCAACGCGTCGTACGCGGCGGCATCCAAGACGCCGGGGATCAGCCCGACGGGATAGGGTTCGTAATCCAGCTTCATGTGCTCGAAATGGAGCATCGGCACCTCGAACAGGTCTTTGGGTCCCGCCGCCGGCTTCTGAGAGCGGCGGGGCTTCAATATATACAACCGGGATATACAACCGGGCAAAATTGGATATGTTGTCTCATTCGTCTCCCGTTCAGCCGCCAGGGCGTATCGACAAGCGCCTGCCCGAACCGGCTGTGAACCGTTTCAGCGCCATGGCCTTCAACCCCTTCGCCAAGCTTCGGAAAACCTTCACCCGTCTGGGCGGGTCCGTGACCAAGCGGGTCCTCGCGCGCCGGCACCGGGTGGTCCACCTGGGCCGGACGGTGTTCACCCTGCGCAATTTCGGCCACATGACACGCATGCGCGCCGAGACGTTTTCCACCAAGGAGCCCGAGACCATCGCCTGGATCGATGGCTTCGCGGCCCATGCCAAGCTTCTCGATATCGGCGCCAACGTCGGTGTCTATTCGCTCTATGCCGGGCTTAAGGGCCACGAGGTCAGGTGCATCGAGCCCGATGCGCTGAACTTCGCGCTCCTCAACCTCAACATCGCCGATAACGGGCTGGGCGGACGGGTCATTGCCTATCCCTTTTCGATCCATTCGGAATCCAAGGTGGCCGAGCTCAATGTCGGGGAATACCGCTGGGGCGGCGCCCGGTCGTCTTTCGACCGCAACGTCAATTGGAAGGGCGAGGTATTGGGCGAAGGCTTTTCCCAGGGCAGCCCCGGCATCACCGTCGATGATTTCGTGGCCAAGACCGGCTTTGTCCCCGACCACATCAAGATCGACGTCGACGGCAACGAACTCCTGGTTCTGCAAGGCGCCAGGTCCACCTTGTCGAACCCCCAATGCCGGTCGATCCTGGTCGAAATGTTCGACCGCCACGAGGAATACCGGGCCTGCCTGGATATCATCGAAGCAAGCGGCTTCCGGCCCGCCGACCAGGGTGACCGCGCGGCGGGCAAGGCGAAGAACTACATCTTCACGAAATGACGGCGCCCGCAATGACGGGGGCCGGCCGCGGTCAGCCGGGCGTTGGCTCCGCAGACGCGGTGGGCTTGGTCATCACGACCCGAAGCGTCGAGGCCCGGAACATGAAGGCCCAGCGCTTCTCCCATTTGTCGGGCCAAAGGGCGAACAGCCCGCGGCCGATCAACCCAAGCAGGTTGCCGCCGAAGGACAGGTGCTTTTCCGCCATCTCGAACCGGAAGTCGCCGGTGTAATTGGCCCGGTGGCCGGAACAGAAATAATCCAGCGAGAAAAAGCCGAGGTGGCTGACATGGGTGGGATCGCGCCACGACGCGGCGGACGAGTAGTGCGGCGTGAGGATCTCGAGACGCCCGCCCGGCGCCAGCAACCGATGAAGCTCCGCCATGGCGTCGGGGATCGAGTCGAGATGCTCGATCACATTGTCCAACAAGATTTCCCGCGCGCAGCCGTCCGGCAGGTCGAGCCCGGCGCAAATGTCGCCCACCAGGTCTTCCTGGCCGCTTGGGAACTTGTCGACATTGACCCAGCCGGTGCGCGGCTTGCCGCCGCAGCCGATATTGAGCCTGAGGTCCCGCTGGGCGCCGCCGCCCTGGCCCGGCCCGCCGGTCATGATCGCCCCCCGCGGCCCGCGCCGAGAAGGGTCCCGAGGGTCTCCCTAGCCTCTTCGAGCACCGCGCGCCAGGGCCGTCCATCCTTGCCGACCACCCGAAGGGCCGGATACCAGGGCACGCGGTCGCTCATCACCGACCATTGCCGGCGGAACCAGTCGTCGCGCAGAACCAGGGTGGGAACGCCCAAGGCGCCGGCGAGGTGGATCGGCGTCCCGGAAATCCCCACCACCGCGTCGAGGGCGGCAACCTGCGCGGCGAAGCCGTCCATGTCGGACATCTGATCGATAGTGGGATCGAGGATCACCCGATCGGCGCCGAGGGCGGCGATATCATCTGTCACGTCGCCGTATTGCAGGGAAACGAAGTCGCCGTCCACGCCGGCAATGAACCGGGCCCAGTCATCCAGTCCGGGAAGGTCCTTGCCGAAATGGCTGGAGCGCCAGAACAACCCGATCAAGGGCCGCTCGCTGCCCGCAAGATAGCGCGCGCGAAGGACCGCCGTCTTCTCGCGGTCCGCGGCAAGGGGCTGGAATTCCGGATCGTCGCCGGCCGCCTTCGGCAAAAAGTCGCCGATCAGGTCGCCCCGTGTGGCAATGAAATCGATCTCTTCCGCGTCCCCCGTAGCGGTGTCGCGAACCTCGACACCGGGCAGGCTGCGACGGAACAAGGGGACAAGGCGCGGCTCCACAACGACGATGGTCCGCGCCGCGCGCCAGGCGGCCTTGGCCGCGAGGCTCGCCCCCGAAAGCGCCACGCCGAGGCCCTTCTCGTGCCTTTCGGTAAAATCGATCATCAGCGTCTTGCCGGCGAGATCGTCCCCGCGCCACGGCTTTCGGGGCCCGTCGGACAGGGCCTCTCGCCAGGCGCGGTGGACGGGCGCAATATCCCCGTAACAGTCGAGCCGCTCCAGCGCATGCATCATTTCCTGCAACACGCGCCGGTCGTGATGGGCCACCGCCGAACGGGCAAGGTCCCTGGCCGCGGCCTGCGCCGTCCTCCAATCGCGGCGCGCAACCGCCTTGCTGTAGGCGGAATGGCGGCGGGCCAGTTCCGGGGCGGTTCGTGCGCGCAGGATCTGGCGCTTCATCGCCCGCAGGCGGTCGCGGCCCAATTTGTACCGGCGCCACAACCCGTCTGCGATCATGCCCGACCGTTCACTCATGGGCCCTTACCCATCCCAACGATCCCCTGTGCCTGCGACCGGCCGCCAAGATACCACGGCACCGGACCACCCCTGGCCGCGGCGATCATGAACCGCACGCCCGGGCGCGCGGCCCTGCCGTCACCCCGTCCGGCGCCCGGCATGAGAGGCCTCCCGGACCTTAGAGGGCTCTCAGTTTCTGGCCCGCTGTGAGATAAGTTCGCCATTCTTCGGCGTAGGGAATGTTTTCGTATCCCGGCATCGTCGGCACGCCCCGCGTCATGTGGACCGCCGAAGGCACGATATCGGGGGACGACCACCCCTCCAGCCAGTTCCATTGCTCCGGCACGGCGCCGATCTGATCGTCTTCGAGCCATTGGAAGCCATGCAGGAAAGATCCCGGGCGATGATTGACTTCCTTGCGGGTCAAGGCGGCGTTCGCACTGTGGCCGCAATTCCAGAGGATCAGGCTGGACCAGTTCTTTCGGAAGTAGCGCTCCTGGCGCTGGCCGTCCATCTTCGTCGTCTCCGGTGGTTCGTAACGGTGCTGGACCACCATCACCGCCTTGGAATCGTCGGCCAGCGCGACCAGGTCCTTGAGGTCCGCGCGGAACAGGAAGTCGCCGTCGCAGAACAGCGCCCAGCCGTCGAATTCCTGCAGCACGGGAACCAGAAAGCGGGTGAAGGAGAAATCCGTTGAAAACGGCTTGCCGTCCCGCACGTCGAACCTCTGTTGCCCCTCCATCCTGAACGGCCGGTCGTAGACCCCCTGCGCCCGCAGTTCGTCCTCGCGCAACTCGGTCACCCGAAGGGGGATCGAGCTGGTCGCGTCCAGCGACAGCCGGGCGACCTCGGTGGCTTCCGGCTCCCTGCGGTCGAAGCCGATATAGACGGGGAAGGGCGATGTCACAAAGCTACCATGTCGAAAGCCGGTTCTCTCTCAAGGCGCCGCATCCCCATGCGGCGGGAAGGCTCCCGGCCGCGGCCGGCGGGACGCGCCAGATTGTGCTGCCTTATACCATAGATGCATCCCGTGGCACCCCCAGATGCGGCCGCCCGCAACACGATCGGCATCGCTCCTCAGGACCTGAGACCAATGGCTTTGGCGATCCGCTCGCCGATGCTGTATTCGAAGGACCGGGTGTCCGTCGGCGTGGTCCCGAGCTCCGGCATGTAGTGCGACGCCAGGTTGGCGACGACCTTGCCGACGAAGTAATCCGAGACATGGCGCCGGTCGCGCTGCCAGACCCGCCACCAAGACAGGGTCACGGCCTCGTAGCTCGGAAAATAATCCACTTGGTCCCGGGATTCGGCGACGGTCTCGCAGGCCGCGCGCAGGATGGCCTTGGACCGCGCATTGGCGACGGCGATATCCAGCCCGCTGAAACTGGTGTGAAGCGGCACCGGCGAGGTCGAGATCAGGAACTTGGCCTTGGGGTTGTGCTTGCGGACAAGGTCGATCACGGTCTGCAAATCCGAAACCGACGTCTCGTAGTCCAGGACGGAAAACTCCCATTCCTCGGCGTTCATGAACTTGCCGCGATTGATGGGCGTCGGATTGCTGACGAAACCGGTCCGCGTGTTCGTGAACACCTCCGACACGCCCGGCGTCATGACGATGCAGTCGGCCGCAAAAGCCGTGGCATAGAGGTCGAACACCTGCTGGCGCCGCTCGACGCAGCGCGCCCGGGGGGCCGGATAGGTCCGGTTCATTCCAAGGTCCGCAAACAAGCCGTCTTCGACCTCGTAGAGGAAGTGATCGCAATCGGCGTCCACGACGGCGCTGTCACGGGCGAAAATCCGCTCCGCCCATTCGATCTCCTGGCGGAAGGACGGCGTGTTGTAGATCGTGAGGGTGTCGGCGGGATTGTTGAAGCCGTATTCGTGCTCGGGCAGGGAGAATTCCAGCATGGGAACGCGGCAACCCCAACGCGCCAAGTGCTTTTCGATGTTGCGGGCGAAGCAGCTGCCCATGGTGAACACCAGATCATGGCTTTGCAGCGCGAAGGACGGCTGAACCAGCGGCATCACCGTGCCGCCCCGCAACCGGCGGCGGACCGTCCGCCATTTCGCAGACGGAAGTTTCGCGTTAGCACTGGCTTGGGCGGCGGTCAGTTTCACGGCTTGGTCCGATATGCCTGTAAAATCTTGCCGGCCGAAATCCGGGGTTCAAGGGTACACGATTTCGGTCAGTCTCATCTTGCCCCGCGCGGTCAATTTGCCGACAAGTTTATCAAACCCTGCGCGTTTCTCCGAAACCACGAAATAGTACCGTTGCCCGCGCCAGCCCTTGGCAGCCGCCCTTATGCGGTCGGCCCACCAATCCGCCGGCCGGACCGTCACATGGGCATTCCAGCCGTTGGGCAGGATCTTGGTCGCGGGATAGCTCGCGATATTGGCGAATACGAACTTGTCCGCGAACCCGAAAAGCTCCCCCAGCACCCAGGGAATGTCCTCTTCCGGGATGTGTTCAAGGACATCGGTGGACACCACGCCGTCAAAGGTGCGCTCGGGCAGGGCGGAATATTCCGCCACCCCGGGATCGTAGAGGCTTACGCTGTCGACACCCCAGTAATCGCGGATCGGACCGATGCTCTCGCCACTTTTCAGCGTCACGTCATCCCGCTTGTAGATGCCCGCCTTGCCGCACCCGTAATCGAGAAGGTCTCTCGCCCCCGTCGCCCGGACCAACTCGCGGATGATCTCCACATGGGGCAATAGGCTGTTGCCGGCGAACAGGTTCTTGCCGTCGCCTTCGGGCGTCAGCCCGTCTTCGTGGGCGGAACGGTAGACGCGGCTGAGCTCTTGATAGCGGGGGCTCGGCGCTTGCCTGGAATGTTGCAAAGTTTCGCTCATCGGGGCGGGGCGTTCAGGTATCCTTGCATTGCGCGACCGTTCTAGCTCTATTCCGCTCAAGGGGAAACAGCATTATCATGCGCGCCCCGAGGCGAGAGAAGGGGGCCGCGGCCAGTGGCCGGCGGCGCAGCGCAATTTGGATCGCAGCTTGAAAGTCTATATGGACCCGGTCGCCCGGCTGCTCGGGGACTGGGCGCCGGCACGCGTGCTGGACATGCCGTCGGGCAGCGGCTGGCTGGGTGAACGGCTTCCCCCGGAGACCGAGATTGACGGGATCGACCTGTTCCAATCCAAGCCCGCGGGCTACAGCGCTTTCTGCGCGGCCGATCTGGACGCCGGCGTGCCCGACGATCTCGGCACCTATGACGCCATCGTCTGCTGCGAGGGGATCGAACACGTCGGCAACCCGCTGGCGCTGCTCAGGTCCGCCGCCCGGCACCTTGCCCCCGGCGGCCACATCGTCGTCACCACGCCCAACATCTGGTATCCCGAAGCCAAGCTGAAATTTCTCACCCGGGGCTTTTTTCCGGGCTTCCCCAGCCTCGCCGGAGCCATCCAACCGGGCACCCACATGCACATCACGCCGTGGTCGTTTGCCTGGCTGTATCTCTACCTGACGCTGGCGGGCTTCACCGAGATCACCCTGCACGATCTTGACCAGCCGAAACCGAAACACGCCTGGACCAAGATCTTCGGCCTGCCTCAGGCGCGCTACTGCCGGCGCCGGGCCGCCAAGGCGGAGAGCGGGGAAGAGCGCCGCTATTGGGAAACCTGCGCCTCGGACCAGTCGGTCTACGGCCGCAACCTGGTGGTATCGGCGCACCGCACCGCCTGAGGCCCGACCCTAGCCCGCCGCCCAGAGCCGGTCATAGACGGCGCGGATTCCGGCGACTTCCCCATGAACATCATGCTCCTGCTCGGCTTTGCGCCGGGCCGCGATGCCCATGGCGGCAAGACGGGCCGGGTTGGCCAGCATCTCACGCAGCCGGGTCTCCAGTGCATCGACATCGCCTACGGGCACGATGAATCCGGTCTCGCCCTCCACCGTCATGTTGCGGAAATCTCCGGTGTCCGACAGCAACGTCGGCGCGCCGCAGGCCATGGCCTCGATCGGGGTCAGGCCGAATTCCTCACGCCGGGGGCAGGCGACCATCACGGACACTCCCTGGTAGCGCTTGATCAGCTCGGCATAGTCGTCGGCATGGGACCAGACGAAACGCTCCGTCAGGCCGGCGGCCGCGATTCGTTCGCGCAAGCCACGGACGAACGGCATGTGCTGAGGCGTGACGATGCCGTTGACCAATGCCGTAACCCCGGGGAAATCCGGCAGCACCCGGCACATCGCCTCGACGAACAGGTCGGTGCCCTTGGAACGGCGGATGCGGCCGAAAATGCCCACGCCGATCTCACCGGGCCAGCCCAACGCCCGCCACGCGGCCGATCTGTCGGCCGGGGGAACGAAGGTGCTGGTATCGATCCCGTGGGGCACGACCGACCAGACGTTGGACAGGTAGGAAGCCGCCTCCTCGGTCGTCGCAACCACCGCATCCATGCGGCTGATCAACCACCGGGGCCGGCGCGAATGCCGCCGTTTGGAGGCCGAGGTGAAGACCGTGCGGATCGGCATGCGCAGGACGTCGCGGGCGATGATCGCCCATTCCATTTCCAGATTCCGCCGCACGTGCCAGATCGAGAAGGGCTTGCCCCGGGGCCGCCGCCAGCCCCGCTGGAACACGTCCGACCACCGCAGGCGGACAATCTTTTCGAGGCCGAGATCCCGGCCCAGCAGGCCGACCTCGAGCTCCTCGGCCTGGATCGGAAGCAGGTTGGCGATGGTCGCCGAAACGCCCGAAAAATTACGATCGAAATTCGTG